>Ga0210405_10000283_pt1 | contig 70983 bp, 97 predicted proteins | sample IncBWH11MmetaG_FD_155492 | JGI IMG/M metagenome (GOLD analysis project Ga0210405, IMG submission 155492) | Forest soil microbial communities from Barre Woods Harvard Forest LTER site, Petersham, Massachusetts, United States - Inc-BW-H-11-M | ecosystem: Environmental > Terrestrial > Soil >... | reverse complement strand
TGCATGGTTTGTCGGCTCCACTGCCGCATCGCCCTCGACAATGTACCTAGCCGGCCTTACGCCGTCGAATCAGGCGATCTTCACCAAAGTCCCTGCTTCGACGGGCCAACCCCTCTCGGCAGTTTATGTCGGTGGAAGTCCGGCGGACAACAGCGTCGATACTCTAGTTCCCGACGGTCTATTGCCTCAGATCTTCGGTGCCATTATGGGTCCAGATCCGGGCCGCGCGATGGCGACGAATCCAGTGGTCCCGGCGGGAATCAGCCTCTCCGCAGGAGGGTCTATTCTCTATAATCTTGGAACTGGCAACACGGGGTTGACTATTACTGGCTCGACAATTCCCCAATTTGATGCCGTCCTTCAAGCCGCATATGACCAATACAAGCTCGGCTTTGATCGAATCCTGATGTCATCCGCCGACATGCTCGATACCTTCGGTGCGATGCTCAACCAGGGGTCGAACGCCAATATCTTCCGAATCTTGTTTGATGCTGAGCAGGAAACGGGCCGCATAATTGCGGGGCGGAAAGTTACATCGTATATGAATAAATTCTTCAACAATACCCTTGATGTTGAAGTCCATCCGTTTGTTCCGCCGGGGACGATCATTTTCTGGAGTGATCGGAGTCCATACGAACTCTCTGGAGTTTCTAACTTGTTGGAGGCAAGAGTCAGGCAGGACTATTACCAAATCCAGTGGCCATGGCGTTCACGTCGTTACGAGTATGGCGTCTATGTAGATGAAGTTTTTTCCTGTTATTTCACGCCCGCGTTCGCTGTTATCACTAACAAGAACCCCTCGACGGGGACCTTTATATTCTGATGATAGCTAGCTCGACGAAAAGACGACACCGGACAATGCTACCAACACTGTCCGGTGTCTATCCATCAACCGCAGTAGGAGTGCGATCAATGGCCGTGAACAATATACCACTTAGCAACAGCGTTGGCTACAAGAAATGCGGAACGTGTGGCGAAACAAAGTCAGTGACCGAGTTCTTTAAGCGCGGCGACGGTCTGAATAATTACAGATCGGACTGTAAAGATTGTCACATTCAAAAGAACAATCCACACTCACTGGCTTGCCACAAACGCAAGAACATTGAAGATCCGACTCGATATAGTAATAACCGGCGCCGGGCCTATGTTAGAGCTAGAAGTGAATTTCTAGACTGTATGCGAATGGCTTTCCATGTGCGTCGGCGACAGTGTGAGGCTAAAGGTATTGTCTTCGAGATTACACCGGAGTATGTAAAAGATGTATATGAGATGCAAGACGGGTTATGTGCTTTGACTGGCCGTAAACTATTATGGGGTCAAGGAGGCTGGCATCGCGATACGCTGTCAGTTGATAGGATAGAAGCTAGTTTAGGATACGTTGAAGGCAACATTCGTCTCGTAACATATCAAGCAAATAGAGCCCGCGGAGAGTTTACCGACGGACAGTTCTTGCAGTTTTGCCAGGATGTAATCGCTACACTATCTGGAAAAGTTGAGCCTGATAGTAGCGTACCAGAAGTAGTAAACATTAAACCTGCGCCTCCAATTGTGCGAAGGTTAAGCTCCCCACGTATCAAACACTCTTCTGTCTTGGAGATATAAAAATGTGGTTCCAATTTCCCGAAGGCGTTAGTGCCATCTCGGTTCAGCTTCAGGACTTCTCTGCTCAAGCCGCTGACGAAAATGGTCGGGAGTACTTTCATGCTCCCGACCATTTCGCACCATTGATTCTCGACCTCCCCGGCTTCATCGCGAAAAAGCCACCCGACGCAGATAAGATCCAGATACCGATGGAGAGTCGATCTAGCGACGACGCGCTCGTTAGAGTTGCTAGTCAGGTTGAAGCGTTTAAGCTAGAAAATGGCAACTTACGTTCAACAATCGCAGAGCTTTCAGCGCAACGGGACGATCTCAAGGTTGAGAACAACAACCTTAAAGGTGAAGTCTCTCAATTGAAGGAAGAGATCGAAGAACTGAAGAAGCCAACAACGAAAGTGAAAGGATAAGTCTATGTGGTTCAAACTTCCCGAGGGCCATACTAGCGTCAGTATTGGCGGAATTGAATACGGTGTCGATGAGGAGGGTGTATTTGAGGTTCCTGATGAACTCGGAGATCAAGTATTGAAGGAGATTCCTGGGGTTGTTCGAGTCGCTGGAACTGGGCCGGCTCCGATGGAGATTGACCCAAATCTACCGGGCGGTCAGGTTCAGGAACCGGGAGCGGCGGAGCCGGCTGTTGATCCGAACGCTCCGACTCAACAACCGAAAGATCCAGTATGAGTCTCGCCGGCGGAGATTTGACGACTCTAGGCGCGGCGAAGCTGTATATAAACTCGCCGCCCGCTGACCCAGTTTTGGCTGGTTTAATAACTCGAATCTCGGCCATGATTCGGAACTCGCTTAACCGGCGACTTCTAGTTCCACGAACTTACGTTCATCAATTTGATGGAACTGGAACACGACAACTAGTTCTACCGGAGTGGCCTGTTGTTTCGCTAGCGTCATTAGTAGTCGATGGGGTTGTCATCCAACAGGCGCTTCCAGCAAGTAATTCGACTACTGCGATTATTCCGTATGGTTGGCGCTATCAACCGTGGGACGGTCAACCTCCGGGCGAACCCGCGGCGATCGAACTTAGTGGTGCCACCTTTATTTGGGGAAAACAAAATGTCATTGCGACATACACGGCGGGGTATCAGGTCACTGGCGAAGCCGCGACGCTCGATGCATCAGGCTCATACACTCCACAAACACCATTTGGGACGTGGGCAACGGATCAGGGGGTTACATACGCCGCGACGAAAGCCCCGTTAGTAGCGGTCTCGACGGCGCCATCTTTAGGTCAGTATATTCCGCCAGCGCCGGATGCGCCTAGTCCGACGACCAAATACACATTCAATACTGGTGAGTCCAGTAATGCGGTCTTATTCAACTATGGTTATGTCCCTGCTGACATTGAACAGGTTGCTCTCGAACTAATCGCGGAGCGAGCGAGCTATCGAAGTCGTGTTGGAGAGCATAGTCACAATGTAGGCGGACAGATGACGGTTACATTTGACCTAAGCGGGATTCCGAAATACGCTGTTGACATTCTGCTTCCGTATCTGAACGTCCTACCACCCCCGATGGGAGCAAGCGTCTGATGTGCATAGACCTTCACTTCGTTATGGTAATTATTGTATGGCTAATCGTCGTTGGAGCATTGATTGCTATAGTGCAGCTTATCTTACCATTGATTCCATTAGGAAGTTACGGTAATCTTGTGGTAGCCATTATGAAGATTCTGATCGGGGCTGCTATCTTGATTGGAATAGTTGTCATAGTATTCGATGTGTTGTCGTGTCTTCTTGGTAGTGGATTGTCATTGCGGAGATAGCCTGTGCCAGACGATCAGAAGCCCTCAGCCAACCTCGGGGTGCTCATCCTGCGCCCTGTTGAGCACGCCTTGGCCGCCGCAGAGCGCGAAGCGTTGGCGATCGGGGTTCCAACCCATGACGTTATTCAGATGCTAATGAACCATTTGGCGTCGATCGTTGCGTGTGTTGAACCACCCGGGGTTCGGGCAGAATTGACTAAAGACATCATGACGAACTTGGGTGGGCTAATTCGTCAGCATGTTGAGCGACGCTATATTATTACTCCAAAGACAGCAGTTGAGTCACACAATGCCGTATAGCTGTGGTTCCTGTAGTCTCTGTTGCTATCTTCTGGCAATTCCCGATCTGAAAAAGCCTGCTCGAATGTGGTGCTGGAACGCCGAAAGACCTCATGGTGGTTGTGCGGTACATAAGTCGGGAAAACCTGATGCCTGTGTAGATTTTGCCTGTCTCTGGCTCTCATCACAATTGAGAGAAGACCCTACTGAACAGATGTCGTGGGACTTGCGGCCGAACAACTGCCACGTTATGTTTGGTCCGTATGATCGCGATGACCCGAAGTTACTGTACGTCCATGTCGATCCGGCGCACCCTACAGCGTGGACCCAACCTGTTATCATGGAGTTGATCGAGTTTTGGCTAAATCGAGGCGCGGCGATCGAGGTTATTATTGGCGAAAAGCACGTTGAGTTTCCCCGAAGAGTGATTGAACCGTCTAATGAACATCCGCTTCCAGATCAAGTCAGCCCTGTTTAGTCTAATATCGACCGCGGTGTTCGATATTCCGGTAAACGGCTTTTCGACCTGGAACTTAACCGGGCGCCGCTTGAAGCTTTGGACTGCAGTGCCGAAAGAAAGCCAACCGGCGATGTTTTTAGTTCAGCATCGGGAGACGTATCAGGAATATGGAGCAGGACAGTTACGACGTCGGTATCTCGATCTCGGTGCTTGGTGTTATGCCCCAACCGGCGACCCTGCCGCGGGAGACAATACGATCATCGGCGATGACCTACTTGATGCGATGGAAATTGCTATTGAAAACGCTCTTGTCCCTGACGACACTGAGCGAAATGAATTAACTCTAAACGGTCTTTGCTATTGGGCTAGAATAGACCGAACAAACGGTCTTCATATCCGTGATCCTGGCGACATTGACGGCCAGGCATTCTTGTGTCTTCCAATTAGAGTTCTTCTTCCATAAGGAGTATAGAATATGGCCGTTAACGATGTCTATGAATTCGGCTCGGGTTTTCTAACAGGTGTTCGGACCGACTTAGGTGGAACCCAAACGCCGCGCCCGTTTGGGACGTTGCAGGATGTTACTATCGAGTTTTCTGGCGACATCAAGGAACTATATGGCCAGTTGCAGTATCCTGTCGACACCGCCCGTGGGAAGACTAAAATCTCTGGAAAGGCTAAGTTCGCCGGCATAAAGGCGGCGATGTATAACGACATTTTCTTTGGCCCCGTTTCGGCACAGACGACAGGACAGTTGAAGTTTGCCCGAAACGAAGCTGCAACACTTCCAAGTCCTGCACTCAGTTACACTGTCGCCAATGCTTCGTCAGTTCCTCTTGTCGATCTTGGAGTCTTTTACGCCAGTGGCTCATTGTCGGGTGGAGTTCCCGGTGCTCAGCTAACCGCTGTAGCGACTGCCGTTCCGTCGGTGAGTGCAACATATCACTTTAACCCTGCTACGGGTGTCTATAGCTTCTTCTCCGCCGATCAGGGAAATCTCTTTAATATTAACTACACATACAAAGCTGCTACGGGACAGCTGCTTACACTGTCGAATCAGCCGATGGGTAACACACCGACGTTTCAAGCGACATTCTACCAACAGTATGCTGGGTCTAATCCTGCCCCAATCAGTCAAGTTGTACTAGTTCTAAATCAATGCACTAGCCAGCGCCTAACGTACCCGACTCGAATTGACGATTACGTCATCCCTGAAATGGACTTCTCTGCATTTGCAGACGGGTCGGGGAATATCGGTACGTTGAGTGTTGCAGTTTAGGAGACTCGGTATGCAGCGTTGGTTGTTAGCGGCACTGGCTACCGTCTGTTGGTATGGACTTGCCTGTGCTGATCCTAATGTCCCGGTCGCCATGTACACGGGCTACGGGGCCGAAACGCTTGATCAGCTCGACGGCTGGACGAACCGACCGGCGCACGAGATTATGGACTATATCTTTGTTGCCGACCAACCAAACAATCAAGGTGGGTGGGCTAATTTCGACGGCTCGGCGTGGTATTGGGCCTGTTCTGTAGATCAGCCGCGTATTCGACGAATGGTCTATGCAATTGGGTTCTTTCCGGCTGGCGAGAATGCAACGATGGCCCAGGCGGCGGCCGGCGCTTACGACGCACATTATGCCAACGCTGCCTCTCAGCTTGTCGCTTGCGGCTACGGCGACTCGATTGTCCGTGTGGCTTGGGAATTTAACTGTTGTTATCCGTGGGGCGTACAGGCCAATGCTAGCGACTCTAATTATGTACAACACTACATTGCTGCGTTCCAGCGCGTCGTTAACCAGTTCCGCCAGTACAGCCCGAACTTTAAATTTGTGTGGAACCCCAACGGCGATTACTACCAGATGCCCAACTATAAAGACACCTTTCCCGGTTGGTGGTACGTAGACATAATCGGGGTGGATATCTACGATCATACTTGCAGCGGTTTTACTTGTGACCCAGTGGAATACTGGTCTAGCCGCGTGCAGATCATGTTGGACGATCTCACCACGTTCAACAACAACCTGACTCAGAACGGGTGGTGCTGTTTTCCAAAGCCGTTAGCTCTACCTGAGTGGGCAGCGGGGGATTCGACGGTAGGGGATAACCCATATTTTATTAATAAGATGGCAAATTGGGTCGATACTAATTGGATCGCTCCCGCTGCTACCAGTGGTTATTGGAGTGCGAGTGGGTTTGTCGGTTATTGGAACGGCGGCAATGGCTCAGGATATAATGGGGATCTCGTCAACTACCCGAAGCAGCGCGGCGCTTGGGCGGCGAGATTTGGTGGAACAAGTCAATAGAGGCTTATAATCATGGCAGACGGAAATGGAAAGACGGCGGATATGTCGATTCCGCCGATGGCACCGAGCGAGTATGTCGACTTTATTATTGGCGGAACTCAGATCCGAGTTCGAGCACTAACGTTGTTCGACCTCGAACGGACAAAGCCGTACATCCAAGCCCTAGTTCCAGGTGATTGGATTGGCTATGCGTCGAACATTGTTAGTATGATTGCGGAACTAACCGCTCCGTCGGATGGAGTGGGGGAACCAGAGGCAACTCGAATTAAACTATCTCGCGCTTGCTCTGCCAGTGAAGCTATGGGCTTAGCAGCGACTTTGAATGAACTCTTTGCGAAGTCGGGCCTAATAACGGGGGAAGCCGAGGCGACGAGAGAGAACAGTGGGATTGGAACATTGACTCCCTCGTCGCCGAGCTTGCCATCAGGGGAATCTGCGGTGGAAACCCCTTCGCCGTCAAGCGAACCATCACCCTGAAATGGTACGCGGAACTTCAGAAGGCGTGGTCCCGACATCCTCCAGCAGATTGGTTTATTGCAGCATACTTTCAATACAAGCCCCCTCGCATGGTCACCTTTGACCAGACCGCTAGTGTAAGTTCCTCAGTGTCGAGTCTTGATAGCCTACTAGGTCGTTTTGGCCTAACCCCCGGTCAACCCGGAACCGCAACTATTCAATGACGGATCTAATATCTCTAGCGTTCTCTGATAACTCATCTGAGGTTATTGCTAACCTAGATCAGTTACCTAGAAAACTTCAGCTAGCTCTAGTCGAGAAGATGAACCTCGTTATTGGTGAGGCCCATACGAAATTAGCCGGCGCCCTACCGTCGTTTAAGATCGACTATGGAGTTGAGGAACTCGGAAATACGGTTATCGGGTATCTTGAGCCGGCGGAGCCGAAGGCGATCGCAAGAGAGTTTGGGGGAAAGAGTTACTATTGGATCGTACCGACGAAGGCAAACCTACTTCGATTTATCGGAACGAAAGACGGAGCACTGGTTCATACTCCGTCGGTATTCCACCCACCGTCTAGAGAATTTCGTGACATCCGAAACGAAGCTGAACTTGCCGCAGAGAAGTTGCGCGATCTTATTGCAACGGGATTACTATAATGTCCGATGAATATAGAATTAGACTAACAGCTCGTAATGAGGCTATAGATGCAGTAGAGAGTCTGAAAAGAAATATCAGTGGTCTGCGTGAGACTCTTCTTGCACTTTTAAATACTAGCGGTGCTGGGGCGGCAGATGCTATACGGCGAATAAATACTGAGATAACAAGTGCAACAACGCAGATGAATGCGCTACGCGCGCAGTTTAATATTGCTCTACCAGAAGAGCTATCGGCAATTAATAAAATAACTCGCGCTTTTGAGACTCAAAACACGATACGACAAAACTCGACGAGTATTGTACGACAGCAAGCCACTGCTGAAGCCGAGTTACTAGCAGCGCGGTTAAAGTCTGCTCAATCGTTTGCAGCTGGACAAGCAGGTCTTGCCGATGTCGCCAAGGGATCTGCACGACTACGAATGGAGCAAGAGTTCGCTGCTGAGCGTGCTAAGCTCGAACAGAATCAGATGCGCGACGCGGCACTTTACTATGCTCAAGTCAAGGCGAATGAAGCCGTTCAGCGAGAGAGTGTTGCGTCGATTCAAGCAGCTGCAACGGCACATGCACAATTGAGTAAGGGAGTCAAAGACACTGGAGACAATTTTGCCTTTGCCCAACGGGAGGCAAAGCATTTCGTTGCCCTCTTTGACGAATTTAAGAGTGGCCGCTTCAGTCAGATGTTCTCGACATTCGGCTCGATGTTGAGAGATACTGGCGCGGGGGCCTCAACTCTAATTTCAGGTTTAGTCGGCCTAGCGGGCATCGCTATCGGGGCTGCTGTAGCTCGCGACTTAACTAAGTGGGGAGAAGAGTTAGGCAAACTTGCTGAGCGGCAAGAGAATGTTGCGGCAGCGGTTGGGATCTCGGTTCCTCAGTATATTGCATTTTCTGGTGCCCTTCGTTTAACGGGAGGCTCTGCCGAAACTGCTGCACGGACATTAGAAACCCTCCAGCGTCGAATGCAAGAAGCGGTTATGGCGCCGCAAGGGCCGGCGATGTCGGCCTTTCGTGACATGGGTCTAACTTGGGACGAAATGCTAAAGCGCCTTCGCGATCCACAGGGCGCGATGCAAACGCTTATGGATATTTCGGACTATATTGTCCGAATTGGAGGCGACGCGGAGAGAACTTCGCGAATTATGGAAGCCTTTGGTGGCCGACAACAGTTTATGGAAATTATGTCGGCAATTAAGGGTGGTTCCCAAAACTTCCGCGAATTGATGTCGGCATCGGAGTCACTTAACCCGTTCATGACTGCGAATCATGATGCACTGGTTTCTATAAATAAGGATATTAACGAACTTTCGGTTGCCTGGGAGGGCTTCAAGGCGTCGGTTACATCGGGAGAGTATTTCCGTAATTGGATACAGGGTCTTGAACTTCTAATTGTTATGTTAGATCGCGCTGGCGAGGCGGCGGTCAAAGTTCCCGACGCTATTCAGCGCCGTATGGATCAGGGAAATGCGTGGCGCTATGCTGATCCATACGGGTCTGGAGCAGTTAATATACCTAGCGCAACTGCGAGCGAGAGTGCTATTCTAGCCCAAGTACGTCAACGAGAAGGTGGTGGACGCTACGATACCTTCCACGCAACTGGACAGACTGTCTCCTCGTTAGAGGAAATCGAGGCATTAAAGGGCTTTAAGTCTCACGCCTTCGGCGCGTATGGATTTCAGCCAGGGACTTATCGCGAAATGGGGGCGATAACTGGCAAGTACGACATATCCCCAGCGTCGCAAGACGTAAATGCCCTAGCTTTACTTCGTAAGTATGGTCCGAACGCATCGCAATCTTGGGCCAAGAGCGGTCCGTATGATACGTCCGGTGTTGTACAAGGTACTGGCGCGGCTACAGCAGTTCCAGGTGCTCCGTCGACTTCTGGGGAAATGTCACCATTTGACTTAGGAGCGTCAGAGAAAGCTTATGAAGCCGAGCTGCGTCTACGAAAGCTAGTTGCTGAAGAGAGGCATGATTATGAAGCCTTGAATCGTCTTCGGGAGAAAGAGACTGAATTTGCGTCTATGAGCGCGGATCAGAAAGAGGCATTTCTAAAGGTTAATGTCGTAAATAGTCAGAATGTTGCTCTGGGAAAGGTTGAAGCCGACCAGCGAGTGGCGATTATAAAGACTGTTGAGGATGGTGTTAGACTCAAACAACAAGAATTTAATTATACTCAGCAATCTACAATGGCCCAGCTTCAGCAGCGGGAGGCCGCAGCTCGGGCTAGGGACGATTTAGCTGAGATCGTCAATATTCGCAAAGAAGAACTAGCGATCATCCAAGCTGATCCATATAAGTCCGCTGCCGAGAAAATCGCTGCGCAAACTAGACTACAACAGGCTCAGAACGACGTATTGAAAGAACAGGTTCGACTAAATCAGGAGTCCTATGCTGGGCAAAGTAAAGCCGCTGCGGACATTCTACGCGGCTTTGAAGCTGATATTCAGAAGCGGCCGGGGATTTCTAAAGTCGATGCATATAAGTACGACATCCAAGAGGTTGAACGACTCAACGGGGCTTTATCTGAAGTCTTAAAGAAAGAAATGGATGCCGCCGATGCCGTCTACGGTATCGCGGATGCAACTAAAGGTTCCGTTGAGCAGACTCGAATCTGGTGGCAACAGTGGGATCTCGGGATTAAGAAAACAACCGAAGTCGAGCAACTATTGGAAAAGATGCGAACAGCGCAGGAGGCGATTACGAAGAAGTGGGCCGAGCCATGGACGAAGGCATTCGACTCCGTTGCCTCGGCGCTTGAGAACGCGATTACTGGAGTCTTGTCGAAGAAAACGACCTGGAAACAGGCTGAAGGTCAGGTTGCAACCGCGATCGGCGAAGGTCTTCTAAAGGCGTTTGCATCGACAGCATCGAAAGCTTTAGCAAAAACTTTGTTCGATAATACTGCTGGTGAAGGACTTGACAAGGTCTTTGGTGATCTTATCTCAAAAGGTGTTGGCAAACTATTCGATGTTGGAACAGAAACTGCTACGAAAACATCAGCGGAGGTTGCTGGAGCGACAGCGGGAGCACCAATTCTCAGTGCAGGAATTGTTGCCGGCGCTGTCGAGGCGGCGCCAATTTTGTCAGCGGCAATGGCAGCGGGTGGCGCGGGAGGCGGCGGTGCCAGTGCGATAGGGGAAGCTGCGACACTTGCTTTGGCATTTGCCGAGAAGGGAATGGTTGTCCCTAGTTTTGCGTCTGGGGGACTTACTGGAGGTTCTCTTAGTATCCTTCATCCCCGAGAGATGGTCCTCCCAGAGCATCTCTCAACTGGAATGCAGAATATGATAAACTCCGGCAATGCTGGCGGTTCGTCTCCTGAAGTCCATATGCACTTCCACGGTCCAGCTGACGGACCTAGCATAGACCGCTGGTTTAAGGGTATAATAAGTAATAACTCGAACGTGTTCCGAGACATGTTCCGAGCGAACTCTCTGCGAAGCATGGCGTATTAGAATGGCGATCGACCCATATATAAAATTCCCATTCCTTCCGGGAGTAGGCTTTCCCGTCATGAAGGTTCCTAAGTTTGGAACTCGGATTCAAACATCTGTATCTGGTCGAGAACTCCGAATCCTAGACCGTCCTCTTCCTGTCTGGACCTGGACCCTCCCATTTGAATTTCTTCGTGATATGTGGGACGTTCGTGGTTCTAATGGCGGGCGTGGTCAGTTCGGTAATTTCGACGAATTACGAACCCTTATGGGCACATTCACCCTTATGCAGGGTCAGTTTGGTGGGTTTGCCTTCTGGGACACAAGTGATAATCACGTATTTGGTCAGCCATTGGCGAATACCATCAGCGGAATTGGTATGCTTTCAGGGCCAGCATTTCCTGGACAAAATGTACTTTCACTTCCTGCTCCCGTTGTGGGAATGCAGATCGGAGATATGATACAAGATGAAACGATAATAGGTGGATTTCAGCCATTTACCTTTCCGACATATGTAACCGGATTCCCATCTCCGTTCACTGTTTCTATAAACCCTCCTATTGTCCTTCCAACAGGGCCGAATGATATTATTTCTTGGCAGCGGCCAATAGTGATGCAAAGGACATTTCTACTAACAACAGAAAACGTAGGGTTCGTAACGGGTAATTTACCAGGAGTCCCGACGGTTGTTCAAGTAAACGGACTGCCGGTTGATCCGCTTAATTTTATTGTAGATAATAATGTGGCACTCAACCAACGTCTCACGTTCCGTGGGAGCACGCTTCCGATGCCCGGTTCAGCCGTCACCGCGTCATTTTCATATTACTTCTACGTTCGCTTTGCTGAGGATTCAACAGATTTTTCTAATTTTCTTTGGCAAATTTGGGAAGCCAAGGCAATTAAGCTACAGAGTGTTCTTCAATGAGACCCTGTACGCCGGCCCTTAAAGCATATTTGGCGAATCCAGCGAATTTAGCCGCGGCGATTGTGGATCTGTATACATTTGATCTGGTTGGTTCCCCTACCCTGTTCTACACGTCTTGGACATCGCCCCTAGCCGTGCCTAGTTCGAGTTTCCCAGCGGGGAGTTTGTTAACTGTATTTCCTGTGTCATTTTTCGCCGCGGGGCCGAAGTTCGGACCAACAAAAGCGACAGTAAAGATTGGGATTGAACCTGCGGAACTTGATATTGAAGTTTATCCGAGTATTAATGACTTAGTCGGACAAACGCCTTTCGCTGAGGCAGTTAGGATCGGGTTGTTCGATGGCGCAACGATTGAACTAGACCGTCTGTTTGCCCCGCCCCCGATTGGAGATCATATCGACACAGGAGCTTTAGGTTGTTTAATCTGGTTCTATGGTCGGGTTGCTGATTGCGACGTTGGGCGATCGAAAGTAATGATAAAAGTAAAATCAATGATGAATCTGCTTCAGATTCAGCAGATGCCTCGAAGGATGTTCATGTCATCGTGTAGTCATGTCTTCGGTGATGTTGGATGCGGCTATAATCGAGTAACTGGCACCGCGGCGAATGGAACGTCGACAGGGATTGGTTTGGTTAATATTACTGCTCTGTCCAGTAGTGGGGGCGGTGCTGTTGCTACTAGCTTCAGCCCATCGCCGGCAACGGTTTATAATGATGGAACTATTGTGTGTCTAACCGGCGCAAACGCTGGCCAGACACGGACGATTAGTTCTATTCAACCTGGATTTGTCTATCTGATTAAACCGTGGCTGAGCTTAGTCACTGCCGGTGATACATTCTACATTCTACCTGGCTGTGACCATACAACTGCAACCTGTAATGGGACGTTTCAAAATCTAGCTCGGTTCGGCGGAATGCCCTACATACCCCCGCCCGAATTTGCACTTTAGTCGAGAGAGATTGATATGTCTGAAGATGATGCATTTTTTCATTGGTTTGCAGGATTTACCGATGGAGAAGGTAGTTTCAGTATAACTCGACGCGTTGAGCGTGGAAAGAATAGATATGGATATACATGTAGTTTTCAACTTCGTCTGCGCGCAGACGATTATAAGATTTTAGTGGAAGTACGTAATAAAGTGGGGGTAGGCAATATATACGCAGATAGAGATCATAGTCGTTTGAATCCAACAGTTGTGTATGCAGTTAGCGCCCGGGAAGATTGCAGAGTTCTAGTAGATATATTTGATAAGTACCCGCTTCGTGCAAAAAAGGCTTCAGATTTTGCTATATGGAGACTGGCGGTACTTGCATGTTGCAGTAGGGACATACATGGTGGATTGAAGCAGAGTAATCCTGCGTTGTGGGCAGATGTTGCACAATTAGCGGAGGCTCTAACCACTATTCGCCTATATAGAGAATACGATGAGATTGATAATGTATTAGCTACTACGAAATCTTCACGAGTACGTATAAGCAAGGCCATACCCGGCATTGTATTAGACATTTAAAATTCCGCCGCCTGAGTTTGCTCTTTAGTCGGGAGAAGCCTAACATGGCCGGACCATTACTCGGAACAGAACAGACTATCTCAGAAACCGCCAGCGGCGGCGTTATCTCGCCGTCTATGATAACGACAAAACAGATCGCTGCGCTGGCGGATTCATTCCCACCACAGGTTAATACGTTTATCGCAACGGGGTCTAATGGAACATTGTCGGCGGCGGGAATAGTAGGGGGTTTCATAACTCGAACCGGCCCATCGGCGGCCTTTACTGATACGACTGACAGTGCGACCAATATTATTGGAACTCTAGCTCCCGAGTCCCCATTTAACACCGCTTGGCTTGTTTTTATCAATAACACGACCCCGTTTAACCAAACCATAGTTGGAGGCTCGGGAGTCACTCTTGCGGGTATTTCAGTAATTCCTGCAAATTCGACCGGAATTTTCCTGCTGTCCTATACTGGCGCCGCCGCAGTTTCAATGACGGGAATGGCCATTGCGGCTAATACCGTTGGCGCGGCGGATATGAATACGGCTATTACTACTGTCGGTGCTGGGACTTTGACTGCCGCTGCTATAGTTGGAGCAGTTATTACTCGATCGGGGCCAAACGGACCATTTACTGACACAACAGACACTGCTGCGAATATAATTGCTGCAATACCGAATCCGTCAATCGGACAATCGTGGATACTTACATATATAAACACTTCTCCGTATAATGGAACTCTTGCAGCGGGTTCCGGGGTAACGCTATCCGGTGTTGCAAGTGTATTTCCTGGAAATAGCACCAGTCTATTCTTAGTTACCTACACCGGACCTGGGGCGATCTCGATTAGGCTATTAGCATCTTCCTTGTTGCCAGGGGCTGGCTCGTCAGGAGTAGCGCCAGTATCGTTGATCGGAACCTTGGCGCGCTCGATCAGCGGCGCCGGCGTTGTTCCAGGGTCGACAGGTAATGACAACGTTATCGCTGTATATAGCATTCCGGCGAATGTTTTCGACGTTGCAGGGCGCGGCGTTTGTATATCAGCGAAGGGATCTCTGGGGTCGAATGCGAACAATAAGCGAATTAAAATAATCTTTAATGCGACAACAGCAGTACTTGGTAGCGCCGTTACGGGGGGAACGACTGTCGAAGACACTGGAACCATTACAACTAGCGGTGCGACTGGGGGTTGGTTTATTTCTGCCGATGTTTTCAAATACGGCGCAGCAGCGTCGAATACCCAGATAGCAACCTCGAATGGCAAAGGCGCTGGCGTAGCGCATTTAGGCTATCAGGCTCCGACACTGACCACCGCAACCGAGAGCGGAGCTATATTAGTTGCAATAACAGGCAATTCTACTACCGTCGCTGCTGACATTGCACTTAATGAGTTTCTTGTGGAGATTATTAACTGATATGGAACTGACTCCGCGAGAGCAGGTCGTTATAGAGGCACTAACTTGGCTCCGTACGCCGTTTCATCATCAAGCTAGACTGAAGGAAGTTGGAGTTGATTGCGTCATGTTACTCGCGGAAGTATATGAGCGCGCTGGAGTCTTACCGCATCAAGAGATTGGCTACTATCCTCCCGATTGGCATCTTCATCGTGATGCAGAGCGGTATTTGATGGGACTATTAGAGGTTGCTCATGAAGTTACGTCGCCATTACCGGGTGACGTGGCGCTGTTCAAATTTGGTCGGGTATTTTCCCATGCAGGTATTGTGATCGAGTATCCCCGAATCATTCATGCCTATTGGACCCAGAATGAGGTTGTCTACGCTGATATTGGTAAGCAACCCCTATTAGACAAACAGGGTAAACCCCGCGAAGTTAAATACATGAGCCCGTTTAAGGACAAGCTCTAATGCGAAGCCGATTCAACGGCGCAGGGTATTTGTTTTCCGACAACCGTGCTTCGGATTGGAATAGTCTGGAAGAAGATGATATTCTTGGCTGTAGTCATTGCCAGGCAACGATAAAGAAGTCTGTTTGGCGCAAGAGTGGTGGTTACTGTTGCAATTGTGACAAGCCGCTCTGTCTAAATTGTGCCGAGAAGATGAAAGTTGGTGGCGTTTGTGAGTCGTTTAAGCGGTTTATAGACCAAGAACTGGCGCGCCGCTATCGAATTGAGCAGAATGCAAGGGTTCTCGGAATATAAAGGGACTTAAATTATGGCAGCTTTTTCTAATGGAGTTGCAAATTTTACTCCATCACTATCGGCGGATAACTTTACCCTCGATGCTAGTGTAACGCCATTAGGCTTAGTTGGTAAAGTTACGGCGTTTTCTTGGGGCGGGTCGGGAACAACAAGCATCGGTTATCGTACAAGATGGGTTCGGCCAACGACAAAAGGGATTACATCTACTGCGATAGTAGTTGGAACACCTGATTTGGCAACTCCTGGTATGGCATTTGTCTCGTCCTATTCCACACCGCCGGTACTACCAACAGAGAATGTAGGAAATCTACATTATCAGAACTGGAATGTCCAGGGTGGGAATGGCTATATTATTCTAGCTGACGACTCACAATGGACGATTATAAATGGTATTCTGCAAGGCTCAGTATCATGTAGGAATCTCGCCGGGGTGGATAACGGACTTAGCAACTACTTCATAAATTGGCAAGAAGGTAATTAGTCTAGACGGAACCTAGAGCCTTGTCCGGCCACACCCCATCACCGTTCTCGAATGCGTTCTTTGACCCCACGCTTAATTCGCTTCGGTATAATACGTCCCAATATGGGTCGCCGGTTTTTATCGTTTACGGAACTCAGCGGGTTTCGGTTAATCTGTTAGAGTATTTCAATTTTGTTGGCTCCAAAGGTGGGTCAAAAGGAGGAAAAGGACTCGGCGGCGGCGGAGGAAAGAAACAAAGTAACCAGACCTTCACCGTCGATGTTGCCTTTGCAATCTGCCAAGGCCCGGTGCAGGTTACTGGGTCTGTTCATGGAACTGGAGGGTATAATCGAGTCTGGTCAAATGGTGGAATTGCATTCTTTAATCAGATTGGAATGAATTTCTATGAAGGAGATGACGGTCAGGCACCAGATGGAACATTCGTGTCGACCGATCCGAACACTCCGGTTATCGGCTATTCGGGACTCGCATACGTGACCGGAACTCCGCTTCAGCTAGGTCAATCGCCGGCCCTGCCCAACATTCAATTCGAGATCGCAGGATTCCTTAGAGGAACAACTGGAACTAATCTTCCAGACGATGCGCGGCCGGATTTAATAATTATTGATATGCTTTGCAATTCCCGCTACGGGGCAGGGTTTCCCCTGGGCAACCTCGATGTTAGCGGGACGATCTCTGATTATGGAAACTACTGTCAAGCGGCGACCCTAGGTATGTCGCTCTTAATGGACCGTCAGCAGCCGGCGGCGCGCTGGCTTGAGGAGATTACGACTCTAACAAACGCGGCTGTTGTTTGGTCGGGATCAACTTTAAAGATTATTCCATATACTATTGGATCTATAAGCAATAACGGAACCTCTTGGGTATCGAATTTCACTTGGCAATATTCATTTACCGACTCGGATTATATCAACTTCGGTCCAACATCAGACCCGGTTATCGTCACTCGGCTCGATCCAGCTACGATGACAAATTGGTTAGCATTAGAATATTATGATAGTGGAAACAGCTTTAATACTGCCCTAGTTCCGACTTGGGATCAGAGTCTAATTGACCAGTATGGTCTCCGAACTGAGGCATCTGTTACCGGACATGAATTTACAAATCCCGCGTGCGCGAATGCCTCCGTCGCATATCTACTTCAGCGGAAAGCCTATGTCCGTACGACGGTTAAGTTCAAAGTTGGCTGGAGGTTTGCGCTCTTAGAACCAATGGATATTATTCTAATAACCGATAGCTACTCTGGTCTAAGTCAATCTGCCTTCCGAATAACATCAATTGAAGAGGATGATAACTGGGAACTGACAATAACGGCTGAAGAAATTCCTGGAATTACAACATGATTGTTGGACCACGGAGATCGAAACAGGGAAGAGGGTTTAACTGGCCAGGGGTTCCACCGTCGATTTCGGGTGGACAAATCCCTGTTCCAGTTGCGCCGAATGTTCCATTAGTTCGTCAAGCGACTATGGGTGCTATTCCGTATAATATGTTGGTTGATCCGGGGATTACAAACCCGCCGATTATCTTTGAGCCGTTCCCGCCGCTTAGTCAGGGTGCGCCGCTAATTTGGATGATAGCTTCGGGTGGGTCGATTAATTGGGGTGGTTGCTTTGTTTGGGTGTCTAATGACGGAAGCACGTATAGGAATGTTGGAGCTATATATCGTGGTAATAGACAGGGACAATTAACGGCGAATTTAGCGAGCCATGCTGACCCGGATAATGTTAATACTCTTTCGGTTGTTATCGCCCTAAGTCAAGGTCAGTTGCTATCGGGCTCTGCATCGGATAAAGATAACTTTATCACCCTCTGCATTGTCGATGGAGAGTTGATAAGTTATGAAACGGCAACCTTAACTGGGCCATTTGCCTACGATTTAACACTACTTCGTCGTGGATGTTATGGAACCCCGATTCAGCCACACTCGATTGGAGGAACGTTTGGACGAGTCGTAGTCGATCAGATATTCTCTTTCGAGTATCCGATAAATATGGTCGGGCAGACAGTACATATTAAGCTCACTAGTTTTAACATCTTCGGTCAAGAAATTCAAGACATCTCACTGGTATCTGCCACGTCGTATGCAATCGTCGGCGCTGGGCTTCAAGGGCCGGGGAATGGTGCCTTGTGGGTGGTTGCGTCACCGATTTCGGGAGTGACCCTTACGCCAACCACTGTTCAGCAGGGCTATACGCTAACTCCAGCGGGAACATTAGCGTCGCTAACGGTTGCCCTACCGGGAATCCCGCAAGATGGCCAGACATTCGACATCGAGACGACCCAAACTATTTCGTCTCTAACCGTTACGTCTCTTCAGTCGATTGACGGGGGTGGACCGTTTCTGCTCTCTGCTCACGGTGGAGTCAGTTATCGCTACAACGCTGCAACTACAACCTGGTATAGGCGGTGGTAAGACAGATGAAGAAAATAATATTGCGTAAGCTCTTGCTACTAACTCTGGCATTTCTACTTAGTATCGGTCTAGTCTACGCTGATACAACAATCTCGGGACCGATAGTATTTGCGTCTCCAGACCTATCCGTGGATACGAATGGAAGAGTGTCTGTTGGAGGGATAAATACCGTTGCGGTGACGAACTTACCACTAACGGGGTTTTTAATTGTTGCTACTGGGCCAACCTCATCTATGTGGGAGTCTATATCGAACCTTTTAACAGGAACGACGACAATCTCCCTATCAGGGACAACGAATGTGACGATTGATACAAGTGGGGCTACTTGTGTAGGAACGCCTACGTCTCTCTTTGCAACAGTGCGAGGGATTGTTAAGACGTGTTAGGTCTACATATCTAACTAAAGGAGAAATCTAATGCTTAAGCAAGTAAAGCCAACGGATCCGACGGGTACTTCGGACACTATTGGAGTCTGCATGGGGCTCAATGTGACATTCGCACCGGATAAGACTGGAGAAGTCCTTATCCTAATTGATGGATCTGTTTCTGTTGATACTAACGGTGCTAGTGTCGAGCTAGCGATCTTTGGCGGTCCTGGCGCAGCGCCGGCAAATGGCGACCGACCAAGCGGGTCTCAACTGTCAGCGAACCCAGTCCTGACTTGGGGTGTTGCAGGAAGTCGGATTCCGTTTTCTCTATCCGCCGTTGCAAACGGCTTGACTCTAGGAACTACATATTGGGTCGATCTCGTCCTTGCCGCCGCAGGTGGTATTGCATCCGTTTCTAAGTTGGGTGTAACTGTGGCGGAAATCTAAATCCTAAAACAGGGAGACTTCATCATGGCTGATGACTTAACAATTCCGAGCACACCAAATCCACAGTTGGTTACATATACGGCGGCGATTATTAGGTCTATTCTTCAAGCTATTGGTGGGGGAATGACGCTATTTGGTTTGACGTGCAGTTTCTGTAATCCTAGCGAAGCAGCAATTCTTGGTCTTGCTGGTCCGTTGGTTATCCTTGGAACTGTAGCATGGTCTATCTACCAGAAAATTCGTGCGGCGCAGAGGGATCATGCGGGTAACGTGGCGTCGGCAAAAGCGACATTGGCTAATGGCGTTGCAACGCCAGTGAAGGTCGTTTAGTCGATGACCGATACATTCAATATGCCGGGGCTAACAGCATCGTTCGAGGCACGGGGTGGGTGGGTTCTAACGCACTTAGCAAAGGAATTTACCCTAACTACGGAGCAGGCTAGCGGAATTGTCGGAAACTTGGGCGGCGAAAGCGGCTTGAAGGCCGTTCAAGAGATTGAAAACCGTGGCGATCGGGGTGGTTATGGCTGGGCTCAATGGACCGGACCTCGTCGCGTCGCGTTTGAAAATTGGTGCGCGGCGCAGAATCTCGACGTAGCTTCCGATGAGGCGAATTATCGCTATTTAGTTGTTGAACTTCACACAACGCAGCTTCATGCTATTGCCCAATTACAGAAGACAACGACAGTTGAAGCGGCAGTTTTTACATTTGAAGCTATTTTTGAACGACCAGCGAATTTACAAAGCGGGCTCGCAGCGCGAACGGCGTTTGCTCGACAGGCGATTGCTGGGTCGATCGTTCCACCGGAGCCTGTTCCAGTTCCAGCTCCTATTCCTACTCCCGTCGTGGTTGATGCTCAAATAGAAATCCTAAACAAGATATGGACCTGGTGTCAGTTGAACCCCCAGGTCGATATGACTAGTCAGTTCGACAAACTCGACTCAACCTTGGAGAAGATCATGGCAGCGATTGATGATTTGGAAGCCAAAGTAACTGCAGAAGAGACTGTTGAAGCGTCAGCGATTACGCTCTTGCAGACCATTGCAACGGAGCTTAAAGATGCCCTGGCGGCGAACGACACACCGCGGCTTCAGGCATTGTCGGCAAAACTCGACACCGACACAGCCACTCTTGCGGCGGCGGTTACGGCGAATACGCCGGCGGCGTAAACTTATAATGAACATTCAACCTTGGTGGGCGCCTCTGGCGTCTGCCATTTTGGAGAATTAAAATGGACATATCAACGGATATCTTCCACAAATTCTTTTCCTGGTTCTCTCATGTTAGGAAGGAGGAAAGTCAGTATGTCGTTATTGTAAGTAAGGGGGCTTCTCTGTCGTCTCTAGCAAAAGATATGACTGGCGACGAAAATCGTTGGCAAGAACTCGTCACAGCGAACCCAGAACGGAAATTCGACGCGGATTATACGCTCCAAGTCGGCGAGACGTTGAATATTCCGAAAAGCTGGGGAGCGGTGTCGAATGGCTAAAGTAGCCAACTGCCTTGCAGCTCTATTGCTTGCTCTACTGCTAAGTGGTTGCTCTGCCGCAGCGTGGGCGGTTGCGGGGGGTATCATAACTGTTGCGAAAGATGTCATCGGTCTCGACACCGCCTTGATGCAGAATACACCTGGTAAGACTCCGTTAAAGCAAATCCTTCCTATGGGAGAAAGTCCATGAATATGCGATATTCGCTTCGGGCTACTATTATTGTCGTATCGTGCTCGCTTGGGGGTTGCGCAGGTTCGACAGGGGGTGCTACATCTACAGCAACGACTACAACCCCACTCGGCGACGGCGCAGTTTGTGTCGAAGCACTGGTTGCTACAGGGAGCACTGATCCAACGGTTCTAGGTACCGCGGCGCTCGGTTCGTCTGCGTGTCAAGCCCTTGTTGCCGACGCCGTTCAGGCATTGATTAAGTCTGTCTCGTCTGGACAACAGAAAGCAGCGATGCGTAGAGGGGTTCGATAGATGCCCGATATTGTCATTGTCAATGCCTGTGACGTTCTAACGGACATCGAAGTCTCGTCATGGCTTACGGCGATCCAATCGTTCGACGCACAGGCAATAGCGCCGGCTTATGGCCTGGAGCCGGCGAATTACTCGTTCATGCCGTGGAACGACGGCTCACCGGCCATCGCGTCGATCCCCGATACGTCGTGGCCGATCTTCCTCAACAAGCATTCGACCGATCCCGGTGCGCTAGGTTGGCACGACGATCAGAGTAGCAAGGTGTTCTCGCGTTGCTTCGTCGGGGATTGCATTGCATATAAGGTAAGCCCGCTGGTCGACCTTACGCACGAGGCGTGGGAGATGCGCGGCGATCCAAACATTAATGTGACTGTTACGTTACTGGATGGTCGCATTGCTGCGCGAGAATTATGCGATCCCTGCGAAGATGATCTCTATGCGATTGATTGGCAGGGTTTCAAGCTTAGCGACTTCGTGTTGCCGCCGTATTTCGGTATTCCGACTACTTCGTCAGCAATACAGTACGACTTTGGTAATCATTTACCGGGACCGTGTCCTGCATTGCTTTCAGGTGGATACCAGAGCATTATCGACCTGAACGGCCAGTGGACTCAAATAACTGCTCGCCAAAATAATGGTCACCAGTCGTGGCGTGCAACCCGTGTCGGCCGCAACGCGCGCCGTGCGGGGGTCAAGATTTGACTCGACTACTTGTGTTTCTACTATGTATTAGTATAGTGCTAGTCTTTTTACTATTGAAAGCACTCGCGGATTGGACGTGTTGTGGATTAGCAATGTTCTAGTCCTCTCTTGGCTTGGCCGGGCGGGGGTGTGTCGGTCACAGATGCCTCCGATGAGGTCGGCAGACGATAACACTTTTCGGCATCGGCCCCAGCCCAGCGTCATGCAGTTTCAGTTCCATCTCGACCTTGGCCATACGCTCGTAAGTCGCGCGCTTCTGCGGGTCTAGTTTGGCAATTGCACGCGGCCAACGTGGATCGTCGTCAATGCCGAGATATTTCGCCAATTCTGCGTCGGTCACGATCCCTCCCGTGGTGGGGCGAGGGCGCGGTATTCTTTGGCCGCCTTGTGAAGCGCAAGATGAGCCGCGCTGAATGCGCGGTTAGCTGGTAATCGATCGCCCTTGGTCGCAGTGAGCCGATCGCCAGCCTCTGACCAAGCGATAACTGCGGCGATAAGCGGTGCCGCCTCCTCGATGCCCCGGCGGTAGGCGGCGTCGAGAATGGAGCACAACTCGTCCTGCGCTATCAGCGCCATATCGGGATATTCTTCGGGGCTGGTTCGATCATCCTTCTCACACAAATCGGTCCAGAATTGCCGCTGCCATAATGGCGCCTCGGCACTCGGTTCGTTATCGGGCATCGCTGTCTCCCGTATCGGCTATTGCGTCAAATTCTGGCCCCGATATGAGCCATACATTGACCGCTCCGTGCTCAAATTGGCGGCCGATGATCTTTCCGGTAACGCTCGGAATTTCCGCCGTAAATGGTTCTTCGGCGCTGGTCTGATATTCTCGCCACTCAAGTTTTGCTTGTAGCATCACACTGCAGTTAATGGCCTTCCAGGTTATTTGAATCGGATCGCCATCTTCGTCCGCCGGCAAATCGCTTCCCATCACATACTGTAATCCGGGCAGGATGAACTCGCGTCCGTCTTTCGAGAACACGGCAGTTTTGAGCGTTGGCATCACCCCTCCTTGTCCGGCGCGGGCGGCAGCGCGCCGAGGGACGCTTGCAGCTCGCCGATATCGCCAGCGGTAACGATCGTCACTAAGCCGCTGCCATGTGCCGGATATGCGCTGAACTCCAGTTTGCGAGCCGCCTCGACAACCGCCAGCAGCGCCGGCTGAGCCTCCAGCGTCGCCAGGATTGCGCGCATTTTGGGGAACTCGTCGGCACTCCATAAATCTTTGTGGGCTTCTTCGAGCAGGATGCGGAACCACGCGATTTGCTCGTTGATCGGCACAGGGGCGTCAGTCATTGTCGGCTCCCGCACCGACACGCGTTCCGGCGCCTGCGCGGCGCGCTCGATGTCAGTCATTTTTTATCCTTTCGCTATTCGTCACAAGTTCTACGTCCTGTTGTTCCGTCGATTCGACAAGCTAGACCTTCATTTTCTACTAATAGTCCTTCATCAGGTTCCTCCTTACGAACACCTTCCAATTTCCCGTTTCGGTTATACGTCGTACAACCCTTCGCCCCATTTTGATAAGCTCGTGGGTAGAGTTGTTTAAAATCATTGAACGTGACTCCCGGTCCCTGTCCAGCAATTTGTCCATTCACATTGCAGGTTTTTGAAATCGAGCTGTCGACCCACTTTTGCGCGGCGCAAAGAACATCGACATGCTCCTCTGCACTTGTTTCGTTTGCGGTCTGTCCAGTTATTCCGAAAAATTCAAAGGCATGATCTATAGTGTCGAAATCGCGCTTTCCATCCGGCATGAAGATTGTAAACTTACCCTTCATCGCAAACGGCGGCTCGATTCCCGACGATACATTATCCGCGGCCATTGAGATGGTTCCAGTCGGGGCAATGGACAGTAATACGCCGTTTCGCAGACCATATTTTGAAATTCCGTCTCGAATGTCTTCGGTAAGAGAGTTTTTAACGAACCAGCCGTTTAGGTATTTCTCAGCGTCGAAACACGGAAACGAACCCTTTTCTTTTGCAAGTTCGATACTGGTTCTGTATGCGTGATTGGCGATATGCTCTAAAATCTGGTCTTGGAGTTCAATGTAACTTGATGATCCATAACGATGTCCGATGATCTCTAGGGCGTTTGCCATACCCGTTACGCCAAGACCCATTCGACGTTTATTCAGTGCCTCGTTACGCTGTTCGGCTAAGGGAAACACTGTACGTTCTGGAACATTATCGAAACATCGGACAGCAGTATCGACTATATCGGTAAGTAGTTCCCAATCAATATCCCATTTAGATGCGTGAGGATCGACGATTTTGTGGCTAACTGAAATTCCATAACTTTCAGGTTGTTTCAGTCCAACCACATTACCAATGCGAGAGGGAGTTAAAACTTTGACTATGTTTACACTTCCAAGTAGACATGCTCCCCACGGTGGAAGTGGTTGCTCTGCACAAGGATTCGTTGCATAGATTTCTTCACAATAGTATAGCGGATTGCGCTGATTTATTCGATCAATGAATAGAACACCTGGCTCTGCCCAGTCCCAGTTTGACTCCATGATCTTTGCCCAGACATCGACGGCGCGGGCAGTAGTGTAGGTTGTGTTATTAAACCTGAGTGAATAAAGGCCATCTTTCTCTAGGGCTTCCATAAACTCGTCAGTAACGGCAACGGAGATATTAAAATTCTTTAGCAAGCCTGTTGCCCGTTTAGCGTTTATGAATGTTAAAATGTCGGGATGATCGACCCGCAAAACTCCCATCATTGCGCCGCGCCGATGACCAGCGGTTAAGATTGTGTCGCAATTAACGTCCCAAATTCGCATAAACGAGACTGGGCCGCTGGCGAAACTACCGTGACCTAGACCGCGTATCGGCTCGCCAGATGGACGCAGAGTAGAAAAGTCCCATCCAACACCGCCACCAGTTCGTAGAGTCATACCACCGAGCTTTAGCGATTCCATTATACCTTCGTAGCTGTCGGGAATTTGACCATTCACAAAGCAGTTATAGGCTGTCGTTAGAAACGGCCTTCCCATTGAGTGTTGTTGGCGCCCAGCTGGAAGCAACGACTGATCGCGGGTGTAGCGCAGCGCCCGACGAAAGTCCTTATCGTTGTCCGTAGTTGCACGGGACCAACGGACGCAATAGTCATCGAACTTCTCTTCTGGCGCGCGGTATTTTGTTGCATGAATTGTTTGTCCGAAGAGAGTACGGGGGCCATAGTGTTCCATGCTCAAGTCTCCTATAGAGAAGTTCTAGTTGCTAATTCATTTAGCATGTCGATCGGAGTCGTGTGATTTACCAAAACAAAATCGTACTGGATTTCCATATACTCGTGTTCCGACAGATGGCCCATGTTTATAGAGAAGCCGCTTCGTTCTAGGCGGATTATAGTTCCATCTAATTCTTTGACTTTTTGGGCTTCGTGAAGAAAGCGCATATCGTCAATGACGATTTTAGGTGCTCTGAGCTGCTCTGCGGTATTTTGCCAAACATTGACCCACAGGTTTTTCGATATTAAGTCGCGCCACTCGGTTCCGAGAGTTTGCATCGCGCGGCGTGGGGTTTGACCGTCTAGTAGTCCGGTCGGTTCTTCTTTCAAATCCCCATCTAGCATCCGACGAATCTGGAGATCACTAGCACCCTGCCACTTTAAGAGTGCTCCGAGCATGATCTTGATTGGGCGGGCGAAGTTTAGTCGCGTGTAGTTGTGATGCTTTACTAATAGTTCTGCAAGGGTCGTCTTACCGACACCGGCAGGGCCGCAGAGGGCAATGATTTTTGTCATTCAGGTTGCCTCCACTGCCGTAAACTTCTACGATGAGCTTCGTCAGCAGGATCTTCTCGTTGGAGTCGACGTTCTTCAATTAGAATTTGCATAGTCTTTGCCCGCTGTTTAGCTTTGTGCATTCCCGGCGACCAACCATAGTCGGTATAGAAAACAATTGCTGCTGCGACTTTCCACCAGGAATATCCTGCGCGAATACCTAGGTCGCGTTCGGTGGCTTCGCTCAACGCACCGGGGTACATTCTATGACTCGCAAACGGCGCCTCGCCGCGAAGAACAGAGTCTCGAATACAGCGGGTTAGATAGTCTTCGTTTCGACGAAAGTCGCCGGCGAAGGGAGATTCTAGAATGACTAGGCGCATCTAGGTTTCCTTCCTTTATATCCAAGTTGATGTAGGTGTAATGCCTGGATTCGTCCGTTTTTACTCTTAAGACATCCGCAACTCTTAGTTTCACCTGTTTTTAATCGAATTCCTCTAATAATTTTTGTCTTTCCACAGTCGCATATACATAACCAGTTAGTATTAAAGTCGCCACTATTCTCTTTAGGAGCTAATGATATTACTGTAAGCCTTCCAAATCGTTGGCGTGCTAAATTGTCTATATCCCTACGCCGGGCAATGCGAATACCCAATTCTACTGCTCGCTGTCTCTTTATTAGAGTATCAGCGTTAGATAGTCTATCCGACATCTATATTAGCTCCTTGTCTTTCGCGAGCCAAACTGGCAGGGTCATTGTTTTGTCATTTTCGTCCCACTCACATTGTGATTTTGGAAGCCAAACTATGATCTTTCCGTCGAAGAAGCGCCATGCTCTTTCAGTCTCTCCTCGAATTTCCCCAGTAATGTCAGTTAGCTCGTTCTCATGCTGTTTGTAGATCATCGTATGTTGTCCCCTTACATAGTAAGTCCGCTGTCTATTATGGGCTCGGACATAGCCCCAAAAGACATATGCAACTGAGCACCAGATAAGCGCGTGTAGGACTTGAAAAACGAGCCAAGTCATGACGATCTAAACCGTGGTTTGTCCCAATTGCTAGAAAGTTCGCCGGGTTTCGCGTTCTCAATTCGGAATGGATGGTCGGCATTGGGATACGATTTAGGATAGTCTATTTTCCCGTCGAAATCAACCAAGGTTATTTCGACTTTTCCAGATCTAGATACTATTGCATAATCGCCCATTGTATCGTCTCTGCCTCTACCATGGTCGAACACAGCTCTACCGTCTGGCTTAATGAGCGGCGCCTCGACTGTTCCAGCTTCGTCGTCGGCACTCTGGACAACAAAGACTGGCATACCATTGAGAGTTATTTGCCAAGTTTTACCGAGTGCTGTCTGGGTCTCTTTAACAGAGTATTTCATCTCTAGACTCCTAGCCAGATGGCGATTTCGTAGATGATGAACCAGAGAAGGAGCGACGCGGCGATCATTAGCCAGATATTGACCCCGATTCGGTTAACGTGCCAAGAAGAAGTCATTCCTCGACCCCATTAAACGGGTTTGGTATCCAGGAGTTTGTTCCAAAGTTCTTTCTCATTCGACCCGAGGACTCCGCGGCCTTGAAGAGTCCGGGGATTTTGTCACTAGTTGTCTTGTTTTCAAGGAACTTCCAGACCTCCCCGTCGGGAATTGGATTTCGCTTGTCACGGGCGACTTTAGAATATTCCGTGTACATCCAATAGTGTAGATCCTGGAGAAGCTGCGCATCAGACTTCTGTGTAATAGCTCGGAAGACATCGGGCATAGTCTGCTCCGCGTCTAAAAGCCACTTTCGCCCGCGGATGAAATCGTCTAGGGTAATCGTAAGTCCGTGCTCCGCGCTAACTGCGGAAATCATGGAGAGTTTCATAACATGGGTATCGCGACGACCATTGTAGTTTACTAGGCGACCGTAGGTTGGGACTGGGGCCATCTGTTCGTCATTATACCAATGATTATAGGCTAAGCGCGCTGGTTCTTCCCACTCGAACTCACCATGAATATCGGAGAAAATCTCGGAGATTCGATTTTGGAGCTCTTTCATATCGGAGTCTATGCGCTTCTTAAACGCATCACGGTGGGAGTTTGGCTTGGTTCCATAGAGGAATATTATTCTCGACGTACAACCTTCGCCCCAAGCACTTTCGGGCAGACTACCTATAGCTGGCGGCGTTGCACAGCCAAGGATATTAATTGTCGGGTTTTCGATCTTAATCGACACTGAGGTCCGCCGTGGAGCAGTGTACATTGAAGGGTTGTCATAGAGTTTGCTTAATGTTGCAAAGAAAGAGTCATCATACTTTGGAATTAGAACCCCAAATTCCTCGCATAAGACGGTCATCGCCGCGCTTGGGCCGCTATTCTGACCGTTCAGACCAAAGACTGTTGCTTTGCTTAATTCGTCCATAAACGAGGCCGGAGTTGGGTTGTCCGGTCCGAGCTTCATACCCGTTATGGGGGCTAACATCTTTCGTGATTCCTTAACCGAATTAGTCTTTCCACAAGCTGGCGGTCCTACTAAGATCGTAAAGAGGTTCGGATAGAGTGGTGCAACGTCCGTCGAAGTCCAAACACGGCGTTCGAGTGCTGCCGCGACGGTTCCAATAGCAGACCAAAGACGGAAAATCTCAGGGCTCCGTATCGAAGTCGTCTTGGCGATAAATTCTTCAATCCAATCTGACACAAGGTGGTTTCCACTCCCATTTTATGCTATTTTTATTTCACTTAAGCCACGCGGGTTCCATTCATCTCTCGTACCATCTTCTAGGAGTCTAAAGCGGTGTGCCCAATTAAAACCCCCGACTATCTCTCCGGGAATTGTCATCGTTCTTCCCGACTTCGGATCTCGCTGTGTTATTTCGACAAGCTTAAGGGATTCCCGGAGTAGGTTTTGCTCCTCGCTATCGTTCGATATTGGAGCCTGGAAATAAACTGCATCATGAAGCTGTGCTAGGATCTGGATCTTGCTTTCCATCTTTCGCCAAAGGCGCCATAGGCCCAGATTTAGACAGTCTCCGGTGGCACTTTGGAATAAATATGCAATGGCAGATTTTAGTGTCTCACGGTCTTCTGGTCGGTCAAAGAAGTCGCGGCGCCGACCAAAGGAATTGACAAGGAAACGGCTTCGTTGAAGTTGCTGACTCACCCATTGGTGCATTCGCTGAATACAGGGAAAGGCGGCAAAGTAGCGACGTTGGAAGTCTTCAACCAGGTTTAGGGGGATTCGGATTTGGCGAGAGGCTTCATTAGGGGTGACAAGGTAGTTCGTTGCATGTCCGAGGCGCTTACTGGCATCACGATAAGTGAATAGTCTATAGAAGCGCCGTTCAGATAACTGACGGTCCTTTTTAATATCTCCTGTCCACGACCATTCTGGATAGACAAGGCGAGTAACGTATGTATGTAAGTCTCCTGACTCACAAGCGTCAAGATAACTCCAGTCTCCCAATATTGTGCCACAGAACCATCCGACGTCGCGGGCTTCACTTTGAGCCTTGTCGATTCCATAGAGTTTAAATCCTGGATCGGGAATGAAGATTCGACGGAGTTCCTCGTTTATATTCTGAAAGTTATTTCCTACTTGCTTCCATTTTTGCGTCTCTTCATTATAGGACAGGAATGGGGATTTGGAACTACTCCACCTTCCGGTCGAAGTTCCACCGATGTTGTATGAGCAGCGCCAGCGCCAATCGGAGTCGATTTCGGTTTCGAGAACTTGGAGGGTTTTTGTCCAATCTCGATGACGCAATATTGCGTTGATAATCGGTGCGGCCCACTTGTCTCGGGTCTCTAGTCGCTCTAGCGTCTCGCGGTTCATCGGGCGCTTTGTTTCGCCATTTATATGTCGTTCTATTGGGGGGATTCTCATTATGTCGTAGAAAAGATGCTGTAATTGTGTTGGGGAGTTCGGGAGTTTTTCGTTATATGAGCCCATTATGGCGGTTATAATAGTTTTAATGACTTCTTCATTTGAGTCCTTTCTAGAATGGGTTGCTAGAATTGCTTTCTCACGCTCTGCTATGTCGACACGAAATCCGCGTAGCATCATCTCCATTGCTGGAGCCTGCATTGCCCGCTCGAAGTCGTAGATCAGAGTGTCGTTTTGTCGAAGCCTTTGTCTTGCCTCGTCGATTTCAAACGTTAGGCAACAATCTCCGCCGTTGTAGATCGCCTGATTTGCATCACGAATTTCAGTCTCGTGAAAGGCAATTACGGGCATTATTTATACAGCCCCAACTGGTGGCCGAGGTATTGTAGTTTCTAGTGGTCGCCAAAGGTGTAGGCAATATTGATGACAATTCTTATGTTCCGCCTTAGGAACATGCAGTTGCATCACGCACTCGTCTGGTTTCCAGAACAAATCCTTAACGTAGTCCATTTCTTCCCATGTTGGACAGCGATTCTCTATAGAGACTGAAACATGTTCCCAAGCATACTCTGGACCTACCCTAGCGGCTTTATAGTCTCCATTTGATACTATCATTCTCAACATTGCTTTGGTCTTTGGATGTTGTAATATAAAACATCCATGTTTATCTCCGAATTGACTTTGATAGTCTGGTAGCTTATGCTTGAATCTGTAAAATTCTAAGTGAAGCCAGTCGTCGCGCATTACTCATCCCTCTTCAAGCTCTCACTTCGACTCATCTGCTTCCACGGAATATCGTTTGCATATATCGAACCGAGGAAGCCAAGACTTTTCGGCAGTTCTAAATACTCAGAATGGTGCCAAAGCATTGTATCGTCTTTAACATTTCGCGGGATGATTCCCATCTGTAGAAAGTAAGAAATATCAAACACCCCATTCTGATATATTTTTCCCTTATTAGACTCTACTCCCGCCTTAGCAAGGCTCCATGCCTTGACTTCGAGTTCTGACGTAGGCCAATAGTTTATTCCATTATCGGGAAAACCAATCGAGGCAGCGATTTTTCCAACATCAACTATCTTTCCTTTGTCCATTTTTGCATCACGGAACGGAATGGCTAGCGCATCGCTATTTGATAGACTAAAACCAATTACGGAAATCTGATTGCGAATCGTCTCAATGTCGTTTGAATAGGAAAAGGCATTTCTAGCGAGCCACTCTTGGATCTCGATTAGTCCAGATTCGTTCGGTGCAGGTATTGTAATCCAGCGCTTAGGTCGAACTATTTCAGGAAACTCGATCTCGCGAGAGGCTTTCTGAAGGTCCGCTATTACCGAAACACGCATCGGAGTCTGACGCAAAACGGCAGCAGGGTGAAATGTCGGCAACACCTTTTTCTTCAACCGCTCGCTGAAAGTCACCGTTCCGCGTAGCGCGGTGATTTTAGTTTGTCCTAAGACCGCCCAACACGCGGCGTTACCGAGGCAGACTATTAGGTTCGGGTCAAGCTCTTCGAGTTCGTTCCATAGTCGCTTTAAATGGTGAAAGTGCTCTGCGAGTAAGTGGCTTCCTCCGGTCTTTCGACTTGCCTTCCATCCTGGCATTTCAGTCTGTGCTTCATAGCCGAAAAAGTTTCCTAGGTCATTATTTGGGGGCTGTGTGTTGAAGACATTCGTAACTGCGATCTTGAGATCGGATCTTAGTAGCTTCCAATGTTCCATTAAGTCAAATTCGTTTGGCCAAATCCGCTCGCGACAGTGTCGGCAAAAGCCGTCGATGAACTCCGTGTTGGTCTTACAACGTCGACAGAGAACTTTCATATACGGGGCGAGCGCGGCGATTCCCATTTCGAGGGTGAGTTCTCTTCCCGACGGACCAACGAGAGCGTGTTGGAATTGAGCTTCATGTCGTCCATAGGCTTCGCCGACTAAGACGGCTCTCATAATTTTAGTCCTCGCAGTCTTCTTGCGTTCTGAGTTGCCGCCTCAGCACTTGCAGCGTAGTTAGGGTCGAGTTCCAGTCCGAGAACGGATCTCGCGCCACAGTATTCCGCAGAGCGAATCGCCGTTCCACTTCCACAGGTTGGATCGAGGAAGTCGGTTGTTTCGTCAATAAGCATCGAGAGGAAGTGGTTTAAGACTGGCTCCGGTTTTTGACTTGGATGAAGTGAGCCGGATGCCATCGGCGCGCCGTAGATGTTAGACTGAGATCGGATTAGCGGGCGCTTGCCGCGACTACATAGGAACGCGGTTTCGTAAGTCCTTCGAGGAAATGCGTTATCGCGACCGGGGATTATGCCAGAATTGTCGGTCTTGTGCCAAACTAGCGGATGGTCATGCACATAGAGACCGGCGCGCTCTAGTCTTGACTTTGTCTCGCTGTAGAATTTCATTGAGAACCAAAACATTATATGTGCTGAATAGGAGCAGATTGTGTTTAGATTGTCGCAGAGGCAGTCTAAAAGGGGCCAGAAACCACTGAAATCATAGTCCTCAGTCTTGTTCGATGTTACACTCTTTGCGTAGCTGTCGTATTTGACGTCGAAGGGGAAATCACAGTGAATTAGGTTGAATTTAGGTCCGGTGTATTCTAAAATCCATTTCGTAAAGTCTATATTTAGAATTACCTGTATCGGTTGCGGTGACGTTTGTATATTAATAGGGCTAGGATCATTATCTGGGCGATCAGGTTTATCGAGTTCAATAACAGGGTTATCTCCCATAGGGACATTGACTAGTTCCTTCTCGGGTTCCTGCTTAAAGATATTCGTCCCAGCCTGGATGATATCGTTGACGATACTCGCGGCGCGGCGTTCGGCGGCAGTCTGTAGGATAGAGAAGGCGTTATCGATTCCAGTAGAGTTAGTTAAGAGCGGTGAGTCTAGGTTCTTAAACACTGTTAGGATTCTCGAGATCCAGGTTGGAGTCTCACCTAGTCTTTTTGCGGTCTTTTGTAAGGTCCAGTCGGGTTCGGTTAGCTTGAATAGCCGGTGAATCTCATCCGTTGCCTTTGCTCGGTCGCGCCAAGAAATGTCATCTCGACGAATGTTCTCTTCTAGTTCGATTATTTTTGCCGAAATAGGATCTAGGTCTTCCCAAAATTCTGCCCGAACGGCTATGCCTAAATTCGCACAGGCTTTTAAGCGCCTTCCACCGACCATCAAGACGACTAAGTCGTTCTCTCGACGAACTACGATGGGCTGAATCTGGCCGATCTCTTTGATCGAAGTCTCAAGACTAGATAGGTCACCAAGCTCCCCGCGCTGGCGATGTTGTACGACAATCGAGTTTGGGTCTAGAAGCTCAGCCATCTACATGGTCTCTCTAGAACAAATATCTACAACTCGATTGCATTGCTCGACGTCGAACTTTCCTATATGACATTGCTCAACGGATATCCCCATCTGCTCCGATAACCACTTATAGCATTCGCGTCGTGTTCGAGGCAACCTTCTCCATAGTGGGTCGAATACCCTGTGGGCTTGCATCTTTGCGCGGCGCAGCTCTGGGTTGGCTAATCGACCTAAAGGTTTACTTGTACCGTAATGGCAGCCGACATAGGAATCGCAAATAGGGAATCTAGAGCAGGCCCAAAACATTCTATCCGCTAAGTCTAAACGGGATGGGTAGATTGTCAGTCCAGGGACTATCCCGACTTTAGATCCACAATATGGGCAGGTTGGGTCTAAAAGCTCGGTCATCTAGTTTTTCCTGACCAAATCGTTATATCACCTAGAACTATAGACTCGCCTTGGGCGTCTCGAAGTCCTAGAGAATATGCTAGTGCCTCGGCTTCCGTAGTAAACCATTTCTCCAGGCTGGCTCTAGCTACTGTCCAACCTACTGAACCGGGATCTTTCTCTCCAAGATTTAGATATAGTCTAAAGAGCTTATTCTCCTGCGAGACGAAATCGTAGTCCTCTCGAAGATTTATATATTTTTGGCAACCTTGCTCGCAAGAGGAACTTACTCCACTCGGGTGCTCGGGGGTGGAAGATAATAGGAATACCCCACCTAGTTTCTCAAGGGCACTCTTAAATGAAAGTCCTTCGATTATTGAGACGAAGTTTATTGCATCCCCGTTCGCCTCGCAACCAAAGCAATGGTATCGAGCTTTTCCAGAGCGGGCCTTGTAAATATGGAAACTCGGAGTCTTCTCCTCGTGAAACGGGCAAAGTCCATAGTCGGAAGAATTCAAATTCAAATGGCTCTTTACTACTTTGCGTAGTAAATCTAGATCGTTTATTATTTCTTCCTTGGATCTAGTTTTCGGATTTTCTTCCATTATCACCTTGTCCCCGAGACCCGAGTGATCTAAGATCCGAAAGGGTGTTACGGGAGGGAGTTTGGCACTTCCGTTTGCATTTCCCAGTCCCTCCCGTAACGAGTATAGTGCTATCGTCCTTGATGCTCGCGAGAGCTTGGGCAGTTTTACATGATACACCTGCCGGAACTTACTTCAGGAATTCGGACAGACTAACGCTTAACGCCGTAGATGATGTCGAGATTGTTTGTGAAGACGCGGCCTTCGGCGTCTGCTGGTGGAGTTTTGATCGCCACGTCGAGCCCGCGAACGATGTCGCGGGTCTCGGAAGTCGGGTTAAAGTGCTCGTCGAGATGAAGGGCCTCCGCTGTTGAGACATTCTCCGAGATTCCGATAGAGGTCAGGAACCGGCGAAGGAAGGTCATTGATCCGGGGGTGAGCCAGAAGTCCGAACCGACCTCATAGTCGGCGAGACTCAGCCCGGCGTCGCTGAGTTTCTGGAGGTCGCTCGGGGTGACATCGCTTCCGGGATCGGTCAGACGAACCGAAACGTGAAAACCCGGAGTTCCTTTGACCTTGCTATGTGTTGCCTCCATGTTGAGGATCTTCCCGTAGAAAGACTTGTTCGCGGGGAGGTTGGGTTTGTCGGGAAAGTTCGACAGTGGTGCGGTGAGGAGATCGCGAAGATCGACTGTTTCGTTTGCCATAGTTGTAAGATCCTTTAGGGTTTAAAGGTTAGTTAGGTCGAAATCCGAAGCCGGATTTCGCTACGGGGGAAGAACCCGAAGTAGCTACGTCAGTGTCCTTCCCAGTAGAGGTTGTGCCACGGATGGCCTTTATGAGTTCAACGGGTGGATCTTTATATTGCAGAGCGCAGAAAATCTCGCCTAAGCCCGTGGATAGTGGATAGGATGGTTCGAGCCATACAGAGTTTTTTGCGCTTGTGTTGTTTGTTGGAACAGAGTAGATTTTTCGGGTTAAACTGCTTCCGTTTCCCTCCCGTTTAACGATAAAGACGTCATTGAACTTCTTGCCGATATACGGAGAGGTGGCTTTGCCAATTACTGCCGGGAAGCCTTGAGCGTCGATGGCTTTCTTTTCCCTAATTCGTTCCTCGATACCTTGGGGAACGTCGTTCGACATGTCAACCCACTTAATGTGCCCTGTGACTATCACGTTGCACTTCACGGCGTCGTTGGTTAACTTTGTCATTAACCTCATGATTAGTTCTTGCGCGCCGCCGCTGTCTCGACCGTGATCGTCCTCGAACGCACCTAAATGTCCGTTCATGTCTTGCATCCAGTATTTGGCAAGCTCGGCGAGAGTAGACATCGTGTCGAAGTCTAAAACCGTATCCGGTCCCCAGTCATTAATCCCGCCGAGGGAGATCGCTTTTCCGTCGGAGGTGTCTTTCCATTCTTTGAGAAGCTTTGTTACGGTCTCCCACGCGGCGGAGGAGGTTGGGCCGAGAACGGAGTAATTTACTGCACGGCCTTTGCGGTTTACGCTAACATCAGTGAAGTCGATCGGAACGTCGATGGGGATGTAGGAGATTCTACCAGGCTCAGCGGGGTTGATTCCGTGCTTCTTCATAAACGCGGCGTAGGGATAGTGTGGGTCGGTTAATAGGCTCCTGAGGATCTTGAAGCCACGATCTGTGTCTATCATTAAGAGCTTGTAACCCATCGCTATAAGCGCCGCTTTTGCTCCGGTCTTTCCGTCGCCCTGATCGCCAATAAGGAGAATCTTTGCGAGTTCGGAACTGGGGTCGATTAGTCCGGGCATCTTTAGGATTTCCTATTTCTAACGGCGTTTACCAGACGGTTTGTAAAGCCATCTAAGGCATGATAGTCATCGAACTGAAGAACCAACGTTCCTTCTTCTCTTAGAGAGATTTCTAGTCTTATTGGTCCCGTTTTATTGTCGACTACTCTAGTTGCCCCGCTTATAAACGGGCTTAGTTCGTGGGGTTCGATTTCTATTTGCATTAGGTTTTCCTATCTCGGAATTAGGGGATCCCAAGTCCTTCTAACGTACATCCCGTCGAGCATTTCTTGCCGAGTGCTTGGGTCACTAGAGCAGACGGGTCGGAATTGGCATTGGCGATTACCGTAGCCGCAGCTTCGTTCGTTCTGCGGCCAATAATCGTTCTTGGCGCAATACTCAAGCCAGTGGAGCCAATGTTTTAGACTAACGAGCCATTCCTCAAGCTGCTCGGGGGAGCGTGGGATGGTTTTGCGTCGGAAGCGAGATCCTGTGACTAACACTTGACATCCGTCAATGATAAGCCCACCGACTTCAGACTCCAGTGTCACGGCGCCGGCGACACTATAGAGACTCATCTGATTATCGGGGGAGAACTGGCGAAAGTAGTTATCATCAAGTGCGTATCGCGTTGTCTTCTTGTCCATGATCCATAGTTCGGAGTTCCAGTAGACTACACGGTCGAGATGCCCGCAGAGGTAAAACGGTTCACCAACAGCTCCGGTTCCGTTACATTCAGTACATTGCTCTATAGTAAATTCGATGTCGCCAGGACTATCTTCGGACTTCCGAGCTCCACTAATTTTGGCAGCACCAGCTCCAAAACAAACTGGACACTCGAATTTAGCCTCTGTACGAATCCCGGTATCGAAGCGAAACGAGACTTCGACTGCAGGATCGCCATTGGGAAATACTACCGTCTTAAGATTTTCGTCCTTAAAGGTGTCTAAATACCAAACTATAGTTCGTAGGAGCGTGTTCCTGCTCTTGTCTGTGACATCTGAAGTCCAAGGGCGCTTTTTTTCGTTGTCCCAGGTTGCCATGACCGCGTGACGGAGAGCATCAATAACACTTTCGTCGTGAGGGATGCCCGACGCGCGAGAGCGTTCATAGACCTCGGTTGCAGAGTGGAATAAAATTCCGAAGAATAAATCGGTCGAGCTATAGGGTGAGGAATAACCGTCTATGATCCTATATTTATAAAGTTGGGCGCAGCTTTTGAAATCACCAAGGCTTGTTGAGTCTAGATATAGCTGCAAATTCGGCACCTTGGTTGAGAATGCGGTGTTTACGGGCCGAAGAGCCGAGTCTGTTTCGGTTTTTACTTCTTCGATGGTCGAAATTAGATCAGACATTGACATTGGAACTCTCTAATGTCTAAGACAACTCGCTTCGCTCGCTAAGCGCCGATTTCTTGGTCTAGGAATTTTCCAAAGCCAGACTCGGGATGTAAGTCTGGAATGTTGACAATTAAAGTGAGTGGTCCCTGTAGAGTTTCTACTGGAGATGCACTCCATGCAACTGATGTATCATTTACCTCGATTTTTATGTAGTATATACCTTTGTCGGTGGAATGCGGAGGCAGGGCTGACTGCTTAACTAATACTGTGTCACTGTCCGCGTGGCGTATTTCTACGGTGAGGGGTTTCATTTTAGTCTATTTCCTTTATATGTCCATAATCTCTCCGGGGGCGAATTTCTTTTCGCGCTTGGTTTGGGACTTTGTCTTCTTAATGTCCTCCTCTTGAGCCCACTTTAGAGCTTGTGCTCGATAGAAGTTCGCTAGCTGCTCTAAGTCCTGATTCGGAACTGGCATTCCGTCAATGAGCTTTTGATTAATCCGGTCGAGGAAATAGTCTACACTGTCGACTGTAGCCTCGCGAAGCGGGGATTCGTCGGTTCCACTTTGCGGTTCCGACTCAGACTCTATCAATCTCAGCGATCCGACTAAAGCTGCTTTGAGATTTGGATTTGGGGTGTCGGTCATTTCTTATGCGCTCCAATTAAATAGATGATAGAGCGGCGGTTTATCTTTTAAATCTTTTAGACGTTTCTCTGCTTTATCTAAGTCTAGGCGAGCCTGTTTGATATCACACTCGGCGCGGAAAATGGCAGAATCATAACGCCACGCTGTCTCTGACGATTGATAACTTGATAGATCCTCTGTCACGGAACTGGAGCTCCCTTCTTCCTGAGCGCGGCGAACTCGATGTCTTCCCAAAATTCCTTTTGACTTTCGAGTTCCTCACGAAGGAGGACTAGACTAGCTGATCGGCGCGCTGATGGGGCGTTCTTTATTCTGAGCATGACGATGTTCAGTCGTCTGTTGATGTCCGAAATGAACTCGGACCTTAATTCTTCCATGTTCCGCGCGTGAGTAATGAAGCGGTGGGTCATTAGACCTGCTCTGCGGTGGGTCATGTTGATTTCCTGCTTACTAAGGGCTTTTCTAAAACCCGCTTGCGTACTGCGGTTGTTATTTCGTCTAGAAGAAAGTCTAAAGCTTTCTCTCGGCTCTTTTCGTCTTTATACGGAAACATACTAATGATACCAGATACTATACTTTCGAGGATGATTATCTGGTTAATTGTGTCGGGGACTTCAGTTAGTATCCTTAAGCCTAATTCGTAGGCTAGTCTATTGTGTTGTTCGTGTGGGGTTTCGGCCTGGCTCTTCATTTTGTGGGGCTTTCTAGTTTGTCGAGATTCCGTCTTTCGATGGCTTTTAGCTGGGTCACATAGCTGTGAATGGCGGTTCGGATTATTAGGTTAATCCCACCTGCGTCAACGGTCTCAGTGACCGTTCGGATGTAATCGTAGTCGGCCTTTCGGACTCGAATACAGACGCGAATGAGGGGTTCGCTAGAGACGGTGGGCATTCTTAGTCCTTCTTAATGATCCAGATTTCTCGGTCTGGGTCTGTGGGGGATAGGACGATCTGTAATGTTGCAAAATCCGAATCTTCTTGTCGGAATCTATATAATACTTGCTTCGCTCTTAGCGCGGGGGCGATCATGTCAGAAGTTGGTTGAACTCGAACGACTATTCCTAACTCCGAGACTATTGCCTCGCGCAGGATGTTTCGAGCAGAATCTGCCAATAAGGTCATCGAACTTAGATGTCCAACACTTGGGCGATCTCGACTTCTATGTCGATCGCGCGAAGGGCCTCGCTAAAGGCGTCCTTTCGAGCTTCGACACGAGTTTTTGCCTGCTCATAGAGTTCCGGCTTTGCAGCTAGAATTGCATCAATATGAATGTCGAGTGCAGACTCTTTCGGTAGTGGGAGATCGAATTTAGTCAATCGAGCTTCGAGGATCTCGGTTGCGATAAAGCGAGCTTCACGATCTATTAGCTCGGATAGCTGAAGATGTTTAGTGGGCACGATAATTCGTTCCTTGTTAAATGTCGAGAACTTGAGCCGGTGATGGTATGTTTCGGCGTCTAGTCTGTGCTTGCTCTGCGCGTTCGGCCCGTTTGAGATCGCGTTTGAACTCTGAGTCTGATGGCTCTCCGTAGAACCAGGCGGCACTTTTTTGGCTTAGCTTGATTCGTAACTCTTCCGAGAGCCGGCGAAGTTCTTCAGTCGAGGGTGCGTCATCGAGGATCTTATAGAGCTGACCGTCCTGGCCGAAGATCGCAATTCTGTTGGATCTTAGAACAACGAGCCTAATAGTCCCGTTGCTATGAATAACGGAACATGCTTCTTGTTCATCGGGTAGCATGTCGATCTCGGCCCAGCGTCGGACAGCAGGATCGGGATCTGCGGCGAGTTTAGCGAGTTCCGCTTCGCGATTCATTAGATATGTCCTCGGACGATTATCTCTGCAGTTGCGACTCGCATGATCGCTTCGAGAGGGTGATTTCCAGCAAGCTCGCTGATAACTTTGTCTATAATCTGAACGCAGGCGGTTAGGATCTCAGGGTCTGTTAGACCCATGATCTCTTTTGCATAATGGTGTAATTCGATGCCGAATTTGCGCAGTTCTTCGGCTTTCTTATATGCTTCCTGGGGGGTCATTTGGTCTAGCGACTTTGGCATTTGGCTAGTCCTTTGTTTTGAGTTAAGAGTGTAGCATGGAAGGCATATAGGGGTCAAGGGGCATACTTATCCACAGGATAGGCGTGTGGAATAGGAGGCATACAATAGCTATCCGACTAAATTTAGCTGACTACGCGGTAAGGGGTTATCTCGTCTGATCCTGGAGGTTTGTCGAGAACTGGAGTCTTGACCTTCCACACAGACTCGACAGAGTTCCATTCCAGGTCTGCGATTGCAATGAGTGCGACGAGCTTATATGGCTTTACTTCGATTGTGACTGAGACGGCTTCGCGACTAGCATCGGTTTCGCAGATCCTACCGGATATAGGAACTATCACCGTTCCTAAGTTCGAGTGCTTCCGAATAACGAGGTCCAGTCTAACTTCGTCGTTGTTCTCTGGTGTGATTGTAGGCATGATTTGGGACTTTCCTTTTAGGAACTTAGATCAGGAACTTACTTTGGCTGCTTCGAATTCCATTTTCTTTGCGAGAGCGAGCATCTCGTCGTATTGCTTTTTGAGTTCTGAGATAGCTTGGCCATAGCTCTCTGCTGCAATGCGGCCGTATCTGCGCGTCACACTTATTTGTACTGAGGACATTATATTATAGAGTTTTCGTGCCTCGACGTTGAGTCTTGTATGCTCACGGATTATACCTCTGAGCCAGTCGGTGTTAGGGTAAACGTATCTTCCCGAGACGTCATTCATAGTTCCATCGCGGCGGTTGATTTTCGTTACCCTAACGACTGTTCCGTCTTCTTGAAGAACCGATAGAGCGAGAACGATGTTCTGGGCTCGAACCTTACTTGTCTCTGACACTAACTTCTCGATCCTAGCTTTGGCGTCGACTAGGCTGTTGAAAATGCAGTCGCGGGGCTGGTTGTTAGCGAACTCCTCTCCCGTTACTTTAAACCTGAGATCGTCGGTGAGTTCGATTGTGTGGGACATGAACTCGCGGGTTGTGGGGTTGGCTGTTGTCATGAGGTTGATCCTTCTAGATGTCGAGAACTTGGGACTTCGACAGGGCTTCGGATTTCGGTTTCTTCGCTTCAGACTTCTCTGGTCTTTCGGGCTTGAGTCCCTCGCGTAGAGCGTCGAGAGTCTTTCCGAGAACGACCATCTGGGCGAGATATGCCCGACTAAGCTCTTCTGCTCGGTTCTTGCATCGTTGTTGGAAGTTAAAAATCGAGAGAAGGTTCTTCAGGTCGCCGGCCTCGAAATAGCGACGAATTAGGTCCTCGTTGATAGCCGGGATTTCACTGTCGGACATTGTTTGCCCCTGCTTGAACCGCCTCATAACCCCGAGCCTCCATGCAAAGTCGGAAGTTCCCGGCGATCGTAAGACCGCGGCTTATGCCATCGACGACAGAGAGCGCGACGTTTGCTTTCCAGTTTCCCGTATTTGGGTCATGGTAGCCGGGGTCGGTCGTCTGCGCAAAAAGTGCACACTGAGCACGGTCAATGTTTGCGACCTGAACGGGTGTTCCGGGGCGGATGTAGGTTGTCGGGGCGCACGCGGCGAGGCTGCTTAGTACCGCGCCAACGACGACGATAGTCCTCGATACTGGTTTCATGGCTAGTCTCCTTTGGTTTGGATAGTAGATCGTCAGGGGTAGTGAGTAAGTCCTTCTTCCAGGCGGCGATTATTCGCCGGTCGCGATTGGTTAGTCGAAGTCTCATAGCTGGAACCTAATGTGGGGTTGGTTGCTGTCGGACTTTAAATAGAATTCACCGGGGATGTCGGTGTCAGTGGGAAAGCCTCGTTCTCGGAGAACTTTTGCGAGGTCTTTCGGAATGAAGCCAAGGTGATATTCGGGTTGACGAAGAGTGGTCTTGATTGGGGAGTCGATCTTAGCAATCCAAATGCCGATGGCGTTTTCGTCGAAACGGTTGTGGGGATCGGCCCGGAGGATTAGCAGAGTTCCGATAGCAATGACCTCGAGAATATCATCAGCTGGAGGATGGAACCTACTTCCGACGATTGGAAGGGTATAGACCTTTTCGACTTTGTTGGTCATTGCGCTTCTCCGCGGTCTTTCTTAAAGACTTCAAGGACTATCTGTGCCACTTGAAGTAAATACCAGGGACCACCAAGTCTGACGTGCTCTGGATCTGGGTTAAATTTCCATCTAATTTCGAACTCTTCATCGGTGTGTGGGCCTTGAGTAGCGTCTAATGCTGCTCTTACAGCTTTCTTTAGCAATTCAGTGTCTTTGTCGGTCATTTCTGTTCTCCTAGAACGAGATACTTTTCCAATCGGTGGGTCGTAGATAGCAAAGGTTAGACTTTCGTAGTCCTGATCCGGGATACGCGGTAAAGGTTAGTCACTTCTAGTCTCCTACTTCTCGGTTTTCTTGGATCTCGGTAAGGAGTCTTTCTGCGGCTTTCTCAACCGCTGCTTTTGCAGACTCTGGTGTCTCTCCGCCGCGACTTCCAGGGACGAAGATTGCGTCGCTTGACTTGTCGTTCGACTCGTACATGGGTTGGCCGTAGCCGACGGAGAATGCCTGTTCGCATTCGTAGTGTTGTTCGAGGATTGCAAAAGCTAGTCTTCGCATCGAACTCGGATGGGCGATTGCAAATGCCGCACGGTCGAGGTCTAGTATCTCCCCAGCGCGCTTATAGACTATAGAGTAGCGGAACTCCTTGCTAGAATAATGGCTGCGAGAGTTTCCGACAATCCGAAGCTCAACGCTGAAGCCGGTTCGCTCGAGACTGTCGGCGAGACTAATTATCGCGGCGCCGCGGAGCATCATGTCTTTCGGGGTTACATAGGCACTTACCCAGTGATTGTAGTCGATCCGAATAATTGGCTTAGCGTGTCTAAGATCCGACCCCGGATCTATAACCATACACTCGGGATCGCCGGCGCAATAGTTTGGGACCATTGGGAACGCGCCGGCGACACTATATTCTAGTGTCCTGTAGGGCTCCGGTCGTGGACTGATCGCAACGAGCATTTCGCTTAAGAGCTTACGTCCTTCGGGCCAGCCTGTCCTAGTTGCCATGTCGACGGCTTGCTGCCAGGTTGCGGTCCCGGACCATGGGTTTGATTTTTGATTTTTGTCCGACTCATCGCGACTAGCGCGGCGACCTTTCCAACCAACTAATGATTCGTCCGTGGTGCTTTCGACGAACTCGCTCCACGAATTGAAGTCGCGGGCGTTGCACGGGGGGAGGGCGACCTTAGTCGGGAACGGTATAACTGATGTTTCCCATTCTAGGGGATCATCTAGCTGTCCACGTTGCGGTGTCTGCTCGCGTTGCTCGTCAAGATCCGGGTCTAGATCATCACCGTCCTCATCTAGAGGATCTTGATCTTCAAAGTCGAGATCCTCTTCGTCATTCGGTTGCGGCTTAAGACCCTTATCTTGATCTGGGACTAGGCCTAAGCGGGTTTTCCAGATTGGCCAGTCGGTGGTCATGGCTCTACCTCGGCACTTATTATTTTTACCTTGCCCAGTTTTAAGGCTAATGTCATACCGATGGTCTGCCTTATAGCCTCATCTGCCCGCTCAGCTAGAACTAGAACGCTTCCGTATTTTTCTAGTCTGCTACGCGGTGCATGATAGTTCACTCGCCACATTACCGCGCTGTTAGCGTTGTCGGTCATGCGACGGCCCTTTCCTTCTCCGCGGCGATTATGCAGACATCGCCGATAGTCTTAAGGCCGTCGCGGTAGTTCTCGGTTAGGTCTTTAGCGTCTTTGAGGCCAAGATTGGGGAACTGGACTCTTAGAACTTTGATTGCATCAATCATTTGATCCTTTACAACGAAGTCTCTAAAGTCCCGCATTGTATAATAGTCGTTATTGATAGGAGATTCGACGTTTTGCTTTTCCTTAACCCGTGGTGGCTCACCGGCGATGTTTTTGATCTTAGAGATTGTGTCCTGCGCGGCGCCCATCCAGATTGAACTTGCTGCTATCGAGTCCGCATCCATATCGACAGAATAGCCCTTTAGTCCTTTTGAGATCGCACGCATCGAGGGAATTAGGTGCGGAAGATTGAGTTGACTGCACGCTGAGCGAACTCGGTGAACATAGTCGAGCCACGCACTTGGGCCGAATATCTGCCTTTCCATATCGGGGTCGTAGTCGATAACCTCGAAAGCAAAGCGGTCGAGGGATGCGGCGTCAAGGGGATTACGGCCGACATACTGGCGATCGGCGCCGGTTCCGAAAGTGTTCGCCGCTAACAGGCATCGGAAGTCCTTGTGGACCTCGATAACCTTGTCGGGGAAGGCGATGAAGTTATTCGCGAGCGCGCTATTTAGGAAGCCTAATGCCGCTGCTGCCCACATATCGCCTTCGTCGATCAGAGCTAGACCACCATGCTCGATCACATCTCGCATCAGCGTCTTGATATACTCGCCGGTGGGGCTGGTATAGCCGCTGAGGTCGTACTTTGTCAACGCTTGCGCTATCGGATAGAACTTTAGATCGAGCGCCTCTGCTAACTGCACTCCCATGTGGGTCTTACCGGAGCCTTTTGGCCCAACGGCATAAACATGCTGTCCGGTTGAGAGCCACTTGAGAATCACGTCGAACTTTCGATGCCTCGGTTCGGCTTTTAGGATACGGTTTTCGCCGTGGGGCATTCTTAAGTCGATCGCTCGCGGCATTAGCTTCTCAACCGCAGCGATCGTAGACCGCTCGACCAGATCTTCGATCTCTTTAGATAAGTTATTGCCTAGACCGATTCTCTCGATCTCAGTGCGTGTATAGGTCTTAACTGCCTCCGCGACTGAACCTGTGAGCGCCGCTGTCGCTGCGTGAATACGGGGAGCGATAACGGCATCGGCGGCCTTTGCTAGGTCATCGAGATCGAATTGGGGTTTCGGTTTTTCGATCTCATTTTCGACTTTCGGAGTTCCAAGGAGATCGCCGAGTTTCGGAGTTTCGTCCGGCTTAAAAACTTTGGGTGGGCTGTCTAAGTCTAAAACATCGTTGCGTCCGAAGCGATCGCCCCCGCGGACTTTACGCCGGCCGTCCTGTTCCTCCGCCTCGCGGCGGATAATGCCATTGATATAGACATTGCCGATCGAAACGCACTTGGCAAGCCCGACGTCGCCCATTCCAGCCGCGGTGCGCTCGGAGACGCCCTTGGCGATTATCCATTGGCGGATTGCAGACTTTAGAGTGAGGCGAACTCTGAGGTCCGAGGCTTGCAGAGTATTAGGATTTAGATTACTATCACCCAATAGTATGGTGATATGATCCCACAATTCCGCGGCAGGGTTGTCGCCGATCATCAGACTGTCCTCCGTTTAGAGTCCAGCCAAACGCGCTGAAGGTCGAGCATGATCGGGCGAACGAGGTCGCAAATAGTGTGGGCGTCGAGATCCGACTCGGCCATTAGATAGTCGAGATTTAAACTAGCGATTGCCACGCTGGTTTCGTGGTTGTTGCTTCCGTAGTCGTACTCAACCTGATCCGCGCCGTTGACAAGGCGCCATAGGCTGAGTCTAATCGGCTGTGCCTTTGGAGTGGACATTTCTCATCTCCGGGTTTGAGGAAAAGACTCCACAGTTTTCGAGAAATAAGTCTCGATCGAAACCGTCGGGACTTTCGTTCGCGAGGGCGTCGGCAAGAGTCAGTAGACTTATCAGTACCGCGCTAGCTCCGCTAGCTCCACCGACTGCTCTCGCTTCTGTCATCTGGTCTCGACCGACGCTGGCGAGCCAGATGTAGTGGCGCTTGGTGAAGATGGACATTCTAAGCCTCTTAGGTGCTCGCTGCGCTCGTCAAATCTCTAGGATCGGGTTATTGCGGTAGACTCCTCGACAGACTTCTCGGCCTGCGCACTCGCTGCGCTCGTGACTAAGAACTCCGACCGCCTTTTGGTATTGACTCGCTGATAGCCAGTCGGAACTTGGCGCGGCGAGTGCTTTCGGGATTGTGCGTCGAGCGTCGGCGCGACTCTGCGACGCGAGGCGATAGATGCCGCGTGTTGGGTCGGTCAAAACATAGAAAACTTCGCCGGCGATTTCGCGAGTGGAGATTAGCATTTCAGATCTCCAAAACGACACCCGGTGCCGTGTGGCGCGGTGCGTTTTTCTTAACTGGCTTTTCCGACTCGACTAGGGCGAGCTTGCGGGCAATTGCGCGACTGAAGGCGAGCTCGCCATTTTTCCAGATTTTCTTAGCTAGGTGTTTACCGTGTTCAACCGCGACATAGTTGATGTTCTGATTTTGTATTTCGCGCAGCGCAGCGCGTTTGCGATCGCGTTCGGCTTCTAGCTGTCCGTTTAGTTCAGTCATGATCTCAGGATTTACTTGCGCGAAATCGAACGGTAGATCGACCTTGCGCCGCGATCCGTTAGCGCCAGGCGCTTCGCAGTGGAGAACGCCGACGGTGTCGAGGAAAAGAACTAATTGGGCGGGCATGTTACACGTCCCATCTGAGGTTTAGGTTCGCAACGTCGGTTTAAGCTTTACGATTTTTATTTTCAGTGTATCACAAGGTATGCCTTCGATCAAGCCGAGAGATCGCAATGGAGTTTTGAGCGATTTCAGCGGGTTGCAATTTTAAGCCCCTAATTAATTGCGAAAATCGCAACGCGGGGTGGCGCGCAGCGCGTGTCGGATCTCATATCTCGACTGCTGCGCTCATGATCTTCCAAGAATCTGAACCGACTTTAGAAATTCGCCCTTGGGTTGCGAGATCGTTTAGAATGTATTGAACCTCGTCTAGGGTGATTGAGACTGACTCGTCCATGTTGTTTATGATCTCTGCTGCGGTTTGCGGTTCTACATCTAGAACTTCTAGCACGTTATCGAATAGATTTAATGGTAGTCCTGAATTGGAACTTGCTGTTTCGTTACGCTTTTTTCTTCGATGCTCTCGAGCCCAGTCGTTGCTTTTTCCTCGCGCGGCGAAATGGGATTGTTCTTTTCCGATTATCAATAGGGTTTTAAAATCTATTATATTGTTTGTTTTCTCTACTATCTGATCTATTACGTCTAAGACGCTTTTGAATTGCTCGTATATGATCTTGTCGCGCGGATTGTTTTCTATGTCTAGGTTGACCTCGGCGCTCATAGTATTGATTGCGTGTTGAACTTGGTTTTGTCTAATGAACTTAGTCTCGTCGGCTATAGATTTTGCATGGTCTAGAATCTTTGATGCAGCCGTTACGACCTCAAGCATTCGAGCTTGTGTAATGGGCATTATATTTCCTCCCAGAAGCAATTATCGGGCTCGTATAGTCCGTCTTTATTCTTTAGAGAAAGTTTTGTTCCTTCTGGGCGTGGATTCATGTCAGTATAGAAGTTGTTGAAGTCTTGCCATCTACTACAGACTCGATCGTGGTTTCGGTCCATTATGTTCTTCCAAGTCCAATTCAAGGCATCGTCAACAACAGCTCCACGCTTAGAGCAGCCGCAGTCGGTCTTACCAGCGGCGAGCGCTGGCGTTGTTACTTCTATGACATTCCCACAAGAGCACTCAACAGTGACTCTGTTCTGTAAAACGCCGTATGGACTCATGCGGCGGGACAGCACTCGTAATTGTCCAAAGATCGCGCCGGGGATGAAGCGGGCTGGTTTGCCTGGCATGACTTGGGTTTCCTTTAGTAAGTTTGATTGTGAGTAGGATTAACAGGGTGATATGGTAAGTGGTGTGCAAGTAGAGTAACGGGTGTTTGTTTGGTTTTCAAATGGTTTGTTTGATTTGTATTTGGATCAGCCTAAAGGGGCATACCTTTATCGAACTGACTATAGACTCTTCTTCTTATATATTTTTTTTTTATACTATATAAGAAGATAGTCAGAAGCAAAGTGTATGCCCATCAAAGCCACTAGATCGTCTCACAACCTCGCACCCACACCCCGATAATCATATCAACCCGATTGTCGTACTTACTATTCTACTTACTATCGCGCCTTAGCTCGCTGGGATCGTTCTCCCGACTTTGCAAGCCATCGAGCTATGCGTGAGATCGAGCGCCGGGCGCGATAGGCCAAATGAGCCATGCAATCTTTGCGTAGCTCGCAGCGCGTTTTTCCTCTCGCCGCGCTTGCAATCCCTCGCGCGCGGGCGCATTATTTAGATCGTTGGGTTCTCCCCAACACCTGCCCAAGGCAGGTTCCGAGGCAGAAGCGGGCAGCCCTTCACGCGCTTGCGCGGCAAGGGTCTTTACTGCCATACCTAAATGAGGCGCAGCGCACTGCGGATTTACGAAAACCCCAAACGAGGAACTAGATCATGGCACAATCAGTTCATGCTGGCCGCTTGACCGACGTTGACGCGCTTCGCAAGGATGCGAACGATACCAATGCCGATCACGAAGCGTGGTTGAAATCCGCTGCGCTTCGCAAGTGTGGCGTTCACAATGGACAGGTGTGGGGAGCCAACGATGGTCGGCTCTATCCCATTCCTGCACCCGTTGGCTTCGCTCACCTTGCCGAACCGTTTCAGCCCTTTGCGTTTCAGGCGATCTACGAATTTGCCGTGAACCGCGTCGGGCAGAACACCGACGGTAAGGCGTTGGTCGAAAGCGTTGCTCAGGCGATGAGCGGCGCGAGCATACCGAGCGCGAAGGAAAAGGATGCGTTTGAGTCGGTATATTTCGATGAGATCGCCGACCGGATCGCCGCGCGGTATGGCGAGCTCGGGGAAAAGGCAACCAAGGAAGAAAAGGCCGCACGTGCGACGGCCGTTACCGCCACGGGTGAGGCGCGTCGAAAGGATCTGTTCGACGCGATCATCGCCTCGGCAATCGAAGACGGGAAAAGCGTAATTCCCGCGAAAGAGCGCAAGCGCGCCAAGGCCGCCCCGAAAACCGATGCGGTTATGGAATTGTAAAGAGCGTAACGACTAACGCAATAGGTGTTGCGATGCGAGCGACTAGAGCGTTGCCCGTGTCGCAACACCCCCGCACCCCGTTGGAGCCTCAATCAGACTTCAAGTATTCGAGTCCCGCACCACCCCCTTACCGAAAAATCCAAACTTTTTCACTATTTTGTCAATCGTTCTTCACCCGTATAAGGATCATGGCAATGTCTAAGACTTCAGACTTTAAGGAACTCAGCGCATGGCGCTCGGTTTTTGTCAAAACAGTTACTTCCTATAAGAGCACTCGGCGCCCGGCGCTCGTTTGGTTCGTCGAGGGCATTCTCTCGACGGAGCAGACCAAACCGAGTTCCCTTCTCCCGGAGGCCCACGCGAAGCATGTCGTAATAGGGAAAGAGTCCATTAGCTATGAATGGACTCCTTCTCTAGCAGCATAGTTAGGAACTCTAATGCCCTTTCTCCCCTCTCGCGGTCGGCCCGGAGTGACTCTTCTAATGTCCGTCGAGCGTGAACTGACTTCGGGGGATATTCTAAAACTCGCAACCGAACCGCGGGAGCGCATCGGTGTGCCTGTTTTGAAAAAGCTTCGGTCAATTCACCACACCGCCGCGCGCATGTTAGCGGCGGGGCGCTCTATCGAAGATACAGCTATCGCGACAGGCTACACCGCGCAGCGCATCGGCGACCTCGACCGCCAAGACCCTGCCTTTCAACACCTGAAAGCCTATTACCAAGATCAAATCAGTGAGGCGAACATCTCTGACGCCCAACGCGTTCAGGCAAAATTCCTCGACATGTCAGAGCGGGCGCTCGACCTTATCGACGGTGAGCTTGAGAAGGCGGAGGACGGTAGGATCTCCATTCCTGTAAGCGAACTTCGTCAGCTCGCTACAGCCGGCGCTGATCGGACAGTCGCTCCACCGAAACAAGCAACCCCGACCTCCGCGCCACCAACGCAAATAACCTTCAACATCGGAAGACAGGATCTTCGCCCGAAAGAACTCGGCGATAATGCGAAGGACATAACGCCGAAAGTGGAGTCGGTCGAGTGACACCGCAGAAGCAGCTATTTCCACATAGTCCAGCTAATGGACTTTATGGCGATTGCCATCGTGCTGCCTTAGCGTCTATTCTAGATCTTCCAATTCTAGACGTTCCTCACTTTATGGATGGTCTCGGACCGCTTGAGGGTGAAGAATTTGAGCGTCGTCAGAGGGGGTTTCTAGCCACACTAGGGTATGTTCCCATTATTGTTCCATATGTTGGCACCGACGGCCTAGATACCTTGTTAGCTTCTATTGCCCATAATTGCCCTAATGCGTACTATCTACTTGGAGGAGATGCAGGTCGCGGCGCTGGCCACACGGTTGTTGGATACAACGATAAGATAATTCACGACCCACATCCGAATAATTGTGGAATTATCGGTCCAATGGCAGACGGGTACTTCTGGGTTACCTACATTGGCAAGCTGTTTCCACCGCCATGATTATATCAGCCACCCGTGCTCCGAAGATCCACCGACCTTCCCGCTCTCAGCAACCTGGAATCGTTCTTGGACTTCGCTACGAACGCCGCTTCATTAAGACGCTGCGCGAAACAGTCGGCAGTAAGTTCCAGGTCGAATATCAACCGTGGTTTTTCTATGTCGACGGGGAGGGTAATCGCTCCGCGTGTGCGCCCGACATTCTTCTCCATGACGACGAGCTTTGTATAACCTATGTGATCGAGGTCAAATACACCTGGGTTCCCGCAGCATTAGTTAAGCTAAAGACTCTCTACTGCCCCGTTGTATCGAAAGCCCTTGGCTGCGATACAGAACCTCTAGTTGTCGTAAAGCGCCTAACACCGGAAGCCCCTTCACCGCGCCTAGGCTTACTGATGGCTGGAACCTCCCCGCTATTCCAGTGGCTCGAATCGAATTCGGTGGTTCTATGAGCTATAGGTTAACTCCCGACGAGCTTCGAGTATGGCTAGAGTGGGCCGGCGCCCGACTTATCGCAATGCCCGGAGGTCGAATAGGCCCAGCGAATTATAAAGTCTATTGGCCCGAGTTCTCGCAAGAAACATTTCAGGTTCTAGAGTTTCGTAAAATCGCCCCACTTCGTGCCTCGGCGCCATCTAAGGACGAAATTCCTCTTGTTGACGAAATACTTACATTTCCAAGTGTCTGCAAGGACATATACACCCGCCGCGTTTTACATGTGCGCGCATTAGTTCACCCAGTAAATCATCGCTACCTTTACAAATGGACTAGAATCGCGGAACTTCTCCATACAGATCGTCAAACTGTACGAAATTGGCACGCTAAAGGACTTAGGGAAGTCGTAGCGAAAGCCGATCCTGTAAAGGTATGCCGGATAGCCTTCGCGCTCCAAAACATAACGTGAACAGAGCAGAAACCCCTTGCATTCTTTCAATCCTTATGGGACGCTCCGATAGCCTCGTTTGATGCGCCCCTGCGGCGCTCCGGGGCTTTTCGGTGGGGTTGTTACTTGGACGGGAGGTTCCCTAGGATCTTCCGTCCATTTTTTGTCGGTGTTCTAGGTTCCTAAAGTAAGTTCCTGGAGTCGATAGTAAGTTCCTGGAGTCTGATGGAATACGTTCGACCTTATCTCTATCCAAAGCAACATGATGCGTTTTTCGTTCCCATTAGGTATGTTCTGACAGAGGCGAGCACGAAATCGGGCAAGACGGTAGGGGCAATTGCCTGGATTCTCGAACAAGCCTTTGCCGGTAAGGACAATATGAACTATTGGTGGGTTGCACCAATAGCTCCCCAAGCAGACATTGCTTTTCGGCGTATTAAAGCAAATTTAACGGTAGGTTCCTTTGTAGCGAGGGAATCTCCTACTCCGACTATTCGTCTAATAACTGGCGCTACGATCTCTTTCAAGAGCGCCGACAATCCCGATTCGCTATTCGGCGAGGATGTTTTCGCGGCGGTGGTGGATGAGGCAAGTCGTTGCAAAGCCGAATCTTGGCACGCCCTGCGCTCAACCCTGACCGCGACCGGCGGCCCCGTTCGCATCATTGGAAACGTTAAAGGTCGTAAGAACTGGTTCTACGATCTTAGCCGCCTTGCCCAGAGCGAGATGGCGAACAACCCCAACTCAAACATGAAGTACGTCAAGATAACCGTTCTTGACGCAATCGAAGCTGGCGTTATTCCACAGTCTGAGCTTGAGGACGCCCGAAGGACGCTCCCGGAGAATGTCTTCAAAGAACTCTACATGGCCGAGCCAAGCGATGACTCGGGTAATCCGTTTGGCTTAGACCATATCGCTAAATGCACGGTTAATCGACTTAGCGAAAAGCCGGCGGTGGCCTTCGGAATCGACCTCGCTAAGAAGCACGACTATCTAGTTGTGATCGGCCTAGATGAGGATGGTTTTGTCTGTGTTTTTCAACGCTGGAACAACATTCCCTGGCGCGAGTCGATTAAACGAATTTGGGACATAATTGGAGAGGATGTTCCTGCGCTAGTCGATTCTACTGGAATCGGCGACCCAATCTTGGAAGAACTCCAAGTCGGGCATGGTAACTTCGTCGGATACCACTTCTCTCCGCTCTCGAAGCAGCGTCTTATGGAGGGTCTTGCGGTTTCGATTCAGGGCCAAGAGATTCACTTCCCTAGTGGGGTTATTCGGTCCGAGCTTGAGAGCTTCGAGTATGAGCTAACACGGACCGGAGTACGCTATACCGCGCCGGAAGGACTATTTGATGACTGTGTCTGCTCTCTTGCCCTCGCTCGCGAACAATTGTCGACAACCGCGCCCGGCGCAAACTTGATGGAGTTTTACGCGGGTGAGGCAAAGCGCGCTCAAGCTATGTCCGAGTCCGACATTACTATTCCCGAACAAGGAATTGGACGTGAATTTGCACGAGCCCTCCTAACGAAGGAGGAAATCTTCGACAACGAACTAACAAACCTCTATAATGAAACCATGAAACAATATGAACCCCAGGCGACAAAGTGTGCCCGTTGCGGTGTTGAGATTAAAGGACCAACGAGAGTCAGCGACGGCTTCTCTGTTTGGCACCCAGAATGCACCATTCGTGGTGGGAGGTTAGCAGCCTAATGGCAAAAGGACGTGCTTATACCGAAGCTGAAGATCGGGCAATTCTAAATTGGCGACACGGAAACGGTGAAGGTCTCGCAGCAGAGTTGGGTCGTAGTTATTCGTCAATCAAAGAGCGCCGAGCTAGGCTTATCGGCAAGCTAACCTTTAGCTATAAGCAAGGCCCTCGACCTGCATATACGGTGCCAGTAGAACGACAGACAATTCCGCTCTCTGCCCCATTCGCCCGACCTCTTTGGTTTAAGGACGAAAATATTACGAAAATCGCTACCCAGCGGCGCATGTTGTGAAACTCTATATCAAAATAGATGGCCAGCCCGCAGTGATAGTCGGTTATGGACCGGGGAAGAATGGTCCGCAAGCAATCGTAATTGGCCTTGCCCCACATCCCGTTGCGGTGTCGTTAGACAAATGTCTATTACCGAAAATTCCTCGCAAGTTAGAACGCAAGATAAAGTCTTGGGCAAAGCGAGAGACGATCAACGCCCAAGTCGAGCTGGTGATTAACTGATGAGTCGTGATCTCTCCTTCCATGAGTGGCGACGACAGGAAGAGCTAAAGAAGTCCCCCGCGCGCGGCGGGGCGCAGACGCCAATTTCTCCTGGAATGGGAATGCTAGGTCATACCGGAGTCCCTGCTAACCGACCCGGATACGGTCCTGGCGGTAATATTGGCCTCCCTGCGCCTGGTAACACTGGCGGACTATCTAACTCCAAATACACAAATGAGCGCCCCGATCAACCCGATCCTTGGATCGACGACGTTGATATGGGTGCAAATTGGTACAGTCCATTTCAACCTATTTGGCCCTTTGGACCGCCCTATGTCAATCGGCCTAGGGAGTGGGATTTTCCAGTTGGATATAACTTAAACTATATCCAGCCTCGAATGGAACTTATGGCTATGCTTAAGGGCATGGCTCGGACGTGGGGGGTGTTGGCTACGATCATCGCAACACGCCAAGATCAGTTGTTACGAATCCCCTGGACCATTCAGCGTCGCGATAAACCTCGACAGTCGTCGAAAGCCGTCGACGAAATGCGAAAGTTCTTCAGGAAACCCGACGGTAAATTGTCTTATAGTCAATGGAGCCGAAAGCTAACCGATGACTTGCTCATACTCGATGCTCCTTGCATCTATTTTGCAAGGGACCGTGCTGGACGCCCTCTTACCGCGGAAGTGCTATCTGGACAAACTATCTTTCCCCTTATCGACGACGCCGGTAGACGGCCTGATTCTATTGTCGAAATCGACTCAAACGGGATTGAATACCTCAAACGACAGCCGGCCTTCCAACAGATAATCAAGGGCCTTCCGATGGTGGATCTCGACGAGAGTGAGATCCTCTATTGTCCGATGCGGCCCCGACCAGAGATGCCAATGTTCGGCTATCCAGCGACGGAGCAGATTCTCGTTGAAGCGTCGGAAGCGGTTCGGAAGACCTTCTATCAGCTGAACTTCTGGGCCGAGGGAACGATCCCCGACTTAGTAGTCACTGTACCAGATCAATGGTCGCCGCGCCAAATTGCGATGTTTCAGGCCCATTTCGACGCAATGTTGAGCGGTAATCTGCGTCTAAAGTCGAAAGTTCGGTTCCTTCCTGGTGGAATGAAGCCTTTTGACATTAAGAACTCTTCAGGTGAGAGTCTGTGGTCTCAGCGCGATGAAACTCTTATCCGACTTGCCTGCTATGCCTATTCAGTTTCGCCAGCACCGTTTGTTCGGATGCTCAATCGTTCGACGGCGCAGAATGCTCAGCAGATGGCAGAGGAAGAGGGTCTTTATCCGCTTATGTCGTTCTGGAAGGACGACATAATTGATCCAATTATCCAAGATAGATTTGGTTACGATGACATCGAGTTCGTCTTCCTACCAAGACCGGAACCCGATTTGGAGAAACAAGCCAAAATCCATGACATAAAGATCAAGTCGGGAGAGATGTCGAGGAACGAGGCGCGGGAGGTCGAGGGTCTAGAGCCAATTCAGTATGGCGACATTTATACGATACAAGTCGGCAATGCAGTTATTCCCCTGAAAAACGCAGCGCAGGGCGACGCAATGCCTGTTCAGGGCGGTATGGGCGCTGCGAAACCCGGCGACGGAGGCGGAAATGTCAAGACTGAAGGTCCGCCAGCGAACAATGTCCCGCAAAGAGGTCCCCCAAAACCGCGAAATGCAACCCCGACACCGACAACAGTCTCAAAATGGATTGATGACCTCCTATTCAAGGTCAGTTATAGCGACGTTCGGCACGCAGCTGCGGAATCTGAAGGCGATATAGACAGGGTAAGCCACCTTGTTCAGCACGTTGGGAACTATAAGAAGGGTCATATCTGGATTCAAGGATTGAACATCTCTATCGAGAATGAAAAAGGCTCCTACCGAGGTGAGAAAGATCAAAGTGGGAAGAAGTGGCAAGTTAAAATGCCAACCGCCTACGGTTATATTCGAGGAACCCTCGGCGCCGACAATATGCAAGTCGACGTCTACTTGGGCAAGCACCCAAAGTCTACAACCGTCTGGGTTATAGACCAGGATAAAGTAACCCCACAAGGTGCGAATAAAGGTTTCGACGAACACAAGGTCATGCTCGGATATAATAGCCTTAAAAAAGCCCTCAAAGACTATCTAAAGTCGCATTTCGACGGTCATGGCCATGAGCGAATTTGGGCCGTTACAGAGATCAGCATCGGTGATTTCAAATCTTGGCTAAAGTCGGGTGACATGAAACAGCCAATCGCAGACCAGCGGGTTGGGACCGTCGTTCTTCGCCAGAACGACATCGAAAAGGCCGACACAATCTCAACCGCAACAGGTTTAAACTGGTATAGCCAGGGCGCTGCGGTGCCGAAGCCGAAAAAGAAACGTCGTAGACCGAGTCGCGGCCCTCGGTGGCTTCAATTGGGAGCAGCTTAGTTGAGTTTCCAGCAGAATGCTATGGCGGCGATTGTCTTAGCGATTATAATTTGTGCCCTAGTTTTAGCCGTTGCTAGCTATTATATCTAACGATGGACACCAGCGTTCAATGGGCCTTTCGGCCGGCAAGACGAAAATTCGCCCGATCACTCACAGTAGTCGTCACGCCCCCAAATCCATCTTGGCCATCCACGACTTCCAAAGGAACGGTAGTTGCAACACTCCAAGGTACTTGGGATGATGGGTCAGCCTTCGTGGGTGATTATATTTTTGCGTCGCCAAACTTCAACGATGGTGGTGTTTATGCAATGACATTAAATTCCGATCATAGCGCGAATTTGATAATCGACCCTAACGGTCCCGGAGTCGGTAGTGCTGGTGGAACTATCGAACACGTTACAATCGAGGCGAGAAGCTAGCTGATGAAGAAGTTAACCTTAAGTTTCCTATTTCTACTATCGAGCACTACTGTCTGTCCAGCTCAGACGACATATACTATCTTTGGTAGTTCAATACCAAAGACCCCCATTGACCCAGATACCGCAGCGGTGACGTTAGGTGTTAAGTTCACCTCGACGCAAGCAGGTAAAATTAGCGGAATAAGATTCTATCGAGCGCAATCGAGTCCTAGTGGCTATTCGGTTGCTTTGTACAGTGCAACGGGTACTCGACTTGCACGGACTAGTACTGCACAGGACACCTGCACGGTGCCATGCTGGGAACAGGTTAGCTTCTCAGCACCGGTCTCAATCAATGCGAACACGCGCTACGTTGCAGCATATTGGACACCACACGGCGGCTATCCCGACGACCAATACGCACTAATTAGTAACATAACCAATGTTCCGCTAACGGCGCTCTCAAACGGGTCTTCTGGGGGAGATGGCGTATACCGATACGGATCAGGCATCGCTTTTCCAACGAGCAGTTGGAACGCTAGCAACTATTTCGTCGACATAGTTTTCACCCCAACGATATCGCCTCAGCAAGTAATTTCCTCAATCAATTTGTCAAATAAGACAATCGCCGCAAACCAGCCAGCAGGGACGATTGTTGGACAAGCTAGCGTAGTGATGTCGCCAACAGCGCCGACGTTTTCAGGTGCCCTTGCAACTCCCACTACCGATGCTTATTTTCAGATGTCAGGGGCGATTCTGACAACGAAAACACCGCTAGGGGCAGGGACGTACAATACCTCAATCGTCGCAACGCAAAGCGGAATCAATAACTCGCCCTTTACCCAGGGTGAGTCTATTACTGTTACAGCGGCGCCAACTTTGACTCTCAACGTTGCAAACCCGAATCCAGCCTTACCAACAAACGCACCGCCGGGAACCATAGTAACAACTATTCAAGGTCAATGGAGCAATGGCGCGGCGTTTACAGGTTCATATCCGTTCGTTGCGCCGAATTTCAGCGACGGTAGTATTTATTCCGTCATATTAAATGCTAACGGCTCTGGAAATTTGATCGTTAATCCATCTGGCCCGGGAGTTGGATCGACTCCAACTACTGAGCATGTTACACTAGAGGCCCAGCAGTGATTAGATATTTTGCTGTTAGTGTTTTGTTTCTTACTAGTGTCGCTACTGCTCAGATACTCAGTCCTCCAGTCGATATACCAATTACAATAACGAACCCAGGCGGAACCTGTCCACAAGGGTCGTCACTAGGCGACGGTTGCCCAAATGCACCAATTGCGACAATTCAGTACCCTAACCTATTGACAGTAAGTCAGGGCTCAAATTCCCACCCGATTTGCTCAGGTCGAGGAACGAGTGCTCCAGGCTTTGTTATTATCCAATCAACCGGCGCTGCTAGCGCGACTAATTGTCAGCCCTGGAATGTGGCTGGCGTGGATTATTCAGTTGGTATTCCAACTGGAACAACTCTAACTGATTGGCGAACCGCATTCGCAACTTGCATCAGTGGTGGAAGCTGTACAGTTGGTGGGGCTAGTTGGACTTACAACTCATCCAGCATATTCCTTCAATGCACTAGCGGTAATGCAGTCTTAACAGCAATTGATTGGACGTTTACACAATCAGGTAGCCCAGGGAATATCTATCATACGGGTGGGTGCGCTAGTATTACACTAGACAAGAATAAGATCGGTTGCCAGGCTAGTTCATCTTCCGGCGCGCTGTCATGGTTCGTTCACGATCAAGGCGGGACGAATCTAACTATTACTAATAGTACATTAGACTTCTCCCCTTGTAGTTCCGTTGGGGCAAATTGCCAGACAGTTGGCCAACCCGGACTAAGCATCATTACCCAGACCAATGGGTCGTTGGTGATGAAGTATAATTGGTTGGCGCACTATTGCGACCATACATATGAGCAAATAGGGACGGCAAATTCGACAGGAGTCACTATACAATACAATTTACTGGATGACCCGAATAACGGTCTTGCATCCAGTGCCCATATGAACTGGTCACAATTTGGTCAAAACAATGGGCCGACCACGATCTCCTACAACACCGAATATATGTACCAGAGCCCGACGGCGGGAAACGAAGGCTATCAGCTATATTCAAACGGTCTTAGTACTCAAGCCACTCCGATGACGATCTCCAACAACACGATGCTGGATACGTCTGGAGAGATGTGTGCCGGCTATCACGGTACGACAAGCTCGGACTTTCCAACGCACGTGTCTGGGTCGAGCCCGCTGCTGAATCAGAATAACTACTTCGGCGCGACCAGCGGTGCCGTAGCTAGCTGCAACGCTGCACTTGGGTTTTATATTTTCTACTACCCGAACTCGTTTAGCAGTACGCCGCTTTCGGGCGATTTAGTTGGTTGGACAAATAGCGGCAACGTCGACATGAGCACCGGCGGCACGGTCACTCCGTGATAACGCTCCGACATAAACCGCTGCTACCCCGCCGACGGACTGTCGAAGTCCCGCGTGCTAAATTAGAAATTCCTGTCTATCGTCCATTTATACCCCATTGCCGATTTCGGTATAAATTCGACCGCGAACCGATTGTTAGCGCTGTCGCGTTCGACGCCAAGAGTACGGCTGATACGCTTTCGGGCGCATCGGTTCTCACGGTCACAAATGCTAACCTGACGATTGGAACTATCAGCAACGGGGCGCTAATAGCGATCCTTCTTCTAGACAATCATCTTCCGGCGAGCGCCGCGGTAACTTGGAATGGAGTGAATTGCCCACTAATCGGCACGATCAATACAGCCAGTGGAAATAATGGGCGTGTTGATCTTTACGGACTGGTAAACCCTGCCTCCGGTAATCACTCTCTCGTAGCAACGTGGCTGACGACATCCTGTCAGGCTATGCTTTATGGAGTTTCGTTCAGTGGTGTTAATCAAACTGGCGGTACGACCTCATTTGCACATTTTGGTTCCTCAGCGACCGCAACCGCGGCACCATCGGTAGCTATTACGAGTGCCACTGGTAATGCGGTTGTCGGAGCATTTACGACAGATGCGCCGGGGACCATAAGCTCGACCGGAAATACGAATCTATTCATTGACAACGGCGGCGCTAACATCGACGGCGCTGCTGAATATGCTAGCGGGGCAGCGTCAGTATCAGTCAGCGGCGCAGTGACAGCAATCGGTAATTGTGCAATAGCTGGCGTCGATCTAGTTGCAGCTGTAGCGGCTGGAGCAACCCCATATAATCCGTGGCCCCAATGGGCACCCGTTTTGGCACAATGAGCGATGGTTGACTTTCTCTTCGACAAGGAAATTCTAGCGGGGACTGTTGGAGGTCTTCGATATGAGCGGGAAAATAAGTCGGAAAATTACGTCACAATTCCTCCCGCGTTTCTAATTACAGATGCCGACGGTGGAATGTGGAGCTTCGGGCCTGAGTATATTAAGCACGGTTGGATTTTCGAGTTTAATGTTCTCAGGAATGATGTCGACACCGGGGAAGTGGCATATAAGATCGAGTATCAGAAAGGTGTTGTGACAATATACGGCGTTAACGGAAAAAAGCGTTGGTCGAGTAAATCGTTTATTTAAACCTCTAGGAGAATTTAGATGGCAAAGGAATATTCGGTTGGCGGTGACGGCCTTACACTTGCAAACCAAGCGGTGACATTAGTTTTCATCAACCCAGCGGCGGCCGTGACACCGATGTTGAACTTGCTCCGTATGTGGGCAAGTCAACAGGGTTCAGCGACCTCGGCGCAACAGAGGATCGAGGCGGAGACGCAAGTGACCGCGTTTCCGACATTAGTTTCCGCCACACCGCGACATCTCAAACGATCCGACACGGTGGCTTCGCTCATTGTCGGTGGTACGGCCGGCGCCGCCGGTACTTGTGGAATTAACGCATCTGCGGAAGGTGCCGGGTCAAAAACTGTGATGTTTGGAGATAACTTCAACGTCTTGAACGGATATTTGTGGGTGCCAACACCTAGAGAGGTCATCGAACTCACTGCGGGTGATGCGTCGGGATTTGGACTATTCCTGCCCGCTGCAGCGGCTTCGCTTACTAACTGGGCCTGCGGCATCAACTACGGCGAAGGTAGCTAAACTTGACGATAGGAAGTGAATTCGTTAAGCGGCTTACGACTTTATGGGAGCACGGAACTATGGCCGTTATTTATAAATTAGCACCGGGAGGCCACGGGGTTGTAGTGGTCGAGGAGGGTATGACTACCCAGAAAGTCTTCGACGATCTTCTAGATCGGGGTTGGTCAATGTATGATCTATCGAATCCCGAAACGGGGAAGAAGCTGGACACTCTCGATCCCGCTTCGACCCTAGTTGTTGCGGTTCCGTGGAAGTAGTGATTCTCTAAATGGGTCTCTACTACAACCCACAACCCCCGCACATTGGCGCGAGTCAGCCACTAGAAGGTAAAAAGCTGACTCCGCCTTCGGGTCCGTTACCGCAAAGTCCGCCAGTGTTGCTCACAGCGGCGACGCTGGCGATTATATTGTCCGGGTGGGCGCCAGCTAGTGCCGCGCCGCAGACATCACCTAAGCTAGTTCCCCAAGCAGTCGTAAGCGGTCCTCCCTTATTAAATAACACGGCCCTTCAGACCATTCTATCGGCTTGGGCTTCGACGGCACCGCCGATCCAGACTCTGGAACAGCTAGTTCCACCGCAGTCTGGCCCGCCGCCGACTAATCCGCCATTCGCGGGTGGGGCGGAAGTTTCCGAGTCAGTTTTAGTTGCCTGGTTGCCGCTACCCCCGTTACCGCCGGTAGCAATAAACCTTGATCCACCTATTGCGGGTCCAACTCCGCAGAATCCCCCATTTACTGGATCGCAAGTTCCGTTAGCGGTTTTAGACGCCTGGATTCCGCCCCCACCCGCGTATCAAACTACAGACTTAATTCCTGTTCCAATTTCAGGTCCGACTCCCCAAAATCCTCCCTTCGCGGGGACGGGGGTTCCTGAGTCGGTTCTTGTTGCGTGGCTACCTCCACAACCGGCGGCGATAACTGTCGACTTAATTCCAGTCCCAATTTCCGGTCCGGCAGCTGGCTATGTCCCAACCGGAGCAGTCGAGCCCTTAGCCGTTTCAGTTTCTTGGCTGCCGCCTCAGCCAGCGGCGATTACTGCGGTCAATTTAAATCCCCCAATCAGTGGCCCTGCGCCACAAAATCCTCCGTTCCCCGGTGGACTTGAGATCAGTTGGTTAGATCCTGGAAGTCTCCCGACTCTTCCCCGAAATATCGCTCCGTTGTTGCCAATCTCGGCACCCAGTTATTTACCCGCGAATCAATATCCAGTTGCCATTGAAATCTCTTGGCAATCGTTCGGTAGCTGGCAATGGCAAGATTTACAACAGCTAACGCCGCCCATTAGCGGTCCGACTCCGCAGAATCCTCCAATTTCTGGCGGCGCGCAAGTTCCTGAGTCGGTCTTAGTCAGTTGGCTTCCCCCACCGCCAATTCCGCCCATTGTTGCGGACAATCTAAGCCCCCCGATCGCCGGCCCAGTTCCGCAGAACCCACCCTTCGTAGGTGGCGCGTCTGTTCCTGAAGCAGTTTTAGCCGACTGGATAATCGCACCCCCAACGTACCAGTCGACAATAAATCTAAATCCCCCGATCTCCGCGCCGTCGGCATTTATACCAACACCACCGTATCAGGTCTCGATCGAGATTTCGTGGCTACCATCCGATCCGAGATTTCAGACTGCTAGGAATCTTGTTCCGCCAATTTCTGCTCCGCCACCAGGTTATCTACCGACCGGCGCTACTGTCCCGCTAGCGGTTGAGGTTGCATGGCTCCCGCTGCCTCCGAGGCCTCCATCAGCGTCGATTCTCGAGCCACCGCAATCAGGACCAGTTCCGCAAAATCCACCAATATTTGGAAACAAGCCAGACGTAATACTACAATCGTGGCTCGCTTTACCAGCGCAGCCCCAGCTGCCATCATATGTCGTTGCTCTACTTCCGACATCAACGAATCCACCCTTCGGCCTTGCACCAGTTTTAGCGATTGAAGTTGCGTGGGGCAGTCTACAGACCTATCAACTACCAACTCCAACGCTACTAACCCCGCCGATCAGCGGTCCCTCAGCACAAGTTCCTCCATCTAATGTCGCAGCTAGTGTCCCAACGACAGTTCTATCCTGGTACGAGCAGCCAGCTTGGACCCCGTCAACAACACAACCCATTCTACCACAGCCATCGGCGTTTGTTCCCGCGACTGTTCTACCACCTGGAATCGCCCTTTCGTGGGCAGTTTCAGCCTACGATATTACATTCTCCCGACACCAGACACCGCCGAGTTCCGGCCCAGTTTCGTCAATTCCACCACTTCGTAGTTCGATGCCCGCCGGCCTTATGGCGTGGTATCAGCCAGAGGGTGGGCGGTTCCAGCGTCCAGTTGTTTTCCCTCCGCCCAGTGTTCCGACTCTCCATATCACCCGGCGCTATGTTCAGCAAGTTCAAAAGATTTCCTACAACATAGCCGTTCCCGCGACCTACTATGTTGTCAAAGTCCCATCGAACCCGGGAAGTAGATCAATGCCCGCCATCGCCGCGCTACCCGCAGTTGGTGTTAACCAAGCCCAGACAATGGGAGTGGACTTTGGCAACTTCCTACCACCAGGTGTGACATTAGTTGGAACTCCGACGGTGAAGCTAACTACATCCTTTGGAAATGACCCTAACCCACAGTCTAGAATTTCTGCTGGTCCTGTTGTTGGAACTATAAGCCCTGCGCTCAACGGGACGGGACTAGCCAACACTTCGATTATTTGGCAGGTTGAGGGTTGTCTTCCTGATGTTTTCTACATTGTTGAGCTTTCCTGCGCCCGCTCCGATCCCGATATTGCCGAAGCATCTACTAGATTTCCCTGTTATGCACCCGCTTGATTAAGGAGATTTTAAATGGCAACACTAGTTAAGATGAACATTTCCGCCATTGGCGGTACGATTCAGACAGGATTCTCTGGAGTCCTTGCCGCAGATGCCGCAGGGAATGTTACTGTCGACAGTCGTGATGCATTGGATATTCTTCGCGCAGGTGGGATTTTCGTTAACAATGTGAATATCTGGTATCCACTAACGCCGGCCCCAGCAGCAGGAGTTGTTGGTAGAATTGTCGCTTCAGCAACACTAGCAAACGGCTCCGCGACGATTGCAAACCAACCCGATTATCCTCGGATGATCTCCTTCCGGGTCGATCCAACGACGGGGACAATCACTGCCGGCCAAGCTGCGATCAGCTATATTGCTAATGATGGAACGGTTACAACCGATGTCCTTTCGCTCGTTACCGCCGCCACTGTCTTAAGCCAGAACACGTCGAAGGGCGTTTCGCATGTGAATTCGATTGTTGTGTCAGGACTCGTGGGCGGCGCCTCGCCGGTTATGCAATCCGACACGCTGAATATCTTCGGTCTCCCTGTTAGCCCTGGCTTCCAGTCCTTCGCTATTGTGAAAGCTAATGTCGACGGGGCGGATACAGGCTGGGTCGTTTCAGCAGCGCAAGCGGCAGGCGGGTGTGTTCAGCCGTCAACCGCGCCTAATGGAACCCACACCTACGGTTTCCAAGCGACATTCCTTGTTGCGGACATCTAAACCCGATGCCAACCGCCGTTGAGCTTCTTCAGACCGGAGCGGACTTCTACTCCAAGGGAAATCTCGACAGTGCGTCGATGTATTTCCAAGCTGCTCTGCGCGAGGCGCCCAATTTTTGGCCCGCAATGTCGAGCCTCGCAGTTGTATTGGATAATCAAGAAAAACTAATAGCCTCGGCGACCTTATGGGAGCGAGTTATTAACATCCGACCAGATATCCCGTTGCATTGGAGTAACTACGGTAATATCCTAATGCGCTCGTTTCGCTTTATCGAGGCCGAGGCGGCGCTTAAGAAAGCAGCGGATATGTCCCCCGACGATCCAGCTATCTGGCACAACCTGGCGCTACTATACGGCAGGATGTCGAGAAATAAAGAAGCCCTAGAGTGTATTGATCGGGCACTCGAATTAGGGCCGAATAACATTGGTGCGCTGACTGACAGGTGTTACTTCCTCATGGCCGACGGAAAAAACTTCCCCTCTTCTTGGGAAGACTATGAAAGCCGATGGTATAAGCTCAAGCATCTTCTTCCTTGGGACTTCAACATCCCCGAGTGGAAAGGCGAGAGTCTACAAAATAAGAATATCCTGCTTCATTCTGAGCAGGGTTACGGGGACGCAATTATGTGCGTTCGGTTCGCGAAGAACCTTCTTAATATAGGGGCGAAGCGGGTTACGCTCGGTTTGCCCGTTTCTATGTGCGAATTTATCGCCGCGCAACGGTGGGAAGGAGTGGATGTTATTGACGTTGAGAGAATTACCGATGAGGACGCTAAGAAGTTCGATTTCCATTCACCAATGTTCTCCGCTCTGCGATGGCTCAGAACAGTTCCCGACGATATAAGCGGCGCAGCGTATTTAGTTCCGACAAAAAAGACCGTTCTCGGCACTATTGGTGAGGGCTTTTACAATGTTGGAATTTGTTGGTCCTCTGGGAATAGGAATGACATAAATACTGATTGGCGCCGACGGAATGTTCCATTAGAGCTATTTTTGCCGCTGGCTGCTCTTCCACATGTTAAACTATGGTCCCTCCAAGTTAGCGAAGATGCAAAGGCGATTGAGACCTTGGGAGTTTCGGCGCTTATTGAAGATCCGACTAAACATCTTAGCGATTGGTCTGATACGGCTTCGTTTGTAGCCGCGCTTGATCTGGTTGTGACTGTCGATACCGCAGTCGCGCACCTTAGCGCGGCGCTCGGTAAGCCGACTATAATGCTTTCCGGCTACTGTAAGTGCTGGCGCTGGTGGGATATTCAGAACGGCACAGGGCGACCGTGGTATAATAGTATGGAAATCTTCTGGCAGACGGAGCCAAAGGATTGGAAGAATGTAATGCGCCGCGTTCGGCGCCGAGTTCAAGAGTATGTTCCACCCGCGGAGGAGCTGAAAGTCGCATGACAACTGCTCTGCCCGATGTTACGGTTGTTATCATCGACGCGGTTGAGCATGAGTTGTCACGGCTTGCACTTGTCGATACGCTAAATCAGATAACTCCAGGCGACGTTATGATCATTAGCGATACCCCGGAGAGAATTGCAGGCGATTTAGACGTCCAGGAGATTGAAGTTCCCGCAATTCGGAACATGCAAGAGGTTGAGCGCGTTTTGTGGTATCTTGTACCGAAGCATCTAGGGACTCACTTTGCACTCATCATTCAATACGATGGATGGGTCACAGATGGCGCTATGTGGCGGGATGATTGGCAACGGTTCGACTATATCGGAGCTAAGTGGCCCTGGCACCGCGGTCTGCGGGTTGGAAATGGCGGCTTTAGTTTGCGCTCGACGCGGTTAATGAACTATATCGCCCGACACCAGGAGTCGATTCCCGTTCAAACACCGGAAGATGATACCCTCTGCCGACGCTATAGAATGGACCTAGAAATTCGCTGCGGGTTTGAATGGGCACCAGAAAGAACAGCAGAGCAATTTAGCTTTGAGCGCGGCCCACGGCCCTCACAACCGACATTCGGGTTCCATGGAATATTCAACTGGCCCAAAATGCTTTGCTATGGTGATCTAATAGCTCGGATGGACCTCGCGACGGACTATCTACGATCCAAACCTGAGTGGCGCGAATTGCCGGAAGCTAACTAAAGGAGTCCTGATATGAGTTGGTCAGTTAGTGCAACATTGCCTGACCCGAGTTCCGACGTTAATACGATGAAAGAATCTGCACTCAGTCAAAACCCCGAATGCAGCGACCAATTCGATGCTGCTCTAGCTGCAATGTCCACAATTATTGCTAGCGGCACAGTTGGAGACCAGAGCAAGCAATTCTATGTCTCGATGAGTGGACATTCAAACCCCAATCACGAACCGCGAGAGGGTTGGGCAAACGACATGATTACAATTTCAATACGCCAGAAGTAACCTAGATGCACGACACCGCGCGGCAAACAGGTCAGGCGTTCTTCAAAATCTATGGCCGAGAGACGGGGACAGTCCTCGACATCGGCTCTATGGATATTAATGGAACCCTGAAAGATTTTGTTCCATCGGGAATGAACTATTGTGGCGCGGACTTGTTCGACGGAAAGAACGTGAATATCGTCTTGTCGAATCCATACAATTTCCCTTTTGCCGAGGGTGACTGTGACTTAATAGTCTCAACATCCTGCTTCGAGCACGATCAGTTCTTCTGGCTGACTTTTATAGAAATGTCGAGAGTCGTTCGCCGCGGCGGTTTTATTTATATCTCTGCCCCTGTTGGCGGCCCAGTTCATCGACATCCAATTGATGCTTGGCGGTTTTATCCCGACGCCGGAAGGGCGTTAGAATCTTGGGCAAGGTTTAATGGACATGAAATTGACCTAATCGAGAGCTTCCTCCGGCCGCCAGGGCCAGAAGGTTGGCAAGATTTCGTAGCAGTTTTCGGGAAACAGCCATTCTCGGAGCGTACTGCGTTTGTGGCTGATTGCTTTCCCGACACCATGCACCGGCTTCCCTAGATGGCCGCTGCTACTAGACAAATACGCCGTCCTAGGGCTACTACTACTACTACTAATGGTACAGCCGGCTCCGGCTTGGGTGTCGATCGTTTCGGGGCGCCGGTCATTGATCCGACTGAGAATGTTCTTGCCCTAGTTGATGCGGAATCAAGACGCCAAGATGGTTTACGTGACGCAGAAACTAGATACCAAAATGCCATGCGTTTAGCAGAAACGAAACGAATTGATGATCTTGCACAATTGCGATCGAAGAATGATGAACAGATTTCGGCTATACTCACAACCCAAGTCAAGACAACCTCCGAGTTGATTTCAACGCAGTTAGACAAAGTGACAACCAGCTTGTCAAATCAGATAACGACCCTGACGAAGGCAACCCAAGATCAAATCGCTGCGTTAACCAAGAGTTTCAATGATCAATTGACTGCGGTATCTTCTCCGCTTAATGAACGCCTAAATCGGGTTGAGCAGTTTCGTTATGAATACGCTGGTCGGGCTAGCGTTAGCGACCCAGCTACTTCGCAAGCCCTGGAAACCCTTACTAAAGCTGTTGTAAATTTACGAGCATCTGAAGATACAACGAAAGGTCATGTCGGTGGCCGGAGTGAGATGATCGCCTGGATGTTTGCGGCGGGTATGTTCTTCGTCGCCGTCGCTACAGCTATTGTTACTGCAATTCATCACTAGGAGAATTTCAAATGGCATCAGTTTCAAAGTCGGTTAGCGGAACCACGACAACCTTTACCGTCACCGATCAGGCGAACAACGCCGCGACGATGGTTGTGTCAGCAACCAACACCGGCCTCACAGTTCAATTCTCTGGCGCCGCGGTTTATAAGGACGCCGTGGCGCTCATGTCTCAGATGATGCTCCAGCTTCAAACCGGGGTCATTCCCGGCGCCGGGGCAGAGGGCCTAAATCCATGATGGTGTTTTATCGCCACTCCCCACCATACGATCAGGCTTGGACACTTGAAATCCGTCGGCACTTCTCTTGGTTCTCCCTAACTCGGCGCGGGGATAAGCGAAGCACCGGTCGACCAAAGTGGATGTTGTTTCTGCTCGGTTGGAATTTCCAATTTAGTTGAATCTGAACATGCAACTTCGGACAAAATTGCTCGGCGGCTCTGTTGGTCAGAGTATGCGACTGAACGAGGCGCATATTCGTGGGATCGGGGGAAGATTCCAGCCGACTAGCCTAGTCGAGCATCGAAATCCGCAGACCCGAGGTGATAGGACTGGGCGAAGGGTCCATTCAAAGCATCCTTCGTCGGCCCTGGTTGCCCACCGACTCGCTCGACGGGTGCGGCGCTGGTCAGCACGCCTGCTGCTTGCAGCACGGCGCGCAAGAGCATCAGATAAGCCCGCTTGGGTGCCCTCAGGAGAGATGATAACTCTCTTGGGGGCAACACCCAACTGATTATGCCATATTCAACCATTCAAAGTCTTCCGGCGAATGTTAAGGCAAAAATTAAAGATAAGACAAAACGCCGCCAATGGCTCCATGTTTGGAACTCTGAATATGACAAACACGGTGATGAGTCGCGAGCTTTCGCCAGCGCTTGGTCTGTTGTGCAGAAAGGTATTTCAATGACCGAGAATTTCAATTACTTTCTTCCGATTTCAAAGATTGACAAAGAAAAACGTACTGTTTCCGGCTACGCATCAACACCCGCGCTCGATTTCGACGGTGAGATTATTGCAATAGATGCTATTAAGAAAGCCCTTCCTGGGTATTGGGAATACCGTAATGTCCGCGAAATGCACTCCAACTCGGCAGTTGGTGTTGGTAAGGAAGCCAACATTGATGCAAAGGGTTTATTTCTTACTGCGAAGATTGTCGATGAAGCTGCGTGGCAAAAGTGTCTTGAAGGGGTCTATAAAGGATTCTCTATTGGTGGTCGGAAGCTCGCAAAAACGGGCAATACGATAACCGAGATTGAGTGGATCGAGACGTCTATTGTCGACCGCCCGGCGAACCCGGAGTGTAAGTTCGAGGTTCAAAAGTCGGCGAAAAATGCAGCGGCGTTTCTAGTAAAGTCGGATAGAAAGCCCTTTCGTGATCCGCAATCGCGCGCTCTTAGAAAGATGGCTCAGGTTGTCGAGACGTTAGCTAAGGCCGGCCCACCAGCGGCCCACGACGGTTTTAGTCTACCGGCTGGACCGGAGAAGGTCGCGTGCAAAGCCCACGGCGTTATGTATTGCAAAAAGTGCGCCAAGATGGCAGCTAAGCGAGACGTTGGTACGAGAGAACGTCAGAACCTGGCATCCCAAGGCAATGCGCTTCCAGGTGGTGGGTTTCCAATTAAGAATAAGAACGATCTTGATAATGCTCGCCAAGCTATCGGTCGGGCAAAAGACCCTAATGCTGCGCGGGCGCTAATCCGTCGCCGCGCCTCTGAACTTGGTGTTCAGCTTCCTGATAAATGGAAGAAGAAATTCGCCAAAGGTCTTATCGCCCAAGCTGAAGCCACGATTGACGTTGCTCAATTCGACTTGGTTAAATCCGAAAAGGTGTCAGCAGCGCCGTCCTTCCTGACCCTCGATGCTGATGATAGAGGCGGACTCTCGATTCCCTCTGTCGAGGGCGAGGTTGAATCAAGCCATGAGTTCGACCTTGGGCGTCCGGGGCCGTCTCGGAAGGACGGCAATGATTTTATGAAATTGCGTAACAATTCTGAGACTGGCGAAAGTGTTGAAGAAATTCTGATGCAAATCTATGGAAAGGGCGCGAATATGACGACGAAAGAAGTTGTTCCTGATGGTCTTAGCAAGGCCGTTTTAGACATGCTTAAGGCTGGTAAGCAGCCCTCACGGATGCAGCGACTCCAGATTGCCCGCGGTAACTTAAAGAAAGCTCGCGGACAGATGAAGGAATGCGAGGCGGCGATTAAGTCGGCTCATGGAATGCACAAGGCGGCGTATTTAGCAAAAGTGTCAAAAGCTGCTAAGAAGCCCGCTGAGCCGGATGCCGACGATTTCGACCATGCTGAAGCGATGAAGATGCTTCAGAAGGCATACGGGAATTTGACAACATTAAAGACGTTTGTCAAGGCAGCGAATATGCAGCTAAAGAAGGCTGCTGGGCGGTCTGGTCAGCGGGGTCAGGAAGTCTCTGACGGAGATTCGTTCTACGAGGTTCCACCGGGTATTAAGGATCTTTCGCCGGGGGATCTTGCGACGGCAGGGCCAGGTTCGACTGCGCGTGGGTCAGAGCCGCCGCTTCACTCCCTTGAAGCTCGCTTTCCGGGAAAGATGGCAAAACGTGGCTATGTATCAGCGACGGAAGCTGAAGCTCTAGTCCGAGCCGCGGCGGCTGAAGCGCGGGTCGATGTTCTCGAAAAACTCCCCGCTGGTCCTGTCAATGGGCGCCGGCCTGCGTTGTTCGACACGGCAAAGTTCGCCGGCGATGGAACCGCGAACAACCGCGGAATCCTCGGAGATGCCGACATTATGAAGGGCGTTAGTATCAATGCCCTTGCGTCTAATGACGAAGAGATTCGTAAAGCTGGTGTTGGGCGGCTAATCGGCAACATGATCGTCAACGGTAAGGGTCGGAATGTCTTCGACCCATCATTTCATGGAACGGTCGGCGGCTAATAGCCAAATCTGATTTTACTTTAACCTTATTCTTTTAAAGGACACATTCAAATGCCCGAGATGGTTCCTTTCACAGGCGACGGCGGGATTGGCAACGAGTTTGTCAGTGCGCTTCTAGCCAATGAGCGCTTCGGCGAATCTTTGATGAAGAAATTCGGTAGTGAATTTCTCTCAAAAGCCGATACAGTTTCACAGGCGACAAACCTCCTCTGGTACGACCTTAGCCAGGTTGTCCAGATGCTTTATCCGTATAGGGAATTGATTCCGCGAATTTCCCGACTCCCACGGGTTGGCGCTGACGGTGGCAATTCCTATCACTGGAAACGCATCGTTGCGATCAACACCAACGGTATCTCCTCTGGTGTGTCGGAAGGCAATCGCGGTGCGCGCATTGCTGTGTCCGAACAGGATATGGTCGCGGCGTTTAAGACACTCGGTTTAGAGTCAAGTGTGACGTTTGAGGCCCGACTCGGCGCGCGGAATCTAAACCCGGAGGCCCTCGGGATCAGCGTCCAATCAGCTCTTCGGTCGTTGATGATTGATGAAGAGAAGATCCTTATCAACGCAAATGCATCAGTCGGGCTCGGTACGACTCCGACGCCAACATTGACCGCCGGCGCGGTTACTGGGAAGACGGGAACGTTTACGGGGGCGATCTATGTCGCGTGCGTTGCTCTGACGGGCTTCGGCTTCCTGAACTACACCCCGTACAACGCAACGACGGGCCTCGGGGGCGTTCCAAACCAGTTTACGAAGATCAACGCCGACGGCTCAGCAGACACTTACGGGAATGGTTCTGCTCAACCGTCAGCCATTGCAACCGTAACTCCGACTGGTACTCAGTGCGCTACGGCGGCGGTTACTGTTGTCCCTGGAGCCCTGGCCTATGCATGGTTTGTCGGCTCCACTGCCGGATCGCCCTCGACAATGTACCTAGCCGGCCTTACGCCGTCGAATCAGGCGATCTTCACCAAAGTCCCTGCTTCGACGGGCCAACCCCTCTCGGCAGTTTA
>Ga0210405_10000282_pt1 | contig 71043 bp, 74 predicted proteins | sample IncBWH11MmetaG_FD_155492 | JGI IMG/M metagenome (GOLD analysis project Ga0210405, IMG submission 155492) | Forest soil microbial communities from Barre Woods Harvard Forest LTER site, Petersham, Massachusetts, United States - Inc-BW-H-11-M | ecosystem: Environmental > Terrestrial > Soil >... | reverse complement strand
GCGACGAATGACGTTGATCCGCGGACGGCGAAGTCGTGTGGTCCTGACGCCCCGACGCTGGCGTCAAGCTGGTGGAGGCAACTTCGCCGGCGAGGGTGGCAAGAAAGCCCGGTCACCCGGGAGAGCGCGATATAAGCCGTAAAACCATTGCGCGGGGAATGCCGGGTGATTCCGGTGTGACCGTGGTGACTAACGCGTGTGCTTTCTACACTCCACACGCGGCTGCGGGCGCATCGAGCGCCCGGCATTCCCTGCGCCCTCTGTTTTTCGGAAGGCACAGCTCGGGCGGATTCGCGCCGCGAGAATGCGGACTTGTGTCTCTTCGGCCTTTCGAAATTGAATTCGTCGTGCAAGCCATTGCCGGCAATACCTTGCCGTTGTTGGCATTCGCAACTGCGGCACCTATAGTTGCTCGATCAGGAGCACTCCAGAACGAAGGACCCATGCGCGTTTCAATCATCACCGGAGGCGGGGCCGGGATCGGGGCGGCGGTGGCGCGCCGATTGGCAGGGCGGGAGGAGTGCCTGATGCTCCATGGACAGGGGGCCGACGGAGAAGGGCTCGATCGATTGAAGGCGGTCGCCGCGGAATGTCAGCGCGCCGGCGCCAAGGCCGCCTGGTGCACGGGCGACCTGGCAAATGCCGGGAGGGCGTCCGAACTCGTTGCCGCAACGCGTGACGCCTTCGGCAGCATCGATGCGATCGTGCATGCCGCGGGGTTTGCGGATCGACGCAGCTTCACCCAATTGCCGCGCGCGGGGCTCGAACGGTCGTTCGCCGTCATGGCTACAGCGTTTCACGAGTTGGCGTCCTCTGCCTTGCCGGATCTGGCGCGGGGATCGCAAGGTCGCGTGGTCGCCATCTCCAGTTTCGCTGCCCATCGGTTCACGCCCGATTCGACGTATCCAGGATCTGCGGCGGCCAAGGCCGCGCTCGAAGTGCTGGTTCGCTGTCTTGCGATCGAGCTCGCAAGCTCGGGCGCAACGGCCAATGTCGTCATCCCCGGCTATACGCGCAAGGATGCCGGACGAATGGGGGCGCTGGACGCGCAGAGCTGGCAATTGGCCGCCAAGGCCAACCCGCTCGGGCGATTGGCCGAACCCGACGAAGTGGCAGCGCTGATCGTGTTTCTGTTGTCGCCGGAGGCTGGACACGTGACGGGAGCTCTGATGCCCGTCGATGGCGGTTTGACACTTATCTAGATTCTTTGGGGGCAGGGGCAATGTCGGACAACGTTACGGGCAAGCAGATCGATGTCATCGTGTTGGGCGCAGGCATCGTCGGCGTGTCCGCGGCCATTGCCGCGCGGCAGCAGGGCCTGTCGGTCATCCTCGTCGATCGGCGTGAGCCCGGTAGCGAAACCTCCTACGGCAACTCCGGCATTCTCAGTAGCGGCTCGATCTTGCCGCTCAACAAGCCATCGCTCTTTCGCGCGTTGCCAGGTTACCTGACCAACCGGCACGCGGCGCTGCGCTGGGATCCGGCATGGGTGTTGCAGAATATCGACTGGGTGGCCCGTTTCCTTGCCAATGCGGCAACGTCCCGGGTCAAACCGCGGGCGACAGCCCTGCACGGGCTGATCGGCGCATCGTTGAAACTGCATCGGGAATGGATCGTGAAAGCGGGCGCGGCGCAGCGTCTTCGCGAGACCGGCTGGCTGAAGGCGTCGCGCAGCGACGCCGTCGATGCGGCAAAGCAGGAGCAGGCGTTTCTCGCCGAATTTGGAATCGCCAGCCAGCTTCTCGATCGCCAGGCGATTTCCGCGCTCGAGCCGAACATATTGCCGGTCTACAAGGTTGGCCTCTTGCACACGCAGACGGCCTCGGTCGACTCGCCGGGCGCCGTGGTCAAGGCCTATGCGCGGATGTTCGAGGGCTCCGGTGGCGCGATCCGTCAGTCGGACATCAAGGCGATCGTGCCGGACGGCGAGGGCTGGCGCGTGCTGCTCGCCGACGGCGGAATTTCTGCACGCCATGTCGTCGTCGCGCTGGGACCCTGGTCCGGGGATCTGTTGCGGCCGCTTGGTTATCGTGTTCCCATGGCCTTTGAACGCGGCTACCATCGTGAGTTCAAGCCGAACCCGGCACGCACGTTGCAGCGTCCGATCCATGACGCCGAAGGCAGCTTCCTCATGACGCCGATGGAGCAGGGCATCCGTGTCACCTCCGGGGTCGAGCTGACCGCCCGCGACGCGCCATCGTCGTTCGCTCAGCTCGATCAGGTGGTGCCGGTCGCGCGCGGCGTGGTCGAATTCGGCGAGCCGGTCGGCGAACCCTGGCGTGGGGCGCGGCCGACGCTGCCGGACAGCCTGCCGATGATCGGGCCTGCGCCTCGGCATTCCGGTCTGTGGCTCGCTTTCGGCAACCAGCACATCGGTTTCACGACCGGGCCTGCGACGGGCGCTGCGATCGCCGCCATGATCGGCGGCGCGGCGCCACCCTTCGACGTCGGCGCCTTTTCGCCGAGCCGCTATCTCTGATGCGCCACCACCGGCACATGCGGGCGCGCGGTGATCGGGGGCCTGCATGAATTACGTTTGGGACTTCGCGATCCTCGGCAAGTACAGCCACCTGTTCTGGCTCGGGCTCGGCTGGACCATCGCCTACACGATCGGCACCATCCTGATAGGCACAGTGCTTGGTTTGGTCGTCGGCATCCTTCGCCTGAGACGCTGGCCCGTGATCGATTGGCTTCTGCTCGCCTATATCGAACTGTTCCGCTGCACGCCGCTACTGGTTCAGATCATCTGGTTCTACTACGCCCTGCCGGTCGTCATCGGAGTGAACATACCGGCACATGTCGCCGCCATCAGCGTGCTCTCGCTCTATGGTGGAGCATTTTACGCCGAGATCGTCCGGGGCAGCATCGAGAGCGTGCACAGCGGACAATGGCTCGCGGCGCGGGCCCTGGGGCTGCGGCCATTGCGCGTGCTCAGGCTGGTGATCCTGCCGCAGGCGCTCAAACCGATGCTGGCGCCCTACGTCAACCAGTCGGTGACCCAGCTGAAGAACACCTCGCTGGTGTCCGTCATCGCGGTTCCGGACCTGGTCTACAACGCGACGCTGATCAACGCCGAGACCTATCGGCCGCTTGAAGTATATACGATCGTGGCCCTGATCTACTTTGCGATCCTGTTTCCGGCCACGCTCGTGGCGCGCAGGCTCGAGCGCGGCATGACCTACGACAAGGCGTGACTAGTTTGAAAGCCGCGCCAGATAAAGCTGCGTCAGATATTGAGCTCGACCGGCACGTCCTCCGGCTTCACGCCGGCAAGCGACAGTCCCTTGACGAACCATTCGCGCATCTGCCCGATGCCGCGATTGTAATCGACCCACACCGACAGGAAGTCGCGCCAGCGCTTGTCCGGCTCGCGCCGGACAGCCATGCTGGAGGGAATGGCGACGGAAGGCGATTGCAGGATCTTGTAGGTGCCGAGGTTGGGGTTCTTGGCGATCGCGGTGAGGCCAAGCACCAGCGCGTTGACCACGCAATCGACCCGCCCCGACGACATCTCCAGCATGACTTCGTCGCGCGACTTCAGCGACTTGATCGTCGCATTCGGCGCGAAGCGGCGGGCGACCGTCTCGTTGGCGGAGCCGACGTCGACCGCAATCCTGACCTCGGGCTTGTTGACGTCCGCCCAGCTCCTGGCTTCCAATCCCTTCTTCAGCATGGCGCCGAAGGGATGCGGGAATACGGTGGCGGTGAAATCCACGACCAGCGCCCGCTGCGGCGTCGGATTGAGGGCGAAGCCGAGGTCGATCTTGTTCGATTGCAGATCGAGGATCGAGTTTCCGTAGGTCGATTCGATGTATTCAAGCTTGACGTCGAGCAGCTTGGCGATGTCGTTGGCCATGTCGATCGCAAAGCCGGACCAGTTCCCGGTAGAGAGGTCCTTGTTGAAATAGGGCAGCTCTCCCGGCAGCACCGCGATACGCAGCACCTTGTTGGCACGGATGCGATCGAGCGTGTTATCCGGGCTCGCCTGCGCCGATGCCGGGCTTACAAGGGCGGAGGCCAGCGCTGCACCGCTGCCGACCGCAAGCGCGTAGCGCAGCGCCTCGCGGCGATCTTCGGAAATCTTGCTGTCGTCGGATGTCGTCACGCGTGCCTCCCCCAAGTCAGTTCGCACGGAGCCTAGCGCGCGCGTGGCGAGGCAGCAATAGCACCAGCGTCATCAAAGACGGCGACCAATTGCATTTCATCCTGAATGAAGAAATAGTTGAGGCCATCGCCGCAGAGAGGAAAGCCATGACAGCAGAAATCAACATCTATAATCCGCAGGACCTTGGGGCTCCGATGGGGCAGTACACCCATGTCACCCGCGTGAAGGCGAACGAATTCCTGTTCATCGCCGGCATGCTGTCGGGCGATGCCGCGGGCAACATAATTGGTGAGGGCGATTTCGATGCTCAGACCAAACAGGTCTTTCGCAACATCGAGGCGGCGCTCAAGTCGGCTGGGGCTTCCTGGGCGAACGTCGTCCAGTTCACGACCTACCTCGTCCATTCGCAGGATATTCCGAAATTCATGGCTTTCCGCCAGCGCGAATTCCCGAAAATGTTTCCGGACGGAAAGTATCCACCGAACACACTGCTCATGGTCGACCGGCTGGTGAAGGAGGCTTTCCTGGTCGAGGTGCAGACGATCGCTGCGATCTGATCAAGCGCGGTTCGGCGCACGCATCAGATCGGTGCCGCGCTGCCCTTGATTTGCGTGCGATGCATGATGCGTCGCGCCGACGCGTCAAACGGGTCGCGCCGATGCATGGTGCAGCGGTTGTCCCACAGCACGAGATCGCCGACCCGCCAGACGTGCTCCCAGGCGAATTCCGGCCGCTCGACGTAACTCCACAACTCGTCCAGAAGTGCCTCGGAGTCCGCAAGTTCGAGCCCCATCAGATAGGCGTTGCGTCTGCGGCCGAGATAGAGCATGCGCCGGCCGGTGTCGGGATGTGTGCAGACCAGCGGGTGCACCGCGCCTGGCGACGTCCGCGGGTCGTCCGTCGCGGTTACCCCCTGGCGCAGATAGCCTCCGCTGTTGTAGGTGCCGTCGTGCTTGATCTTCAGCTGCGCGATCCGGCGCTTCAACTCGTCCGGCAACGCGTCGTAGATCGCGTACATGCTGCAAAACGAGGTGTTGCCGCCCGCAGGCGGCACCTCGAGAGCGAACAGCATGCTGGCCATTGGCGGAACATCGAGATACGACATGTCAGTGTGCCATACGGCTTCGCCGGCGCCGAGGCTGCCGATAGGCTGACCATCGATGGTCACATTTGAAACGATGTAGATTTCAGGCAGCCCCTCGACGAAGCGCCGGCCGGTCTCCTGTACCGGGGCCCAATCGAGGTCGCCGAAGCGCCGGCTGAACGCGATAAGGTCCTGGTCGCTCAGCGTCTGGTCGCGTACCAAAATGACCTGATGATCGTGCCAGGCGCGTTTGAGCGCAGCGAACCGTGATTCGTCGAGCGCTTTGAGATCGACGCCGCGCACCTCGGCACCGAGCACGGCTTTGGTCGAAATCACATCGATCGGTTTGGCGCGTGAGTCGCGCGCAACGTCACTCTCGACGCTTGAGGCCATCGAAACTCCCTCTAGCTACGCGACCCATCCGCCATCTTGCCGCATGCGGGTGCCGATCAATCAAGGTCACCAAGTACTATTGCAACATTATGTTGCAATTTCGCCGTAGCCGAGATCGCAATATTTGGCCGGATCGTTCAACAGTCTGGATGGAATGCCGTAACGGCTGCGCAGCTCGAGGACGCAATTGAGCCCCTCGCGGTCGATCTCGCAGTTGCGGAAAAAGCCTTTGTTCGGATCGAGCAATTCCGCGTAGCTTGCCTCGGCAATCTCCGCTGCCATCTGTGGAAGATGCCGCCGCAGGATTTCGATCGCCTCGCTGCGGTTGGACGGCTCGTAGAGCCATGCGATCGAACGGCGATAGCCGCTGATATAGGCAAGCACCTTTGATCTGTTTTGCATCGCCCAGGGCCGGCGCACCGCCGCGACGTTGCCCTGGTAGGCTCCGATGGCATCGGTGGCCTTCACGAGTTCGGTGAAGCCCTGGTTTTTCGCGATGATATTGTAGGGCGCGGACAACAGCGTCGCCGCGTGGAGGCCGTCGCGCAACGCGTTCCAGCGCTGGACCATGCCGCCGGCGCGCACGATCTCGTAGTCGCCTCTGTCCTTGTCGAGGCCGTTTCGGCGCATGATCTCGTAGAGGACAAAGGCATAGCCGGTGGTCATCGCATCGACCGAGAGGGTTTTGCCCGCCAATTCCGAAATGCGCGTGATGGCGGGCGAGGTGACGAGGCTGAGAAACCCGCTGTCGCTGCCCATCACGGCCATGAAGTCAGGCTGCGGCCCGATCGGAGCCTCACCCTGTCCTTCGACATAGGCGACGATATTGTCCACCGCCGTCATCGCGATATCGAACTTGCCTTGCGCAAAATCGCTCATCTGCGTGACGGAGTTGGGCGTGCCTTGCATCTCAACGGCGATGCCGTGCCGGGCGAAGAAGCCCTTGTCCTGTCCGACATAGAGGCCCCAGTTGAAGCCGCCGGGAAAGACGTTGACGGTCACGACCGGGAGATCGCTGGATTGATGCGACATTGGTATCTCGCTGCTCTCTTTGTTGGCGCGGCCGATCAATGCGTGCGTATCGCCATCCGCTCCGGCCGAAGTGCCAGCGAAATGATAGCCCCAGCGAAGCAAAGCAGAACGAGCTGGACATTGCCTGCGACCGTCCATCCGGCGAGACCCACGATCCAGCCGATGACATACCCCGCGATCGTGGCGGAGCCGTAGACACTCGTCACGAACACGCCAGAGGCGCGGCCGGCCAGATCCGCTGAAACCGATTTCACGTGATAAGCGGCGAGGTTGACGAAGATGGTTCCGCTGAAGGTCGCGCCAAGCACGAACGAGAGCGCAGCCTGCGTCGCGAAATCCGACGGGCCGTTGAACAGCAGCGCCGAGATGGCGCTTGCGACCAGGAAGCTCGTGCCGACAACGACGCGCGGCGAGAAGCGATCGCCCAGCCAGCCGGAGATGACCGACACCAGAACGCCAAGTCCGTAGATGCTCATCACGCGCCCCGCATCGGCCGGCGCGTAATGCAGATGCTCGCGCAGGAATGTCGGATACATTCCGAGATAGCCGTAAAGCGCGAGGCCGAAGATGATACTCAGGATCACGAGTACGAAGGTGTTGGGATTTTTGAGCGTCGACGCACCGCCTGCGGAAATTCCGGCGTTCAGTTGTTTCGCGGTGTTGGTTTCGCTAAAGGCAGGCCGCACCACCGCTGCGATCAGTATCATCATCACGAGGCCGATGACGCCATAGATGATCATGGGCGCGCGCCACGTCCCGTACTCGACCAGCAGCTTGGCTCCGAGCGCTGGCCCAACGGCCGCGCCGCCGGCATAGGCGTAGTTCAGGATGCCGACGCCTGCGGCGCGATAGCGCGAGAAATAGCTCGAAAACACCGCCAACAGCGCGGTGAGCTGCATCGCCTCGCCGATCCCGGTGATCGCGCGATAGAGCAGCATGTCGGCGAATCCGAACGCGGCCACGGTGATGATCGTCGCCACCGAATAGATAAAGATGCCGACCTGGATCACGGTCTTCCGCGAATATCTTGACATCAGATAGCCGGTCGGAATCCCCGCAAGGGTCATGCCAAGGGTAAAGATCGTCGACATCAACCCGGCCTGGGGCAGGGTGAAGCCGTATTCCCGCCTCACGTCGGTGAGCATCAGCGGGAACAGCGTGCGGTCCATCGCATTGACGCCATAGGAGAGAATGAGGACGACGATGGCGGCAATAGCGATCGCGGTCCCCGAGGTGCGCGCCGTATCCTCGACGCGCGGCGCCGCTGCAGTTTGGTCCATGATCTCGCCCCCTCCGTACGGCTCGCCCCGGTGCTGCCCGGTATGGTGCGGTCGCCGCTGCGGGCCGGCCAGACATACAAACCCAGACATACAATCACGTACGCGATCGGCGAATGAGCTGTCAAATTTCGGGGTGCAGACGCCTCGCCGCGTTTTCGTCACCCGGCGACTGGCTTCCATGGGGGCCGGCTGGCGGAGGCCGTGCGTCGAGGCGAGCGGCGAACCGTAGCTGCGCTCGGTCATGGGCTGTTCGACTACCATGCGGCTCATCCGCATGAGGGCGGTGCATTGACCGGCGCGATGGCCAATTTTTCCGATGCGATCGCCACGGAGATTGCACATCTGCTCGGCACCTCGGACGTCAACCACGCGGTCGATATCGGAGGTGCTTCCGGCCGATGCCGACCGCTTCGCTGGGGCGCAGGCGCGGCGCCCTGCGGGACTAGCCCCCTGTTTTCCGAGCCCCGGACGCCACAGTGCTAACCGCGCTGCGATGCGGGATAGCTTCATTGGCCAGGGAATGGAACCCACGCGCCTCGCCGCGATTAATGCTCTGTTGAACCTTGATCCGCGGGTCGCGACCTATTCGACAGAGGCGACCTCGAGGAGGCTGTCATGACCGACTGGAACGATCCAATGGTGGACAGACCTGAAACGGAAGGCGCGGCCTATGCGGCGGGATGGACTGTCTCGGGCCGCGCCGTGCTCGGCGCCATCGTTGCTGTCTGGATGTTCGGGATTTAGCCGGGCCGATTGCGCCAGGTCATTGATACGAGCAACTCGGGCAGGCAATGCCGCCTGACTGTTGTCCGCCAAAATCCGTCAGCGAATGGTGGTGCTTAAAGCGGTGGCCGCCTGCACAGGCGACCCCTGGATGCAGCGCCGGGCAGCCTCAATCTCGGCTTCGGAGGCGCCATGGCTGCGCGCCCACATCTCGGCGGTGGCCGCTGAATATTTTGCCACGTAAAAACGGACAACGCTGCAGGAAGCGCGGTGAAAAATCCCCGAGGGTTCGGCTGCACTAGCCTGCGGCGCCCACGCCAGGAGCATCGCGGCGACGCATATCCACCGTGTCCACATAGCCGTCCCCTCTCTTCATCACCCAACAGGCTCGCGGCCCCTGGGTTCCATCAGCTCTGCAACTTTCGGCAGCTGCGGTTGTTTTTAGCTACCTCTTCGACTGCTCCCTTAAGCAAATCTCGCGTAAGCAAATCTCGTGCCGATACGAGGACTCGCGCTTTCCCAATAGCGGAGGCGGTTCGACGATCAAGGTCGGGGCCGAATCGCAACGTGATTTCAATCACATGCAAATTGGGCGACATGATGCGCCCGGACGCTGGCTCATGATCCCAGAGCCTGTGGCGCCGTCCTCTGGACGGGGTGGGGTTGGTTGAATAAATATAAGCTTAGGATACTAAGGGTTTTGCGCATTTCCACCTGCGCCTGGCGACATGACCCTGTCGCCTGAGAGGAGAGCGAGCATGCTGAGCGCCGCGGAAAACGAAATACTATGCCGTGTCGAAGGGGAAGCCCCGATGGGCCGCTTGATGCGGCGTCACTGGGTGCCGGCGATCCTGTCTGAGCAGGTTTCCCGGCCCGACGGCGCGCCGGTGCGGGTCCAGCTGTTCGGCGAAAAGCTCGTTGTGTTCCGCGACAGCAACGGGAAGCTCGGCCTGCTCGGCGAGTCCTGTCCCCATCGCAAGGCGTCGCTCGCGTTCGGACGCAACGAAGAGTGCGGGCTACGTTGTCTTTATCATGGCTGGAAGTTCGACACCGAGGGTAACGTCATCGACATGCCTTCGGAACCGAAGGCGAGCGCACTGCCCGAAAAGGCCAGGCATCTCTCATACCCGACGCGCGAGGCGGGCGGGTTCGTCTGGACCTATATGGGGCCGCCTGAAACCATGCCGGAATTCGAGGCGCCGCCGTGGGCTCCTCATTCCGAAGCGAGGGTCGCGATCGCGAAGGTCGAACTTCCCTGCAATTGGGCGCAGATCATGGAAGGACAGATCGACTCGGCGCATTCCTCCACGCTGCATTCGTCCGACATGCGGCCGGCCAAGGGCGAGGCCACGGCCAAGGGAGATCACTGGGTTCGTCCTTCGACCGACAAGAACCCGCGGATTCAGGTGCAATTGACCAGTTACGGCATGCGGTATGCCGCCATCCGGCGTCCGATCGTGAATGCGAACTCGCATGATTACGTTCGCATCACTACGCTGGTCGCGCCGTTCACGGCGCTGATCCCGCCCAACAGCTCCTACAACGTGGCGAGCGTGATCGTGCCGCGCAACGACACCTCGAGTTATTTTCACTTCATCGCCTGGGCCGAAGGCGAACAGGCCGGGATCGATACCGACGCCTGGCGAAAATTCTGCGTGCTGGTCGTGGGCGAGGACGTCGATTCGCATTTCCGGCCGATCAAGCGTCACGCCGACAACGATTATCTTCAGGACCGGGCGTCGATGGCGAATGGCAGTTTCACCGGCATCCCGGGTATTCCCAATCAGGACATTGCGATGTGGGAATCGATGGGGGCCATCGCCGATCGATCCCAGGAACGCCTCGGCGCCAGCGACATCGCGATCGTCCAGTTCCGCCGCCTGATGATCGACGCCGCCGTGGCGTTCCAGGAACAGGGGCGCGTGATCGGCTACATCGAGCCGCGTCTTCCTCAAGCAAAGCTCCGCTCGTACCAGGGGGTGGTTGAAAAGTCGGTCCCGTGGCGAACCCTCGGCGCGTCGGACGAGGAGGTGAAGGTTCTCACCGGGCTCGAAGAGGACGAGACCGACAAGGAAATGGCAGGCGCGGCGGCGTAGCGCGCGCTCCGATAAAATATTAAAGAGAATAAAACTGCCGGGAGGATCCATGGGCGTCCGTGTCATTCTTGTTGTCGCCGCGCTACTGCAGTGCCTGACGTTTGCCAGCGCCGCCGACACGCAGGATATCAATGTGATCCTGCCGCTCACGGGCGGAGGCGCGTTCCTCGGGAAATCAGAGCAGCAAGCGCTTACGCAATATGAGAAGCTGGTGAATTCGACCGGCGGCATTCACGGCAAGCCGCTCAAATTTGTCTTCCACGATGACCAGAGCTCGCCTCAGCTTGCCGTTCAGCTCGCCAACCAGGTCAAGGCCACCAATCCGCCGGTCATTCTGGGTTCGGCGCTGGTCGCGCTGTGCAACGCGATGGCGCCATTGATGAAGGAGGGACCGCTTCTCTACTGCTTCTCGCCCGGGATCACGGTCAGCCCTGGAAGTTTCGTTTACAGCACGAGCATCTCGACCAAGGAACTCGCCGCTGCGCTCTTGAGGTATTTTGGCCGGAAGGGCTGGAAGAAGGTGGCGCTGATCACCTCGACGGACGCGACCGGACAGGACGCCAACCGGAATTTCAAATCGCTGGTCGGAGCCGAAGGCCACAAGGATGTGGAATTGGTCGCCGAAGCGCAGTTGAACCCGACCGACGTCAGCGCGTCCGCCCAGATTCAGCGACTGAAAGGGGCCAACCCCGACGTGCTGGTGGCCTGGTCGACAGGAGGACCGATCGGCACCATCTTCAAGGCGGTGCGGGATGCGGGCCTTGAGGTGCCTGTCGCAACCACCAACGGCAACATGACTTACGCGCAGATGACACAATACGCGGCGTTCCTGCCCAGGGAGCTGTACATACCGGCTGCGGATTTTCTTAAGTCCTCGCATCCGGTCCAGGCCACCGAAGCGTCCGCGGCGAGAGATTCCTTTTTCAAGGCATTCGAAGGCACCGACATCAAGCCGGACGGTCCCTCGACCTATGCCTGGGATCCGGCCCTTCTTGTCGTGGAAGGCTTACGGAAGCTCAAGCCGGACGCAACGGCCGAAGATCTTCGCGCCTATCTGCGCGAGCTGAAGGGGTTCGCCGGCGTCAACGGCTATTATGATTTCAAGGCGGTGCCCAATCGCGGTCTCGACGAGAGAAACGTCGTTGTCACACGCTGGGACCCTGCCGAACACACCTGGACCGTGGTAAGCGATCCGCTCGGCATTCCCCACGCAGAGTGATCGGACAGGGTAACCGCACGTGCTGGAGTTCCTGCAGATCTGCATCGGCGGGCTGGTCGTCGGCAGCATCTATGCCGCGATCGCGCTTGGCTTCTCGCTTGTCTACCGGGTGACCGGCGCGATCAATCTTTCGCAAGGCGGCTTTGCCATCATCGCCGCGATGATCGGCTACACCTTGGGTGTTGCCTGGGGTTGGCCGCTGTGGGTTGCGATCCCGTCGGCGGTGGCGGCAACGGTCGCCATCGCGATGGCGCTCGGCGCTTTCACCTTCGTGCCTGCGCTCGAGCGGCTGTCGAACGCGAACGTCCTGATGCTGACGGCCGGCCTTTTGACGATGATCGAAGGTTTCGCGCTGGTGGTCTGGGGCAGCCAGCCCTACGCCATGCCGCCATTCTCCGGCGAGGCGCCGCTGACATTCGGCCCGATCCGGGTGCCGACCCAGGCCTTTTGGGTTTTTGCCGCGACGGCCGTTTGCATCACGGCGCTTTGGCTCCTGATCGCAAAGACAAAACTCGGCAAGGGACTGCGCGCTTGCGCCGAAAATCCCACGGCCGCAAGCCTGATGGGAATCAATGTCCCGCGGATGATGCTTCTGAGCTTTGGCCTTGCGACCCTGATCGCCGCGATCGCCGGCGTCACCGTCGCCCCCACCACCTCGCTGCAATTCGACACCGGCCGCCTGTTCACGATTTCGGGTTTTGTCGCGGCAGCTATCGGCGGCATTGCCTCCTTTCCCGGCGCCATCATCGGTGGGCTGTTCCTGGGCCTCGCGACCCAATTGGCCACCGCCTACATTTCCTCGCTGTTCTCGACCGCGATCGCTCTTCTCATTCTGCTGGCGGTGTTGATCTGGCGTCCGTCAGGCTTTGTCCAGGCGAGGGTGGGCAAGCGCCAGGACACCCGCGATGAGGTGAAGGCGGTGGGACACGCCGCCAAACTTCCACCAGGCCTCGCCTGGCCCTTTGCCGCGCTGGCTTTGCTGACAGCCGGGCTCGTTCCCCTGGTGGTGACCGACAACGGTATCCTCAGCGGATTTGTCATTGCCGGCATCCTGTTCATGACGCTGATGGGTCTCGATGTTCTCATGGGCTATGCCGGGCAAGTCAGCTTGGGCCAGGCCGGCTTCATGGCGATCGGCGGCTACACCTCGGGGTACCTGTCGATCAACTACGAAACGGCGCCGGTGCTTGCGATTCTCGCAGGCATCGGCGTCTCGCTTGGCTGTGCGCTTGTGCTTTCCGTGGTGACCCTTCGCCTCAGGGGGCTTTATCTGGCGCTGGCGACGCTGGCGTTCGGGCTGCTCGTGGATTCCTGCGCGGTTGGATTTCTCGACATTACCGGCGGCCCGTCCGGGCTTGTGGGCATTCCGTCCTTTTCCGTCGCGGGGTTCGAGTTCGCAACGCCGCGCGCGATGTATTACGTGGTGTTCGCGCTCGATGCCGTCATCCTGCTCGGGCTGACCGGCGCGATGCGCTCGGGCTTCGGGCGGGCGCTCAAGGCGATCCGTTCAGACCAGATGGCGGCGGCCGCGCTCGGCATCAACACCGTCCGTTACAAGCTCGCCGCCTTCATGATCAGCGTGACGCTGGCTTCGCTCTCGGGAAGCATGTACGCGTTCTTCTTCAATTTCCTGTCGCCGGAAATGGTCGGCACCGGCCGCTCGCTCGAATTGGTGGCGATGCTGATCGTCGGCGGCGAGAGTACGCTGCTCGGCGGCATGTTCGGCGCGCTGCTGCTGACGCTGCTGCCGACGCTGTTTCAGCCCCTGGCGATCTACAAGACCTTCGCGTCCGGCGCCCTGCTGGTCGCGAGCTTCCTTTATCTGCCGCAAGGCCTCTACGGTGCGATCGTTCAAATGGCGATCCGGCTCGCGCGGTCACCGCGCGGGACTGTGCGCGAGGCGGCTGCATCCAAAGAGCGCGGATCCCAGACGTCAGCGAGGGCGCTATGACGGCGATGACGAGCGCTCAGGCAATTGCTGCGCCGGGCGGCGACGCCGTGCTGAGCGTGCGCCATCTCAGCAAGAGTTTTGGCGGCCTGAGGGCCATCAGCGACGTGACCTTCGACGCAGCACCCAATCAGGTGACCGCCATGATCGGCCCCAACGGCGCCGGCAAAACCACCGTCTTCAATCTGGTCACCAACATCCTTTCCAAGGATGCCGGGCAGATCCTGTTTCAGGGGCGCGATCTTGCCGCGATGCCGGCGGTGAAGATTGCCGATATGGGGCTGATCCGTACGTTCCAGTCGGCGCGGGTTTTTCCGGGGATGACCGCGATCGAAAACGTCATGGTCGGCGCACACCGGCTCGCACCGCACTCCGGCGCAAGTGAGATGCTCTGGTTACCAAGGGCGAGAAACGAGGAGCACCGCATGCTCCACCGCGCCGAAGAGATGCTGGAGCTGGTTGGGCTAGCACCGTTCAGGGACACCCACGCCACCGAATTGCCGATGGGCGCGCAAAAGTTGCTCGAAGTCGTCCGCGCCCTGATGGCGCAGCCAAAGCTTCTGTGTCTGGACGAGCCGGCGGCGGGGCTGAACGACACCGAAACGCAGGAACTGGCCAACTTGCTTCGCGCAATCCGAACCCTTGGCATTCCGGTCCTGATCGTGGAGCACAATATGTCGCTGGTGATGAATGTCGCGGATCACGTCGTCGTCATCGATTCCGGCGCCATCATCGCCGAGGGAACACCTGCGGCAATCCAAAAGAACGGCCGCGTGATCGAGGCCTATCTGGGACGCGAGAACCATGCCGCTCCTTGAACTCAAATCCGTCTCGGTTGGATACGGGCGCAATCCCGTTTTGCAGAACGTCGACCTGACGCTTGAGCGTGGAGAGATCGTGACGCTTCTGGGCGCCAATGGCGCTGGAAAATCGACATTGGCAAAATCGATTTCCGGGGTTCTGCGCACCGGGACCGGGACTATTCTCCTGGATGGCGAGCCGATCGAAGCCCTGGCTCCGGCCGAGCGCTTGCGCCGCGGCATAGCGCACGTTCCCGAGGGCCGGCAGATTTTCGCAGGCATGACGGTGGCCGAGAATCTCGAGCTTGGCGCGTATGTTTCGTCCGAGGCCGATTATTCCGAGCGGCTTGAATTGGTATGGACGCTGTTTCCGGTCCTGCGCGAGCGAATGAAAGATATGGCGGGCAATTTCTCTGGGGGCCAACAGCAGATGCTGGCGATTGCCCGGGGGCTGATGTCGAAGCCCAAAATTCTGCTGCTCGACGAGCCGTCGCTTGGCATTGCGCCGCTTCTGGTCAGCGAAATTTTCCGGCTGATCGTTGCCTTGCGCGGGCAGGGGATCACCATCCTGCTCGCGGAGCAGAATGCGCGGCAGGCGTTGTCGATCGCCGATCGAGGGTATGTGTTCGAAAACGGAAAGATCACGCTCTCGGGATCCTCCGGGGATTTGCTGAACTCGCCCGAGATCGCGCAGCGGTATCTTGGAATGGGAAGCGCGACGGAAGTCTCGGGCTCGGCGAGCGCAGCGCTGGCTTCAAAACTCCGGAATGTCTTGTTCCCCGTTGCTTCAGAAAACCAGGGATAAGGCCATGGCCCTCATCCGCATAGAGCCCAGGAAAGACACCGCATCGGACCTCTATTACGTGGAGATCTTCCATCCCGCCGACGCCGCGCAGCCATTCGTGACGACCGAGCCGCGTTACAAGACCGCGGCCGCCGCCGAGAACGACATCATCGCCATCGTCGCCTCCCGCGCCAACAATCCGCCGTCCGGACGCTAGCGAGGATGGCGTTTGGTCAAATCAGCAGCATGATTCGGAGCTTGGATCATGTCTCGGGTATCGCCATCAACCCGCAAAGCCCGTCGCTGTTTCACTAATGCTCTGAATTTACTTCCGCCTTCGGCGGCCATTGCGGACATGACCCCGGACTTGCAAGCTGGCTCGACCCAGTCGCGAATGCCCCCGTTGCGGACATTTCGCAGTACTGCCAAAATAGCCTTTTAAATGTGATCCAAGAATGGGAAGTCGCAGTGAGCCAGAAGCAGCACAAACACCTTTCCGCGATATGCCAATGCGGCAAGGTGAAATTCGAGGCCGTTGGCCCGCCGATTCTGACCGGGTCCTGCTATTGTACGAGCTGCCAGGAAGCCGGACGCCGGTTCGAGGAGCTGGCTTCCGCGCCGTCCGTGCTCGATCCCGACAGTGGATCAGGCTTTATCCTGTATCGAAAGGATCGAGTGCAATGCGTGATGGGGCAGGAGTATCTCGAAGAGCATCGGCTCAAGCCCGATTCCCCGACCCGACGGGTCGTTGCCACGTGCTGCAATTCGGCAATGTTCCTCGACGTCACCAAAGGGCACTGGCTGTCGATGTACCGGAACCGCTTTCCGACAGGCGCGCCGCCACTTGAAATGCGGCTCATGACAAAAGAGCGGCGCGTCGGCGTCGAGCTTGCCGATGACTTGCCGAATTATAGTGGTCACTCCGGCAAGTTCATGTTGAAGCTGATCGCCGCCTGGATTGCGATGGGTCTCCGCAGGCCCGAAATCACCTTGGGAAAGACCGCCCGTGGGGCGCAATAGGCACTAGCCATATTGCGCCTGTAGCAAGCTCGATTCCAGCATTTGGAACACAGTCGCGCGCGTATCGTTTGACTGCAAACATTGTCCGTTCCTTCTCGCTGAACGGAACCAATTTCACGCCTCTCGATATGGTCCCGCCGACGAGCAGGCGCTGCAAAAATGTCGCATCGCCCCTTAAACTTTTCCCTTCAGGTTGAAGTCCAGACTTTATTGACCACTGTGGCCGGTCGATCCTCTATGGTCTTTGGCGGAAGGGATTGAAAACATGGTCATCGAATCAGTTTTGTTTATCGCTTTCGTCGCCATCGTCGGGGCTGCCATCGTGAAAGCCTACGAGTGGCACCATGACGTTCTGTACGGCCCGTACATGAAGCGGGTCGATTGAAACAGAGAGGCCACGATGATAGCCATCAGCTTCACCCTTGGATTGCGCCAACTCCCCGCAACGACAACGGCCTGGCATCTATGCACGGTCATCATCCCGAGACGCACAATTACCGGCCGGCTTGTGCGCGGACGGGTTTGGCGGCGCCACGACGGCCGTCGCTGGTTATACAAAAAATTCATCGCTCAGGAGTTGGCGCCGCGAACACCTGCATCGGAAGTTCACCCGGGTTCGCTCCGCGGAAAAATGCGATCGACATAGGGAGCCGCACGGACATTGACCAAGCCGCACTAATCAAGCTCGATTTATGTCTGCGCGCCCCGCCATAATAGGTTCAAACCTGATGCTTCAGGTCGATCTCACGCCCGCTTTCGGCGGATGCGAGGATCGCGAGGCAAATCTCCAGCGTGGCAAGGCCCCATTCTCCGGAATGCAGTGGCGGCCGGCCCAAAACCGCCGCGTCGTAAAGCTCGTCGACGACTTCAGCGCGTGGACCTTTTGGTGGCGGGAGCTCCTCGACGCGGCGCGCTTGGTCGCCATAGACGACAACGGCGTGAGGCAAGGGGCGAAGATCGGCGCGCTCGCAACTCACGACCACTAGTCCGAAATGGTTATGGGAAACATCCCGATCCACACGGAAGGCGTCGCGGCCCGCCGGCCCGTAGGCGCGCCGGCTTTTCATTTCGATTTCTTCCGCCGCGGTCTTCGCCTGCCGCAGCGCCTGCCTGGCGCGCCCGTAGGTGGTGTTGGCGTCACGCTTTTGACCGAGCTCGCCCGACCATCCCTGAAACTCGTCGGTGTCGAAATGCGCATAGCCGCTATAAGTCAATGAGGCGAAGCAGCCGTCCTCGAAGCCGATCTGGGCGTTGTAGGCGCCCTCCGTCGGGCGCGCCGGATCCCAATTGCCGGTGAAGGCCCGGACCGATTTTGCTTTAGCGCCCGCAAGCAGGCGGACGATGTCCACCTGATGGGCGGCCTGACTGAACACCACGCCGCCACCAGCCTTGGTGTCGAGCTCCTCCGGACGGCGCGGCCGGTACAGGAAATCGGTGAAGTTGAGCGCATTGATCATGCGGACGCGCCCGTAGGCGCCGGTGCGGATCATTTCACGGGCGTGAAGATAGGGCAGGTCGTAGCTGTGGCTGTGACCGACCAGGAGCTTTATGCCGGCGCCTCTGGCGGCCGCAATCATTTCCCGGCAATCGTCGACCGTCAGCGCCACCGGCTTTTCGACAAGCACGTGCTTGCCGTGCCTGGCCGCGAGCTTCACGTGATCGACATGAAACTGGTGCGGCGAGGCGACATAAACGGCCCCAACTTGCGGATCGGCGCAGAGCGCTTCCGCATCCTCATAAGCCTTTGCGCCAAATTCCGCGGCAAAACGCTCGCGCGCGTCCCAACGTGGATCGCTGGCGGCGATCATCGCGATGCGCGGGTGAGAGGCAAACGTCGGCAGCATCAGGGTGAAGGCGCGCCCCAGACCGATTATGCCAAGCTTTAGCCGTTCGCTCATGATGACTTTCTTTGATTCTAGATATCGAGCGTCAGCGTCGGCGATTTCGAGCGCGACACGCAGATCATGATCTCGCTCTTCTTTTCCTTCTCCGACAGCACGAGATCGCGATGGTCCGGCTCGCCCTCGGTGAAACGGGTGCGGCACGTGCCGCAGGTGCCGCTTTCGCAAGAACTTGCCAGCACGTGGCCATTGTTGCGGAGCGTATCCAGAATGGAAACCCCCGCCGCGATCTCGTAGCTCGTTCCGCTCCTGGCGAGTTTGACCCCAAAAGGCTTGTCGTCGGCATGCGGGGCGGAGGCGCCGACGAAATCCTCGAAGTGCACCGCCGAATCCGGCCAATGACCGGTCATGTCGCGGACGGCGTCCATCAGTCCGCGCGGCCCGCAACAATAAAGATGGGCGCCGCGCTGTTCTTCCAGGACAGGCCAGAGATCATAGGCCTGCTCGGGATCGCCGTTGTCGTGGTGGAGGACGACTTTGCCGACAAATTCGGGCGCGCCGAACTCGTCGCGAAAGGCCATCGCCTGCGGGGTTCGGGTGAAGTAGTACAGTTTGAAGTTATGCTTACCCTGACGGACACAATGCAGGATCATGGCCCGGATCGGCGTGATGCCGATGCCGCCGGCGATGAAGATAAAATTCCTGGGCTCGGCGGCTGACATCTCGAATTCATTGGCCGGCGGCTCGGCGGTGATCTCATCGCCTTCCCTGACGTCTTTCGTGAAACTCAGTGAACCGCCGCGGCCTGACGTCTCCTGCTTGACGGCGATGAGGTAGTGGCCGCGCTCGCTCGTGTCATTGCAAAGCGAATAGCGCCGCTTCTGGCCGGATGGCGCGGTCACCGTGATATGGGAACCTGGCGTGAAGGGTGGAAGATCGGCCCCGGCCAGGGAGCGCAGCTCAAACAGGAACACGCCGTCGGCGATTTCCGATTTGCGGTGGACCGTCAGCACCATCTCCCGGGCGTCGGGATCGAGACTCATAACATCCTCGTGACAACAATACAGGCCTAATACTTAGCTTGCTAAGCGAATACTGCAACCCGTGTGAAGCGCCGTTTTGTAAAGACCTCCGTCCGGCCGGGGGTTTGCCTGGCGCATCCGGATGTGCAATCACGGATTCTGTGGCTAACAACGAGGCGCGCCTTGACCACGAGGAAGCCAGCGACAACCGGCAGGATCCAGCCGCGGGGCAAGACCGCCGCCGGGGATGCGGATTTTCCGTTTGCCGAAAGTGTGGGTTATCAGATCCGCGCCACCCACCGGGCGTTGCAGCGCTTCCTTCAGTTGAAGATCGAACCTTACGGCGTCACGCTGGGCATGTGGTATTTCCTGCGGGCGCTGTGGAATGAGGACGGGCTTAACCAGCGCGAACTTTCCCGTCGCGTGGGCACCATGGAGCCGACCACGCTGAGCGCCATCCTGAACATGGAAAAGAAGGGGCTGGTCCGCCGGGTGCAGAACAAGAAGGACCGCCGCAAATGGCATGTCCATCTCACCCCCAAGGGGCGCGCGCTGAAGGCCGAGCTGATCCCGCTCGCCAGGGAGGTGGTGGATACGGCTGTCCAAAGCCTGTCCCGGAAGGAAGTCAGGCAGCTGCTTGAGGGGCTGGCCGAGGTCCAGAAGAACCTGCATGCCACCGTCTCGCAGCTCGACGAAATCAGCTCCCGAATGATCGAATAGGCGGCCAATTTTTGGGGATGCCGCACCGCACCCTCGCGGCAATCCGGCCGCGAGCCTTCATGGCTGATCTGCACGCAAAGGGTAACGAGCGGTTTCGGCCGAAGTGGATACCGGTTCGCGTTAAGAAAACGCGTCAACACAAGATTGGAGCCCGGTTCTGATTCCATCAGGACCGATCGGGCTCTAGGCAACGGTTTGTCTCGTCGCTATGGTCCGATTCAACGGAGGATGCATATGGCAAAACTCAATATCAACGGTGCGGTGAGGGAAGTATCAGCGGAGGCCGATACGCCCCTTCTGTGGGTCATTCGCGAGCATGTCGGCCTGACCGGCACGAAATACGGGTGCGGCATCGCCCAGTGCGGCGCCTGCTCGGTCCATGTCAACGGCGAAGTACAGCGTTCGTGCTCCATTCCCGTCGGCGACGTCAAGGAAACCGACATGATCGTCACCATCGAGGGGTTATCGGCCGGCGCATCGCATCCGGTGCAAAAGGCCTGGGCCTCGGTCGACGTTCCCCAATGCGGCTATTGCCAGTCCGGGCAGATCATGGCCGCCGCGGCGCTGCTCAAGAAAAACCCCAAGCCGACCGACAAGGACATCGACGAAGCGATGACCAATATCTGCCGCTGCGGCACCTATCAGCGTATCCGCGAGGCCGTGCATATGGCGGCCGGCGTCGGTACCACCGGCCGCTCGGGAGGTTAGCCATGAACAATACGGTCTTGAACAAATCGGTTTTGGAAAAGAACACAGAACTCTCGCGCCGCACGTTCATCGTCGGCTCGGCTGCGGTCGCCGGCGGCGGTCTGGCCCTTGGGTTGAACGTCCCGTTCGGCGTTGATGAGGCGCAGGCGCAAGGCGCGACGGCGGCGACCGAAGTCAACGTCTGGGTCGCAATCAAGCCCGACGACACCTGCGTGATCCGCATCGCGCGCTCGGAGATGGGGCAGGGCACCCTGACGGGACTAGCCCAGCTCGTGGCGGAAGAGCTCGAATGCGACTGGAGCAAAGTGACGACCGAAGGCATCACGCCGGGCCGCAACCTCGCATCCAAGCGCGCATGGGGCGAAATGGGCACCGGCGGCAGCCGCGGCATCCGCACCTCGCAGGACTATGTGCGCCGGGGTGGCGCTGTGGCGCGCACGATGCTGCTGCAGGCGGCGGCCGACCAGTGGAATGTCCCCTTGGGCGAAGTGACCGTATCCAACGGCGTCATCGCGCATGCGGCGAGCAAGCGTTCGGTCCGTTATGGCGAGGTCGCAGCCGCGGCCGCCAAGCTGACGCCGCCTGATCCAAAGTCCGTCAAGCTCAAGGATCCCAAGGACTGGAAAATCGCCGGCAAGCCGCTGAAGCGGCTCGATACCGCGGACAAGCTCGACGGCAGCAAAGTCTTCGCTATCGATCTGAAGCTGCCCGGCATGCTCTGCGCCGCCGTCAAGGACTGCCCCGTGTTCGGCGGCAAGCTCAAAAGCTACGACGAGAGCAAGATCGCCGGCATGCCCGGCGTGAAGAAGGTGGTGCGGGTAAAGGATACCGGCGTTGCGGTCGTCGCCGATACCTGGTGGCGCGCCAAGAAGGCGCTCGAAGCGCTCCCGATCGTCTGGGACGAGGGCCCGAACGCTTCGCAGTCAAGTGCGACGATTGCGGACATGCTCAAGGATGGCCTCACCGCGACTGCCACCAATGGGGAGCGACAGAACGGCGACGCGCTGAAGGCGATCGACGAAGCCGCCAGGAAGGTGGATGCGGTCTACTCGACACCCTTCCTCGCCCACGCGACGATGGAGATGATGAACTGCACGGTCAAGCTTTCGGCCGACCGGGCCGATGCCTGGGTGCCGACGCAGAACCTCGAGGCGTCGCTGGCGGCCTTGTCGGAAGCCTCCGGCATTCCGCTGGAAAAATGCGAAATCCATCGGCACGACCTCGGTGGCGGCTTCGGCCGTCGCGGCGGCACGCAGGACTATGTTCACCAGGCGGTCGAGATCGCCAAGGCGTTCCCGGATACGCCGGTGAAGATGATCTGGAGCCGCGAGGAAGACCAGGCCCACGATTTCTACCGGCCGATCTCGCAGTGCAAGCTGTCGGCCGGGCTCGATGCTGCGGGCAACCTTGTCGGCCTGCACGTTCGCGTCTCCGGTCAATCGATCAATTCGATGCTCAACCCCAAAGGCATCGTCAATGGCAAGGACATGCGTCAGCTGCAGGGCTATTACGACACGCCCGGCGATGCCCAGCTTGGTTATGACGTGCCTAACCTCCTGATCGAATACGCGATGCGCAACTCGCATGTGCCGGTCGGGCCATGGCGCGGCGTGAACACCAACCAGAACGCCGTCTACATCGAATGCTTCATGGAGGAAGTGGCGAAGGCGGCGGGCAAGGACTCGCTCGAGTTTCGTCGCGCGCTGATGAAGGACCATCCCAAGCATCTCGCCGTACTCAATGCCGCGGCGGAAAAGGCAGATTGGGGCAAGCCGTTGCCCGCGGGCGTGTACCGCGGCATCGCGCAGTTCATGGGGTATGGCAGCTATTCGGCGGCGGTCGCCGAGGTCTCGGTGAGCCCGGAAGGCAAGCTGAAGGTCCATCGCATGGTGCTCGCGGTCAATTCCGGCCATGCGGTCAACCCCGGCCAGATCGAGGCCCAGGTTCAGGGATCGGTAGCCTATGGTCTCAGCGCCACGCTCTATGGTGAAATGCCGATCGACAAGGGACGCATGACCAGCCTCAACTTCGACACCTACGAGATCTTGCGCCTTGGCGAGATGCCGAAGGTCGAGGTGGCGATTGTGCCGACCTATGACTTCTGGGGCGGAATCGGCGAGCCGACCATCTCCGTGGTGGCGCCGTCGGTGCTCAACGCGATTTATGCGGCCACCGGCAAGCCGGTCCGCAGCCTGCCGCTCAAGAATGTGAAGCTGGTGTAACGCTGGCAGCAAGGCTCCCGTTAAGGAGGCTCGCGTCAACGCAGAAAAGTCCTCGCCCGCGCGCTCCCGGTGGAAACGCGCGGGCGCATTCGTCAGTCACGATCGTGAATGACGGTCTTGCTTTCAGAGCCGTCACCATGTTGTTTCTTGATGACGGTGGTTCGGTCGCGCGGCTCACGCTCCCTGACTACTGTGCGCTCGCGCACACGATCCCGGTCGTAATCGCGATGGCCTTCGCCGACGGTGACGCCAGCGCCAACCGGGCCGACCCGAACGCCAACGTCCTCAGCCATGGCCGGCGCCGCCAGGGCGCCGATGGTTGCGGCAGCAAACAAGAACTTCTTCATTTCGCTCTCCTTCAGTGGAATGGTGGGTAAACGTCGTGGGCAACCCGCCGTTCCCGTAGCATCCGAACAAAAAAGCCTCGGATTCCCGGGTTTGTTCCAAATTAGCCAGCGCTGAAGCTTTGACGAGCGTGCATTTCGCGAAATGCGATGGAGCTGCATTGGTCGTCCGATGCAAGAAGGGCCGAGTCGGGCGAGTCGATTTCTCGCAAGTCGATTTCTCGCAATTCTTTGCCGCCTCGGAAGACGAAGATCGGCGTGACAATTCTTGCCGTGGCTCGAAAACAACCGCGAACGGAATCACGCAACTCTTTCGTGCCGCCATACTTGAACCATCACCGCGTGGAACAGCAGGCGAGGCAGCGCCGGTTCTCGGACATCACCTATTCGAAACGTCGGACGCCTTCAATGAGTGGCCATGTTGAGCGAGTGCTGGGAGAAATTGGCCAATCCTTGCGCCCGATGGGCGAAGCGCCGCGGGACGGACGCAGCATTCTGGCAAAGTCGGCCGCGGGTTTTGTCGTTTGCTGCTGGGATGCCGAGCCCCTCAAGCTGGCCGGTCCTGCCTGGGTGGAAGCGCATGACGCGGAGTTCGGCTATCTCGACACTCATTTTGTCGGCTGGCTCGACCCGGCCACGCTGAAGCTATGGGACTATGCGACGCTCGCCGAACTCTTGATTGCCTATATCGAAGATGCCCGCGCCGGCGGCGATGCGAAGGCATTGGCGATTTTGGAGCGCTGCACGAAGCTGGACTGAAATCACGCCGCGCGACAAGGAGCGCGCTCAACGCGTCAGTCGCCAAGACAAAGGCGGCGATCCGCCAGGCGATAAGCCGGCGCACTGACGGCGGCTGGGCGCAACGGCGATTTTTGCAGGCCTGATGGTGATCGGCAAATTCGCAACGGCTCGCTTGCGTTCGGAGCCGGCTTGGCCTGCCAAGAGGCAGGACCGTCAGTACGGCACGGAAAGTGCCACCGGTCCGGACTCGGTCGTCCCGGGTCTGTTGGTCTCCGGCTTGTTCGTCTCCGCCGCGGCCGGCGGCGCTTCATCATCGAGGAATTTGTCGAGAATGGTCTGTATCGAGGACTTGACGTGGTCGGGACCGCGGTCGCTCAGGTCGTTGTGCTGGTAGGTGGTCTTGACCAGCGTGATGCCGGCCTTCTCGCACATTTCATCGTCGGGAACGACGCCTGGATCAGCCTTGAACACGGGATCCCTGGAACGGAACGAGAGGATCTTGAACTTGCCGTCGGTGACGAAGGGGACGCGCAGATTGTCGAGTGTCACGACCTTCTTGATCAGATCGGGATGGTGCCTGGCAAAGTACATCGAGATATCGCCGCCGTTGGAATGCCCGACCAGGGTCAAATGGCGGTAGTCCGAATTCGGCTGGATCTTTCTCAATTCGTCGATCGCGAACATGATATTGGCGATGCCGCGGTTATACTGCGGCCGGCGGCCGGCATATTCCTCGTCGGGCCTGGTCACCATCGGCTCGTCGGTTTCCAGATCGTGCTGGATGCTCACGACCATGTAGCCGCGCGCGGCGAGAAGGTTCGCCAGGAAGGAATATTCGGTGAACTTGACCGTGTTGCCGTGGTTGAGGATCGCCACCGGCAGCGTGATCATCTCGGCCGTCGCCTCCATTTCCCGATCGCGCCGAACCGCGATGTCGACGGCGACCGGACGGTCGCGCAGCGGGTCATGGAATGTCAGCGTTTTATGGTGGATCGCCCATTTGCTCGCGGTGAAATAGGCAATCGTGGCCAGCCCGCAAAGCGAAAGCAGAATGCTTATTCCGCGTTTCATCGTTCTCTCTCAGCCCTCCGCAGACCATGCCATGCATTTTCTCGATTCTCGGTCACAACGACGTGACAGGCAGGCAAGGGGCGCCGAATCAAAGCAGTTGATACTTGCGCCGCCGAGGGTGCGGTGGCTGCCCATCTTTCGACAGGCAGGCTATGGTAGTGCGGTGTGGGCGGAGGGGCCCACTTTCTTTCATTGACGGGGGTTATCCATGTACCTTGATCGCATTGGCAAGTATTGGCCGGAGACGCTTGGCGTCGTCCGCATCATCACCGGGCTATTGTTTCTGGAGCACGGTACCGCGAAACTGTTCGGATTTCCGCACGCGGCCATGGCCCAGCCCGAAATGGGGACGTTGCTGTGGTTTCAAGGCATCATCGAACTGGTCGGGGGCGCGCTGTTCGCGGTCGGCTTTCTGACCCGGCCTGTCGCGTTCATCCTGGCGGGCGACATGGCTGTCGCCTACTTCATGGCCCACGCGCCCAAAAACGCGTTCCCGATGCTTAACGGCGGCGATGCCGCGATTCTCTATTGTTTCGTTTTCCTGCTGTATGTCGTGGCCGGTCCGGGACGTTGGGCGATCGACAGCAAGTCCAAGTAGGTTGTAAAGCATTCTCCAATGCGGGGCCTCATCCTTCGAGGCGCGCGCCGACGCGCGTCTCGGGATGACCTTCCGCCAGCTCCTCATGGGGAGGAGCGCGGCAACTCGGCGCGTCTCGAACCATGAGGCCACGGATGTGCACTCGCGGTTCGATTTGCGGGTGGTTCGGCAGGCGAGTGCCCGCCGAACGAGGTGCGGTCGTGTCTAGGCGCCAAGCCGCGGCAGCAGCTTCAGCGCATTGCCGCGCTCGATATCCATGATTTGCGCCTCGGTGAAGACGCCGGCGGCCCGCAAGCCCTTCACATGGTCGATCCCTGTGCGATAGGGGAAATCCGTGCCGAACACGATTTGCGAGGTCGGGATCACGGCCGACAGCGCCGACATCGCGGCCTTGTTCGAGGTTTGCGCGGTGTCGTAGTAAAAGCGCGTCAGTTCGGCCAGCGTTCCCTCAGGCACGGTGGCCTTTGCTTTTGGCTCAAGCTGAGGGTGACGGATCAGCCGCTCGATCAGGAATGGCATGGTGCCGCCGGCATGCGAGAAGATCCAGCGGATGTCGCGGAATTTCTGCGCGTTGCCGCTGAAGATGATGTCGGCGATCGTGCGCGTCGTATCGGTGCCCCATTCGATCATCCCGGGTGGCTGGGTCCGCACCAGGTTGACGCAGCAATCGGCCGTAGCCGGATGGGTGTAGACGATGACCTTGCGCCGATTGAGTTCTTCCATGACCGGCAGGAAGGCGGGATCGCCGAGCCACTTGTCGTGATAGTTCGTCAAGAGCCCGATGCCGTCGAGCTTGAGGGTGTCGAGCGCGTAAGCGATCTCCTTCAGGCTGCCATCGGTGTCGGCGAGCGGCAGCATCGCGAAACCTCCGAAGCGGCCGGGATGGTCGGCGATCAGCTTTGCGGCGTATTCGTTACATTCGCGCACAAGCTTGCGGGCCGCCTCTCCGGAGGTGAAATTGACGCCCGGCTGCGTCACCGAAAGCATCGCGACTGCGATGCCAGCCTGGTCCATGTCGGCAAGCGAGCTTTCGGGGGTCCATTTTCGCTGCGGGCCATCGCCGAAATTGTTGGCGATTGCGGCGGCGATATAGCTCGGCGGCGACAGATGATGGTGAACGTCGATACGGTAGGGTTTGGCGTCGGCGCTTTGCGCCAAGGCATTTCGCGAACTGCCCAATCCGACCGCGGCCACGGTCGCGGCGCCGGTCATCGCAGCCACGAATTGACGTCGGCTCAGCGCCGCCCCGGACAGTGAAAGGGCGCTCGCGCAGCCGCACCCGCAGGACGACCAGCCCCGCTTGAAATCGTGTTTGTTCATGACGTCCCCCCTGGCGGTCCCTTTTCGGACTTCTTCCGGTCCGCACAATTCACGATCCAGCTATGTACCGCAGATACGGTTGCAGACAAGAGGCGCCGGGAGCGTGCGCAAGCGCTCTTTCTGATCGGGCTGCCGGTCCGGCGGGCCGGCGCGGCATCTTGTATGCCAGAAGACCGACCGCCGTAACCGATATGCTGCGCTGCGATGCACGCAGGAGGTTAGAAAGGCTGCCTCTTTTCGCGCGACAAAATGCAACGGACTCGCGGTCCGGACTCTGCTATGGTCCAGCCGTTAATCAACTTCACACGGGAGTGGAGTTCATGAACAAGCTCGTTGAAATTCGCCGCCAGGAATATTTTTGCCGTGAGCGGGCGTCACGAGATTCCGAGCGCAGGGTGTTCTGGCTCGCGGAAGCCGAAGAGTGGGAGCAGCGCGCGCTGGACGAGATTGCGTTTCATTTCAGGGAGTGCAATCCCGAAAGTCCCGATCACTCCCTTACTGCGAATTGAGCCGAGAGCGCTCCAGACTTTGCGTTGCATCAGACTTTACTTGCCGCGCACAGCAACCCGCTGAGTGCGGGTTGCTGTGCGCGCGGATGACGAGGACAGGATCGCTGCGATCCGCACGCGCGTGAGGCGAGGGCCGTGGGTTAGTGCCGCCGTTCCGGCTTGGTCACGGTCTGCCTGACTTCCGCGCCGCAGTCGGCGCACTCATAGATGAAGTCGATCGTCGCCATGCTCCAATGTGGCTCGACCTCTCTCACATACATCGGAAGCAGTCCAACGCAGCCTGGGCAGACAACCGGGGGCGTCTCGGTGATGTCGTGATGCTGGACATAGGCTGGCATGTCGCTCTCCTTCACAAAGGAAGTGAACTTCAACCCCGGACGCGAGATTACTGCGTCGAATCAAAGGCCCCTCATCAACTCTTTCGAACATTTGAGGAACGGCCGCACTATCCTGATGCGTGTGACATTCCGGTAACATATCTGTTCGCGGCCGACGCGCCCGCCGTGCTATAGGCGGCAGGCGGTCCAAAACAACAAAAGCCATCACGGGGAAGGAACTAGGGGATGACACTCCTGCAGCAGAGCGTCCCAGGCGATTTCGATGTGTCCAAGGCCGGCTGGGGCCATTTTGTGCTGCAAAGCGCGGTTCGGAAGGCTGCACTCCGGTTCGTGCCGCTCCTGACGATCGCCTACCTCTTCAACTATCTCGATCGCACCAGTCTTGGCTTTGCCGCCTTGACCATGAATAAGCAGCTTGGACTGTCGGCGTCCCAGTTCGGACTTGCCGCGGGCATTTTCTTTCTCGGCTATTCGCTGTTCGAAGTGCCGAGCAACCTGATGCTCTATCGCTTCGGCGCACGGCGCTGGCTGGCCCGCATCATGATCAGTTGGGGCCTCGTGTCGGCGGCGACCGCGTTCGTGGTCGGACCGAACAGTTTTTATGGCCTGCGCCTTCTGCTCGGGATCATGGAAGCCGGGTTCTTTCCAGGCGTGACGTTCTTTCTCGCCGCCTGGTTTCCGGCCCAGTACCGGACGCGGATGCTGGCCTGGTTCCTGGTCGGAATTCCCCTGTCCTCGCTGGTCGGTGGGCCAGTGTGCGGCATGCTGCTGCAGATGGACGGGATAGGGGGCCTCGCCGGCTGGCAATGGCTGTTTCTTCTGGTCAGCCTGCCCTGCATTCCCTTAGGGCTCCTGACGCTGCGTCTGCTTTCCGATTCCCCGCAAGGAGCGGCCTGGCTCACGCAAGAGGAGCGCAATGCGCTGGACGGGGTGCTTTCCGCCGAAGTGCGGGAGCGGCCGCCTTCCTCACTGCTGGCGGCGCTAAAGGACACGCGCGTGCTGATCTGCGCGGCGATCCAGTTCGGCTTTACGCTCGGGTCCTACGGCATCGGCATCTGGCTGCCCTTGATGCTGAAGGAATACCATTTGTCGAACCTGGCGATCGGCTGGATCGCGGCGATTCCCTATCTGTTTGCTTCCGTCGGCATGATCCTGTGGGCACGCTATGTCGACGAGAAGGGCCGTCGCATCGTCAATCTGGCGGTGGCGTGCCTTTTAGGCGGTGTGGGGCTATTGGCGCCGATCATCTCCGGTTCGCTTACGTTAGCCGTCATCGGGTTCAGCCTCGCCCTGGTCGGGGTGACCGCGGCGCGGGCGATCTTCTGGTCCATCCCGACCCGGTTCCTCACCGGCGTTGCGGCAGCGGGCGGGCTCGCCTTCATCAACAGCATCGCCACCGTCGGCGGTTTCGTCGGCCCCTCCATGATGGGCTGGCTGAAGGAGTTTTCCGGCTCCTACGTGGTCGGCCTTCTTGCGGTAGCCGCGATCTTGCTCGCCGCGACCGCGGCGTCGATGTCGCTGAAGCTGGTGATTTCGAAGGAGTGAGGCGGCGAGGGGGGTGTCGGGGGAGGGGATCCCGGCCGAGGCGCCAGTCGGCCCCAAGCCTCCCTCACACCGTCTCATGCTTTCGCAGATCGCGCAGATGATCGAGTCGGCTCGCCTGCAGATCGGCGTCCGTGGCCGCGATTTCGGGAACGGCAGCCTCGGCCAGGATTTCCTCGGTGATGTCCTCGACCGTGGAATCGGCGATCTCGTGGATGAAACTGATATTGCTGTATTCGCCGGAGGCGACGCGCGAGACCATCTCGCGGCGGGTGATTTCGGGATCGACGATGGCCTCGCGCCCGCGCCGTCCATAGTCGATCATGACGACGAAATATTGCATGCGCGGTTCGCGGAGCTCCCGACTCGAGTCTGCCAAATCAGACTGCAATATTTCTGAAAATCAGAAATCAGTCAACCCATAATTTCTGAAAATCAGAAATTGGCCTCTGGACGTCGGCCTGATGCCGGGGCGGCCCGCGAATCGCGCCCCGCGCCGGTTTCACTTCCCGGGCGCCTTGGTGTCCTTGGGTCCGGCATGGCCCCGGGTCGCCTTGCGCGAGCGTGCCGATGCCTTGGCGCGCAGGCGCTCGATCTGGCCCCTCGGCAGGGTGACGCAGATCTCCCCGATCCATTCCAGCTTTACGCCGGCGATCGGCTTGGCGTTGAAGCTCGTGAGGTTGACGAGGGTTGCGGATTTGCCCCGCTCGATGGTCTTCAGGTAGCGCTCGCCCGTCTTCAGCCGGACCGCTGCCTCTTCCCCGTAAAAGCTCGAAGGCGGGTGCCGCTGGTCGCGATAAACCACGATAATGTCGCCATTTTCGTATTTCGGCAGCATGGAATCGCCGACCACCTCGAAGGCGATGGTTTCCTCCGCGATCGGGAAGGGCAGTTCGATCTCGCCCAGGCCCTCCGGCGGCATCTGCTCGTGCTCGGGCTCGATGGTGGCGCCGGCGCCGACCCGGCCCATGATCGGCACCGAGTTCAGTTCCAGGTAGTCGATAATCGGCTGGATTTCCGATGCCTTGATCAGGCGGGCGTCGGCCAGGATTTCGGAAACAGCGCCGGGGCGAACGCCCATCGCCGCCGCCAGACCGCCCTTGGTCTTGCCCGGCTTCGCCAGTCCCCGCTCGATCATCTTGATGTCCAGCATGGCCCATCATTTCCGAATTTCAGAAATTATAGCAATTCCGATTATCCGAAATCAAGCTTGACTTCTATTTCGGAATATCAGAAATAGAGGGAACGCAACGTGAACATGCCAGGAGCAGGAATGCAATCGTCCGGTTGGGTGGAGGAACATTCGCAGGCGCTGGGTGAATATCTCGCAAAGGGCCTGTCGTTTTCGGAGATCGCGAATGCGATCAACGCCAGATTTGGCACCGCCTACTCCCGCAACGCCACGATCGGCCGCGCCAGGCGCATGGGGCTTTCGGCTCCGCAACGGCCCGAGCGTCCCAAACGGCCGAAACCACCACCGAAGCCGGCACCAGAGCGGCTGAAAAAGTTGCGTACGCGCGTCCTCGCCGAAACCCGGCCGAAGCTGCCGATCGGCGAGCGGGCCGCGGCGCTAAAACTCCGCTGCGTCGGCGTCGTGCCGCGCCATCTTTCGCTGATCGATCTCGAAACCGGTGATTGCCGTTACCCTTACGGCGGCGACGCGGAGGGCGAGGCCATCACCTTTTGCGGCCATCCCCGCCGCGAGGGTTCGAGCTACTGCATCTCGCATTTTCACCTGACAAGCGGCCCCGGCACCGTGTCGGAGCGATCGGCCGGCAAGGTCCTGCTGCGGCTTGTGGAGGCCGCATGAACCCCGATGTCTCCCGTCTGCCTGTTCGGCTGAAGCGGCTGCCGTTACGGCATCGCATCGCGCATCTTGAGGCGCTGATCCGGCGCGAGCCGGCCGGATCACACCGCACCGGCGAGCTCGTCGCGCTGTTGTGCGATCAATTGGCGGCAACGCCCGCAAACGAAAACCGCAGCCGATGAACCGGCCCTGGATGCCGCTCTATGTCGGCGACTATCTCGGCGACACCGGCCACCTGACCACGGCGCAGCACGGGGCCTACCTGCTCCTGATGATGCATTACTGGCGCAAGGGCGAGCTTCCCGACGACGACCGCCAGCTTTCAAAGATCACAAAGTTGCCTTTAAGGACCTGGTGCGAATATCGCCCGACGCTGCAGGATTTCTTCCACAGCGGGTGGAAGCACAAGCGGATCGACGCCGAGCTTGCCCGGATGATGCGCGTCTCCGAGAAACGAGCGATCGCCGGGCAAAAAGGCGGTCTCGGCTCGGCGCTGGCGCGCATGAAGCTGGAAAATGCCTCGCGTTCCCGGCAGCTCCCAAGGAGAGCAATTGCTGCACCGACGTTCGACCGTGCTGGAGCCGGCGCCGACCACACACACCCAGACTCACACCAGAATCTTTTCCCTGGCGAGGCGCGTCCCGAGGCGGTCTTTGCGTCGCATGCCGGGGGCAAGGAAAAGCCGGCCATCGCCGTCAGTCCGGAGCTGGCGGCCTATGTCGCCAGACGAACGACGTAACAGCCGAACGACCCGATCTCCGTTTTTCGAACATCCACGCTTGCAAGGGAGTCCCTCATCATGCCACGAGCCAAACGCAACGGCGCGCACAAATCGGCAAAGATTCATGACCGCAGGTCGCAGGACTTGCCGCGCAACGCGGAAGTGGCGGCGGTCGAAGTCGACGATCCGTTGGCGTTAGAGCCGGGAGAGAAGATCGTCACACTGCGCTCGATCCGCAACGACCCCTTGGGAAAGCTGCATAGCCACCGCCAGATCGACGAGGCGCAATTCCAGGGCGGGCGGGCATTTCAGGACGATTGGGAGAAGGCCGAGCGCGGCCCGCAGGCGGTCGATCCGACGCGCGAATATGTCGATGGAGGACGGACGCGGGAGCCGATCACCGAACGCCAGCGCAAGGCGGTGCTGCGGCTCAATCGCGCCGAGCGCGAACTTGGCGCCGACGGCTCGGTGCTGGTGCATGAGGTGTTGATCCTCGGCATGACCATGGAGCAGGTCGGCCAGCGTCGCGGTTTGCGCGGCCAGCGCTGGATCGACTATTTTGCAAGACGGTTTCGCGAATGCCTCGACCGGCTGGCGCTGATCTACGGCTTTGCGACGGAGCGGAGGTAGAGGGTCAACACGCCGACCCATCGGCTATTGCGCTTTATTGCCCTGAGCCATTGTCACGGTGGGCGAGGCCGTTACGACAAGGCTTGTCCTCATGACGGCCCAGGCCGCGAACATCGACACGAACAGGCACGTCACGGCGATCAAGCCGGCGTAGTTCGGACCTCGACTGCGGCTTCCCAGCGGTTTTTCATAAGTGCGCATGATTCCACTCCTGAAAGGAGAAGTGCGAGTTCGATCAGGAGCCCGCCGGTCGGGCCTCGAATCCGGCGGGCCTGATCGCGCCTGCTATTGCCCGTGCTTGAGCATGTCCTGATCGCTCAGGTCCCAGTCCTGCCACAGCTGCAGGGCCGCCAGCAGCAGCACCAGACTGCCAAGGGTTGAATGATAGAATCTGAGCATGCCGTCGCCGGAGTAGCCGAACAGGTAGGGCGAGGCGATCAGCCACAGCCCGAGCAGGATTCCGGCTACCTCTTCCCAGCGCTGCAGTGCCACATATTCAAGCTGGCCGAGGCCAAATACGATGATGCCGACCGCAAACGCATTCAGAATCACATAGCTGCGGTCCGCATCGACAATCTCATGGCTTGTTTGCGTGGGAAACCATGGCGACAGCACGATCAGCACGCCAAACAGCATGCCGAGCCAGTCTTCCCATGTTCGATGAGTGTTGAAATAACGAAAATCCGACATCGTAAACCTCCCTTAAAAGAGGCATACGTCAGCGGCTGGCGAGCATGACACTCCGACTGTCAGGCGACCGATCCGGCCGCATCGGGGGCGTATGTCTGCTGGTTCACGTAGGGAACCCACAGGCTTCCGACAAGGCGGACCAGCGCAAATTTGTGGCCGTTTCAGCGAGCGCTTTGTCGGCCGGCGCCTTTGCGGCACTGCGATACGAAGCGCATCGAGCTAAGCCGCGTGCCCGATCAGCATCGGTGCGAGTTTTCTCAACCGGCTGACACAGCGGCGTAAGCGAAGAACCTTTACCCCCGAGGTAATCGCAATGCGCCATCCGGCAGGCAATGATCGCGATCATCATCAAGATCAGGGATCACAGCCATGGATCGACGCAGCTTACTGAAATCAGCCGCTTCAACCGCAATCGGGGCAGGCCTTCTTGCGGGCGGCACCGATGACGCCATCAGCGCACAAACCACGTCTTCGCATGCCAGGCCCCGCGCAGGCGACTTCATCGAAACCGCTGATGGGGTGAAACTCGCCTACACCGATTGGGGCTCGGGCCAGCCGGTCGTATTCATTCATGCCTGGGCGCTTCCTTCGCCGATGTGGGATTACCAGATCGGCGCGCTCTCCGAGCAGGGATTGCGTTGCATCGCTTATGATCGCCGCGGGCACGGCCGTTCGAGCAAGCCGAACTCAGGCTATGACTGCGATACGCTCGCCGACGATCTGTCCGCGCTGCTGACCCAACTCGATCTGCATGGCGTGACGCTGGTCAGTCATTCCTTCGGCAGCGCCGAGGTCGTGCGCTATCTGACGCGGCATGGCGCGGGCCGGATCGAGAAGGTCGTGCTGATTGCACCGGCCGCGCTGCCGTTCGTGATGAAGACGGCCGACAATCCGAACGGCATTCCGGCCGAGCAACTGGAGTTCTTCCGAACCAAGGTTTTGCAGGCAGACTTCCCGAAGTGGCTGGAGGAGGGCAAGAAGGGCTTCTTTGTCAATGAGACCTCGCCGAGCCTGCAGGACTGGGTCAAGGAGCTGATGCTGAGCACGCCCCTTCCGGTCGCGCTGGAAACCAACCGGCGCGTCACCTCGACCGACTTCCGCAAAGAGTTGCCCGGGATCAAGGTGCCGACACTGGTCATTCACGGCGACAAGGATGTCTCCGCGCCGATCGATCTGACCGGGCGGCCCACGGCCGCGCTGATCCCGAAGGCGCAGTTGAAGGTCTACGAGGGCGCGCCCCACGGCATCTTCGTGACCCACAAGGACAGGCTCAACGCCGACCTGCTCGGCTTCATCAAGGGGTAAAATCAACCTCATTTGATCATCCGCCTTCCTGGTTTACTTATCGACCCCTTGCATGGCATGTCTTTCGGAACCCGCGCGGCGGATCGCCTCCGCCATGCGGGTTTTCGAATTTGAAGGGGAACAGACGATGTTGGATCAGATCAAGGGCGATGCGACGTCCTTCCATCTGGAGGAAGCGACCATCGCCGGTCTGCATGAGGCAATCCGCGCCGGCAAGATCACCCTTGTCGAGGTGGTTCAGCGATACATCGATCGCGCGCGTGCCTATAACGGCGTCGCCTGCCTGCTGCTGACGGAAGATGGCGCCGACGTTCCGGAAGCAAAGGGTGCGGTCCGCGCCAAAACCCCGCTGCGATTCCCGACCGAAACGGTGAAGGCATCGACGATCCTGCCCGACCTCGACAAATACAGGGGGACGCCGCTCGAGTTCGGCCGCATGGAGCCGACCGCCTCGGACGCGAGCGTGCATCAGCAATACGGGATGATCGTCGGCAAGCCCAACGCAGGACAAGTCAACGCGATCGGAACCTTCAACATCCGCGGCGAGCGCTCGGTCACCTGCAAAGGCGAGTACGATCTTCATCCCTCGAAAGGACCGTTGCCGAAGGGCGCCCCGCCGGTCTGCGAATTCTTCCGACAGCAGCCGGACGCCCTGGAACGGGCCGCCGAGCTCGATGCGCAGTATGGACGAAATCCTGATCTCGAGAAGATGCCGATGTACGGCGTCGTCTTCTCGTTCAAGGACTCGTTCGACACCGCCGATATGCGCTCGACCGGCGGAGGCGATGCCGCCTACGATATCGACTTCCCGGCGCGCGACCATCTGCTGGTGCAGCAATTGCGCAGCAAGGGCGCGATCATTTTCGCCAAGGCGATCAACACCGAGTACAACGGCCGCGCCGGCGATCCCGGCGGAAAGAACCATCCGGAGAAAGTGCTCGCCTCGACGTCGGGGCATCAGCGCAGCAGTTGGGGAGGCAACGCGGTCAACCCTTACGACACCACGCGCGCCGCCTCATTGGGCTCAAGTTCGGGTTCAGCGCTATCGGTCAGCACCAATCTCGTCATGGCAAGCCTTGGCGAAGAAACCCGCGCCTCCTGCCGCGGCCCGTCGAACCACAACGCGATCGCGCTGATTCTTCCGCACAAGGCGATGCTCGGCTTCAACGGTGGCGCCATCGGCGCCGACGTGCATTGCGACCGCACCGGCATTCATGCCCGCACGCTTCTCGATTGCGCCAGGATTCTCGATGCCCTCAAGGACGCCGATAACGGCTATTACGATCCGCGCGATCCCTTCACGACGGTGCCGCGATCCTCGGTGATCGAGGGACCCTATGCCCGTTACGCCAAAATGCAGGGCAACACAGGCGCGCTGGCCGGCCTGCGGATCGGGGTCATTCGCGAATCCATGATCTATCCCAGGGGCTCGAAAACCGAGCAGCCGATCGTCTCCGCAGCCGCGCGTGAGATCAAGGAAGTGCTGGCCAAGAAGCTCGGCGCGACCGTGGTTGAATCCAGCCATGCTCTGTGGGAGCGCGACCCTGAGCTGGAAGCGATGAGCGTCGACTATACCCGCGCGCTGGCGCAGCTCATTCCGTTGATCATGCCGGACATCCTGTTCCGCCTCGACAACAAGGGGCAACCGCTGTTTCCGGATTTCGCCGCTGCGATCGTACCGACCGAGTTCTTGCCTGGAAAAGTCTTTGGCAGCGGCACGATGCAACCGATCGATTACTGCGTGGCGATGGCCGAGGGCCGCATCCCGCCACCTTCCAATCTGGACATCGCGACCATTCAGCAGCAGGAGCTCTCGAACACATTCCGCTACCACCTCTCGCAATATCTGATGCGCCGCGCCGACGACTGGAAGACGAGGGGTTTTGCGGAAACGCTTGCCGACTGGAAGGCTCTCAACGCGCGCTCGAAATTCTGGGGCGACGATCAGCGTGCGGCATTCAAGAACTGGGAGGAGGTTTCAGATCCACGCAACAGGCTCGACGGCCGCCAGGGCGTCAACGAACGGATCATGCTGCGCGAATTGTTGCGGCGGGCCGACATGATGGTGATCCTGGAGAACAAGCTCGATGCGCTGGTGCGCTTGCACACGCCCTGGGCGCCGGCATTGATCGGGCATCCGCATCAGTACGACATCCCCTCGAACCTGACGCCGGAATCGCTGATGGGCCCGAACGCCGGTTTGACCGAAGTTCTGATCCCGGCCGGCTATGTGAAGGTAACCTACGATCCGGTCTTCAAGCTGAGCGACGACGGCAAGCGCTATGTGTCGGCACCATCGGATGTGCCCACGAAACTCGCCGAGCCCGGACTTCCTTTTTCGCTCGTATTCCGCTGCGAGCCCGGCAAGGAAGATATCATTCTGAAAGTCGCCTCGGCCTATGAGGCAGCCTCACAACGGCGGATTCCTCCGCCCGCCTTCGGGCCATTGCCGGGCTGATGCTCATCTGAAAGCGTCTCTGCTGCGCCTGCGTCCCGAGCGGATTCATCGCCACGACGCCGATATTGATCGGATCGGCCGACGGGTCGCGCCAATGTCCGGTTGGTGCTAGCCTCCTTGTCGTCCGCCGCGCCGCTCGCAGAGGGGCGGTTTGCGCTTCCGCAAGGCCGCCTCAGATGACGAATCCGACCTCTCGTTCCGATCAGCCGAAAAACCGCCTGACCGCCCATGCGCTCAATGTGGGAGTTCGGATCAATACGTCGGGATTCGAGAAGGAGGCGCTCTCAGCCGTTCCGCTCGCCATCCGGGTTGGCAAGGACGGCGTTGCCGTGCTGTTTCGCTATGGCGTCGCGGTATTCATTGGCATGTCGACCGAGGACGAAGCCGCCTTCCTGGAACGACTGTCCCCGCGCATCGGCGGCAAACTGACGCCGCCCGAGGAGGAAACCGCGACCGTCGAACTCGCCGGTGACACCGACGACCAGGTCGCCGCCGGAGGACCGATCCAGGTCCGGGAAATGACACTGGCAAGGCTTCTGGTCATTTCCGATGTGTTGGCCAAGAGCGTCGTGCTCGCCCATGACGAGCGCGAGGTGGCGAAAGTTTTCGAAACGATCGACCCCTTTGTGCGGGAGTTGGCGAGCTCCGGAAAAACCCGCCGCAATCGCCGGGGCATATTGAAGCTCATCGGAGATGCGCTGCTGGTGCAGCACAATGTGTCCGGCCGGGTTGCGATTGCGGAGAAGCCCGATGCGCTGTGGGACCGTCCGGATCTGGAGCGGCTCTACGCGCGCCTGGAGGATGAATACGAACTCGAGCAGCGGGTCGATACGCTCAACCGCAAGCTTGCGGTGGTCGCGGAGACGGCCAATACGCTGGCGGATATCATCGACACCAGGCGCTCGCTTCGCCTGGAAATCATCATCGTGATCTTGATCGCGTTCGAGATCGTGATCGCGTTCTATCAGATCTATGTCGGGCAAAGGGGCCATTGAAAATGAACCCGATGCGCCACGACCACCATTCGACACCCTTGCGAAGGGCAGGGGCCTGACATGAGTCGGCGACTGTTGCTCAGCATGGCGCTGATCGCCGTCCTGTTTTGCTTCTGGATAGTCCTGACCAGGCCGATATGCGGGAATGGTTTCGCCGCCTCCCTCGGCACGCGTCTTGTCTGGACCTGTGTGGCCGACGGCGGCTAGCGGCGGGGCCCTCGGCAGCCATGATTGTTCCCGGCTTGGTCCTGAAAATGCGCCAAGCTCTGACATTTTCGGCCACAATCGGAAGCGACGCTGGTCCCATGAGGACAATGGCGGTCATCACAATTCTGGCGCTGCTCACGATATCCGGAGCCTTTATTTCGGATCAGATTCTGACCAGCCAGGAGCGCGCTGCGCAAACCACGAACTGAAATCGCTTTGGGGGACGGCAACATGCTTTCAGTGGATCAAATCCTGAGACTCATCAGCGTTCCGGCTGTCATCGCGGCCTTCCTGATCGCCTCCCAGATCTCCGGGGCCGGGATCTTCCATTCCACGCCGTCGCAATACGCCAGCGAGTGATCTTTCTGAAATAACTGGTCCCTTTCACCCGGATTGTGCCGGCAACCGCCGGCGCGACCGGGATGCGCGTGCGCCGGCTTGACCGAGGGGCGCCGCCGACAAGCCGAACACGATCATCGTGCGACGCGCGCGTTTTGGCGCCGGCTGAAGCATGGGAGCCGCAACGCAATCGCCGCCAACCGCCAATTGATTAAAATTGTGTGCAGCCAGTTCATGCGGCCTTAGATCGATTCCTGTATTCAACGGGGCTGGATAGTTTATTCTCCAAAGGAGGCTGGCTTGCGCCGATGTTTCGTGAAGTTCTTGTCCGATCAATCCGGTGCGACCGCGATTGAATACGGGTTGATCGCCGCCGGTATCGCGCTTGCGATCATCGCGGTGGTGAATGGAATCGGGTCCAACCTCAACACCCAATTCAATTCGATCAATAGCTCATTGAAGTGAAATCCATTCCCTTCTCAGGGGATAGCCCAAGCGACACATGGTCTTGCCCCGCCGGATTCGTCCGGCGGGGCTTTTATTTTGTCGATAGCGCCGAGCCGGACCTTGGTCGGGCGAGCCTTGTGACCTAACCGCCGAAACCGACCTTGACGAAGAAGGCGAGCATCACCGAGCCGGCCACGGCCGCGATCGCACCGAAGATCAGCGGCGCCAGCGAGCCCTGGCGGCTGCCGGGCTCGAGCACGGTATGGCCCGGCCGATCGGGATCGTAATAGACCGTGACGGGCTGGCCCATTTGGTATTGGCTCGCCGCCTTCTCCGCGAGTTCGCGCAGGCCGTAAATCGCCGTCCACCCCCCAGTTGGCGGTGGGGCCACGACGGCCTGAGGATCGCGGCATTCCCGCCTTGGGCTGATCCGCTTCGGAAGCGGCGAGGCCGCCGCAGCCCATCGCCGAATATCAACTTATCCACAGCGCCTTAGAGAAGAAAAAAACCAATGAAGACAAACCCGATTCGCGCGCTAAGCTCAGGATAGCAGCACGGGGGCCGAACGAGGGCCGAGATGACACATCCTTCCCTTCTCAATCCTTTTCATTTGAAACAGGAGCCGGTCCAACGCGCCGATCGGCGAGCGACCCCATCCACACGGTCGACACCTGTCTGCTCCAACTGCCACTCGGACGACATCATTTCTCACGCGACCGCGCAGTGGAGCAACGAAGCGCAGGAGTGGGAACTGGCCAACACCTTCGCTCAACCGGCGCACTGCAACTCCTGCAACGGTGCGTGCGACATCGTCTGGCTGCCGCTCAACTAGATCGATCGACCCCGATCCGTCTTTGGGAAGCGCTCCGCCGTCAACCCGTCACCCGGTGAAAAAGGGAAATGGCGTCATGCGCGCGCGGATCATTTCCCGGCGGCTAATTCCCGGCCGATGATCGTTCGTCACCGGTTTTTTCGCAGGCGAGGCGCGCTAGTACTGGCTGCGATCGGCGACCGGAGCTTGTGCCGCCTGTTCCTGACTGGCGGCCTTGCGCTCGGCCTCGACTGCCAATCGTACTTCCTTGGCGCTCATCAGCGCTTTGCGAATGTTTCTGTCTTCCGAATTGTTGTCGAACGTAATCAACCGATTGCAGTGCGCGCAGTTCGTTTGAAGCCCGTTTCGGACTCTCTGTGCACGCTCGCGAAAAGTCTGCGAGCACTTCGTGCATTTGATTCTGACCTTTTCGTCGACCATGCAACGCCCCATGAATTCAATAAGCTCAGTCTGCGTTTCCGGGCTTAAGGGCCCGTGCGAGGGTTCGCTAAAACTCTAACGAGATGAAGCGGCAACGGCCGGTGAAAGGCGACCGGTACCGCCGGCAAGCACCCGGCTGGCGCATCGCGTCGCCGCACCTTGGGAGCGGCACGAGATATGCCTCAGGGAACGGTCCAGCGCGGTTCGGTCGCGGTGATTCCAGATGATGGTAGCGAATTCTTAAGGATGAAACCTTTCAGCGGAGAGGTCCGGTATCGAACAACCTTTTTAACACGTTGGGCCGATATGCTTTCCGGCCACATGGTGCCCTCACCCCCGGGGGCCCGCCTCCATGGTGTTTTCAAAATCGGCATCAGGACCGGACAATGCGCGCACACGATGACCCGTTGGTCGAAACCCCGGACTTCCTGCTGGCAGTGCTGGAGCGGGCGAGCGAAGCCGTCGTGATCGCCGATGGCGATCTGCGCGTCAGTCATTTCAACGCGGCGGCCGAACTGATCTGGGAGCTGGATCGCGCAGAAGTGCTGGGTTGTCATGTAAGCCGTCTGGGATTGGCCGACCCGCAACAGCATGATGCCGCGGCAGTCTCGGTGCAGGCGAAAGGCGAGGAGGCCGGCCAGGGAGGCAGCGCCAGGATTACGATCCAGCGCAAGGATGGCAGCCGGATCCGCGCCGCGGTGTCGCTGTCACGTATCGAGGCGGGCGGACAAAGCCGCACCATCGCATTCGTTCGGGACATCACTACCGAGGTCGAACTGCGGGAACAACTGGCGCTGCTCACATTGATCGCCGACGGCACCAACCGTGCCGTGGTTGTCACCGATCGACGATTGAAGACCCTCTATACCAACGGCGCGTTTGCTGAAATGTTCGGGTACTCGCTCGAGGAAGCGAAGGGGCGGCAAGCCAACGAGCTGATTGTGGGCCGGCATACGGACCGCAGGGCGCTGGCCAGGTTGCGTCGCGTGATCGAGGAGGAAGGCGACGGCGAGGAAGAAATCCTCAGCTACGACAAGAACGGCGACGAAGTCTGGATCTCGGCGAGAGTAAGGGCGTTCCGCAACGATCGCGGCCGGCTCAAATACGTGTGCGCCCTGCTGGCAGACATCACCGAGACCAAGCAGTTGCGCTCACTGCAGCAGCTGATCATGAACGCGCTGGCCGATGAAATCCCGATTACGGAAATCGCCGACCAGCTTTGCAGGCGCGTCGAGCAAATCGCGCCTGATGTCGTTTCCTCGCTGCTCCACATCGACGCCTATGGGCTGATTCATCCGCTGGGCGCTCCCAGCCTTCCTGAGGACTTTTCAAGCGGGCTGGACGGGATTGCGATTGGGCCTGACATAGGCTCCTGCGGATCCGCGGCATTTTTCGGCGAGCCGGTGCTCGCGATGGATATTGACACCGATCCGCGCTGGCAGCCGTTCAAGGCCCGGCCGCTCGAGCTTGGTCTGCGCGCCTGCTGGTCCACGCCAATCAAGGCCAAGGACGGCCGCGTGATCGGAACCTTCGCCTTCTATTTCAGGGAATGTCGCGGCCCAAGTCGCTGGCATCAGTGCATCCTCGACGCCTGCGTGCACCTCGGGGCGCTCGCGCTCGAACGCAAGGAAGCCCAAGCCCAGATCGCACGGCTCGCCTATTACGATGTGTTGACCGGCCTGCCAAACCGCTCGCATCTGCGCAGTCTGATCGCCGAAGCGATTGAGGTCTGTCCCGCCGGGAAAAACGTTGCGCTGGCGTTTCTCGATGTCGATAACTTCAAGGACGTCAACGATACGTTGGGACACTCGGCCGGCGACGAATTTCTGGTCCAGTTTGCCCAACGCCTGCGCGCGGAGATTCAGCCGGGCGACAGGCTGGGACGTCTGGGCGGCGACGAATTCGTCGTGATCCTGCCGAACCGCGACGCGGCCGAAGCCGCACTCGTCGCCTCGCGGATTACCGAGGCCTTGGTCGCGCCGCTCAGGATCGGAACCAGGCAGGTGCCGACCTCTGCCAGCATGGGCCTCAGCATCTATCCTGATAACGCCACCGACATCGATACGCTGATACAACAGGCCGATGCGGCGATGTATCAGGCCAAGCGGGCAGGCCGTTCTACGTATCGTTTCTTCAGCGCCGAAATGAACGGGCTTGCCAAGCAACGGTTGGTCTTGAGCACGGCGCTGCGCAAAGCGATCGCAAACGATACCCTGAAATTGCATTATCAGCCGCAAATCCGGACCATCGATGACACCATCTATGGTGTCGAGGCGCTGGCGCGCTGGCATGACCCGGTGCTCGGCGAGATTTCGCCTGCGAAGTTCATACCCTTGGCCGAAGAATGCGGACTGATCGAGCAGATCGGCCTGTGGTCGATACGCGAGGCCTGCCGGCAAATGGTGCAGTGGCGTGCATCCGGACTGGATATCCCATGCGTGTCGGTCAATCTGTCTCCGATCAATTTCCAGAACAAAAACCTGGCAGCTTCCGTCGCCGAGATCCTCGCAGACCACGGTCTGCCGCCGGAAGTGCTGATGCTCGAGATTACCGAAGGCGTGATCATGAACGAGCGCTCGGTTGCGATCGAGACCATGAATGCGGTTCGTAGCCTCGGGGTCGGGCTGTCGCTCGACGATTTCGGAACGGGTTATTCGAGCCTCAGCCGGCTGGCGCAATTGCCGATTCGCGAGCTGAAGATCGACCGCAGCTTCATGCGTGATATCGAACGAGACCCGGGTGCGCGGGCGATCGTCACCACCGTGGTTCGCGTTGGCCAGAGCTTGCAGCTTGCCGTCGTCGCGGAAGGCGTCGAGACCGATGGGCAGCGGAATTTGCTCGCCGAGCTTGGATGCGACGTGGTTCAGGGATTCCTCTATGCGCCCGCGCTGTCGCCCGCCGCATTCGGCCGCTGGCTGCTGGAACATAGCGCCGGGCGCGCGGGCGTGATGCTCAGGCGCGTCGGTCGATCCCTGTCCCAGTCTTCCGCGGGGACTGCGGCTCGCGCCGCCAACATTGGCGCAGGATAGGCTCCATCCGGAATCTCCCTCTCGCGCAGTCGCGCGCTCCGAACGCGGGTCGGCCGGGTAAATTCCCGGTCGCGCAAATCGAAGCTGCCGATTGGGCCATGCGGCCTGAATCCGGCCACCAAACGTCCCGCGATCTCGTGCGCAAATTGCTGATTCTTAAAATAAAATTCTCGAGGGTTCCAGGATTCCGGAGCGAGAAATTGCTTCCCCTGATCTGCTCCCCTGAGCCCTCGTTTTTCGCCGCAGCAGTTGTTTAACCATTGCCATTTATAAGGGCAGTAACTGTCGTGAAGGTACCATGGGATTCCTATGCCAGGAGCCAAGCCACCGCGCCTGTACCAGCGAGTTCGGCCCACGAGTGCTGAGGCAAGCAAGGCCCAGATCATCGTGAACCCGAAGGCGCCCGTGGTCCCCTGCAGACTGGTCGATTACTCTCCAGGCGGCGCCTGTCTCGAAATATTTCCGATGGTGACGCTGCCGGAGCGTTTTGAGCTCCTCCACGGAAATGTGAGAAAGAGAAGCCGCATCGTTTGGCGGCGGGGGATACGCATAGGCGTCGCTTTTTGAAGTGGCCCCGGCGATCGTCTGATCGCCGGCCTCGCGACCCTTCTGCCTGTTGGCACCTTTCATTCCTCGCGTGAGGTCGGACGCTCCGATCGGCGCGGTGACCCGCTCCCTGATCCGACCCTCACGCTGACTGTCCGGGCCGGGCAATTGACGCCGTCGTGCCGCATCGTCCGGCGCGAGAGAAGACAAAGGACGCATTCGATCAAGGATCGTTGACAGCCGGATGACACGGGGGCGGCCGCCTGCGCGGGTTACGCGCTCGAGGCTCCGATCAGGTGCCGGATGGCCAGCAAAATAGCCCCTTTTTGCTGGCGCGGGCGGCGCTCGAAGCTTAACATTTGAACCAAAAGCCGCATTGCAGCCCCCTGTGCGCCAGCCTTCAGCGTTGATCATAGAGGTTATCGTAAGGACAATTTTGAATGTTGAGCTTCTTTGCCTGGCTCGTGTTGCTGGCCGCAATGGCAGTCCTCGCAGAGCAAGTATTCCATTTCGATTTGACCCACAGCCCTGCCGCCCTTCTGGCGCTTCCGCCTTCGCAGCAGGTTGCGGTCGGTCTGATTGCATTGATGGCGTTGTCGTTGATGGGGTCCGCCATATGGCAATCCCGCCGCCTCGCACGCCAGGAAAAATACTTTAGGTCATTGCACGGCGGCCTCGGCGGCACCCAACAGGCGATCGTACTCGCCAGCGGCTCACAGAAGGATTTCGACGCGGCCGTCCAGCATCTCGTGGGCAGCGATCCCGAGGAAGCCATTTCCGTCCTGCATAGGCAACTCAGCGAGACCGAGCAGCGGGCCGCGCAGCAGCGCGGCCGCAACCAGGCCGTCGATATGCAGGAGCGGCTGGACGAGATCCGTCGCCGTCAGCAGGTGCTGCGCGAGCAGATCGGCGAAGTGGCGGAGAAGCGACGGGCCATTGATCCGGTTTTTGAAGAGCTGAAAGACCGCCAGCGTCAGCTTGAGCGTTCGCTCGACAAGATCGAGACCGATGATCAGGACAACAATATCGCCGATCGCATGAAGGAGCTCGATCTGAAAGTGTCGCTGATTCACGCAAGGCACAGGGCATTGCAGGATTCATTTGCGACGCTCCAACGGTTCAAGCAGGAATTGACGAAATCCCAGGCCGAGCTGGTGCCGCTTCAGGCGCCGGAGGCGGGCATCAGGAGCTTGCTCGCCGAGCTTCACATCCACCGCGATCGGCTGGTCAAATCCATCGAAGAGCTCGAATCCAGCGACGCCGAAAAGCTGAGCGCGCGCGTAGAGGCGCTCGACATCACCAAGCGCGATGCCGAGCAGCGCATCATTCGCCTCGAAGGCAGCCATGCGATCCTCGACACGATCCGCAGGGATTTTCTCGACCTCAAGAAGCGCCAGGACGATCTGGCAATTGCCTTTGCGGAGGTGGAAACCGATTCCGGCGGCAAGAGCCTTGCCGATCGTCTTTCCGCTCTGGACGAATTCTCAACCCAAACCCGTGCGCGGCTGCGGACGCTGCAGGAATCCCTGACGACGCTTGGCCGATACAGGAAAGACCTGGCGAACTCCCAGGCCGAAGTGACGCCGTTGCAGGCTCCGGAGGAGGGCATCAACGCCTTGATAGAGGAGCTGGACGACCGCCGCGTCCAGCTCATGAAGACTCTCGATGAGCTTGAATTCAGCGGGGGCGAAAAGCTCAGCGCGCGTGTCGAGGCGCTCGCCGTCAGCAAGCGCGAGACCGAGCTGCGAATTGCGCAGGTTCGTGAGTATTTCGCAAAACTGGATTCAATTCGGAACGACATTGCCGGGACGTTCGCCAATATCAACACCGCCCTTGACAGGCCGCGTTGATTGTCTTCCCGCGGCAACGAGCGGCGCGAATGCGCCATATGGTTTTAGGAAACCTGCTGTCGGCTCGCAGCGTCTCGCTGCAATAAACATTTCTTTAGTATGGTTTGCCGAGGGCAGGAGTAGAATCTCACTGTGACGCGGGCACGCCGAACGCATCGTCAGTACCCGATGCGCGCCGTGTCCGCGTTTGGCTTTTCGCCTTACTGAGGAGAATAGCATGACGAAAATCACATTTGTGGGTGCAGCCATCGTTCTTTCTTTCGCGCTGACGGTCCCCGCAATGGCGCAACAGAGGGTCTTCCATCCCAACATCTACGCCCAGACCGGCGTATGCCCGGGCCACGAGGCAGGTAATCCTTATACCAAGGAGGAGGATTATATCGCGTGGAGCGGCTGGCGGGCCCGAGGCGGATGGGACGACCACAACGACTTCAATTGTCTGCCCAGGGCACGTTATCCCGCCGTGAACTGGTAGCGGCAGGAGCGGCGCGCACGCTTATTCATGCGTCACGCTGAACAGACTTTCGGCGCCGGCGCTTGGTGATCCCACGGAAACGCGCGAGCAGGTGGAGGTCCGCCAGGCGTTGCGCGCCGGTCAAAACGGCGAAGCCGTAAAGCCGAGCGGCTGCACCACGTCGTAGGACGCCTTGGTCAGCGGTACGGCGTAGTTGATGGTGAGCGCGCCGAACGGCGAGGCCCAGCTCAGGCCGGCGCCCACCGAAGAGCGCAAGACGTTGGCGTTGGCGAGCTGCAGCGATTGCGTGGAGCCTGGGAAGGTCGTCGGCCCGCTGTAGCGAAACACGCTGCCGGCATCGACAAAGGCAATCGCCTTGAGACCATATTCCGCGGGCACGCCGGGGATGTTGCTCTGAAGCTCCGCCGTCGTCGCCCAGTACATGCTGCCGCCGACATTATCCATCGTCGTGCCCGGCGTGAGGTCGCGCGGGCCGAAGCCGTTGGGCGCAAATCCGCGCACCATGGTCGGGCCGCCGAAGAAACTGTCGATCAGCGGCACCTGCTTGCCGCCCCAGCCGGTGATGTAGCCGCCTTGCCCGCGCGCCAGGGCCACCACGTCATCACTGACCTGATGATAATAGCGCAGGTCTTCGGTGGTGCGCATGAACTTCACGTCGCCGCCGAGGCCGGCCAGATCCTGCCGGAGCTGCGAATTGATACCGCTGGTCGGAGCCGTGGTATTGTCGAGCGTCGAGTAGGTCGCGGTATCGCCGACCGCGGACACCCATTGCGACCCGGCGGCTGCAGCTTGCTGGATCGCCAGCGAGGGGGGTGCCGCGAGCGACGCCGGATCGATCGTGACGGTCTGGTTCGAGATCGAATAGCGAAACTGCATGCCAAGCTGTTCGGTCAGGGGCGTGCCGATCATCATCATCGCGCCGTAAGTGTCGCTGCCGTAGGACTGGTAGCTGTTGGAATCGGTTTGCTTTGCGAAGATATCGACGCCCGCCGATACGCGGCCGAAGAAATACGGATCCGTCGCCGACAGATCGATCCCGCGGCTGTACTGGCCGTAGGTGAAGGCGGATTTGGCCACCACACCGGTGCCCATGAAGTTGGTGTCGCCGAGCTTGACCTCGGCAAGCCAGCCATCGGTGGTCGAATAGCCACCGGCGATGTTGAAATCCCCCGTCTCGCGTTCCGCCACCTCGACATCGAGAATGACCCGATCCGGCGCCGAGCCGGGCTTCGACGTGATCTTGACGGTCTTGAAATAGTTCAGGTTCTTCAGGTGGCGCTCGGCGCGGTCGATCAGGCTCTTGTTGTAGGCATCGCCTTCGGCAATGTCGAATTCGCGGCGGATCACATAGCCGCGGGTACGGTTGTTGCCGTGGATGTCGATGCGTTCGACATAGGTCCGCGACCCCTGCGCGATCTCAAGCGCCACGTCGATACGCTTTGTTGCGGCATCGCGCGTGGTGCGGGGGGTGACATGGGCGAAGGGATAGCCGAGCTTGGCAAGCTCGATCGCAAGAGCGTCGTCGGTCTTGTCGAGCGCGGTGCCGTTGAACAGGCCGCCCTGCCGTACCAGCAGCAGGCGGCGAAGTTTTTCGGGATCGAGACCTTCCATATTGCAGACAATGTTGATCTCGCCGAAGCGGTAGAGCGGGCCTTCCTCGATGGTAAACGTCAGCGTGAATCCCTTGGTCGCAGGATCGTATTCGGCGACGGCCGAAGGCACGCTGGCGTCGGCATAGCCCTTGCTGCGGTAATACGTGCGTAGTTGCTCGCGGTCGGCGGCGACGATGTCGGGATCGTAGACATCGCCACCCAGCAGGAAGCTCAACATGTTGGTGGCCGAGGTCTTGATCACGGCGGCGAGCTGCCGCTTGCCGAACGCCTGGTTGCCGACAAAGTTGATCTGCCGCACCGGCGTCTTGGCGCCTTCCGTCACCACATAGACGAGGTCGACGCGGTCGTTGCCGCGGTCGATGATTTCGGGCCTTACGCCGACATCGTCGCGCCCGACATGCCGGTAGGCTTCCATGATGCGCCCGACATCGGACTGCACCACCGCGCGCTGCAGCGTGCCGCGCGGCTTGGACTCGATCGCCGCGGCAAGTTCGGTGTCCTTGACCCTCTTGTTGCCTTCGAAGGCGACGCGATCGAGCACCGGGGCCTCGTGAAGATGCACCACCAGCCGCTCGCCGGCGCGCTCGATGGTCACCTTGTCGAACAGGCGGGTCGAAATCATCGCCTTGAGCGCGGCGTCACGCGCGGCTTCATCGAAGCGGCCGTCGGGTGCGGCATGAAAATACGAACGAATTGTCTCGGCGTCGATGCGGCGATTGCCCTCGACGGTAATGGCGTTGCGCCCCCTGGCGTCGGCGTCGCGCCCCTTGGCGTCGGCGTCGCGCCCTGGCGCATTGTCTTCGGCGGCCAGCACCGGCAAGGAAAGCAGCGCGAATGCTGCGATCACGAACGCGGTTGCGGCTCTCGACCGGGCCCATCGCCGGTCCGACGCCACGCTTGACCCCACCCTCGACTTCATCATGTTCCGCCTGTTACCCACCTGTCACAGCGCGATCGAAGTGTGCCGGCGGGGCGAAAGAATGTCGGCCTTGGGGTGAGAGTTCGCCTTATGCATTAATGGTTTGCCACAATTTCGACGCAGCCGCGAACCGGACGTTCCCGAAAATGTCGTATAGCCGCTTCAAATGGAACCTAGCGATAGGGCAGGAAACGTTCGCGTTTTGGAGCATCACATGCGTTTCGCAGCCTTCGTCGCAGTATTGTTAGTGCTGACCCAGCCCGCGTCAGCTGCTGCCGCCGTCACACCAGAGATCGATCCGCGCGCGTCGCTGAGCGTGGTCCAGCAGTGGATCTACAATTACCGCGCCAAGCCCGATTACGCCCATATCCCCGCCGCCGTGCGCGTGCTGTTTCACTCGCAAACCTTCCGCGAGCCGGAGAATGCCGGCATCTATCTCGGCTTCATCGCGGGTGCGATCGGATCGAACCCGGCCCGGTCCGAGCAGCTCGTCGACAGCCTGTTTCCGGTGAAGCCGGAAGACGAATGGGTGATCGTGCGGGCCATCGCGTTTTCGGGCTTGCCCGATTGGCGCAATCTGTTGCGCAAGGTCGCGCCCAAGATGCCGGGCCGCAAGGTGATGATCGACAGCTACCTCGCCGGCACGCTGCCGACCCTGACCGAGATTCCGCTCGAAGAAACAAAGCCCGGCATGATGGAAAAGATCAAAGGCGTGTTCACGAAAAATCCCTTTGCCAAGGACGACAAGAAAGTGAAGATGCAACAGACCTTCGCCGGCAATCAGGATCTCCTCGACACGTTGTGGGGATATTATTTCGCGACCGGCTCCTACACCCCGATCCTGCGCATTATTGCGATGCTGCCCTGGAGCAAGAGCCGCGACACCGTCGACAAGCTGACGGTCGGCAGCATGGCGCGCTATACGCTGGCAAGCTACGCAGTGCGCGATGCGGGTTTGCGCGAATATCTTCACAGCGAACTCTCGGTGCAGCCGGCCGCGGTGAAGGTGCCGCTTGCCGAGGTGGTCGAGGCCGCCGACACCGTGCAGCTCGGCGCGGTGCGGAAAGACGCGCTGGCGGCGGTCGAAGAACTCAAGCTCAAGGGCTCCGACGCCAGACGCAACCTCGACTTCTGGGGTCAGGTCGGCGTCGGTGCGGTCGCGCTCGGCTGCGTCTCGGCGGCCGCCCTTGGCCAGATCGCCATCGGCATCCCCTGCGTGATCGGCGGTTCGGCCTCACAGGGGCTGTTGTCGTTCTGGGAGAAGCAGCAGTAAGCGAAAGAGGCCGAGAGACGAAATCTGCGGCCGCTCCGCCCATGCCGTCATGGCCGGGCTCGTCCCGGCCATCCACGTCCTTCTACGCGAAGCCAAGACGTGGATGCCGGGCACAAGGCCGGGCATGATGACGAAGAGATGTGGTTTTCTTAGTCAGCTATGGCTGTTCCACGCCTTCAACCATTCGCCGGCCAGGCGCGACATCAAGCTCAGCCGTGGCACCCATTTGATGCATCTCGAAACCGTGCGATCACGCTCTGGCAGGAAAGCATCAACTTCCTGAACGGCGAGGATACCGCAGCAATCCCGGCTTGAGGCCAATCCAAAAGGAGACGCCGATGTTTTCCGTCATCTTTGAAGTTCTCCCCAACGAGGGCCGCAAGGACGAGTATCTTGAACTCGCCAGGCACCTGAAGCCGATTTTGGAAAAGATCGACGGCTTCGTCGACAATGAGCGGTTTGAAAGCAAGCTCCGGCCGGGCTGGGTGTTGTCGCATTCGACCTGGCGCGACGAGAAATCGGTGGTGCGCTGGCGTACCGAAGGCGAACATCACGTCGTTCAGGGCAAGGGCCGGTTCGAGATTTTCGCCGATTACCACCTGCGCGTCGGCGACGTCACCGCCGATACGGCTCCTCCAAGGGAGGCGCCCATCCTCGAGCGGCGATTTGACGAGACCGAGGTGGGTGTCGCGAAAATCGTGACCTTTACCGAGATGACGCCGAAAAAGGGCGCGGCATTCGCGGCGCAGCCCGATCTGCTGCCGGCTCACCTTGGCCTCGATCCGACTGATGGCGCGGTCGCCGGGCACGATGTGTTTGCCAGCATCTACAATCCCGGAAAGCTGGTGTTGCTGACGTCCTGGAAGGACTCCGTTGCCGGCAAGGCGTGGTCGCCTGCGAAAATCGACGGCATCGAGACGCTGCGGCACCGCAAAATTCGCGTGGTGCGTGACTACGGGCGTTTTGACCGGCGCGAGGCGCCGCAGTTCTACCCCGACGTCAAGGGAGCGGAGACAAAACATCCACAGCGGCGCAGTGAATGACAGGTGTGTGACGCCGGACGCGCAGGTGATGTCGGTCGCCTTGCGACCCGGCGGACGGCGCCCTCGCCACCGGATCGCAAAGTGCTAGACTTCGCGGGCGAAACAACCGGTGAGGACGTCATGGGCTTCATTTCCTTTCCCGTACTTCTGGTCATCGTCTACGCGCTGATTTCGCTTCGCGTGCTCAAGCAATATGAGCGCGGGGTGGTGTTTCTGCTCGGCAGATTCGCCGGCGTGCGCGGCCCCGGCCTGACGCTGATCTTCGTTCCGTTCCAGACCATGACGCGGGTGTCGCTGCGCACGGTCACGATGCAGATCCCCTCGCAAAAGATCATCACCAAGGACAACGTCTCGATCGATATCGCAGCGGTCGCCTATTATCACATCACCGATCCGGAGCGGGCCGTGATCGCCATCGAGAACGTCTACAACGCGATCAACCAGATCAGCCAGACCACCGTCCGCAACGTGGTCGGGCGCTTCAGCCTCGATCAGCTGTTGTCGGACACGGCAAGCATCAACGACCAGATCAGGAGCGTCATCGACCGCCACACCGAGCCCTGGGGCACCCAGGTGACCGCGGTGGAGATCAAGGACATCACGCTGCCGGAGAACATGCAGCGGGCGATGGCCAAGGAAGCCGAGGCCGAGCGCGAGCGCCGCGCCAAGATCGTCGCCGCCGAAGGCGAATACCAGGCGGCCGTTAAGCTCGGGCAGGCCGCCGATATCATCACCCAGCATCCGGTCGCGCTTCAGCTCCGCACCCTGCAGACGATGGCGGAAATCTCGATCGAGAAGAATTCCACCATCATCTTCCCCGCCCAGTTCATGACGACGGTGCAGGATGCGGTCGCGCTTCTCGCAAAGGACTCGACTTCGAAATAGTTGCTCGGTATCCGGCGCGATCGAGAGGAAACAATGAAGCGACGAAATTTCATCGGGCTTGCCGGCGGTGTCGCGGCATGGCCGCTCGTTGCCCGAGCGCAGCGCCCGTCAGTTCCGGTCGTCGGATTTCTTGGCACAACCTCCCCTGGGGGTTACGCCACCTTCGTCAGCGGATTTCAGCGAGGTTTAAAGGAGGCTGGATTTGTCGACGGGGACAATGTTGCAATCGTCTACCGCTGGGCGGAGGGACAGTATGACCGGTTGCCGGGGCTTGCCGCCGATCTGGTCTCCCGCCATGTTTCCGTGATCGTAGCCACGGGCAGCTTGCCTTCGTCGCTCGCCGCCAAGCAGGCAACCGAGACGATCCCCATTGTTTTCTTATTGGGGAGCGATCCGGTGAAGTTCGGCCTGGTTTCCAGTCTTAATCGGCCGAATGGCAACGTCACGGGCGTGACGTTGTTTGCCTATCTGCTCGATGCCAAGCGTGTCGAACTCATGCACGAACTTGTACCCGGCGCTTCTGTCGTCGCCTTGCTCGTTAACCCGAACAACCCTGCTCAAGCTGAGGCCCAATACGTTGAGGTCGAGGCGGCCGTCCGAAAGTTCGGACAACAACTCGTCATCTTGAAGGCGGGTAGGGACACTGAAATCGATTCGGCGATTGGCGGGCTTGCCGAGAGAAAGGTGGGAGCGCTGCTTGTCAGCGCCGATCCGCTATTTCTCAGCAGACGCGATCAGCTTGTCGCTCTGATAACCCGCCACGCGATTCCGTCGATTTATGAATGGCGTCAGTTTGCCGAAGCGGGCGGGCTGATGAGTTACGGGGTCGACCTTGTCGATGCCTACCGCCAGGCCGGCGTTTACGTGGGCAAAATTCTGGGTGGCGCAAAGCCCGGCGATTTACCGGTTCTGCAACCCACAAAATTTGAGTTCGTCATTAACCTCAAGACCGCAAAGACGCTTGGCCTCAGCGTACCCAACACCATGCTGGTGGCTGCCGACCAGGTGATCGAATGATGCGGCGGGTTTACCGTTCGCCGGCGCCCATACCCGGGACTTGCGCGGGCTTTCCGGCGAACGGCACAAGCAGCAATCCAATCAGCGCCACGACCGCGAGCAGGGTCCAGGCCTCGTTGGTTGAGATCGCAAACGCCGCTCTCTCGACCATCGGGCGAACGTAAGCTTCGACGGCAGCGTCGGACACATCGGGCGGCCGGTGGGTGAAGAGCTGCACGTCGAGCCCGATCGCACGTGCCGCCGACACGTCGCCGGCGATCAGCCGGTCGCGCAAGGCCTCGGCGTGTCCAACGGTGCGCCCATAAAGGATGGTGTCGATCAGCGCGATGCCGATCGCCCCGCCGAGATTTCGCATCAGGTTGAAAAGACCGCTGGCGTCGGGCACTTGCGCCGCGGTCAGCGTGCCCAGCGCCAGCCGCGTCGGCGGCAACAGGCAAAACATGATGGCGATGCCGCGCAAAACCTGCGGCCAGAACATCTCGTCGAAATCGGCGACACGGCTCTGGAACGCGCTCAAGCCAAGGCCGAGCGCGAACAGGCCGAATCCCGCCGCCGACAATTTGCGCGGATCAAGCCGGCTCTCCAGGTAACCCGCGACCGGCGCGGTCACCAGTTGCGCCATGCCGGTGACGAGCATGATGGTGCCGATCTCGAAGGCGTCGTGACGCCGAACGTAAGCGAGGAAGACCGGCATCAGATAGACCGAGCCGAACAATCCGACGCCGAGGCAAAAACTCAAGGCGCAGCCGATCGCAAACGAGCGCGCGCGCAAGGTGGTCAGTTCGACCACGGGATGAGCCGCCCTTAGCGTTCGCCACGTGAAGATGGCCGCGGTCACAGCGCTCGCAAGGAACAGCATGAGGCAGAGCGGCGAAAGCCAGCCATCCTGCGGGGCTTGCTTGAGGCCGAGCTCCAGCGCGGCCAGCGCCATCGCCATCAGGGCGAGCGAGGTCCGGTCCAGCGTTGCGAGATCGGCGTAATTGGGTTTTTCCGCCGGCAGCAGGAACGGGGTGGCGGCGGCCGCGACGAGCCCTGGGACGACATTGATCAGGAACAGCCAATGCCAGGACCAGGTCTCGGTGATCCAGCCGCCGACCACGGGTCCCACGGTGGGCGCCAGCACCGCCATGATGCCGGCCATTGTCGTGGCGAGCGGATGCCGCGGAAGCGGAAACAACAGGAACACCGCGGAGAACACCGCGGGGATCAGCGTGCCGCCGGCAAACCCCTGAAGCACGCGGAACGCGACCAGCGTCGCGAAATCGCCGCTGAATGCGCAGCCGATCGAGGCGAGGGTGAAGAGGCTGATCGAACTTACGAACAGCCAGCGCAAGGTCAGCACGCGCGTCAGCCAGCCGGTCAGCGGAATCGCGATGATTTCGGCGATCAGATAGGCGGTCTGAATCCAGCTCATCGCATCGCGCGAGATTTCCAGCGCCTGCTGGATCGCGGGCAGCGAGGTTGCGACCACCTGAATGTCGAGGATCGCCATGAACATGCCGAGGCACATCAGGACGAAGCCGAGCCATGTCGCCGCACCGGCCTCCTCTCGCGCGGTGATCGCCACGCTCATGGGGCGCCGCGCGCCGCGTCGAGGGCGCGGTTTTCAGCGCGGATGCGGATGGCGAGAACCGCGGCGTTGAGCATCGTGAACAGGGCGGCGAGCCATGGCAGGCCCAGCGCCAGTGGCAGCACGGCGATTTCGCCGGCCACCACGGCATAGTTGGGATGGGCGAGATACCGATAGGGCCCGGCCTTCACCAGCGGTTGTCCCGGCAGCACAATGATCCGCGTCGTCCACCGCGGCCCAAGCGTTTGCATCACCCAGAGGCGCAGGCCCTGCAGCAAGAGATAGAACATCAACGCGGCGATATCGATCGGCCGGTCGTGGCCGAACACCCATAGCGCGATCAGCCAGCCCGCATGCACCGCGACCATCAACGGATAATGCCGCGCGGCCACTTCGACCGCGCCGCGGGCCAGCAGCCGGCGCGTATTATAATGTGAAAGGACGAGTTCGCCGGCGCGCTGGGCCGTGACAAGCCCAAGAATGAATTCGGCCAACGTCACGCGGCGTGCCGCAGCGAAACGCAGCTTGCGGTGAAGCCGGGTCCGAGCGCCGTCAGGAGAGAGCGTGCCGGGAGCCCCTTGGCGCGGGCACGTTCGAGGATGAACAGGACGGTCGGCGCCGACATGTTGCCGTACTCGGCGATCACCTGGCGTTCATGTTCGAGCGTCCCCTGGTCAAGTGAGAGCGCGGTCTCGATCGAATTGATCACCTTGGCGCCGCCGGGATGGCAGATGAACTTGTCGAAATCAGCTATCGAGAGCTGCATGCGCGACAGGATCTTCGTCAAGGCGGGTTTGAGTTGCGTGGTGACGAATTCGGGCACGGTGCGGCGAAGGATAACGCCAAACCCCAAGGGGTCGACCCTCCAGCCCATGACATCGAGCGTATCGGGCCAAAGGTGTTCCCCGGTGTGCTCGATCCGGGTAGCGCCGCCATCGCCCGCGCGCAAGACGATCGCGGCGGCGCCATCGCCGAACAGGCTGGTGGCGATGATGTTGGCCTTGGTGAGCTCGTCGAGGCGAAGCGCGAGCGAGCACAATTCGATCGTCACCAGGAGCACATTGCTGCCGGGCCGCGCCTGGGCAAGGCGCGAGGCAATCGACAGGCCCGAGGCGCCGCCGGCGCAGCCGAGGCCGAACACCGGTACGCGCGAGACTTCGGATCGAAAACCCATCCGGCGGGCGACGCGGGCGTCCAGACTCGGCGTCGAGATGCCGGTGGAGCAGACGGTCACGACGGTGTCGACATCGGTCGCCATGAGGCCGGCGCCGGCCAACGCCTTGCCGGCGACGTCGACGAAAAGCGCTTCCGCCCCTTCGAAAAAGGCCTCGGTGCGCTCCGGCCAGCCGCGGGGCTCAAGATACCACTCGAACGGCTTCACGCCATGACGCTTGACGATTCCGGTGTTCGCAAAGATGCCTGCGAACCGCTCGTAATCCGGAAAGCGGCTGCCGAATGTGTCCCACGCCGCGGCCAGAACATCCTTCTGCAAAAACGTGTGGGGAGGAACAGATGTCGCGAGAGAGAGCAGGGCAGCAGTATGCATGTGATGAGGTCTTTCGTGTCGCTTTCCAATATCATGGGGAACATCGAGGGGTCGCGTTTATTTCGGCGCTTGCGAAAATCTCCGACCGAGCGGGTCAATAAAACGTGAAATCTGGATCGGCCTTGTTGCGCCGGCGACGCCGCCGCCGTCGATCGTCGAGAAGCTGGCGCGCGCTGCGAACGATGCGACGGATACTGCTGCCGGTGCGCAGACGGGCTGAAGCGGCAAGGCAGCGACCCGTTCGGCGGCACGTCCAATGAAGTTTCGATTTGATCCGCGCCCGGAGCAGGGAGCCCCAGCAACAAATTGAAACATCATCGTGTCGCGCCGGCCTCCCAACAAGTGCAATTCGCTTGTCGAAGCGGCGGTTGCGCGCGGCACTTGGCCTTGCCGGTGGGTTTGTTCCTTGGCATACTTTTCAACCTGGCAGGCCCGCTTGAATTGCCGCTTTGAAGGTCCGAGATGAAAAATCGCAGATCTGTTTCGGAGTTGAGCGAGAAGCTCGGATATCCCTCCAGTGAAACGATCGAGGGTTTGCGGCTGCTGAAAGCGTTCATCAAGCTTTCGCCACCGCAACGGTCCGAAGTGATGGATCTGGTCGAACGGCTCGCCACCACTCCTGCGCCTGTCCCCGGCGGCATGAACGGGCGGCTCGATACGCGCTGAGATCAGCAGTTCGGCAACGCGCTCGCAAAGAAGAGAACAGAGTCGAAGAGAGCAGAGTCCAAGAAGGGCCGGACAAAAATCGGGCCCAGAGCAAGAAAGCCCGGAGATGAAAGAGGCCGCCGCGAAGGCGGCCGCTTTTTTTGCAATCGGGAGCGGAATTTGAATGCCATCTGAACTTGCAGGCTCATTCGCCACGGTTGCGGAAATGTGGTAACGCACGAGCCAAACAGGAGGATGGCGCCCATGATAGAACCCAAACTTGAAGTGCCGACCGAGTTGCGCGATTTGGCCGAAAAGGCCGTCGATCAGGCGGAGAGGGCGTTCGGAATGTTTTTCGATGCCGCCAATAAATCGGTGGCATCGATTCCAAGCCCGGGGACCGAGATTTCCAAACAGGCGCTGTCGTTCACCGAGCAAAATATGAAGGCCGCCTTCGAGCATGCGCGGAAATTGGTCCATGCTACTGACCTTCAGCAGGCCATGCAGATTCAGTCCGAGTTCCTGAGAAGTCAGTTCACCAATGCCGGCGAGCATATGCGGCAGATCACGGGCGAGGTCATGTCCGCTGCCAGGGATGCGTCGAAGCCCAAATCCTGATTGTCCGCGCAGCGCGTTGGCTCGACGCGAAATCCACTGCCCACAAAATAGTCTTGCGTGGGCGCGCGCCGTGGATTTCAATTTCATTCGCAGGTCCTTGACGGGCCACCGGGCGACCGCCTGCCGTCCGTCAACCTTTCTGCTGATCCCTGTCGGCTACGGCCGGCAGGGATTTGCATTTTTGATCTGTCGGGTCCGGACCTGGGCGGGATATCGACGAGCCTCCTGCCCAGAGCATGATCCAGACCCGAAGGGCCGCGTTAGCGCAAAGTGGGTACCGGTTTTCCCTCGCGACAAACGCAGAGCGTTTGCGCGGAGATCATGCTCAAACAAAGAGATGAGATCATGATCCGATTCAACCCAATCGGATCATGATCTAGATGGCCTTCAAGAAACTTTCGTCCAACGCGCAGCCGCCGCAGCGGTAGGTGAGAAGATTGAGGTTACTGTCTTGCGGCTCGATCAGGACCAGCTTCATGGGCTCGCCACATTTGATGCAGGGCATCTCGGTGGTGGTTTGAAAGCGCGTACAGGTGGGCGTCGGTCGGGGAATGGTCAGCATCGTGTCCTCGACTGTTCGAAGAGCAAACGCACGCTACGCAGGGCCGAAGCACCTGTACTATGTCTGATTCCAGACACAATTGGAAAGAGGCGTCGGGCCGGGAACTCGCCTGAAAATTGTTCCAGGGCGCGCGGGTCCGGCCCATCCAGGCCGCCGTGCGGACTTCACAACGACAATCCGGATACCGAGGGATCGACGTGCCGGGCATGCCGGGTTGGGCTTCGCCGCCGCTCAGGTGGTCACAGGCAGGCGCCATCGCTGTCGGCCCGACCGGCGCCGGCAGTATTGTATTGTTCAAATTCTTCGAGGCGTTTTCACACGACGACTCGTTCCCGGGACCTGGGCCCGGGCAGGCGACATGGTCGCGCCGCCGAAACGCTCACTGGATCAGGAAAACGGCCTATGGATATGGCGCCGGTCCGAGTTTGGCGATGAGCGGGTTGTCGGTTTGCGCCGGCGCCAGGTCGCTCGTCGACGCATCCCCCAGGAACTGATCGAGGGTTGCCTGAATCTTCTCTTTCACGGTATCGGGGCCGCGATCGCTCATGTCGGTGTGCTGAAACTGGGTTTTGACGATGTCGATACCGTCGAGCTTGGCCTGCTGCGGGGTCGGCAGCACGCCGGGATCGGTCTTGAAATTCGGGTCGGTGGAGCGGAACGACAGGATCTTCGTCTTACCGTTGTGGACGAAGGGAACGCGCAAATTGTCGAGTGTGATGATCTTTGACACCAATTCCGGATGTTGCTTGGCGCAGTACATCGCGATGTCGCCGCCATTGGAATGCCCGACCAGCGTCAGGTGCTCGTAATCGGCGTTCGGTTGCAGTTTTTTCAATTCGCCGAGCACGAACAGGATATTGGCCTCGCCGCGTTCATAGACCTCCTGGCGGCCGACATAAGGCAGGCCGACCTTCGTCACCAGCGGTGGATCGGTCGGCAGGTCCTGCTGAACGCTCGCAACCAGATATCCCCGCGCCGCAAGGACGTTGGCCAGGAACGAATACTCGGTGTTCTTGACGGTATTGCCGTTGCTGATGATGGCGACCGGAAGCTTCCAGTAACCGGCATTGGCCTTCATCTCGTAGTCGCGGCGCACGGCGAGATCCACCGAAACGGGGCGCGCGCGCTCGGCGTCGAAAAGATCCAGCGTCTCGTGTCGAATGCCCCATTTGCTGACGACGACGTAAAGTCCGCCCGCCAAAACGCAAATGCAGGCCAATACTGCCAAGGCCCGTTTCATCGTTTCCGTCCCGATCAAATTCTACTTCAATAGATGGTGTTAGAACGCGCCAGGAATGAGTTTTCGTCATGCCATGGATGAATTAAATTTAGGAAAGTTATTGCTCTGCAGCATCAGGGAGTTAGGCGAAAGGCCTAAATTGGCCTGGCGGGGCCGCTTTTTCCCTGATCATGGCAACCACGGCGTCGATGATCCCGGTGATGGCGGTGCGCCGGTAGGCCCAGCGCGGGTCCGGATCGGGTGCTGCGATCACCATGGTTGCATTGGCTTCGAATAGCAGCAGGTTACCGTCGGGACCTAATCCAAAATCGATGCCGGCATAATCGAGGCCGAGCGCGTCGCGTATCTGCGTGAGCGCGACCATCGCCTTGTCGCCAAGTACCGCCGGCATATGGGCAAGGAAGGCTAATTCCTCCGCCCGATGGTCCGGCTGGTCGGCCATGTCGGAGGTGAAATAATGCACTTTCCAGTTTCGCGAGATCGCCAGGTGCAGCGGATGGATTTGCCCATCGATCATCATCACGCGGTATTTGCGCGCGCTGCCGTCCCTGCCGCGGGCGTCGAGATATTCGATCACGAGAAGCTCGCTTCCCGGCAGGCTTGCCGCCGCCGCGGCCAATTCAACCTCCTTCCCGACGAGGATGAAATTGCGTCCGGTGTGATAGCCGGGAGAGCGCAACAGCAGCGGGAACGTAAACTGGTGGTCCGCGATCCAAATGGCGCCGTCGGGGCCGGCGAGGATGTTGCGCGCGACCGACAGGGTTTTCGGGGTAATCACCCCGGGCAGGGCGGCAAGCCGTTGTGCATTGCTGATGCGCCCGCTCTTCATCACGGCGCGGGGATCGTTGATGACAGGCGCGGAGCTTCGCTCGATCAAACGGACGGCGGCTTCAAGCGCGTCCTCGCAGAGATCGGCATCGCCGATCGCGTTGAAGATCACTTGGTGCGGCGGCAAGGCGGCCTTCGGATCGAGATGGTCCGCCACGATAACCGACGTCAGGAAGATGCAATCGTCCAGAAACGGGGCGGTCGGAATATTGCCGCCGCCGGAGGACACCAGCTGCAAAAGCGCCACCGGCGGGGCGCTGCCGCGATACGGCAGGCTCGAGATGGCATGACCGGCAAAGCCTTTTCGGAAGTGCTCGCGCGCGCCGTCGCGGTCGCCATTGTCGGCGAGCACGGCGCCCAATCCCTGATGCGCCTGCGCGTGATCCGGGTCGGCCCTTAAAGCGGCCTCATAATGCGCGCGCGCCTCTTCGTGCTTGTTGGCGCGAAGCAAGAGATTGGCGAGGTTCACATGCCCCATCGGGTTGTCGGGATGGTGGAGGATGGCCTCGGCATAGACGCGGCAGGCGGCGTCGATGGCGCCGATGCCGACCAGGAGCGTTCCGAACTCGTTGAGGGCGCTGAAATTCGTAGGCCACCGGCGCAGGATATCGATGAAGGCCTGCTGGGCGTCCTGCCGCCGGTCGAGGGCACCGAGTAGCGCCGCGCGCTCGATTTCGACCTCGATGCCGTGGTCCCCGCTGCACGGACGCGCGAGCAAATCTTCGAGCTGACGCAGCCTGGATTCCTGGGCGAGCCGGGGGGCCCAGCCGTGGGACGAGGGCGTTTTCTGATTCAGTGCGGTCACGGTGCGAAGATCTAGGTGGAGGCGTTCGGGCCGCCACTATCCGCTGATTCGCGTCGCTCGCGTATTCGCAGGTGCCGGCGCGGCCAGCATGCCGAATATTTCTGCACCGGCGCTGCGAAGCGCCCCCTTACGGCTTTTGATCGAAGGTGATGCCGATTCGCTTTTCTTTGCGCCAAACGACCCGGCAGGGCAGATGATTGCCCCCGGTCACCAAGGTGAACTGCTCGGGGATTCCGAGCGGGCTGGTGACCTCCAGGGCCGCACCGGTCGCAGAGATGTTGCGGACGGTGCAATCGATCGCGCCGCCGCCGAACTCGATCTTTCCGGCTTTGAGGACCCGTTGTCGGTTTGCAATCCGGTGCTCGTCCATCGGATCGTCATGCTCCAAAATTCGAGGGAATGGACAGGTCGTTTCCGGAAAGAAACCCTAGACTTTGCAAAGGCTTCCGCCATCGGCAACCAAAAGAGCGGCTCCGCGGCCTTCCCGGCCGCGGAGCCCGGCTGCGCCACCGCACGCCCGGCGCGCCCGGGCAGATCGAAGGGGTCATTTTTATTTCCAGAATAGGATAACTTTCCTGACTTATGGGGGCGGTCCAACGCGCGCTGATTCTGCAACACTTGCCATAAATCCGCCACCAATACACTCAGATACCATACTCGGCCACCGCCCTACAGGTAAGGTGCTTTCTTAGATTCTCGTTTTTTATTGCTGTACCGGGTTCTTTTGGGGGAGAAAGTCATGCGAAATCTGAATTGCGTCGCGGGCGCCGCCGTTGTGTGCGCGCTGGCGGGGATCACCGCGGCATCGGCCGCGGACATGGCCCCCCGAATGTACACAAAGGCTCCGGTACCCGCCGCGATCGTCTATGACTGGACCGGGTTCTACATCGGCGGCAACGTTGGTTATAGCTGGGGCCGCGCAAGCACCGATGGCGACCTTGCCGGAACGCAGAATGTCAGCGTGTTCCGAACAGCGGGTCCCACCCTTGTGAGCTCGACGGACACGGTGCTTGCCACGGTGCCACTGACCGGACGTGCGAACGTCAACGGAGTTATCGGCGGCGGCCAGGCCGGCTACAATTGGCAGCGCGGCACCTGGCTGTTCGGCCTGGAAGCTGACATTCAGGGCAGCGACGAGCGCGGAAGCGCCGACGTCTGCATCGTCGCCGGATGCGCGATCGGCACGGGTATCTTGACCGCAAACTACAAGCTCGACTGGTTTGGCACCGCGCGCGGCCGCGTCGGTTTCCTTCCGACCGAGCGCGTCTTGATCTATGCAACCGGCGGTCTGGCCTTCGGCGAGGTATCGGCGACCGCACCACTGATCCCGCTGAGCTGGGGATCGACACGCGCCGGCTGGACCGTCGGTGCCGGCGCCGAAGCCGCGATCGACAACAACTGGTCGGTCAAGCTTGAATATCTTTACATGGATCTCGGAACCATCGGCAGCAGCGGTGCTTCGGCAACGACCGTCACTAACGCTCTGAACACGCCGCGAACGGGCTTCAATACGGTCACTACCACGACCCTTACATCCGTGTTCAATACCCGCTTCACCGACAATATCCTGCGTGTCGGCGTCAACTATCGATTCGGTGGCCCGGTGGTCGCGAGGTACTGACGCGGGTTGCGAAACGCTCCCGTTCTCCCGAACTGGCAAGACTGAAAGCCCCGCATCGCGCGGGGCTTTTTCGTGCCGCTGACTGCCGTTCGCGCCTGACCGCTAACCGCGCTTCCGTTGCGGCATGGCGTTCACGCAGCGAGCTCGGCGTTCGCGCGCTGCATATTGGTGGACATATCGTCGGTGACCGCGCTCTGCTCTTCCACCGCGGCCGCTGTCGTGGTCACGAACTCGCTGACATTGGCGATTGCAACCTTGATCGCTCCCAAGGAGGCCGCGACTTCGCCGGAGATGCCGTTAAGCGCCTCGATTTCATTCGCGATTCTGTCGGTCGCCTGCGTGGCCTGGTTGGCCAGATTCTTGACCTCGGAGGCCACCACGGCAAAGCCCCTGCCGGCCTCGCCCGCGCGCGCCGACTCGATCGTGGCGTTCAGCGCAAGCAGATTGATCTGCGAGGTAATATTGCTGATCAATTCGACGATGCCGCTCATCGCCTGCGCCGCATTGGTGAGTTTCTGGGCCTGGGTGTCGGCGGATTCCACCTGATGCACCGCGGTGGCGGCGGTGTCCTTGGACTTCACCATCGTCTGGGATATCTCGCGGATCGAGGTGGTCATTTCCTCGCTGCCGGCGGCCACCGATTCGATGAAGCCTCGCGCGCGTTCGACCTTCATTCGCGCGATCGCCTGAGCCGTGACATCGGTCGCGTATTTGACGACCTTGAACGGTTTGCCATCGAGTCCGAGAATGGGATTGTAGGATGCCTGAATCCAGACCTCCTTGCCGCCCTTGCCGATGCGCATGTATTCCGCCGACTGGTATTCCCCCCGATTGAGGGCTGCCCAGAACGCCGCATATCCCGGCTTGGCCACCTCAGCCGGGTCGACGAACATGCGGTGATGCTTGCCCCGGATTTCCGCGAGCGTGTAGCCCATGGCGTCGAGAAAATGTTGGTTTGCGAAGACGATGGTGCCGTCCATGTTGAATTCGATGACGGCCTGCGATTTGCGGATGGCTTCGATCTGGCCGTTGCTGTCGGCCGCGGCCAGCCTCTGCCCGGTGACGTCGGTTGCAAATTTGACGACCTTGAACGGCTTTCCGGTCTCGTCGAGGATCGGGTTGTAGGTCGCGAGAATCCACACTTCCTTGCCGCCCTTGCCAATCCGCTTGTATTCGGCGGTCTGGAACTCGCCGCGATTGAGGCTATCCCAGAAATTCCGGTACTCGGCGCTGTCGCGTAGCGCCGGATCGACGAACATCCGGTGATGCTTGCCGGCAATCTCGGCCAGCGTATAGCCAAGCGCGTTGAGGAAATTCTGGTTGGCGTCGATAATGGTGCCGTCCATCTCAAATTCGATGATGGCCTGGGCGCGGCCTATCGCCGCGATCTTCCCGGCGTCTTCCATGCTCTGTTTTTTGCGCGCGGTGATATCGGTCGCGAACTTGATGACCGACACCGGCTTGCCGTCGGCGCCGAAAACGGGGTTGTAGGAAGCCTGGATCCAGATTTCCCGTCCGTCCTTGCGGATACGCTTGTATTCGGCCGACTGATATTCGCCGCGGTTCAAAGCGGCCCAAAACGCCGCATGGGCGGGCTTGGCCTGCTCCGCCGGATCGACGAACATGCGGTGATGCTTGCCCTGTATCTCGGCCAGCTTGTAGCCCATTGCGTTCAGGAAATTCTCGTTGGCGGCGATGATCGTGCCGTCGAGCTTGAACTCGATCACCGCCTGCGAGCGGGCGATGGCCGCCGACTGCGCGATCGCGCGGGCTGTCTCCGACTTGCTTTGTCGATTAAACATCTGATTGCCTTTCGGAAAACAAAACCTCGGCGCGCGTCGTGACGTGGGATGTGGAGGGGGCGAAGGGTGGGCGGAACCGCAACTTCAGATGGTAGGGAAAGTTGGTTAACAGATCGAATACGATGCCGGTCGGAGATGGAGCAGGCATCGGGTATCGCTGCGCAAGGATATCGGGTATCGCGGCACAAGGACCAAGTCAGTTCGGGGATCTTGCCCGTGAGCGGTGTTTCCAAATCAGACCAGACGAAACGAATTGCCGTGCTTGGCGCTCCGATCGAGATCGGGGCGTCGCAGCGTGGACCCCTGATGGGGCCGGCGGCGCTGCGAACGGCGGGGCTTTTGACCCTGCTCGAAGGGCTCGGCTTTGCGGTGAAGGATCATGGCGATCTCTCCGTCGCCGGAGTGCCCGACCTGGATGACGCCCCGCCGGACAACGCCAAGCACTACCGGGAAATCCAACGCTGGACCCGGACCCTGAGCGCTCGCGCCTATGAGCTGGCGCATTCGGGCGCTATTCCGATCTTTCTCGGCGGAGATCACTCGCTGTCGATGGGTTCGGTAAACGGGGTTGCGCGTCATTGCCGCGAAGGCGGTCGCGAGCTTTTCGTCCTGTGGCTCGATGCCCATGCCGACTACAACACCCCCGCGACCACGATCACGGCCAACATGCACGGGATGTCGGCCGCGTTTCTCTGCGGCGAGCCCGGGCTCGAAGGTCTTTTGGGAGAGGAGCCACGTGCATCGATCGATTCCGACCAGCTCGAATTGTTCGGCACGCGCTCGATCGACAAGCTGGAAAACGATCTCTTGCGTCATCGCCGCATCAGCATGGCGGACATGCGCCAGATCGACGAATTCGGCGTAGGGGTGCTGATCCGCCGCGTCATCGACAGGGTGAAAGCCCGCCAGGGCGTGCTGCATGTGAGCTTCGACGTCGATTTTCTCGATCCAGGTGTCGCTCCCGGTGTCGGCACCACGGTGCCCGGCGGCGCGACCTATCGCGAGGCGCATCTGGTGATGGAGATGTTGCATGATTCCGGACTGGTCCAATCCGTCGATATCGTGGAACTCAATCCATTCCTCGACGAGCGCGGCCGCACTGCACGCACCGCGGTGGAACTGATCGGAAGTCTGTTTGGCCAGCAGATCACCGATCGCCCAACTCCCACCAATGCGATCGTGCCCGATCATTGAGGGCGCTCGCGCGGAACCTTCGCCGCGGGACGCAATTGACGTCACAAGGGAAGACGTCAGGCGAGGGAATCTGGATGACCGAAAATCATTCGAAGCGAACGGGTGTGCATCCCGTCATGGTCGCACTGGCAGTTGCGATATTCGGCGTACTGGGGATGTTGATCGTCGATCATGGCCCGCGGAACCGCCCTAACGTCCAGACCGCCGAGGTCGCCAATCACAAGACCACCGGCGAAGCGGCGCGAACCGCCGGCGCAGTGGTGGCGCCAACCGAGCCAGGGCCGGCGCTGGAACCCGAACCGCCCGGGCCAAAGCCTGTGCAGCCCGCCAATCCTGTTCCGCACTAGCGTCCGATCGAGTCCGATCGAATCAGCTGACGCCTTCAATCCTGGGGTCTTGTCGCGTTTCCTTTACGCGAAACGGTACTGCTCGGAAGCGCTTTCCGGGTTCAGCGCATGCTGACAAAAGTGCCCCATAGCCCTGCGAGAATGGCGCCCACGAAGATGTAGGACGGATTGTCGCAAAACGTGCTGCCGTATCGGCACATGGTAACGCCAAGCGAGCCGATCTCATGATGGTCGGCGGCGTAGAATAGGCCCGACAGCACGGCCAACGCCGCGGCTACGAAATACATCAGTCACCCTCCGTAAAGGGATAAAGTCCGAATGGACCAAGGCGGAGGCTGGTTTCGCATCCGCGTACACGCGCAATCATGCTGGCGCAGTCCAATTGCAATATCGAAAACAAAGAAGGGAAATTTTTCGTTATTCCCTCTTGGCCGACATGGGAGGTGCCCTGGTATGTCCCCCCGGGCTAATATTCAGCCAGGATCGAGATCCGCGCCGCAGAAACCGCCTGGCGGGGTTACTCCGCCGCCTGGGAAGATGGCGGGCGCATGGTCTCGACGCCATCCGCGTCGGTCGCGGAGATCGTGGTGCGCACCATCAGCCGCGCCGCGTGCGACGGCCACGGCCGTCCGCGATGCATGGTCGCGCGATTGTCCCACATCACGACGTCGCCTTTTTGCCACTGGTGCAGGTAACTCGTACCTGGCGTGGTGCAATGCGCCATCAGTTCGTCGATCATCTGCCTGCCGGCGGCAGGCTCCATGCCCTCGACCGCATAGGCGTGCGAGGCAAGATAGATCGCGCCACGGCCGTTGACGGGGTTCTTCCACGCCATGCGCCAGCATTGCGGCGGCAGCGCTGCGCGCTCTTCGGGGCTTGCGAGGTCCGGCGCGATCTGGCCGCGAGAATGCGCGTAATCATGCCAGGCAAAGGAGTTTTCGAGTCTCTTCCGCATGGTGGCATCGAGCCGCTCGAAGGCAAGGCGGGTCGAGACATATTCGGTCTCCCCGCCCTGTGCGGGGATGACGCGGGCGGAAAGGATCGAGGTCAGCGCCGGCACGCGCTTGAACGAGGAGTCGGTATGCCAGAGCTGGTTGGCCTTGTTGCGAAGGGCGAGCCGATGATCCGGCGGCACCACTTTGCCGTCAGCGTCGATGGTGCTCAGGATCACGAAGTGCGAACCCGTTCCCTGCGAGCCGACCTTGGTCACCTCCGGCGGCCCGAAGCGGCGCGAAAAGGCGAGCTGGATATCGTCGGTCACATGCTGGTCGCGAAACACCAGAACGGAATGTTCCTCGAACGCCGCGCGTGCGGCCGCATAGGCGGCGTCGTCCGAGGCGACATCCGAAAGGGTCACGCCACGCAGTTCGGCGGCAAACCGCGGACCCAAGGGAACGATGTCCATTGGCAGGCCCTCCCTGTTGTTACAGCCGGCGAAGCTACGGCAAATTCCTCCGACCGGCAACGCCGCGCCGGAGTGACGTGCCGGTAAGGGAAGTCACCCGCGATCTGGTCTTCAATGACAATTCACTGCTTTGGCAGCACATGCGGTGAAGAATGGTGGTGTGCGATGCGCCATTCACCGTCGCGCCTGGTCACAAGCATGGTGAAGCGCGCTGGCAGGGCTACGGCCTGCCCATCCCTCATAATCGTAAACTCATAAAATCCGGCGACTACGACGGCATCCTCACCGGCTAAGATTGTGCGTCGCTCGCCGAGCGCGTTCTTGTTGCCGCTTCCCTTTGAGGAAGTAAAATACTTCACAATTGCTTCCTTCCTTCGGACATGATCGGGCTGATCGTTCCGAGAAGGAGTGCGTCCGGCGTGTAGGTCCTGGAGATGGCCTCGGGATCGTTCAGGTTGTAGGCCGCCGACCATCGCTCGACGGCGGCATTCGCGTCCTCCGCTGGCCCAGCCAAAGCAAGGGCGGGGAACATCAACATCACCGCAATAAAAGGCAGCCGAGCAAAATATGACATTTCTACCCCTTATTACTCATCAAACCACGCATCAAAGACGCAGCAATGAAACGAGCTTCGACCTCTATTTCGGTCCGCTCGCGGCCGCGGCCTGCTGGGTGACCTTGTTCTGCGCGATGATCCCTTCGAGCCGGGCGATGTTTTCCAGAAGGCGCTGGCTGGTCAGCACCAGGAAATAATAGCCGAATTGCGGGTTCTGGAAGTAGATCTCGAGCAGCTTCTCATAGGTGATGGTCAGGACGTGACCGTCTTCGAGGCAGGTGACGGTGGCCGTGCGCCGGTTATCGGGTGACAGGAAGCCGAGTTCGCCCATCAGGCGTCCCGGCGGCAGTTCGACATTGATTTCCTTGACCAGGAATTTTCCGGTGACGGTCAGGAACATCTCGTCGGCGGCATCGTCCTTTTTGACCACCACATCGCCCTTGCGGTATTTGCGCTCGGTCATGAACGGCTTCAGCCATTCCATCGAGGTGTCGCCCTGCGTCGCGCCGCGCGCCATCTTCACCAGTTGGAGCATTTGACGCAGGCGATAGGCGTTGATGGGGACCATCAAGAGATACAGGAGAAGGGTCGTCATGACTCCCGTGAGCGCGCCATAGGCCGCGAAGAATATGCAGCCGATCATGTTCGCAACCCGCAAAGGCACCATGGTCTGCGTCAGCAAGGTGGCGACAAAGAAAACCGCGCCGATCAGCGCGAACAGGTTGGCGAACGTGATGCTGTGCAGAAAGATTTCGAGCAGCCGGTTGAAGATCGCGTCGTAGGTGACGTTGTTGGGGTCAAGCCCAAGCTGGATCAGAATCTTCGCAACCCTGAGGTTGTCCGCAGCGGCGTCGAGAATCCGATTGAGTGTCGTCGACATGTCTGCACTGAAAGTCATCGGATCCCCCGCGCAAAATTGCCGGTAATCGCCGCGCATCCCGGGTCCGACGAAAATCGAGGTCGGGTAGCCACGGTTGGATAGAGTTAGTAACGGTCTGGCTGCCAACGATCAACGTTTACCGCCGGAAATCGGTTTCGGGCAGTTCGTTGGGCCATGTGCCAGAGCCGGCCGCGATCGCCTGGGCTCGCAGCGACGAAAACCGGCAGGCTCCAGAAACCGGCCTGTTCCTGCCGGCGGTCGGCGCAGCGATGGCCGCGGCGGCGAGCCGCCGCCGACGGCTGCGATAACCGCCGGATCGCGCTCCTGGCGGCGGATTTGGCTGTCGCCGGCGGGCCTTTTGCCGCCGCCCTCTGCGTTCACCCGGACATCACCCCTATCTGTGGTTGGACGGCCCGTTCTCAACAGGATGCTTTTCTTGGTAAGGCCGGCCCAAAGGAAGATCGGCCCTGGGCGAAAATGGTGGTCATGATTGGGGGTCGGGGTGCCGCCGCAGGGATTTCATCGTTGTTCTCGGCGGCGCCGCGGCGGCATGGCCGCTCGCGGCGCGCGAGCAGGCTTCGACCGGATACGCTCCAACGAGATGATCGAATAAGATGGAGCGATGGCCGCCGCTCGTTCTTCTGGCCTGGAGACCGAGTTGATGCGTGCGAGCAATGATTCTGAGGCCGATGCTGCGTTTGCAGTGCTGACCATGGTTCACGCCGGTGGACTCTTGATCAGTGCCGATTCATTTTTGTTTTTCCGGAAGGAACGACTTGCCGCACCGGCGGCTCGCTATGCGATGTCTGCGATTTTCGGGTTTCGCGAATTCGCTGCGGCCGGCGGCTTGGCAGGCTAGGGCGCCAGCCCCGCTGATGCGCACCGCATCGTCGGCGTCTATGTCGGTCGCATTCTCGATGGTGAAAAGCCCGCCAACTTGCCGGTGCAACAGGCAACCAAGGTCGAGTTGATCATCAACCTCAGGGCAGCCAAAGCACTCGGCCCGAACATACCGCTGCCTCTACCCGGACGCGCCGACTTGGCAAAGGCGAACCGGCCGAACGAGTGCGACGCGCAAAGGCAGTTGCGGTCAAAATATCGAACGCCGCTGTCGGTGTGGGTGGATTTGTTCCGTCGGCGCGTCACTCCGTCGCGCCAATGCCGGAGTTGTGAAGGCAAATGCCCCGGTAATGCTGCCGTCAGCGTCTAAACTTCTCCAGGCTAGCGAGCGAGGACGACCCACATTAACACATTTTTAACTTGCGCTCCCGACGCCAGTAGTGTCCCGGATGTGGCGGGATGGCTACATGTCACAGAAAACATATCATTTTTTGGCGACGGTGGATCATCTAGCATAAGTATTGCATTGCCTCATGGAGACGGTCGCGTGTCCAATGGCTTCATCTGCTGATGCTGATTCGCGGGCCCGGTACAGGCAGCGCTTCGAGGACGTGGGAGTAGTGACGAGCGTTCCAGCGGTGCCCTAACCATATGAGGAGAGGGATCATGTACAACGATTCTCTGTTCAATGCTTTCGCCCGGTCCTTCGAGGCCCGAAGCGAAACCGACATGTCGATGGCGGAATATCTGGAATCGTGTCGAGGCGATTCGATGCGCTATGCCAATGCAGCGGAGCGCCTACTGGCCGCGATCGGTGAGCCACAGATGATCGACACGGCAAGGGATCCTCGCCTCGGCCGTATTTTTTTGAACAGGACCATGCGTGTCTATCCGGCCTTCGCCGGATTCCACGGCATGGAGGAGACCATCGAGCGCATCGTCGGCTTCTTCCGGCACGCCGCTCAAGGTCTGGAGGAGCGCAAGCAGATTCTCTATTTGCTCGGCCCGGTGGGTGGCGGCAAGTCATCGCTCGCCGAGCGGCTGAAGTCGCTGATGGAAGTCCACCCCATTTATGTGCTGAAGGCCGGCGACGAACTCAGTCCGGTGTTCGAGTCTCCGCTCGGTCTGTTCGATGCGGAGCAGCTTGGTCCGATGATCGAGGAGAAGTACGGCATTCCGCGCCGCCGCCTCAACGGGCTGATGAGCCCGTGGTGCTACAAGCGGCTCGAGGCCTTCGGCGGCGACATCTCGCGCTTCCGCGTCGCCAAGATCCAGCCCTCGCGCCTGCGGCAGATCGCGATTGCGAAAACCGAGCCGGGCGATGAGAACAACCAGGACATCTCCTCGCTGGTCGGCAAGGTCGACATCCGCAAGCTGGAGACGTATGCGCAGAACGACCCCGACGCCTACAGCTATTCCGGCGGTCTCAATCGCTCCAACCAGGGCATTCTCGAATTCGTCGAGATGTTCAAGGCGCCGATCAAGATGCTGCACCCGCTGCTGACGGCGACCCAGGAAGGCAACTATATCGGCACCGAGAATATCGGGGCGATTCCATTCACCGGCATCGTTCTGGCGCATTCGAACGAATCCGAATGGCAAAGCTTCAAGTCCAACAAGAAC
>Ga0210405_10000281_pt1 | contig 71045 bp, 66 predicted proteins | sample IncBWH11MmetaG_FD_155492 | JGI IMG/M metagenome (GOLD analysis project Ga0210405, IMG submission 155492) | Forest soil microbial communities from Barre Woods Harvard Forest LTER site, Petersham, Massachusetts, United States - Inc-BW-H-11-M | ecosystem: Environmental > Terrestrial > Soil >... | reverse complement strand
AGTGCACCATCAACGGCATCGGTGAACGCGCGGGAAATGCCTCGCTGGAAGAAGTCGTAGTGGCGCTGGCGGTACGCAAGGACAGCTTCGGTGTTACGACGGGCATTCGGCTGGAAGAACTTTTTCCTACGAGCCGGATGCTTACTGAAATTACGGGAGCGCAGGTGGCGCCGAACAAGGCGGTTGTGGGAGCGAACGCCTTCGCACACGAAGCGGGAATTCACCAGGATGGCATCATCAAGAACCCGCTGACGTACGAGATCATGACGCCTCAGTCCGTCGGGGTGCCGGCGCGGTCCCTGGTGCTCGGAAAGCATTCCGGGCGCAACGCGCTGCGCTTGACGCTGCATGACCTGGGTTACGAGGCGAGCGACACGGAGCTTGCGGAAGTTTACAGCCGGGTGACGGCGCTGGCGGATCAGTCCAAGCAGGTCCGCTCGCGGGACATTGTCGCCATCGCGCACGAGGTGATCCGGCGGCGGTCCGCGGCGATGGCCGCCGAATCGACACCGGCCGCCTGAACTTTTCGCCTGCTAAAGAAGAGATTGCCACGCCAGAAAGGCGCTATTTTGTACCTTGCCGCGCTGCGCGGCTGGCCAGAATTCTGTTTCGGTACGGGGACCACCATGAAGAAGACCATTGTGCTGCTGCCGGGAGACGGCATCGGCCCGGAAGTGACGCGCGCGGCGGCGGCCATCCTGCGGGAATCGGCGCAAGAATTTAGCCACCAGTTTGAATTTGCGGAATTTCCCATTGGCGGCGCGGCTATCGATGCCGCCGGGACGCCGCTTCCTAACGACACGCTGGAGGCCTGCCGCAAAGCGGACGCCGTATTTCTGGGAGCGGTGGGCGGGCCGAAGTGGGATGGACTGCCCGTCGGGAAGCGCCCGGAGAGCGGACTGCTAGATCTGCGCAAAGGGCTGGGGCTTTACGTTAACGTCCGTCCCGTGAAGCTGCTGGAGCCGTTGAGAGGAATCTCGCCCTTGAAGGCGGACCGGCTCGGGGACCTGGACCTTGAGATTGCGCGCGAACTCGCCGGCGGAATGTATTTTGGCGAGCGGGGACACGCGACGGAAAAGGGCGTGGAGCGGGCGTGGGATACGGAGTCGTATTCCACGCCGGAGATCGAACGCATCGCCACGTTTGCTTACGCGCGCGCGGAGAACCGCTCGCGGCGGCTGTGCTCGGTGGACAAGGCGAACGTACTGAACAGCTCGCAGCTCTGGCGCCGCACCGTCACGGCCATGAGCGCGGTCTATCCTGCGGTGAAACTCGAGCATATGTACGTGGACAATGCCGCGATGCAGTTGACGCTGCACCCGGCGCAATTCGATGTGCTGCTTAGCAGCAACATGTTCGGCGATATTTTGAGCGATGCCGCGGCGGCGCTGGTCGGCTCGATTGGGCTGATTCCGTCGGCCAGTTTCGGGTCCTCCGCGCCGCTGTTTGAGCCCATTCATGGTTCCGCGCCTTCGCTGGCCGGGACAGACTCCGCTAATCCGATTGGTTCAATTCTCAGCGCTACGATGATGCTGCGAGACGCCTTCGGTCTTTCGCTGGAAGCGGATTGGGTCGAGCAGTCCCTCCAACGTGTGCTCGCCGGCGGCTACCGCACGCCCGACATCGCGGAGCCAGGCGCGCGCGCCGTGGGCGGCTCCGTGTTCACCGAAATCCTGCGCGAAGAGATGCAGCGCACTTTCGAGCACGCCGAGCGTTACGGCTGGGGCGTTTAGAAACCTCCTGACACCTGCATCCCGAGCCTGTAAACTCTAGGTGTTCTAGAGGCGAGTAAGATGTACAAGAGCAAAGCACCACTTTTGACGTTCTGTCTGAGTTTTTTTTTCCTTTCGGCGATGCTCCTAAGCGTTGTGCCAAGAGTAGCGCGATCATCCCAAGGTGGTATAGCTAAGGCGTCAACAAGCCAGAATCGAAGCACCCCCAGGAAGACAGGTTTTGATGTGATCAGCATGGGCGAGTTGAGAGACAAGGACGGAGTCCATCTGGGCTTTACGCTCTTCAAGGCATCTGATGGCAGCGGCCTGACAGTTCTTTACGAAGGGTTTGGAAGCCCGGCGAGAGCGCAGGAATATTTCGAGAAACAGTTAGTCCAAGCGGTAAGAGTAATCGAGCGGAAGAACAAGCTCAATGCCTTAGGAAAGGTTGTTGGCGAACGTGCCGAAATTCTATTTAGTGTCGACTCCAAGAAGACGATGCCCGCTGTACTGTGGATCGATGGAGAGTTGTTCCACGAAATTTACTCCCCATCTCGCGAGAGAATCCTCGAGCTGGAAAAAGTGTATAAGTACTGAATAGCTTGCAGGAAGTGAAGTCGCAACCGATTAGTCTGGTCGACCCACGTTAACGAGGTACCGGACGGGGCGCCTTCGCATCGAGCCCGGTCGCCTTGCGATAAGCCGCTGAGAATGCTACTTTTACACTTTCCGAAGCAGCCTGCGTCCGGCTAAAGCCAGGGGCCACAAGGTGGTTTAGACGAGGACGCGGGCAGCGATTCCGTTACAGAGCGGCTTGACCAAAAGGTGAGAAACATCATTACTCATCGCGATGCCCTTGAGCTATCCTCACGGCGGATGGGCCGCTGTTCGTCGTAATCCGATAATGGCTCAGCCTAGATCCAATTCGCACCGCTCGTTACCTTCCGCTGACAACGGGAACGTTTCCTATTGGCGGGTGGAGGGCTCCCTCCTCGAGCTTGGCGCCATGCGCCCGGTCGGTTTTTTTACGTGGAACGCGCAGAGCTTTGCCGAACGCTGGGCGCGCCGCGCGGGCATGGCCGGCATGGTGCTGGCGCGGCCTTTCGCTTATTTCGCAAGCCGCACGTTTGCCACGCGCTTCCTGCACATTTTGCTGCGCGGGGTAAGCCGTGATCGCCTGGATCTTCTCGGCGAAGAGTACTTTCACTACGTTTTGAAGCCGCAATTGCGCCGCGAGGCCGCCGAAAACCTGCTCGAAGCCGTCCGCAACGGTGAGCGCGTCGTCCTGGTCGGACAGCTCCTGGAAAACGTGCTACGGCCGCTAGCGCACCATTTCGGAGTCGAGTCGTTTATTGCGAACCGTCTCGAATATCGCGACGGCAAGGCCACGGGCCGGCTGCTCGACCCCATCGTGCGTCCGCGCGGTCCCCTGGCCTGGATCGCCAGTGGCGGCGCCAACGGCCGAATTCCCCGGGAAAAACTTTTGCGTCAACTGGGATGGTCGAAAAAGCCCGAACTGGTGGAAAGCGCAAGGCAGCCGACGCACCGTTCCTCCATTTCGCCGGGCAAGTCCGTTGCGCTCTTCGGGGAAACTCCGCGGGTCGCGCGCCTCTCCGTGCTGGAGAACCTGGCGAACCGGCATCTGCTCCTCATCGGTGTGACGGGATTTATCGGCAAAGTGTGGCTCGTCGATCTGCTCGAAAACATTCCCGGCATCGGCAAAATTACTTTGCTGATTCGCTGCAATCGCACGACTTCCGCGCAGCGGCGCTTCGAAAAAATCGTCGAGGAATCGCCCGCTTTCGACACGCTTCACGACCGCCATGGCCCTAAGCTCGGCGCATTTCTGGCGCAAAAAGTGGAAGTGGTCGAAGGCGATGTGAGCCTGCCGGGCCTGGGGCTGGATGAGACGACGCAAGCGCGCCTCGCAAAATCGCTCGACCTCATCGTGAACAGCGCCGGCTTGACCGATTTCAATCCCGATTTGCGCGAGGCCCTCTCCTCCAACGTCGATTCCGCGATTCACCTTCTCGGCTTCCTCCGAAAGTGCGCGCACGCCGGGCTGATGCATCTTTCCACCTGCTACGTCGTGGGCATGCGCGACGGCCGCGTCGCCGAGCAATTACAGGACAATTACAATCCTGCCGTCGATTCGCAGTTCGACGCCGAGCGCGAAGTCGAATCGCTCCGCGAGACGATTCGCCACGTGCAAGAACGCTCGGAAAGTCTGGAGCTGGACAAAGCGCTTCGCCGCCAGGCGCTCGGGCGCAGCGGCAATGAAGCTGCCGCGCCTGCGGGAGAGCTCGACGGCGTGCTGAAACGCAATCGCGCGCGCTGGGCCCGCAACCGGCTGGTGCGCGTCGGCCTGCGCCGCGCGCAGCACTTGGGCTGGCCAAATACTTATACTTTCACGAAGAGTTTGGGCGAGTCCATCCTCACGCGCCATGGCCGGGATCTTCCCATCGCCATCGTGCGCCCGTCGATTGTCGAGAGCTCGGAGCGCTCTCCATTCACCGGATGGAATGAAGGCATCAATACTTCCGGCCCGCTTTCCTACCTTCTAGGCACGAATTTCCGCCAACTCCCTTCGAATGAGCGCAAGTGCCTCGACGTCATTCCTGTCGACATGGTCTGCCGCGGAATGACGCTTATTGCTTCCGCGGTTGTCTCGCGCCGCCACGCCCGACTGTACCAGCTTGCGACTTCGGCCATCAACCCAGTCAATATGGGGCGCAGCATCGAACTCACGGGGCTGGCACACCGCAAGCATTACCGCACCACGCAAAGCATCGACAGTTGGCTGAAGGTAAAGTTCGAAACCATCCCGGTCTCGAAGCAGCGCTACGAGCGCCTCTCGATTCCCATGCAGAAGGCGGTGATCTCCCGCATCAATCGCGTGGCCGTCTCCCTGCACATGAAGAAGCCGCCGCTGGCACGGGCGGAGCGCGACCTCATCCGTGCCGAAAAGCTCATCGAGCTTTATGAGCCTTTCATTCTTCACAACGAGCACGTCTTCGAATGCGAAAACGCGCGCCTGCTTTCCGCCGTGCTGCCGCCCGAGGAGCGCGCGCTCTTCGACTTCGCGCCGGAGGCGATCGACTGGTGGGATTACTGGATCAACGTGCACATCCCGGCGCTGCGCCGCTGGTGCTATCCGCTGATGGAAGGCCGCCCGCTGGAATTGCGCGAGCCGCGCGCGCTGGATTGGTCCGGCGAAGCTACGCGCGGGGCCGCGCTCTCCCAGGCCGCCGCGCCCTCCGATCCTTTATGGCGATCTTCGTAACCGGCTCGACCGGCTACCTGGGCAGTTATCTTGCCGCGGGGCTCCTCACCGGGTACCGTGACACGCTAAACCTTCTGGTTCGCGCGAAGACCGAACAGGAAGCGCGCGAACGGCTTTGGACTTCCCTGCAATTGCATTTCGACTTTCCCACGTTCCTCGAATACCTGAACATGCGCGTGCGCATTTTTCGCGGCGACCTGACCAGCGAGCGCTTTGGCCTCTCCGACGACGAATACCACACGCTGGTGGACACCACGGACTCGCTAATTCACTGCGCCGCTTCGCTCAACCGCAAATCAGAAAAGCAGTGCCTGAACGTCAACTTGCGCGGCACACTCGAAGTCATCCAACTCGCCCGCCGCGCGCAGAATCGCAACGGCCTGCGCCGCTATTCCCACGTCTCTACCGTGGCGGTCGCGGGAAAAAGAAAAAACGAAGTGGTCACCGAAGACGCCGCCATCGATTGGTCGCGCTCCGACTACGATCCCTACGCGCGCACCAAGAAATTCTGCGAGCACATGGCCAATCAGCTCCTGCCCGACGTGCCCAAGACCATTTTCCGCCCCGCCATCGTCTTGGGAGACAGCCGCCGCCCGGAGACTTCGCAGTTCGATATGGTCCATGCCTTTCACGTTTTGGCGCAGATGCCTGTTCTTCCGCTGCGTCCTCACGATAAAATCGATATCGTCCCGGCAAACTATGTTGGCAAGGCCATCTTGACCATTCATCAAAAAGAAGCGCCCGCGCATGGCATCTATCATTTGTCGTCCGGCACCGGCTCGCAGACCTACCACGAGCTGACCGACGCCATTTCGCAAGCCGGCGGCATGCTGAAGCCCATGTTCATGCCGTCGCTGGGCGGTCCCTTTTCCAGCACCGTCAATTGGGTCGCGAATCGCCGGGGCGCGACGGGTTACGGCGCATCGCTGCTCAAAGTTTTCTGGCCATACCTCGATTGGAATACGGTATTCGACAATGCGCGCGTGGTCGCCGAGCTTGGCGAAGCGCCCGCAAAATTTTCCACCTATGCGGCCCCGCTTCTGAAATACAGCCGCGAAAATAAATTCCAGTTTCCCGCCAAGCCGTGGCCTTCCGCCCCCAACGCGGAAAAGAATGCCGCCGCGGGAAGGGCCCGCGGATGACGGACTTTCTCCTCGTCGCCTGGGTCAGCGCGTTGATTGAAATCACGCGCCTCGGCTGGATGCTCGGCCTCGGCAAGCGCTGGACGCCCGGCGAAAAATTGAAGCTGCTCTTTGCCGGCTACAACGGCAACCGCAATACCGGCTCCGATCTGCGCGTCCAGGAAACGCTCCGCCAGATTCGCCATGTTCTTGGCGCCGAAAACGTCGATTTCAGCGTCATGACCCAGAATTTCGATCTCACCCGCGGTTATTTCGAGGGCACGCGCCAGGTTCATTTGCCCGATGTGTTTCCGCCCTTCCTCTTCCGCGAAGTTCGCGCCAATCACGGCGTGATCGCGTGCGAAGGCTCGATGTTCAAAAGCAAATTCGCCAACGCACTCACCACCATGATGATTGGCTCGCTCGGAATCGCCTCGGCGGAAAACAAGCTCTCCGTTGGATACGGCGGCGAAGCCGGGCACATGGACCCGCTCATCGAAAGCATGTGCGCGCGCTACGTGAACGATTCCCTGATTATTCCCCGCAGCGCGGAGTCGCAGGCCTTGCTCAATCGGCTGGGCATTCCCACCGAACTTGGCACCGATACCGCCTGGACTTTCGAGCCGCATCCACCGGAATATGGCCGCAAAGTGCTCCGCGAAGCCGGCTGGGACGAGAAGACACCCATTCTCGCGCTGTGTCCGATTCTTCCTTTCGTGTGGCCGGTCAAGGCTTCTCTGGCGAAGTATTTGGCACTGGCGACTACCGGCGCCTACAAGGACAGCCAGTATCGCACCGTTTATTTTCATAAATCCGGCCCATCTGTCGATGCGCAAAACTCGCGCTATCTTTCGGCGTTTGCCAGGGCCGCGGCGGCATTCCTTCAGCGCCACAAAGTTTTCCCGATCCTCGTAGCCATGGAAAGGTTGGACGCGCGCGCCTGCACGGAATTTACAGCGCACCTTGGTGGCGCGTCCATTCCGGTCTTCACTTCGGACGACTACGACATCTTCCAGCTCGTAAGCATCCTCCGTCAAAGCTCCTTGATGGTTTCTTCCCGTTACCACGCCATTGTGACCACCATGCCTGCCATGGTCGCTTCCGCTGGCGTCACCATGGACGAGCGCATCCGCAACCTTATGAACGAGCGCGGCCACCAGCATCTTTTTCTCACCGTCGATGATCCCCGCCTCGAACCCAAGCTCCTGGACATGATGGAGCAGCTTGTCGCTGAAGCGGATTCCGTTCGTGACGGCGTCGCCAGGACCGCGGTTCGCAATCTCAAGGTGATGGCGCGCATGGGCAAGTTCCTCGAAGAAGCGGTGCAGCGCGCCTATCCGGAATTCCCGTTGCGCTCCGGCGTTTTTTCCTGGGAAGAGTATTTGCCGCCGCTCAGCAAGGATTTGCTGCTACTCGCCGAGCGCTACGACTCTTCGCAGGCCGCGCTGGCGGCAGTTCGCTGATTCTTCATGGCTAATTTCCTTGAAAACATTCTTGCCCAACTGAAGCGCGCCGATGGCCGCGTCGTTCTTCGTGAAGTCCACGGGGACCACTTTATGAGCGTGACCGGCAGGGAATTGCTCGACCAGATTCAGCTGGTCCGGGCGTTCCTGCGAAGCTCTGGCGTCCAGCCTGGAGACCGTTGCGCGCTGCTGGCCCCCAATTCCGTTCGTTGGGCGGCATTCCATTTGGCGCTCATGGCCGAGGGCGTGATCGTCGTGCCGCTCTATTCGCGTCAGGCGCCCGCGGAACTCGCCGCCATGATGAAGGATTGCCAGACGCGAATGACTCTTGTGAGTGACGCCTCGCTCGGTGAAAGCGTCGCCCAGGCTTGGACGGAGGCTCCGCGCCGTGTGCTCTTCGATGAGGTCCTGCGGCAGTCACCGCCGCAACCTGCGATTCCCGATGCGCCGAATCCTCGCCAGGACAGCGATATCGTCACCATCATCTATACTTCCGGAACGTCCGGAGAACCGAAAGGAGTTTGCCTCAACGTCGGCAATCTCACGCACATGCTTTCCTGCACGACGGAGCGCCTCGATCAGCTCATGGGCGCGACCCACGAACCAGACCGTGTCTTCCATTACTTGCCGTTCAATTTTGCGGCCTCCACGATTCTGATGCTCTCTTGCCTCACGCGCGAAAGCGTACTTACGCTTTCGACGGATCTAAACAGGCTCGCGGACGAAATCCGCCTGGCTTCACCGAACTATTTCCTGAATGTTCCCACTTTGCTGGAGCGCGTCCGGCGCGGCGTGGAAGAGGTCATTGCCAAGCGGCCGGCAATGATCCGTTCCTTGTTTGCGAGGGCGCGCAACGCCTGGCAGCGGAAGCACGTCGGGCGCGGCCGCGCGTCCGATGCCTTCTGGCTCGCGCTTGGCCGCGGACTCATCTTTCGAAAGATTCGCGAGCGCTTCGGTTTACACCTCCGCGCATTGATCTGCGGCTCCGCGCCGCTCGCTCCGGAGACCCAGCAATTTTTCCTCATGCTCGGCATTCCCGTGCTCCAGGCCTATGGGCTTACGGAAACCACCGGCATTTGCACGCTGGACGACCCGCGCGTGCCCGTCGAGCCGGGTTACGTCGGCACGGTCATTACTGGAATCGAGATGAAGCTGGCTGAAAATGAGGAGATCGTCGTGCGCGGCCCGCACATTTTCCCGGGCTACTGGAACCGTCCGGAGGAGACTGCCTGCGCGTTGCAGGATGGATGGTTCCACACCGGCGATCAAGGCGAAGTCAACGTTCGCGGAAATTGGCGCATCAGCGGCCGCATCAAGAACCTGATCATCTTGAATTCCGGGCACAACATCGCGCCCGAACCCATCGAGGAAAAAATCGCTCGGCTTCTTCCTTCGGCACAACAAGTCGTGGTGGTCGGCAATGGGCGCGGCTATCTGTGCGCTCTGGTGGCCGGCGCGGTCGAGTCCGCAGCCGCTCAGGCGGCGCTCGATGCCGTGAATCCCGAGCTTCCGCATTATCGCCAGATTCGGAATTTCGCGCTTATTCCCGATGTTCTTTCGCCGGAGAACGGTCTGCTCACCGTCAACGGTAAACTTCGCCGCGATGCCATCAATGCGCGTTATGCTTCGGAAATCAAGGCCATGTACGGTTCGAAAGCCGCCCGCGAGGCGGTCAGCGGGCAGCACGCATGAAATCCTTCACCGGCAAAACGCTGCGTTGGGAATGGCGCGAAGGTGTGATCGAGTTGACTCTCGATCATGCGCCTGCCAACGAAATTGGCACTGCCATGCTCGCGGAGCTGGAAAAGTTTGTCGTAGCATTCGCCGTGCTTGCACCGGTAACTTCCGTCTGCATTATTGCCAGCGCGCGCAAGTCCGTCTTTTCCGCTGGCGGCGATTTGCGCGAGCTGTACGCCACCGCAGCGGCAGTTCCGGAAAAGGACCGTCCGGCGGGCGTGCGCGCTTTTCTGGAACGCATCCACGCCGTTTTGAACGCCATCGACGCCGCGCCCTTTGTCACCATCGCTGCCGTTCACGGTGCCTGTCTTGGTGGAGGATTCGAACTGGCGCTGGCCTGCGACATGATCGTCGCCGACAAAATGGCTCGCTTTGCGTTCCCCGAACTGCGCCTGGGATTCATCCCCGGCTTCGGTGGCATTCCTCGGCTGAAGCGCGATCTCGGCAATGCCTTCGTGCGTGATTTGCTTTTCACCGGGCGAACCGTCAACGCCACGCGCGCACAGGCCGTCGGCCTCGTCGCCCAGCTTGCTGGTGAAGGCGAAGTCCTTCGAATCGCCCGTTCCACCGCCGCGCAAATCACCAAGTACGACGCCGTAACGCGTGCCGCCGCCAAGAAATTCATCAAGCCCATCCCGCACGAGGAGCTTCGCCGCGAGATCGACCTCTTCTGCGAACTCTTCACTCGCCCCGCCGTCATGGCCGCCCTGAAAAAATTCGTCGAAGACTCCGGCCCCATGCCCTACTTGCCATAATCGCAATGCGTGTCCGTAGGGGCGCAGCATGCTGCGCCCCTACTCGACGAGATCGTGCGTATGGGGGGTGGCAAGAGTATTCAGCGCGCCAAAATCCTCGCGAGAAAAGCGAGCTAGACGCCAACTGCAACGCTCCTCTCCTAGTCGAAATACCAGGCCCCCACCTAGCCAACTGGCGGATGTAGACGCCCCCGCTCCCGTTGCATCTTGTTCATGGAGGTAGGGAAATGTCAGCAGAACTCATTGAACTTTCGAATGCTTTGGCCCAGGCCACCGGTCGCGCCGCGGCGTCCGTGGTCGCCATTCATACCGAGGCGCGCGGTTCGTCCAGCGGCGTCATTTGGCGCGAAGGAGTCATCGTCACCGCGGAACACGCGCTTCGCCGCGATGAAGAAATTCAAGCAACGCTGCCCGATGGCCGCGTCGTGCCTGCCACTCTCGCCGGCCGCGATGCTTCCACCGATCTTGCCGTCCTGAAATGCGCGGAGGCAGGCAATCGGCCAATCGAGCATGGCGCTGCCTCAACAATTAAACCTGGCAGCATCACTCTGGTCGTGGGCAGGACGCGCGCCAGCGGCCCCGTGGCGGCGCTGGGAGTTGTAAGCCTGGTTGTTGCAGAACGCCGCACTTGGACGGGCTCCTCGCTTGTTCCCTACATTCGGCTGGATGTCGGCCTGCAACCCACCGCCGTCGGCGGCGCCGTAGTCGACGTGTACGGTAAGGTCGTGGGAATCGCGTCGCCGCGCTTTGCCCGATTCGACGCCATTGCCATTCCAGCCGCCACTGTCGATCGTGTCACCGAAACGCTATTGAAGAAAGGCCGCATCCCTCGTGGCTATCTCGGCGTGGCTCTGCAGCACGTGCGCCTCCCGGAACAATTGCGGCAGTCGTTGCAACACAACGAGAAGACCGCGGCCATCATTCTCGAAGTCGAACCTGATGGACCAGCCCACAAAGCAGGAATCGTCATCGGCGACATCCTGGTGTCTTTGGCGGGGCAGCCCATTTCGCGGCCCGAAAACGTCCAGCCTCATCTCCAGGCGGAAAACATCGGCAAGTCTTTGAGCGCCAGAATTGTTCGCGGAGGCGCTGCCCGGGACGTGTCGATTTCTGTCGGTGAACGCGCAAATGGAGGCGAGTGACATGGCCATCGCCGGATTTGGTGAGATTGCCGAGCAACTTCGGCGCTCGACGGTCCTCATTCATGCCGGAGGCCGCGGGAGCGGCTCCGGTGTGATCTGGTCCAGCGACGGCGTGATCGTGACGAACGCCCATGTCGTGCATGGTTCGAGCGTGCGCGTTCAGCTTTGGGACGGACGCGAATTCGAAGCGTCCGTAACCGCGCGCGATCCACGGCGCGACCTGGCAGCGCTTCGAATCGGCGCGGCCTCTTTGCCCGCCGCGTTTCCCGCGGATTCATCGCAACTGCGTCCTGGTGAGCTTGCCATCGCCATAGGCAATCCGCTCGGATTTGTCGGTGCGCTCACAACCGGAGTGATCCATGCCATCGGCCCGTTGCGCGCGCTCGGCTCGCAAACCTGGGTGCAGGCCAGTGTGCGGCTTGCTCCCGGCAATTCCGGCGGGCCGCTGGCTGACGCCCGTGGCCATGTGATCGGCGTCAATACCATGGTTGCCGGTCGTCTCGCGCTTGCCATTCCGAGCAACGCAGTGCGCGATTTTCTTGCGGCTGTGCCACGCAGCGCGTGGCTTGGCGTCACCGTCCATCCCGTGCGCTTGCCTCGCGCCAATGGTCACGCGTTCGGATTGGTCCTACTGGAAGTCGAGCCAGGTGGCCCAGCCGCCCAGGCGTCACTCATGGCCGGAGACATCTTGCTCGGAACGGAGGAAAAGCCATTCCAATCGATCGACGATCTTGCCGGGGCGATGGATGGGCAAGGACTCCGCCTGTTGCGCTTCGAATTCCTTCGCGGCGACTACTCACGCATCCGGCGTGTGACCGTGCAACTGGAAGTTTCGAACCACGGAAAGGACCGCATCGCCGCGTGATTCGCGTTTTTATCGTCGCAGCTTCGCCCCTGATTCGCGGAGGCCTGCAGAGCATGTTGGCGGACAGCCGCTTCGAGATCGTCGGAAGCGCTGCGGATCCCGATTCCATCTCCGGCCAGCTCGTCGACGTTGAACCGGATGTCGTTTTGGTGGAAGCCGTTGCGGATGCTCAAGAAGAGTTGCTGAATGCCCTTGAGGACGCCGAAGTTGCCCGGGAATATGCAATCGTCGTATTGTCGGAGCAGCCAAAGGCCGATTGGCTCTCCAAGGCGCTTCGCGCCGGAGTGCGCGCCGTTTTGCCCCGCGACGCCACTCCCGAACAACTGCGCGCCGCTCTCGAAGCCGCCGCGGCTGGGCTGGTCGTTGTGCATCCCTCCGAGATAAACGAGATTCTTCCTGCGCACGCGGAGTTGTCCGCTCCACTCCGCGAGCTGCCGGAACCACTCACGCCGCGCGAGCGCGAAGTGCTCCAGATGATCTCCGCTGGACTCGGCAACAAGGAAATTGCCGTGCGCTTGTCGATCTCCGAGCACACCGTGAAATTCCACGTGGCTTCGATTTTGGGGAAACTTGGTGCTTCCACCCGTACGGAAGCTGTTTCCATAGGAATCCGCCACGGCCTCGTCCTGCTTTAGGGCCACCTCTTTAGAAAATCCGCAACGCGACAGGACCACCATTCATTGAATTTTCTTTCCCGGCTTAGGGATGATAAATTTGTTCTTCCATGCGCACGCTGGAACAGACCACACAGGAAGTCCTCGACCTCGCGGCAAAGCATTTCCAACTGCCTGCGGGATCGCTCGCGCCCGGTGACGATTTCTTCAAGAAACTCGGCATCGACAGCCTCCAGACGCTGGAGATGCTCTCGCGCCTTGAAAATCATTTCGGCATCGAGTTGCCCGATTACGAGGTTCAAGGCGTCAGCGATTTCAAGACTCTGGCTGAACGGATTCAGTCCCGCCTGTAATGCTGGACCTTTCCAAATATCAATCCATAGGTGAAGCGTTGCGGGATGCGCTGGATCAGTTTTCCACCGAAGTGTGTCTGATCGAAGCCGACCGCGAACGCGAAAAGGAGCGGTTGACGTACAGCGATTTCAAGAAACGCGCGCATCCGCTTGCGAAAGCTTTGCAGGCTGGCGGATTCTCCGCGGGCTCTCGCGCCAGCATCATCATGACGAATCAGTCGAAGTGGCTGATTTCGGCCTACGCGATTTTCTTCGGCGGCGGCGTCCTCGTTCCGCTCGATTACAAACTGACGCAGGAAGAGCAATGGCAACTGCTCAAACATTCGGGCGCCTCCGTTCTCATCACCGAATATCCGATCTGGAGGCAACTTAGCGCCTCCAGCGGCCGCGCTGCTGCGGCCAACGTGCGAACCGTGCTGGTCACCGAAGCGCCGGCAAACGCCGATCTCTCCGGCGCCCAGCGTTGGGAAGAATTTCGCGGCACTGGCGAACCCGCTTTCTTCCCGCGCAAGCGCGAGGACACCGCCTGCATCGTATATTCCTCGGGAACCGGAGGCCGGCCGAAGGGCTGCATGATGACGCACGAAAATTATTTGGAGCAGTGCGTCGCGCTCACATCGATTTATCCGTTCTGGCCGGGGGTGCGCTACCTCAGTATTTTGCCGACGAATCACGCCATCGATTTCATGGTCGGATTTTTCGGGCCGTTCACGTGCGGCGCGACGGTCGTGCATTTGCGCACGTTGCGTCCAGAATACGTGCGCGAAGCTTTTCCGAAATACAAAATCACTTACGTGAGCCTCGTTCCGCTCGTTTTGAGAAACTTGCAGAAAGGTTTGCAAGCGCGCTTCGACGCGCTGCCGCCGGGCAAACGTAAAGTATTCAATGCCTTCGTTCAAATCAACAAAGCACTCACGAAAAGCCAACCGCGCCTCGGAATCAGCCGCCTTTTGCTCAAGCAAGTCCACGAAGCATTTGGCGGTGAGCTTCGCACAATTATTGTGGGCGGCGCCTTCACTGAACCGCAAACTCTCCAATTTTTCTACGACCTCGGCATTCCCGTCGCGAACGGGTACGGCCTCACGGAAGCCGGCACGGCCATCACGGTTAACGATTTGAAGCCGTTTCGCGCGGACACCGTTGGCAAGCCGTTGCCCGGTATGGAAGTGCGCATCGTAAATCCGGCCTCCGATGGCGTTGGCGAAGTTGCCGTTCGAAGCAAGACCGTCATGGCGGGTTATTTGAATGAACCCGAGCTCACCGCGGAAACCATCGTCGACGGTTGGCTGATGACCGGCGACCTCGGGCGCTTCGATGGCGCGGGCCACTTGCAGCTCGCGGGCCGCAAAAAAAATATGATCGTCACCGAAGAAGGAAAAAATATTTATCCCGAGGACATCGAGGCTGTTTTCGAAAGCCTTCCGGTGAAAGAATTTTGTGTTTTCGCCGCCAACTACATCTGGCCCAAGCGTTCGATGACCGGCGAAAAACTTGTGCTGGTCCTCCATCTCGAGCCGGGACAGCAGTTCGGTGAAGAACTCCGCTGCGACATCAACGCGCGCAACAATCGCCTGCTAAACTACAAGCGCATCCACGGGGTCGTTCTGCTGGACGAGGACTTTCCCCGGACGGCTTCTCTCAAGATCAAACGCAACGTTCTGGCAGAGCGCCTTGCGAAGCTGGAGAGCGCGTCCGCGATTCTGCCGTTGTGAAGCAGGCTTGAAAATGAAAGTGGTGGCCGGAAGTTAGAGTTTGGGACACGAACGCACACTACATGGATCGATTTTTCGCCATCGTCAACCCCGCCGCCGGTGGCGGCCGCTCCGCGAAACTCGCGGGGCCTGCGTTGGCACGCTTGCGCGAGCACGGGTTGAAGGTGGACGTCATCGCTTCCACCGCCCAGGGCCACGCGGTGCAACTGGCCCGTGAAGCCTACGATCAAGGCTACCGGCGGTTTCTGGCGGCCGGCGGTGATGGCACGGCGCACGAAATTCTCAATGGAATTTTTGCGGGGCGCAGCGCGGTGCAGCGCATCGCGCTGGGATTCCTGCCGATGGGCACCGGCAATTCTTTTTTGCGCGATTTTGCGAAAGACGGGGAAGCGGCTTCGATGCAGGCGCTGCTCGAGGGCCGCACTCGCGCCGTCGACCTTTTGCGGCTGACGCACGCCGCGGGCGAAATCTATTCCTTTAATCTTCTCAGCGTCGGCTTCACGGCTGATGTTGCTGCTCTGACCAATCGCATGTTCAAGCCGTTTGGCGATCTCGGTTACTTGCTCGGCGTTTTCGTGCGCGTGGTGCAGTTGCGGCGGCGGTCGATGGCGCTGCGCTGCGACGATGATGCGGAATGGGACGAGGGGCGCTCGCTTTTCCTGACTTTCAACAACAGCAAATATACGGGCGGGACGATGCTCATTGCGCCGGATGCGGACCCTACCGACGGGCTCATTGAATTTGTGCGCTGGGGCCCGATCGGCCGGCTGGGCCTGCTGCGCACATTGCCGCGTCTTTACGACGGTTCTCATATCAAACATCCGCTGGCTTCGCGGCGCGCGGTACGCCACGTCGAATTCAAAGAACGCGCGCCGATGGACGTGATGATCGATGGCGAAGTGGCCACGCTGGCATGCCGTTCGCTCGACGTTGTTCCCGCAGCCGTGGACATCTTCATATGAAGAAAACCTGGCTGGCGATGCGCAGCGCCATTCTCTGGATTTTGAGCGGACTGCATTTTTTCATCGTTACGCCGACGCTGGTGTTTCTGGGGATTTTTCTCGATCCGCGCAAACACGATTGGCTGCAGCGCGGTCTGTGCAGACGCATCGCTTTTTTGTCGGGCGCGCGAGTGGAAGTCATCCGATCGGCCGGCTTCGACGCCAGCCGGACGTGCTTTTTCTTCGTCAATCACGTCAACCTTTTCGATCCATTCATGCTGTACTGCGCCATCCCGCAGTTTGTGCGCGGATGGGAGCTGGAATCGCACTTCAAGATTCCGGCGTACGGCTGGCTGATGAAGCGGTTCGGGAACGTGCCGGTTCCGGATGTGCGGCGGCCTTCGGATTTGAAGCGCATGTGGCGGCTGACGCAGGATGCCGTCAACGGCGGGACCAGCCTGATTATCTTTCCGGAGGCCAAGCGGACACGCAACGGGCACGTGGATCAATTTCAGGACGGCGGTTTCCGGGTGGCGCAGCAACTCGGTATTCCCATCGTGCCCGTGAGCCTGGTGGGCTCGTTCCGGCATCACCGGACGGGCCACTGGATGCTGTGGCCGGCGAAAGTTACGGTTTATCTGCATGACACCATCGAGACCAAAGGGCTGACCAAGGAAGATGTGCCGGCGCTGCGGGAACGCGTTCGCGAAATCATCGCGGCACCCGTGGAGGAAGCCTTGGGGCGAGGGCAGGGAAGCGGTACATCTTCCAAGGATTGGACGCAACAACCCGTCGGATAATGGCCTTCCCGGAAATAATTGTGCTGAGGGGTACCCCCCACCCCCGGGTGTTTTTGCAAAAGAGTTCGGAATTGTTTGAAAAGAAAAGGGTTGAGCTTTTGGGGAATGCAAAAGAGTGCGCAAGAATCTGAAAAGAAAGAACTTGAATAAAAAAGCGAGCTCTCGTTTTCGTATCCATCGCGGGAAACAAAGGAGATAAGCCGGGGCAACGTACCGGTATAGCGGTACGACCAGACAGGATGATTGCCGATGCCAGAGAGGGTTAGAAGGACCGCAGGGCGGGCGAGCATGGTTCGCAGAGCACGAAGAAACCGTGCCGAACTGACCAATCCATTATAGCAAATTGGTACAGTTTGTCAATGATTATTTTAAGTGGTTTGTTTGCTGCGGGATGGCAAGTGCCTGGGCAAGTACGTCGTGAAAAACGAATTTAAAGCGTACAGGTGAGGAGAAGAATGTCCCACCTTTGCATAACCAAACCGCAAAGGTAGGCCACCCGAACCTTCTTAGCGAGTCAAGGTCGAGCCACTCGCCTAGATCATACTGGGACTAACCATGGTAGCCATTTCCAGGTACATGCAGAGTGCGTTGGCTAATTGCATTTGCCGTGGGGTCCGGCACTCCGGCTCAAACAATCTGGGGCTTCCTACCACAATTACTGCTGACATTGCCCGCGAGGTCGCGACATTCAGCCGGTTTAGGCTGTAGAGAAATTCCATTCCCCGAGGCGCCTCTTCCGGCGACGACGTAGTCAGCGAATAGATCACCACGGGAGCTTCCTGCCCCTGGAATTTGTCTACCGTTCCGATGCGCATGTTCGGCAGCCGCGTCTTCAAGTCGGAGACCTGCGCGTTGTACGGCGCGACAATCAGAATGTCGTCCTTTTTCAGAAGCCGGCTGCGACCGGCGCCGTAGAACCATTTCACTTTGGGATTCAGCAATCCTTGCGCGATCCGCGCCACTATTTCTACTTCTTCCGAGCTAGAGTTCCGGTTTCCTTCGTGCTCCACCGGTACAAACCAAAGACCAGCTCCCTTTATCCAAGGATGCCCCTCCACCACCCGACTGCGAGTAAGCGGATGTGAATGCAGCTTGCCTTCGTAGAATACCGGGGAAGTAAATTTGGCGACGTCCTGGTGCAATCGCCATGTTTCGGGCAGGAGAAATCCCAAGTCCGGCGGAATCGTCTTTCTTCCGTCCAAAAGATGCTCCAGCGCAGACTTCTCCGCGCCCTCCGGATGGCTTCCCTTGGTAGGGCGCTCGAGTTGCTGCGGATCGCCCAGCAATACCAGTTTCGTTGCCGCTTGCGAGACTGCCAGCACGTCCGCCAGGGACATTTGCCCCGCTTCATCGATGAACAAAACGTCGACCAACTCGAAGGCTGTTTCCGGGGACCACAACCAAGAAGTTCCGCCCACAACATTTGCCTTTCCGCTGCGCAAGGCGCTCCAGGCTTCGTCGTTGTCTTCTCTGGCAACGGCGACGCCTTCGCCTTCTTCTCCCTCGTTGTCGCGGTCCAGGCATCTAAGGCCCGCAAAGTCGATTTCGTTTGCGGCTTCCACCGCGTCGTCAAGCAACTTCCGAATCACTTTGTGGCTTAGCGCTGTGACGCCAATTCTTTTTCCGTGCTTTACCAATTCGCAGATCATGCGCGCGCCAGTGTATGTTTTCCCCGATCCCGGCGGTCCTTGAATCGCAAACACAGAGTCTTCTAGAGCGAGCGCGATGCGGCTTGCTGTGTTTATGGGAGCCTCGCTGGCAAGCTGTTCTAGTTTTTCCCCGTTCAGCAGACGAGGCGGAATCCGGAGAAGCAGGTCTCGCGCCGCCCGGTACTTTCCGGGAGCATCGGCTCCGTTCGATGCGACCCAGTCTCCGATGCGATAGAGCGAAGCAGCTTGCGCATCGGTGTTGAGCGGGGCATCCCACATGTAGACCGTCGGCTGATGAGCCGCAGCGGTCTTTTTCGTTTTCTTGATATCCACTATGCCGTTGGAGTGGTCGATGGCCACCACGGTGCCGAACTTCTCATCGCCAAAATAAACTTCTTTTTCGACTCGAACGTTGCTGCTTGGTTGTGCGTCGAAAGAGTACCGGTCCGTCGGGACCTGCGTTCCACGCCCAACATCCTCAAGACGTTTGGTAAATTGCATGCGCGTTAGGCCCACGCGTTCGTCCAGGAGCTCCTCATCCGTCATTTCCGCAAAGCGATAGCCTTCCTGCCAGGCCCTCTTGTCTTCGCGTCGGTGCCAGTTCAAGAGCTGAGCTAGTAGCCATTGGGCAGACTGCTCCTTTGACCTCGCCTGTGGATCAACGGGGATTCCTTTGCAGAGCTGATTTGTCAGCGCCGCAACGCGATCCAGTTTCGTTTGCAGCTTCTCTGAGGGATCTCCACTCTTTTCGGGCGGCCTGGGCACTTTCGTCCCGGTGGTCTCTAATTTCTTTCGCTCCGCCTCGAGCCAATCGCGCAAGGCCGCCGCCGAAAAGCAGTCTTCGGAGTTGTATCCCTCCATCGTTTCGCGGATGGAGTTTGGTAACTCTTCGTCGCCCCAACCCAGTTCCAGACGATGCTCCACATACCGCATGGCTGCCCGCGACGTTTCGAGGGGCGTTTTGCGTTCGAATGCGTAAAAGGCTTCCACTTTCTTGAGCGAATATTCTTCCACGCTGGCCCGCAGGCCTTGCTTGAACGCTTGGTGCAAATCCACCAGTATGCCCGCGCGCAGCATCCTGTCGATTTCGTCTTCCCGTGTTGCATACATACCCATCAATCGCTTCAGCGTCCCCGGTTCGTACGCACCGAAGTGATACACGTGCATCCGTGGATTGGCCTTTCGCCGGCGCATGATTTCGTCCACCAGCCACTCGAATCCTTTCTTTTCTTCCTCTGCGTTCAGCGCCCACCGTTTCTCGTAACGATATTCGCCGCCCGCATCCTTCGCGGCGAAGCCAAATAGGTATTGCAGGCCTTGCGTCCCGGCGAATGGATCGCCTTCCAGATCCAGGAACATATCGTCCACCGCGGGCTCTGGAAGCCTGCGAAAACCCATGCTTTCCACGACGGGCAGAATCGGCTCATGGAGGTGCTTTTTCTCAACACGTCCTCGCACTTGTATGCGAGCCTGCTTCATCACTCGCTCGTACCCAGCTTTCGACCCGCGCTTCGGCCTCTCCTTTAGCGGAGTTGGCAGCTCGGCGAGCTTCTCCATCGTTCCCGCATTCCACTCCTCGAATTGATCCCGCTGCTGCCGCCGGATTCCGGCGACAAGCGACAAATGATCATCCGAGCGCCGCCTGTGATCACACTCGCGAAACCATTTGCAGATGTTGCAATGCTCGACGGGCTCCGGGTACGTTCCTCCGGCCGCTTCTTCACCAACCGCTTTCAGCAATCGCTTCTGGACGAGACGGTAATATGCCGCATACTCCAGAACTGCGTACTTTTCGCCCTTGAACCCTTGCCCCGGGGGAATGACCCAAAGAGATTCTGGCAATGTTCCTTGAATTCTCTCGAGCAGGTCGGAATACAAGGAGAGTTGCAGGATTGTGGTCGCCTTTGTCTCCTTCGCTAGTTTGGTATCCTGCACTTCGTACGACCACGCCCATCTCTTACTCGGCGGTGCGACGCGCAGCAGTACGTCAGGCCTGCCAAACCATTTGCCGTCGCTGAGCGCTCCTTGCGCGATCGCCTGCGCGCCCTTCTCCATTAGCGCCAGTGTTTCGGTCAGGAGTCGCTCTTCTTTATGAGGGATCTGTTCCAGGTTCTCGACGGTCAGTCCTTGCTCGGTCAAATGGGTGAGATAGTCTCGCTGATGCCGCAGGCCCAGTTCCTGAAGCACCTTCAAATCTGGAGCGGACCACTCTGGTTCGGCGCGCTTCCCTTGCGCCACTTGCAAATCCAGTGTGGTCAGGTGCCGGCACGCAAGGTGATTTCCCAAGTCTGTCGCCGCCAGACGGATTTGTCCCGCGGTTAGTTTCATTCAACAAAGCCTACTCCACTTCCTGGGGAATTGCGGGCAACTAAAGCGAGAGCCTGATGCCGGGGAGGACGCGGCCGGCGCGGGTTTCCTGCCAGGTGAAATAGATGCGGTGGATGACGGTGAGGGTGGAAACGACGGCGATGACCCAGAGCACCGGGCCCATGCGATTGAAGAGGCCGCCGATGATGAGCAGGACGAGGCGCTCGGGGCGCTCCATGAAGCCGACTTTGCACAAGGGGATGAGGGACTCGGCGCGGGCGCGGGCATAACTGACCATGACGGAGCCGGCGGTGGCGACAGCGGCGAGGATGACGTAGGGAGTGCGGCCGCTGACGGAATAGTAGACCAAGAGGCCCATGTAGAGGGCCATGTCCGCATAGCGGTCGAGGGTGGAATCGTAGAAGGCGCCGAAAGCGGTGACGCGGTTCTGGCGACGCGCCACTTGGCCATCCAAAATGTCCAGGAAGCCGGCGAAGAAAATGATCAAGGCGCCGGTAAAGAAACTACCGATGGCAAAGAAGGCGGCGGCGACGAAGTTTACAACCAGTCCAAGGAAAGTGAGGAGATTGGGGTTAATTCCGGTGGCGGCGATTACGCCAACAATTTTGTCGAGCAGCCATTTGCTGCCGGTTCCAATTCCGCCGGATAACGTAGCCATAAGCGCCTAATAGTGTCTCAGAATCACGGGGGATTCGCGAAACCGAAAGAGAATTGGGGAGGCCGCGAGGTGCGATACTCCCGAGGGGAAACTGGTGGGCCTGGGGGACTTGAACCACCGACCTCGCCCTTATCAGGAGAGGTTTTTATGGCTGCTTGCTTGACTATATTCTGATATAGGTATAACAATCAGATGAGATGACTGTACAATACGAGACTAATCCACGCTGGTTCATGCTCACGTTCACGTTGCCAACGAAAAAAGCGAGCCAACGAGTGGAAGTCTGGCGGAAATTGCAACGCTATGGAGCCATCCCGCTTGGCAACTCCGGTTACTTGCTTCCCAACAATCCATCCAACCGGGAACGCTTCGAGTGGCTGGCGCAGATGATACGTAAGCACGCGGGAGAAGCCTCCGTCGTCAGCGTCCAGTCGATCGACAACTTATCTACTCCGCAACTGGTGGCGCGTTTTGGCGAGGCGCGGGCTCGGGACTACCAGGAACTCATCCGGGATGTGCAAAAGTTCTCTAATGTCGCCCGGCACAAACGTCCGCCCGGACGAATCAGCCGACTGAGAGAGCGGTTTCGGGAAATCGTGGAGATTGATTTTTTTGGGAATCCTCTGCAAAAGCGTGCAGATGAACTACTAGCACGAGCTCATGCCTCGCCCGCGGTTGCTGAAAAATCGGCCAAGACCAATCCAAAGGACTACGTGGAAAGAGTGTGGGTCACGCGGCCCCGTCCCGGAATTGACCGCTCTGCCTCGGCGTGGCTGATTCGGCATTTCATCGACAAGAAGGCGCGATTCACATTTGCCCAAGAGGGAGATGTCCCAGCCGATGCGGTCCCGTTCGACATGTTTCAGGGTGGTTTCGGGCACCGCGGCGAGGACTGTACCTTCGAGACGCTGCGTAAGGAGTTTCGCGTTCGCGATGCGAGGGTCGCTGCGATTGGCGAGATGGTTCACGACGCAGATTTGAACGACGGAAAGTTTGGCCGCAAGGAAGCTTTCGGCGTGGATGAGGTCTTGAATGGCTGGGCTCGGAAAGGCACGCCGGACAAGGAGCTTCTGGAGCGCGGCATGGAAATGATCGAGGGGCTGTATCACTCGGCGAAGTGAGTGCGCGACGTCAAAACGAGCAAGGAAGAATTCAAAACGATCTTAGCTAACACGAAAGAAAGGACTAATCTTATGAAATTCATTTGCAGGATCGCACTTGTCGTCACCTTTACGTTCGGTGCCCTCGGTGCATTTGCCGCAAGCATCGGCGCGCAAGATATGCCCAGCGACTATCAAGACGTGTTGAAGTCGCTCAACCGGAAGGGCGATTTCAAGGCGGGAGTTCTGAAGGTGAATATCCCGCGCAACGATTTGAAGATGACCATCCAGGGATTCTCCACGCCAACACCATTTGGTTTCGGAGGCTGGATTGCGCTGACCAAAGCAACGGACGGGTCCGACGTAATGATGGGCGACCTGGTGCTGCTTCAGGAAGAAGTGAATCCTGTGCTCTCCGCACTGCTCGATAACGGGATTGATGTCACTGCTCTCCATAACCATTTCTTTTGGGACGATCCCCACGTGTACTACATGCACGTTCATGGAATGGGGAAAGCAGCCGACCTGGCACGGCAGGTGAAGCCCGGTCTGGACCTGATTGGGCAAGTGAAACCAGAAGCAGTTGCTTCCGCGAGCGGAAGTGGCACGCCTCTCGATACCGCCAAACTTGCCAAAATCGCCGGCCACGAAGGTGAGCAGACAGGCTCTGTTTACAAAATTACGGTGGGACGCGACGACCCCGGAATGAAAGAACACGGAGCGGTGATCAACGCACGCATGGGACTGAATACCTGGGCAGCATTTGTCGGCACACAGGAAGATGCCGCGATTGCAGGCGATGTCGCCATGCTCGAAAGCGAAGTAACTCCTGTCCTAAGAGCCCTTCGCAAGAACGGCCTGGAGGTGGTTGCCATTCATCACCACATGACTGGCGATCGGCCCGTGGTGATCTTCCTTCACTACTGGGGCAGAGGCCCGGCCGAAAAACTTGCTGCCGGATTCAAGGCGGCTCTCGATGAGCTCGGCAAGGGTGGTGGCAAGGCTTCCCACTCGATGGGGCAGTGAGGAGAAAAAATGCGAACGAAACTATTCTCCTGGCAATTTGGAATTTGTGCCGCGCTCGCCCTCACGGGCTTGCTCTCGTCGGACGCATTCGGACAAACGCTTAAGCAGGTCACGAAGTTTGACCTGCCTGGGCCGGGCGGCAAGCGCTTCGACTATCTCACGATCGATGAGGACGATCACTACCTGCTGTCCGCGCACCTCGCTGCGGGACAGACCTACGTCATCAATCTCGGCACAAACAAAGTCGTCGCGACCATAACGGACACGCCTGGTGCGGAAGGAGTGGAATACGTCCCGGAACTCAAGAAGTTCTATACCTCAAACGCTGGCGACAACACGATCGGTGTGGTGGACCTCAAGCAGATGAAAGTCGTGAAAAAATTGAAAACGGAAGCGAAGCCGGACGGAAGCACCTACGCCGCGCCCTTTCACAAATTGTACGTCTCCGATGAACGTGGAAAAGCAGAAGCCGTCGTGGACGTTCAGACGGATGAAATCATCAACACTCTGCACTTCGATAGCGAAACGGGAATGCCGCAGTACGACCCCGTGGCGCGGAAAGTCTATCTCAACCTGCAGGACCAGAATATTTTCGCCATCATTGATCCGGCGACCGATCAGGTGATTGGGCGATATCCGGTTGGAAAATGCGAAGGAAACCACGGCATGGCATTGGACCCGGAACACCATCGTGCATTTCTCTCGTGCGAAGGAAACGAATTGATGACCGTTTTCGACTTGGACAAGCACGTGCCGATCGCGTTTCTCAAAATGCCTCGCGGCCCCGACGTGATCAAGTTTGACCCGGGTTTGGGCCGGATTTACGTCGCGTGCTATAGCGGCGCCATTGCCATTTTTCACCAAGATGACCCGGACCACTACCGTAAGATCGAAGACTTTCGCGTCCAGCACGCCGTGCATACGCTGGCGGTCGATTTCAAAACGCATCGTGTGTACACGCCAGAACAGGAAGAAGATGGCAAGCCCGTCGCACGAATGGTGGTTTACGATGCCGTGACGAATCCGTAGGGACTTGCTGCAGTCCTTTACCCAATGGTGACCGTCAATTTCATCCCGAATGTGCTTAGGACGTTGTCGAGTGACGGATGGCTTTTGTTCGTCACCCGGTTCGCACGTCTGTTCGCGTACGGCTCGATCTCCGTCATTCTGGTTTTCTACCTGATTGGTCTAGGGCTCACCGAGGCCCAAGCGGGCCTCGTTCTTACGCTGACCCTCGTCGGTGATGTAGTTGTCTCGCTTTACCTGACAACGAGAGCGGACCGTATCGGACGGCGGCGCATGTTGATTGCCGGCTCGATTCTTATGGCCGCCGCGGGCTTAGCTTTCGCCTTGACCAGTAATTTGCTCTTTCTGGTCATCGCTGGCACCGTTGGCGTCATCAGTCCAAGCGGCAATGAAGTTGGGCCGTTTCTCTCCATCGAACAGGCCGCCCTCTCCCAAATTGTTCCGCCTCGGGCGCGCACTGAAGTCTTTGCGTGGTACACACTCGCCGGTTCGGTGGCGACCGCCCTGGGTGCTCTTTGTGGCGGTGGTTTGACACAGGCGTTGCAACACGCGGCGATGACGCATGTGCAAAGCTACCGGGCCGTCGTGTTTTTGTATTCCGCCTTGGGAGTCGCGCTGGCGTTTCTGTTCTTGCGTCTCTCGAAATCGGTGGAGGTGAATCCCGTTTCAAACGGCCCGATCACTTCCTCTAGCGTTGCGCACATCTTTGGAATTGCCCGGTCACGAAACGTTGTACTGAAACTATCGGGGCTCTTTGCTCTCGATTCCTTTGCAGGCGGATTCGTCGTGCAAAGCTTCGCCGCGTATTGGTTCTATCTGCGCTTTAACGTTCAACCTGCCGCACTTGGCGCGATTTTCTTCTGGGCGAATGTCTTTGCGGGAATCTCCGCACTTCTCGCTACCCGGCTTGCAGCGCGCATCGGCCTTATCCGCACAATGGTAGTTACCCATCTGCCTTCGAACATTCTTCTCATCCTCGTGCCGCTCATGCCCAATCTCTCGCTCGCGGTGTTGGTACTTCTTCTCCGCTTCAGCATCAGCCAGATGGATGTTCCCACGAGGCAGTCCTATACGATGGCTGTTGTTCCAGCCGAAGAGCGCTCGGCTGCGGGCGGATTTACCGGAGTCGCGCGCACCTCGGGCGCGGCCATCAGTCCGCTACTTGCGGGATTTCTGTTTGCTCGGCCGTCGCTGATCAACGCCCCATTTTTCATAGCCGGAACGCTAAAAATCATCTACGACCTGCTGCTGTATAAACAATTCGTTGCCGTTCGACCTCCTGACGAAGCAGGCTAGTTCTGAAAATACGTCTCCCACGCCGCACCTGCGGCAATGTTTTTGCAATACGCGACCGATGAACCCTTTTTGAACGGCGACCTCGCGAGGCAATACTTCGAGATCGTGAGCGAGCCAAAGAAGCTCAAGATCTATAGTGCGCCGCATGCGCTTAACCTCGAAGCCACCGGCGACCGCATCGCCTTTCTCGCGGAACAGCTTTCCTTCAAGCCGCCGGACGCCAAGACCGTAGCTGCTATTCCGGCCCTTTTTCAGCCGCCGTGGCCGAAGCCTCCCCGATAGACAGATTAGCGCGACGCGCCGCAGCCGAATGAATTTGCAGTATTGAGTATCGGAAACAGCACTAACTTTCGCAAAGGGTTGCACGAAAATTTAGCTACGGTTGAACAATGTCACGCAGATGAGAGCTAGTCCCACTGAGTGATTTGAGCTAGCTCTTCGCAAATTCGCTGCAACGGTCTTGGTAACTGTTGTCTGAGTGCCATAAGACTAAGAACAGGATGGAGAGCGCCTGCCTCCCATGCAGATGTGCTAGTTGCACGTTTGCGCGTGAGCCGAAAGCTCTCTTCTAAAGTTCTATAAAGGATTCGGCTCTCGGCCGAATCCTTTGGGAAGTTCTGCGGGCGGGCAGTGTGGCTGCAGTTAACGACGCACAGGATGCCGAAGAAGAACTGCACTTGCGACTAGCGCAATCTAGAGGCCGGGTGCATAGTAACCTGTTTTCGCGTAGACGCTGAGAGGCGGAAGTCCCTTGGGGGCGCGTAGCTTGACCTTGATTTTCCGCCAGCGCGCGTCATGTGATTTATTGCTCGGGCGGTATCCCAGAACATATTGGTTGCGTAACTCCGCGCCGATCTTTGCGGTGATGTCTGGCAGTTCATTTACATTCTCTACCGCAAAAGCGCGCCCACCAGTAAGTTCCGTCACTTCATTGAGGAGCGAGGGTCCGTTGAGTTCCTCTGGCGTTCGGCTGCGATACTCAAATGGGGAGAATACTCCGACGGAGTACAGTTGCGTATCCGCTTCTCGTGCCAGTTTCTTGATGTCTTTCTCGTTGTACCGACTATTGTTATCTCCCCCGTCAGACATGATGAGTAAAGCTCGTTTGCCGTTTCTGGCGTTCCTCATCTCGCTGAGGCCCAGAAATATCGCATCGAGCAGTGCGGTGCGGCCCTTTGCAGATGCTGAGAGTATGTGGCTCTGCAAATCCTCTACATTACTCGTGAAGGCGCTCATAACTTCCGCGCGATCGTTGAAACTGACAAGAAAGAACTCGTCCTGCGGATTGGCAGTCTTGAAAAACTGCAAGGCTGCTTCCTTGGCCTTGCCGACTTTGTTGGCCATGCTGCCGCTGAGATCGAAAATGACGCCGATGGAAATGGGAACGTCTTCGGAAGAGAAATACTGGATCTCTTGCTCGACGTTGTTTTCGAAGATTCGGAAGTTGTCGGGCTCAAGGCCTGTAACCAGGCGGTTATACGGGTCGGTGACAGTAACGTTGACAAGCGCCAGGTCCACATCGATATGGACGGGTTGACCCTGCTTAATGACCTTGCCCGGTGTGTCATGCTTCACGTCGTCGAGGATGAGAGATTGGGCAACTGCGAGCACGGGCAATTTCAAGGTGACGATGCCAAAGAGCAGAAGAGAGATCATCGAAAAGAACAAAACACGAGGCGAAACGAAACTACTTTTCACAAGATCTCCATCGCGTTAGGTGTCATAGGACTGAATCTGAATGATTAATGCCCGTTCCTGAATCGTTTTGCGTAGGATTCTGATGCGGCTTGTAGTCTCCAAATTCTTCAGTCTTCACATCGTCATCGCTGACGCCCGAGGTATTAAGCAGGTCAGTCATCGCGGTGACCATTCCCGACGGGCCCGCGATGTAGTAGATGGGTCCTTTGAGCCCGAGGAGATATCGCGAGAGCATCCCACGATTGATGTGTCCTTTTTCATAGGGCCAAGCAATGGTTCTATTTCCAGTGACCGTTGGAATGAAGGTGAAATTCGGATTTTGCACGGTCAAACTTTCAAATTCTTCGATGAACGCCACGTCGTCCGCCTCCCGGTTCGAATAGAACAAATACAGTCTGTGTGGCAGACGTTCCTGTGTGGCCTGGTGAATGATGCTGCGAATGGGGGCAATCCCAATGCCACCCGCCAGAAAGACCGCAGGCCGAGTGATATCTCTATGCAGCGTGAACGATCCCCTGGGGCGACTCACGATGAGTTTAGTGCCAAGGGCAGCAGATTTCAGCGCGGTTTTAAAGGCAGTCCTTCGCATGCGCATCGCGATCATGACCGGCCTCTTATCATGAGGAGAGCTTGCGATTGAGAAGGTCCGGCTATTGTCGTTTTCACCTTCCATGGACGGCCGCATGAACATAAAATCGGCATGCTGCCCGGCTCGAAATCCGAAGCTGGCACCATTTGTGTCAAGCCAGAAAGCCATCGTATCTCTGGCGATTCTTTGCCGATCCACTAAAGTCATTTCATATTCAGCCATGGGTCGTCCTCGGTCTGGGTTTTGCGAAGGCCCTTATGGGCGCCGTCGGCATTTCAACTACATAGACCAAATTGATCGCGGTTTATTCCGAGCTTGCTTCGACGCAACAATCACTGAAGGCGACAAATCAGCTACGGATCCAAAGAGGCAATGCAAAGAAAAACGAAGAAGAGGACTGAGGCAGACTCACAGTTGGGATTCATGACGGACCATCCAAAGGCGATGCGGTAATAAGTATGTGAATCCCACGAACGCTTCCCACCGAGTGGACGTTTTGGTCAGTCCACGATTGAATCCTGCATCGACCACCAAATTCTTGCGAAGGGCCCGGGAAACCGCCCAGAGATTACCGACGGTGTTGCCCTTCTCGAATGGTTGTGAAAAATGCCATATCTCTCCGGAAATTGTGAACTTCCCCAGGGGATGGGAAATGGACAGTGTCTGTCCGAACTGCGCTCGGCGTGCGGCGCCCTGCACTTGCTCGGCAAGTATCCCGTTCGTGTCGAAGTGAAATCCGTGGAGATCTTCACTCAGAAGAATCGAGGTTGATTGACGAAAAGTGCCAATGTCGAGTTCCGGGGCGACACTTGTGTGAACCCGCCGAACATAGCTGATCGAAACAGTTGGCCGTGACTCATCACCGACAAAGAGCACGCCTTGCACGCCTGCGAAGACCTCTCCTTCATGCACCGCCGTTTGGTCTTTTGACCGACTGATGGCGAGCGGCTCACTCTGCAAGAACAGCTCCAACCGCGGAAGCACGGACAGTTTGGTGACTTGGCCGACTCCGATCCGCTTCGAAAACTCTGTCGAGTCTTCAGCGAAGAGCGCGCCATTCTCGAACTGTAGGTATCCAACCGGCGTGAGTGTCGCAGGTGTCGATACCGTGGGTCGTCCCGGATTAGCCTCGGGTACAGGTGTCGTTCCCGATTGTGCTCGACTGGGTTGAGCAAGGACGCTCAAAACGGAAAGCAAGCAAATCAGGACGATCTTCAATCTCGCTCCTCTGAAACACACAACGCAAATCTATTTTCGGAATAAATACGGCACGTACCAGCGCGTGTAGGTTGCCATTCCCAGTAGCAGCACGACCCACCAAAGCGCGAGGACGGTCCGCATCCACACCTTGTATTTGGTGATTCGCAATTTTTCCGGCAAGACGCTTGTGCCCGCGGAGAGCAAGATGTACAGTCCCGCGAGTTCAGTTATGCCTCCGAACGCCCCGTGCGCCGTCGCCAACGCGTAGTAAGCCTTGCCCAGTCTGGCTGGAATCCTGGGAAGCACATGAAGGCGGAATGAAGGAATCATCATCACCGCGACGACAGCGAGGTTCAGAAGCACTATGGCGGATTGACACCAGGCGTGTTGCCGAAAGCGCCCCTTGCGAGCGAACCGGGCGCCAAGCAAAAGACCAATCCCCATCGCGATTTCGAGGATGAGAACCAGATTGGCACCGCGCGGCGCGGCCGTTTCAAGAAATGCTTTTATCAACAGATTGTCTCCACGCAGACTACAGAATGCGTTCGGTTGGTGTTCAGCTAGGAGTCTCGCGTGGCAGAATGGACAGAATTCATTCCATTGGGAGGGAGGTGCTAAGGCCGCGCTTCGGTGTCGGCCATGAACACCCCCTTGGGTCTGCGGTGCGACAACACTGAAAAGCACAAACGTGATGGGGCATCGTGATTCGACGAAATTCCCTCAGTCTACGTACGAGTTCGTCGCGGAGTTACTTCCACCAATCACCGGACATGCAGCAAATTCTCGAAAGGACTCGCGTCCCTTTAGCAACGCACTCGGATCGTTCCTTTTTAGCAGGAGTACACTTTGTGTCTTCGCCTGGCCGCCCTTTTCTCCGGGTTCCGCAACACACACGTAGATTCCCGAGGATTTCTGGTCGAGAATCTTAATCGCCAACCTCTTCACGCCACCCGCGGCTTCGATGACGGCTTCATTTTCGTCCACCGTGTGTGCCGTGAACCCGTAGTCCACGAATGTCTTCTTTCCTTTTTCCTTCTTCGGTCGGAACGTGGACGGCAGCGAAGTGACATCCAACTTTTCAATCACAAACTCCGCCACTTTTTCATTGGGGTAATCCGCCTTATTTCCGGCCACCCCGAGTGGCACGTATGACAGCGCCACAACCGCCAACAGAACTTTAGTTTTCATTTTCATGCTCCTTTTCCGCCATTCGACTCTTGCGAATGGTTCTTTTCAAAGGTTGCCGCTTCTCTTGGTTTTTGCCGAATCCCCCGCCGCGCCAGATTGTCCTGTTGGACGATTCCACCGACTCTTGTCTCAGGGCATTTCGGAACACTTCTATCCTGGTCCATTCACTCCACTTAGAAAGCCGCCGAGGTGTCCCGTCAGTGCGACGATGACAACAGCCACAGCCTCGATCGGCAAGCGGTATCCCGGCAGGACCTCTTCTTTGTTCCTTCGGGTTCTCATGTGGATGAACCACACCATACAGATCAGGACGCTTGACGCGCATCCCATCACCAGATGCATCAAGAGGATGCCCTTCAGTTTTTGACCCTCAAGTTCCCACTGCCACGCGAGAATTCCGGTGACTACCACAGGTATGATTGCGATCGCCGCGACGAGCAAGTTGTAGTAGGCAGCCGCAGCCAGCAGGCGCTGCTTCTTCCATTGCCCAAGGAAATCAAAGAGAACGCCGATGATAAACAGCGCGATCGGGAAGTGGATCAGCACGACATGTTGCGCATGCTTCGCCAAAAGTACTGTTTTTATGTCGAACGGATGCAAGGTCGCTCCTCACTCACTGCACGATGACTTTGCCGGTCATCTTCGGGTGAATCGAACAAAAGTACGGATAGGTCCCCGCTTTGCTGAACGTAAAGGAAAACTTTTCGTCGGTATCCAACACTTTGGATTTGAACGTCTTCGAATCATCCGTGCTGACTACCGTGTGAGGGATATCGTCACGGTTGATCCACGTCACCGTGGTTCCGACGGGCACCGTTAGCGTTACGGGACCGAAGCTGAAGTTGTCGATCTTCACCTCCATCGTCGACATCTTCTCCTGCGCGCTTAAGGCGAAACCTCTACGGCCTTCTACGGTCCCCACAAATCCGATCGTTAGTACTGCCGCGAGTATTACAACAGACGCACTTCTCCTCATGCTTTTTCTCCTTTTATCTGTTTCAAGTTCGAATTGTTTTCTGCGTTTGGTTGGATCTAGCTCACGCGAGCGAAGAATCAACCACAGCCAGAGCGTATTTCCCTTGTATGCAGTTCACATCGGTGATGCCGAGGACGCTTTTCAGTTGCTCCGCTGGCACCTTCATTGGGCCCGGTGAATCGGCTTTCCCCGGGGCCGGTTGTGGAAACGCCGTTGACGCCGCGGTGTGAAACGTTACGTTTCCTTCGACCTTCTGCATCGTCTGGTGGATATGCCCATTGAGCACAGTCACCGAACCGAATTTCTTCAAATACGCCAGTGCCTGCGCGCTATCTTCCGTGCCCCAGCCCCATTCCGGATAAACGGACCACAGTGGAATATGCGCGAACACTACTATCGGCGTACTCTTCTTCAAGTGCTTCACATCATCTTCCATCCATTCGAGCTGCTCGTGCCCCAGCGTTCCGAGGCCACCGGCCTTCAAATTCATCACATTGACCAGCCCGATGAAGTGCACACCCTTCTTGTCGAAGCTGTACCATCCGCCGCCCTTGCTGCCTTTCCCGTAACGCTCCAGGAACTGCTTCCCGTCGTCATTCAGTACGTCGTGTTCACCGGGCACGTAAAAGACATCCTTGGACGTCGCGCTCTTCAATATTTGGTCCACCGTATCAAACTCTTCGGGCTTCGAGAGGTGACTGATATCGCCCGTGTGCAGCATGAATTCTGGCGCGCGCGAAAGGGCGTTGATCTTGTCCACTGCTGCTTTCAGGGTGCCTGCGACGTCCGGATTCGCCGGCTTGTTGAAGCCCATGTGGCTGTCGCTGATCTGCACGAAGCTCAGCTCACCCATCATGTCCGACGTGCTAGTCTCTGAAAGCCGGCTCAAACTGTATGAGTTCAGCACGCCGCCTTTCATCACACAAAAGGCACCCGTTCCCGCCCACGCCATGCACTTCAGAAAGCCACGCCGGTCAATTCCGTCGTGGTTGTGGTCGTGCAGGAGTTCATCTTTTTTCTTCTCGGACATCCTAGCCCTCCATTCCTACTTTTTTTTACCCCGTCTCTAAGCTCTGCACGTGCCGTTGGGACTGGCGGCGCGGGGTGGTTTGGGGGTCGCCCGCGCCGCCATTGAACGTGCTTGCATCCATCCAGACCGAGGCAGCGCCTCTCTTATTCCAAATTCTCCGCGTTCAATCTCTATTTGCATGTCCGTCACAACAGGGCCCCCGCCGAGAATAAAATCGCGGGTTCTCTGGTTCTTACGCATGAAGCATCACTGATCAGGGGAAGTCTTTGAACGATTTTGATGCCGAAGACCGGCTGCGCTTCGAACAGCTTGTGCTGCCCCATGTCGATGCCGCCTTCAATCTCGCGCGTTGGCTGTTGCGAAGCCGCGCAGATGCCGAAGATGTCGCTCAGGAAGCCTTACTTCGCTCGTACCGTTTCTTCCGCGGCTTTCATGGTGGAGATGCGCGCGCATGGCTGCTCCAGATCGTGCGCAATACTTGCTACACATGGCTGGAGAAGAATCGCCCCATGGAGCTAAGCATGGAATTCGACGAAGAGTTACACCTGCAGACCTGCGCCACACCTGAAACGCTCGCTATTGCCAGTGATGATCGCAAGCGCCTGACGCTGGCCCTCGAGACGCTGCCGCCGCGCTTCCGCGAAATTCTTGTCCTTCGAGAGCTCGAAGGCTGTTCCTACAAGGAGATAGCTGCAATCACTGCGATCCCCATTGGCACAGTTATGTCCTCGCTCTCCCGTGCGCGCCGCCAGTTGCATTCCGCGCTGACAAATTCTTCTCAAGGAGCTCGTCCGTGAGATGTGACTTTGCCGACTCTCTGCTTCAGGGCTATTTCGACGGTGAGCTGAGTGGCCGTAGGGGTGCCGAATTGGAGCGTCACCTCCGACATTGCGACCACTGTGCCACTGAGCTCGTGGACCTGGACTTGTTGCGCAATAGATTGCAACTCGCTCAACTCTATGAGCCTGCCACTCCCTCGCTGCAATGGAAGATTAACGCACGCCTCCATACAATCGCGCCGACGACTGCGGCGTCGCAGCCTCGCCTTTGGCACTGGCTGGCAGCTGCTGCCGCATTACTTTTCGTGGCGATCTTACTGTGGAGAGTGGGACGCGGGCCTCGCGAGGACGACTATCAAGCCGAACTTGCCGGAGAAATTGTCGATGCGCACGTGCACTCGCTACAGCCAGGCCAGATGAACGGCATCGCCTCCAACGATGAGCGCGTTGTGGAGGGATGGCTCGAGGGCAGAGCCAGGTTTGCTATTCCTGTGCGCAATTTCACGAACGACGGTTTCGCGCTGAAAGGTGGGCGCGTAGATGTTATTGAAGGCCACGCCGTCGCGGTGCTCGTCTACGAGCGTAACGGACGTCCAATTAATGTATTCATCTGGCCCACGCGGGAACGGGACAGTCCACCGCGCACAGGTTCCCGGCAGAGCTTTCGATGGCTGGATTGGCGAAAAGGCAAAAAGGAATTCTGCGCCGTCTCTGACGTAGACCCTGTAGACCTTGAGCGTCTCCACCAGCTAATTGATTCTTCCGTGTAGCAATATTGCCGGGCAATTCCTTTTCCAGGTCGAATTCGATCACTATCGTACGAACTGCAAACACAAATTCAAGAAGTCACGCATTCAGTTTGTCCTTCATCTTTAAGGATGCCCTCCTCACAGCGGGGAATAGAACATTGGTAACGGAGGTATTCGAAGGTGAAGGCAATTGACATGCGGAAGGGATCAAAAATGTTGAGGACATCAATTGTAGTATGGATTGTGCTACTGCTACTGGCTCTAAATGTAACCGCCTTCGTGACTCGCATCATTGAAAAATATAAACTGGCCGATCGCTTCTCAAAACCCTTAGAAGGAAACGTCTCTGCGGTGCGAACCAGTCAGCCGACGGTATCGAGGCATCAACAGAGCCAGCCGACACACCGGTAGGGTTTATCTGCTTTACCTGAGCCGATGTTGGGGCACCCACGATCAGGGAACTGTACAAAAGAACGTGCAGGGAAATAGGGTGTCAGGGATTAATGGAGAAGGAGGTGCGAGAATGGAGAAACAGGCCAGAAAGCGTAGCAACGACTGTGTGATTACGGTCGAAAGCAGAAACGACCAACACCAGGAAATCATTCTGGCAACAATCGCCAAGCGTGCCTACCAGCTTTTCGAACGGCGTGGGTATGCGCATGGCTTTGATTTGGATGACTGGATCACCGCTGAAAAGGAACTTCTACAGAACGATTTTAATGGGAACACCTCCCAATTTGATTTGTTCATCGAGTCTCCGCGAGATCCGAAGGTGACCACAATTCTTAGCATGACAACTCATAGCATGATTGTTTTTCGCAGTCATGCTCGACACGCCGGAGAGGTCGGTGGTGGGCCAGATGTAGCATCTGTCCACCTCTTTCCAGAAGAAATTGACACAACTAAGACTAGTGTGAATGGCGTGGATGGGCTCTTGCACGTGCAGGTTTCAAAGAAGAATCATAGAAATTCAACCTGACCCCGCACTCTTTTATCAAGCATCGTCAACAGAATTCGGATTCTTTATGAAACGCTTTCCAGGTTACGAGGCCAACGTTCGGAGACCCACTCCATACCGGTAGAGCGACGTCCACTTCTGTTCGGGCGCAAAATCAAGATGTACAGGTCGACGAAATTACGGCGAAGAAGTACGAGCACTCAATCTCACCAGTTCACGAAGGGCCAAATTGTTGTCGAGAAGTAGAATGGTCCGATCCAAGAATACTAATGACTGAGACCAATGCGGCGTACGAGCTCCTGGAATCGCGGCTCGGAGCGAAGGGGATCGAAGCCAGGACGCAGGAGGACACCTGGATTAAATCGTTCTTCAAAACCTTTTTCGAGCCAATTCATGGCTTGGTCCGTATCACCGAGCGCCGCATAGATCACGGCAATCTCCGAACCGTGCGAGTAAGTGGCGTTTGATCGCTTCTTCACATCGCTCAATAGCTTTATTGCTTCGCTCCTCTTGCCGGATGCGACGTAAGCACGAGCAAGATTCGCCAGGACCGTCGGGCTTCCCCCGGAAAGCTGCGCCGCTTTTTGCAGTTCTGCGACCGCTTCGTCGTTCATGTGTTTCTGGAGGCAGGCCTGGGCGAGTTGATTATGTGCGAGAGCAAAATTAGGATCCATTTCGATCGTTTTGCGGCTCTGTCGTATCGATTCGTCATAAGCATGGGCAAGCACAAGAAGCTCTGCCAGATCAGCGTTAATGATCAGGGATAGAGGATCAAGGTTCTCCGCTTTTCTCATTTCCGCGATCGCTTCGTCATACCGGCCCAGCAGACTCAAATGCCAGGCATACCAATGGTGAGCGGTTGCGTAGCCGGGGTTCAGTTCAATGGCCCGCCGGAATTCTTTCCCGGCAGAGTCAAAGTCCCAGTCGAAGCCATCCAAGCAGAATGCAAGCGAGTTGTGGGCTTCGCCGAGCCCGCTGTCCAATTCCAGAGCTTTGATCGCCGCGGCCTTAGCTTTTGGGAGTGCCTCCTTGGGAGTCATCACCGCATACTGCCAGTCTCCTAACAAAGCATAAGTGTCGGCTAGGCCAGAATATGCTTGTGCGTATTTGGGGTCCTCGTCGATAGCCTGATTGAAATAAGCTAGGCCTACCTTCAAACCATCCGCCGTACGCTTATTCCAGAAGTAGCGCCCTTTGAGAAAGGACTCGTAAGCTTGCGGATCAACAACCTTTACGTCTTTCAGCACAGCCTGTTCCCGTGGACTCAAATTGATCTGAATTTGATCTGCAATGGCCCTTGCGACCTTGCTCTGGAGCGCCAAAGTATCCCGCAATTCACCCTGATAGCTCTGGGACCACAAGTGCTTGTCCGAAGAGGCGTCGATCAACTGCGCCGTGATGCGCACCTGGTCGCCGGAACGAAGCACGGTGCCTTCCACCACGGCGTCCACGTTCAGTTCACGAGCAATCTGCGGCAGGGGCTTACGCGCACGTTTGTAAGCCATCACTGAGGTGCGCGAGATCACGCGCAAAGCGCTGATCTGCCCGAGATCCGAAATCAACTCGTCGGTCATTCCATCAGCGAAGTAATCCTGAGACGCATCGTTCGAGAGGCTTTCGAGCGGAAGGACGGCCAAGGAGCGAATGACAAGGGAGGGGCGGTTCCAGGAATGAAGCTTCCAGGCGGCAAGAGAGGCCACCCATAGAAGGAGCACGAAGGCTGATATCTTCCACGCAAGTGACGACAGAAGATGTTTGGCCATTGCGGGTTTGCCAGCGAGATCCGGGCGATCACCAACTTCTGCCACGGAATGCGGCAGAGTGGCGAGCTCCGGGCTGCGAACAGTCGCCGCATCGGCAACTTTGACCTCAGCAAGGAAGCGGTAGCCGCGACGAGCAACGGTTTCCACAAAGCGGGGACTGTCGGCGGAGTCGCTGAGGGCCTCACGGATTTTGTTAATCGCTTTGTTGAGCCCGTGGTCGAAATCCACAAAAGTGTCTGCGGGCCAGAGTTTTTTCTGAAGTTCCTCGCGAGTTACGACCTCGCCCGGGTGCTCAAGCAGCATCACCAGGACTTGGAAGGGCTGTTCCTGCAGGCGGACCCGTAGGCCGTGCTTGCGCAATTCGCCGGCGCGAGGATCCAGCTCGAAAACCCCAAAACGGAGCCGCACGCGGAGGTGAAGGTCTTCTACCATGGAAAAGTGAGTGCCCAGCGAAATTGAGTGTACCACCTGGCAGAGTTCACGGGAATTCGAGGCGGGGACATCTTCCCGTAAGTCTTTTATAGAGTGGAGCATACCAAGGGACCACCATTCCAGCAGGAAAGAACCGCCTGTCCATTGAATCGATCTCAAGTGCGAACCATAGTGATGCCGTCAAGCGAAGTGCTAGGACTCTTTCGGTCGCGGGGGGTTCAATGTTCGAGCAGAACCAACTTCCGAATTTTGAGCAGGAAGTGCTGCCGCATCTTGATGCCGCTTACAACCTCGCGCGCTGGCTGACTCGCAATGAGCAGGATGCACAGGACGTTGTCCAGGAAGCCTACTTACGCGCTTTCCGGTTCTTTTCCGGTTTCCGCGGCGGCGACGCGCGTGCCTGGCTCCTGAAAATTGTCCGGAATACTTGCTATACCTGGTTGAATGCAAATCGGCCACTGCAGGACGCCGCCGAATTTGAGGAGAACTTTTTCCCACCTGATTCTCGCGCTCCCAATCCAGAAGAAGCTGTACTCCAAAATGACAGCGTCGTTCTGCTACGAACGGCCCTAGAGAAGCTGCCGCCGAATTCTCGTGAAGTCCTCATTCTGCGCGAACTCGAAGGGATGTCCTACAAAGAGATCGCAGATATCACCGGCATGCCTGTCGGCACCGTGATGTCGAGCTTATCGCGTGCGCGCGGCCGCCTTCGTCAAGCTCTGACAGGTCTTGTGATGCGAGTAGCGGCGCCCAGTGCAGAGCGAATCGTAGATGTGAACGCATGATTGCATGGGCGTAACTGAAACCTTGCAAGTCTGTAGTCATTGTCGCGACGACGCGGGCAAACCTCAAGTTTATCCGCTTTCGATCATGAATTGATGTGGCCGCAACCCTTGATGAAAGGCAACGACGGATAGAGACATTTCCCTCAGTGCCTTCGCTACGCTAGTGCGCTCAGAAAAACGGTCATAACTTGGCGACCGAAATAGTTACGATTTTATTCCCGGCCCCTGAACATCCCTGAATCGCGGAATTATCCGAGAGCATGCGTGGTCTTACACGCTGAAGACAATGAAATGTCTCGCAATTCAAAACCGCATCGAACAAGGAGATTTGAGATGATCTGGGCTCGACATTGGAAATTATTTACGAAGATAAGTGTGGCTGCTCTTGCGCTGGGCGCTTTGGCGACTAGCGGAAAGGCGCAGAATGCATACCAGGGCAAGTTCACGCTGCCATTTGAGACTCACTGGGGAGGCACCACGCTGCCGGCCGGCGACTACACCTTCACTCTGCCATCCAACAGCGCTCCTTACAGGTTTTACATCCAGGGACAAGGAACTAGCGCCATCATCCAAGCGAATACAGCCGAGGAGAGAGTGGCTTCGAAACGCCCGCAGCTGAACATCGTAGACATCACCGATGTGCATACCGTTCAGACATTCGAGGCGCCGGAGCTAGGAGTGACCTTTACCTACTGGACGCCAACACAAAAGCACGCCGAGCACAAAGAAGCGCATCAAAAGACGGTGCCACAAACCGCGCCCGCATCACAGGCCAGTGAAAACAGAATATCCGTCGAAGTCCGCACTACGGGTCGGTAAGGACAGAAGTCATGCAAGTCACTGCAAACGCCAGGTGCAGAAAGATAGTGGTTGGATCCCTGGCACGGCCCGCTGTGGAGAAGCGGCGTAGCCTAAACCGGGATGTGCGTTCCAGCACCGAATGCATATTGAAGAAGGCCGCGCCGCCAGTCTCTACTATAGGCAGCGATAAGCTGAGCGAAGCAAGAGCGATCCAGCGAGCGCGCGAAGGAGATCCGGCGGCGTTTGAATACCTCTATCGTTCGCATAGCCGGCGCGTATATGCGGTATGCCTGCGCATGGTAGGAAATACGACGGAAGCAGAGGATCTGACTCAAGAAGCCTTCTTGCTCTTGTTCCGCAAAATTCACACGTTTCGTGGCGAATCGGCCTTCTCCACTTGGCTGCACAGACTGGCGGTTAACATCGTGCTAATGCGCCTACGCAAAAAGTCTCCACCAATCATCTCGATCGAAGCGACTCCCGATCCAGAAGATGAAACCGCCTCACCAAATGTCGATGTCGGGGAACCCAATTTGTTGCTCGAAGGAGTGGTTGACCGAATAAATCTAAAACGTTGCATCGCGCAGTTGCCCGTAGGGTACCGCTCAATATTTGTCTTGCACGATATTCAGGGATACCAACACAACGAGATTGCGGAGATATTGGGACGTTCGGTAGGCGATTCGAAGTCGCAGTTGCACAAGGCCCGCACGCGGCTACGTGAACTGCTCCACGAACTCCAGCGTGACAAGGCGCGCGATGAGCGCCTCGCAGCGGCGAAAATGCGTACCCGATCCAGCGAGGCCCCGCTCTTTTAACGCACATCAGTCCGAAAAACAAAAAATATGCTCGAAGGCAGTCCCCTCTCCGGAATCGAACTTTTCAAACATCTGCCCGATGCCTGCCTGGAAGCGCTTGAGAAAGACAGCGACATATTGAATTGTTGTGCTGGGCATCTGTTTTTTCAGGCCGAACAGACAGGCAGCGTGCTTTTCGTCCTGGAGAAGGGCTCCGTTCGCACTTTCCGAACCTATGGCGAAAGAAAGCTAACGATTGCGGTGTTTCAACCTCCCGCCATATTCGGCGTAATGGGCTGCTTTGGCCAGGGAAAGTACCTTTCCTCAGCAGAGGCCCTCCAGGCTTCCCGCGTTCGATTGGTTTCGCGCGAAAGTATCATAGCTCTCTTGGAATGCGCTCCTCGTGTGACACACAAGCTCGTCGACTTGATGAGCGAGCGAAGCTTTCACTTTCTCCACGGGGTGGAGACCCTTGCTCGTAGGGGCGACCCATCGCTGTGTCTTTGACGAGAATGATGAACGAAAAGTGCGTAAGGTCCCCCCAGTTTTCCCCTCACGCACCCCATGAGCTCTTTTTAAGTTGCGTCAATTCAATAATTTCTTAATGGCACTCCTGCCTTCTTGAATTCTTGCCTGCGCACAGCACAGCGAAGTCACGGAGATTGAATGATTTGCAAAAACCGACCTCCTGCCTATGAGAAATTCACAAGGGCTTCAACAAAAAGGCAGCGTCTCCATGTGATGGGAAACAAAAAACATAGATTGGTCGGGGCGCCGAGATTTGAACTCGGGACCTCCTGCGCCCAAGGCCGACCAAAAAATGCTATCTGATTGGTCCGTCCGGCTTTGTTCTGAGTCATGATACTCGGTTTTGTACCTAGTTTGTCAGCATTTGGACCCAAGTTGGACCCAAGTTTTGAGGTGACCCCCTAAAGTGTCACAAAAACTTTGGGCACAATTTGCAACCCAAAGATTGCATCAAGAGGATCGCGCTCTGGATTCAAGAGTTGAACTTCACAGCGAATTGGAGGATTTGGGGTTGTTGCGCGCAGGTCCTCAACCTGGTACGGCGCGTCGCGTTACCGGAATAGAATCTTCCTCATGACTCTGTAGACTGAATTGGCGTCTGCCTGGCTCAGGATGAAGAGTCGGCTGCGCGTCAATGAGCTCGATCATCAAGGTCCTTCTCATGAAGGAACTTGGACATCAGATCCGCGACTTCGAGGTTGTTAAGATCCAGGAACGGGACGTGCGTATTGCCGTAGATTCCTACGTCGGGCAGTCGCAGCAGCGATGCGTCGCCACCGTAACGATTCACGGTCTCGACAAACTGCCTCTTGAAAATGAGTCGTATTCGTGGATTCTCGAGCTGCGGAATCGGCTGTGGGCTGGAAGGAATGTTATCTCCCACGACGATCTGAATGGGGATCTTGGTCAATTTGAGAAAATCCTCCAGCGGCACAGGTGCGCCAGGTCCGACGAGAAACCCATCGTAGGCCGGGACCGGTGCAGGCGCCTGCCCCGCTGGGAACGGTTGATCACTACCCTCATAGTCCACGATCGCCTTCACGTTAGGGCTGCTAATGGCCGCGAGGCAGGCGAATCGCCCGGATTGAGAAGAGGAGACCAGGATGGCCGGGCCGATTCTGTCGAGGAGGGCCGCGAGGGCATCGGCAACCACTTTTTCGTCGTCCATTACCGCCGGGATGAGATTCTTGAAAAATTGGTCGAGCCCGGCCTTAGGAAACTGTGTGTTCGGGAAGTACTCCATAAATTCCGGGCCAAGACGCACGCCAATAAATACCGTTTGGTCGCCTTTGGCGTTCGTGCGATTGGGGATGACTTGTTTGTCGAGCAGAGCCCCGAGTGTTCCATTAAAGGACGGGAAGCCGGCCCTGCCCCGCCGGGGAAAATCGACGATGTACACCGCGAAGCCTCGGCGCAGAAAGATCGTTTGGTATCCCTCTCGGCCGTCCGGCGTAGACTCCCAGGCGCTCCCCGTTGAGTTGTCACCGTGAATCATGACGAGGGGAAATCTTCGGGCGTCCCGCGGGATCTGGTATTGCACATACAAATGGTCGATCTGGAAGGTTTGCCCCGCGTCGGAAGTGCTGCGGACCGTGGGATCAAACTTTCCTGGCGCAGTGACTTCAGTGCCGCCAACGAAGAAGCTCCCTTGCTCGACGATGGTTATTGGCGCGCCATGACCCTTTTTAGATTCACCATCACCCGTCTGTGCAGCCGCAACGCTGTTTCCTGCTGGAGGCAAGACTGGTCCTAACAGAAGCGTGGCCAGTCCGAACAGACACACGCGGTTTATCTTTCCAAGAAGTTCCCTGGAATTCATTTTGTTCCTCCGTGTCGGCGCCGCATCCAGCTAGGAATGCAAGGCTCACAATTTGCAAGATTACGATCCCTCTCACCAACGCCGTTTTGCTGTGCATGACGCCCTCATTAAGTTCCGCATGCAAATTGCGCCTCCATGGCGACTCTTACGTGATTCGTCCGAGCGATCAATGGATGATGGCTGGCGGGCGGCTGGAATGATTCTGACGGTGCAAGTAGCTGAAAAGATGAGGCTTGGGGCTCAGGCAACGGCCAGTCCCCGGTCAGCCGGATCGCTGTGCTATACTCCCGAGCAACGCAGGTATTCATGGCAATCGCCATTCCATCCGGCCGGGCCCGCTTCGGGGTATTCGAAGTTGACTTGCGCTCTGGCGAGCTGCACAAGCATGGCATTAAGATCAAGCTTCATGATCAGCCCTTTCAAGTTCTAGCCATGCTGCTGGAACATCCCGGCGAACTGGTGACCCGGGAGCAACTTCGTCTGAAGCTCTGGCCGGCCGACACATTTGTCGATTTCGATGTCGGCCTTAATTCTGCGATCAAAAGATTGCGCGACGCGTTGGGCGACTCGGCCGAAAGCCCGCGCTACATTGAGACGCTTCCCCGCCGAGGCTATCGCTTCATTGCTTCCTTGGAGGATGACATTCCGGCGATCGCTCCCGGACCTCTGCCAGGCATAGGCAGGGGGCAAGCCGAGGCAGCGTCGGTCGCTAAGCCCGCAGAAGATGCGCCGGCAGCAGCCAAAGCAAGACTTCGTCCCCGAAGCCTCTGGGGTTTCGCCGCCGCAGCGGCCGCCGGCCTCGCGCTGCTGCTTGCGCTGAATTTGCCGAGCCTGCACCGCCGCGTGCAGGGGACAACCATTCCGCTAAAGATTCGGTCCCTTGCCGTACTGCCACTTGAGAACCTTTCCCGGGATGCGGATCAGGAATATTTCGCGGACGGGATGACCGAGGCGCTCATCACGGACTTGGGCCAGATGGCGGAACTGCGGGTGATCTCGCGCACGTCGAGCATGCATTACAAGGGCACAAGGAAGTCACTGCCCGAGATTGCTCGGGAGTTGAACGTGGACGCTGTGATAGAGGGAGCGGTGCTGCGGTCAGGTGACCACGTCCGCATCACGACCCAGTTGGTGGAAGCCGCCAGCGACCGGCACCTGTGGGCAGAAAGCTATGAGCGCGAGCTGCGAGACATGCTTACACTGCAGGGCGAAGTAGCCCGAGATGTCGCGAAGCAAGTCAATATCAAGCTGTCACAGGAAGAGCAGACTCGATTCGCTAGCGCCCACCCAGTTGATCCCAAGGCGCTCGAAGCCTATCTCAAGGGGCGTTACGAGCTGTACAAGATGACTTTAGAAGGCACGAAGAAAAGCGTCGACTATTTTGCACAAGCTCTCAACAGAGATCCCACTTACGCTCGAGCTTGGGCTGGTTTGTCGGAAGCTCTCTCTCTCCCTTTTGTTTCCCAAGGTCCGCTGTCGGTACGATGGCGCTACGACCTGCGCGGAACGCCTTGGGATTCCCACCCGCAGGAGGTATTGGCAAAGGCCAAGGCGGCAGCTCTTAAAGCTCTGGAACTTGACGGAGCACTCTCTGAAGGGCATCTGTCGCTCGGACTCGTGCTAGAACGCGACTGGCTCTGGAGCGATGCAGAGAAGGAATATCAGCGAGCAATTGCGCTTGATCCAAACAACGCAAGGGCTCACGCAGTCTATGGCCGCCACCTGGCGGCCCGGGGTCGTCTCGAAGAAGGCATTGCGGAGACAAGACGTGCGGAAGAGCTCGATCCGCTCTCTCCATTAATGCATCGCTATTTGGCGGTGGCGTTGTCTGCGGCGGGTCGTTATGATGAGGCACTCGCCCAATACCATGAAGTAGCAGCTTTGGGTGGGGCGATGAGTTACCCAACTCATCGCCGGATGGCCCTGGCTTATGAGCGCAAGGGCATGGAACGAGAAGCTCTCGGCGAGCTGCTCGCCGCACTCAGGACCCCCAAAAACTGGCTGGAGACCACGCCTTCTCTCCCGGAGAAAGTGGAAGATCGCGCTTCAAGGCAACTGGCCGCACGAGTCGAGCGAAAATATGCCTCCTCTGGTTATCCAGAAGCGAAAAGAGTTTTTCTCCACGGAGATGTTCTGTACATTGCACCGAGCGCCGGACCGATCTGGACTGCCGCCGACTATGCCGAGCTTGGGCTGAAGGATAAAGCCTTCGAGTGGCTCGATAAGGCCATCGAATCGCGCAACTACAACATGGAGTTCATCAAGGTAGATGAGCGATTCGTGCCGCTGCGCTCCGACCCCCGGTTTGGAGACATGCTGCGGCGCATCGGGTTACCGGAATAACCAAAGACGAAGCCGGTTAAAAATTGAACTTCAGCGCGAATTGGAGGATCCGAGGGTTGTTGCTTGTGGAGATGATGCGTCCAAAGTTGCCAGGATTCAGGACCCGCCCCGTTGTTGGGTCGATGCTGCCGCCCGAGGCAAACAGGGCGTTCAAGTTGCTGATCGGATTGGCGAAGTTCGGGTGATTGAACAGATTGAAGAACTCAGCGCGAAATTCGAAATTGCGAGATTCGGCCAAAGGAAAGAGCTTTTCGAGCGCAAAATCCAGATTCACTTGTCGCGGGCCGCGCAAACAGTTCCGGCCAACATTTCCGATATCCGTGCCCACTGCGCTGGCTGTCGCCATGCCACCAGAGCTAGGAATTGGCTGACCGCTCTGCACCGTAGGCCTGGCGAAGACGGTCGCGTTGAAGAAAGTGCTTGAGGGTGCGTTTTGATTTGCGTTGCTGCAACTCATCCCGGCTACGAGGCTGGGACGAGCGAGTGGGTTTGATCCGTTCGCCAGCCCGTACAGCGAACCCGCTCCAGTGTCCACAATGTCGATGGGAAGGCCGGACATCGCCGTAAGGATGGCCGACGAACGCCAGTTCCATGTCGCCGCCCGAGCGAAGCGTGAGCGCGCCGCGAACTGAGGCTTGGGCAAATCCCATATATAACTCAGCACAAATCGATGTGTGCGGTCGAAGTCGGAAACACCGCGATTGGCATTTGGGTTGTTCTGATTTCCCAGGATGGAACTGCTATCGTTCACCGCGCCCGTGTTGACCACGCCCGTAATTCCGGCGCCGCCCCCCATGCCTGAGGCGTTGTCGATGGATTTGGCGAACGTGTAAGCGGCAAGAAGCTGCGCACGCTCAGAAATCCTACCTGTCAAGCTGAGCTGAAGGGAATCATAGGATGATTCCGCAGTGGACTCATTCAAGCTGAATCCGTTGATCGAAACACCCTGCAGCGGCGCCCGCAGAACGGCGTTTCCCGGCGTATTCGTTGTAATCACCGCTCGTGTTACCGCATTTGTGATTGGATTCTGTGAACTCGCCAACTCGGCCTGGTTGATCGCGACCTGGCGAAAAAGCTTTCGTCCTCTCGCCCCGACGTATGCGGCTTCTAACAGTAGAGCTTTCCGAAATTCAGATTGCACGCCGAGGTTGTATTGGTGAACGTACGGCGTGCGCAACCCTCGATCGAATGCAGGTCCTGCTAGGGGAACACCCACCACAAAGGTTGGAAACTGACTCGGTGCAGGAATCGGGAAAAAGGGATTATCGAACGGGGCGCCGTTTCGAACTCCCACGGTATACATGGGAGGTAACTGACCACTCAGTGAAGCATAGGTGAACGTCGCGCGCGAGTAGTAGATACCATAGCCACCGCGCACTGCCACGCGTCTCGAACGTAGAGGAGAGTAGGCGAATCCGATGCGCGGCGCGAAATTATTCGGATCGATGCTGCGCACTACATATTTACTGACGTGCAGGACGCCGGGTAGGCCGAACCTGGGTGTTACGTTTCCCGCCTGCACAAATCCGCCGATGGGCGGCCCGATCGGGTTGCCCTGCTGGTCCACCTGCTGGCGCGGCACGTACAGAGCCGGATCGAATGTGGAGAGTCGGCCGCGGGTTTCGTAAGCGGGCAGATCGAGTTCGTATCGCAAACCCAAGTTCACTGTGAATCGCGGCGACACCTTCCAGTCGTCCTGAACAAAAAAGTTGTAATCCCAAGCGCGCTGACTGCGCTCACCGAGTCCGTCTCCAAACGTTGTGACCTGAGTAGTCCCCGCCAAGAAGCTGTGGAAATCCAGGAAGTCAATCTGGCCTCGCGTGAAAATCTGCCCGGTTAAGTTGACTTCGTCAAATCGAATTTCAAGTCCCGTGCGCAGCGTATGATTTCTTCGCAAAAACGACAGCGAGTCGGCCAAAGTGGTCACCGATGGCTTTGCCGGGCTGATGTTGGTCGGAGTCCCGACAATCACCCCGCCGGCTGCCGGAGCAATTCGGATCATAGGCAGCCCGGGCAATTCACCCGCATCGGGTCTTGACACGCCGATTTCGGAATCCGTGACGGGCTCGTGAGGAATCGCATTGTTGCTGTTCAACGCGTAACCGAGCCGCAGTTCATTCGTCAGCGCCGAACTGAAGAAATGCACGTCCTGAATGGCGGCCACGCGATTGTTGATGGTCTGGTCGGTTCCATATCCGGGAACGTTCGGCCCTGCGTTCCGAAAGCTGGGCAATGTCAAGAACTGAGGCGTATTGGCGAAGAAGAATTTCACTGCCAGAGAATTACTGTTAGAGAGCCGAAAATCGGCGTCGGTATTGAATTGGTCTTCTTGGAAGCTAGAGGGCGAAGAACCCGAGAACAGCCCATTTGCCTGCGGTGTTGGAATCACGAACTGGCCATTGGGAAGCTTCGCGTTAAGCAATGCCAGAGAAGCCGGATCAATGGTAGCTACACCAAAGGTTGACTCCAAGGTTGAAGCAGACCGGTCATCAGTGAGCCCCGGAGCAACGAGAACATTGGAAGAAATGCTATTGATAATAGATGCTGCATTTCGCTCGCGAGCGCCCTGGTAGGACACAAAGAAGAAGGCTTTGTTTTTCTGGATCGGGCCTCCAAATATGCCTCCAAAAACATTCCGCCGCAGCAGAGGGCGCCCAAGGCCAGCAGCTTTCAAAAATGGATTGTTCGCGTTGAGCGCTTCATTTCGGAAATACTCATAAGCGTCTCCATGGACTTCATTGCCGCCGCTCTTAGTCACAAGTTGGATGTTCGCGCCGCCGCTCCTACCGTACGTCGCGTCAAAGAGTGAAGTCTGCACTTTGAATTCCTCAATGGTTTCCGGAGCTGGAACCGCAACCAGAATCGGTCCTTGGCCGCCCATCGTGGTTGCATCAATGCCGTTGATCTGAAAGAAGTTTTGCGTGACGCGCGCGCCGTTGACAGAAATGGCTTGCGTATTGCGGCCGACGGCCGTGCTGTCCGGCAGTTGGCTGGCTGTTCCCGGTGAAAGAGTCAGAATCTGGGTGAAATTGCGGGAGGCGAGGGGGAGCTCCGCAACGGCCCGAGAGCCCACCACGCGTCCAAGCTGTGGTCCATCGGTTTGCAGGAGAAGCGGCGAACCGTTCACAATGATCTTCTCTGTCCGTGTGCCCACCTCAAGCGATACGTCAATTGCGGTCGTCTCCGTAATTCGGACTGGTACATCCTTCCAGACCGCGATCTTAAAGCCGTTTGCAGCTACTTCGATTTGGTATAGTCCTGGAGGCAACAAGAAAAATGAGTAATCGCCCGCTTGGTCGGTCGTGGTGCTCCATGCCTCGTTTGTTGCTTCATTGACGGTATGGACGTCCGCATTCACGACGACCCTGCCGGAGGGATCCTTTACGACGCCGACAATTCGCCCCGTTGTCTGTCCGGACGTGCAGTCACATGCACAAGCACACAGCAAACACGCGAGCACAAGCCGAAATGACAGACTCTTCGCCACTGCTCATCCTTGCCCCTGAGTGTAGCCGACCCTGATGATCCCAAGATTACAGGTGCGCCTGGAAATACCCCCATTGTCTTTTCTGCTCTTCCATGAAGCGCAGAAAGCGAGGATCATTCCGCAAATGGTCGAGATTCGAATCGTGCTCGAACAAGGGGTAACAAGGGAAACCGTCGTCAGCCGCCATTTGGAGATAGCGTAGGGCCTGTTCGCGCCTGTTGAGCAGCGCGTAGGAAGATCCAACGGCGTATGCGATGTGATGGAAATGCTGGAATCCCTTGCCCTTTGCGAGCGCATCTCGGATCTTGGCCTCGGCCGTGTGCGTGTCCCCCGCCTCGGCAGCCAGTAACGCTTGCATTGCGGTCAAAGAGCCACCTCGGTCCTCCGGTTTCTCTGCAAGGAGAGAGTCGACCCTTTTCTGAGCTTCGTCCGGTCTTCCCAGGTGCTGCAGAGCAAATGAAGATTGAAAAGCCCAGAAGGGTGGATTGAACTTCTCTGAATCCCGGATGGCCGCCAGAGAATCCTCATACTTACCCCGATAGAGAAGATTGATGCCGACGCGGAATCGTATCCCGGTGTTCAGCGGATCAAGTTCAACTGCCTTCTGAATCTCACCCTCCGCCTTGTCGAGAAGGCCCACATGGTTGTACACGTTCGCAAGCTGATGATGAGCTTCCGCCAGATTGGGATTCAGGGAAAGCGCGTGGCGATACTCGGCCACCGCACGTTCGTGGGCCCAATTGTTCGATCGCGACCACAGCAGGTATCCTCGCGACACATACGCCTCGGCGAGGTTTGGGTCTAGCAAGAGTGCTTCCCGCGCTGCGACCGTCGCTTTCTCTATCCATTCGTCCGACGTCTCTGGCTCCACCCCGAATCCTCGGTTCCGATACGCGGTTGCCAGCGCGGCGTAGGCGACAGCAAACTTCGGGTCAATGGCCACCGATTTTTCGAGCAGGCGGATGGCCCGGTCGGTTGCTTCTGGTGTTCCCAATCCGTAGTACGGTTCGGCGCGCAAGTAGAGGTCGTAGGCTTCCGGGTTTACCGCGGCTGCTCTCGAAAGATGGTTGCTTGATCCCGACAGCGTTTCCACGCCGATCTTACGAGCGAGGTCATTCGCGATTTCACTCTCCATTGCCGATAGGTTGGAGGTTGCCCCTTCGTAGGAGCGCGCCCAAATGTGGCTATCACCGGGCGCATAAATCAATTGGGCGTTCACGTGAACGACTCCGTTTGAACGTGAGGCAGAGCCTTCGACCACTGCGTCGACGCCCAATTCCTTGGCGATCTCCGGCAGGGCTTTTTTTGACCCCTTGTAGTGCATCGCTGATGTGCGCGAGATGACTCGAACCCCATGCATTTGGGCCAAATAGGTCGTCAATGCGTCCGTCATTCCATCGGCGAAGTACTCCTGGGAAGGGTCACCCGAGAGATTGTCGAGCGGCAACACGGCGAGGGAATGAATCTTCATCGCTGCGCTGCTGCCAAAGCGCCATTCGCGGCCAAAATACAGCGCGAGAATTACAGCGGCTGCGATGCCCGCGCCGGCAGCAGCGAGCCAGAACTTTCCCGCACGGCTAAGTGAAAGAGCCGGAGAAGGCTTCGCGGCGGCAGCCCCCTGTGCTCCCACCGCACTGGCTATTTCTACGGCTGCAATGGAATCCTTGAGCGCAGCGGCCTCCGGAACAGTGCTTGCGCCGCCATCGACTTCTGCGATGAAGCGATAACCCCGCCGCGGCAGCGTCTCAATGAAACGCGGAGCTTCCGTTGAGTCATTCAAGGCGTCGCGTAGCCTGTTGATGGCATTGTTCAAGCCGTGGTCGAAATCAACAAAGGTGTCCGTTGGCCAAAGCTTCTGCCTTAAATCCTCCCGGGTGACCATTTCACCGGGTTGTTTGAGGAGCATGCCGAGAACTTGAAGCGGCTGGTCCTGGAGCCGGATTCTTCGGCCGTTCTTGAGAAGCTCTCCAGCGCGGAAATCAACTTCAAACGGCCCGAAGCGGGCCGACTGAGTGGACCCATCAGGGTTAGGCATAAAGGGCCTTCGATGTGGGAGAGAGTGTACCACTGTAGATTAGTGACCGAAAAGAGCGAAGCGCTTCACCATTCGATAGACTGCCAAGGTCCTTCTTCTCAGAGAGATAGCTCGGGAGATTCAGAGGTCAAATAGGAGATTCCTGCGGGATTGCTTCCTATTGCCATTCGCGCGAAGGTCAGCGCACTTGCACACAATGCAAGAAATGAACGGAAGATCGGGAGAACTGAGATGAAAACAATGGGACGTAACATGAAAAACCAATTCTTGAAAAGCAGCACGACGCTGGCTGCGTTAGCCCTCCTTGCGGCACTCACAATGATGCCAACGGCCCGCGGACAGAATTATGGCCCTTGGTCGGCGCCAGTCAATCTCAACAGTCTCACGCTGGGCGATGGTAGGGTTTGTCCAGCCGTTGTGAACTCGGCGTTCAATGACTCGCATCCGGCCATTTCGAAGGACGGCTTGAGCCTTATCTTCGCCTCCACTCGACCGGGCCCTGATAGCGCCGGCCAGGTCGGTCTAGGCAGCTACGACCTGTGGGTCACGCAACGCGACAGCATGGACGATTGCTGGCAAGAACCGCGGAGCCTAGGGCCTGTCGTGAACAGTGCATTCCAAGATTTCGCTCCTAACCTTTCCACTGACGGCCACTGGTTGTTCTTCCACAGCACCCGACCCACCTGGGTGAGCGCCGATGGCGTTGTGGTCCCAAGTTGCGGTCGGGGGGCCAATCTGTACGCCGCTCATCGGAAGGACAAGCGCGACGACTTCAGTTGGGAAACCCCAATTAACCTGGGTTGCACAATCAACACGCCCGGCTTTGGCACAGCAGGCCCTACCTACTTCGAGGACGAAGCGACAGGTAGCAACATCCTCTATTTCACTGCCCAGCCTGTCGGTTCGAGTGATACCTTCTTCGACATCTACGTGAGCACCTGCACGGATGATCTCGCTACGTGCAACAAACAGCAGCTCTGGGGAGCGGGAACACTGGTGGATGCGCTGAACAACACGCCGGACAACAAGGAGTATCGCAATACGCGTACGGCCATCCGGCGGCGTGACGGCCTGGAGATGATCCTTTCCTCTGGCCGTCCGGGCAGCCTCTTAAGCGAAAACCTGTGGGTTTCCACGCGCGCCACAACGCAAGACCAGAACTGGTTGCCGCCTGTGCCCATCAATTGCGACTCGATCCCTAGCTGTCCCACCTGGGATCCAGAGGGGCCTCTCGTCAACTCCGATGATTTCGACGGCGGCCCGGCGCTCTCCTGGGACGGCACCGAGCTTTACTTCTTCAGGGTTCGCCCGGATCTAGCTAACACCGTTGGCTGCCAAGTCAGCATCCTCGTCTCTGCCTGCCGGAATCTGTACGTTAGCAAGCGCACTAAGCTCACCGGATCGAACTAGCGAGCGCGTTATGCATGACGGGAGATTCCGCGGAGGTTCCCTGTTTCAGTTCCTGATTAGCCAGAGTTCGGGCGAATACCAGCCGCCGTGCATTGACGCCACAAACGCGGCAAACGAGCATGGGCTCGAAAGAAAGGGGCGCAACGAAGGGTGTGAAAGGAAATCACCATGAAAAAGACACGGGCGGCGCAGGGGGAATATCTGACGGCGCTAGGAGTGGGTACGCAGATGGTGCAGTGAGATGTGGGCTGGATTGTGGGTGAGGTCTTTGGGACAACACCCGGTAACCTACTGGAAACAAATGGTGGGCCTGGGTGGACTTGAACCACCGACCTCGCCCTTATCAGGGGCGCGCTCTAGCCACCTGAGCTACAGGCCCGAATTGGAGAACAACTTTGAAATTCTAGCAGGCGGACAAGGGCTGGCACAACTGCAACCTCTCTGCTGGATGCTTCCCGGACGAGAACGCAGGTTCTACTGGTTCTACTGGACAAAGCCGACGTTCGGCGCTGGGGTGCTTCCTTCCGGCGATTCCTTGATATTGCCGAACTGCGCTTCGTAGCGCGCGAGATTCTCGCCCAGAGCGCGCCAGATGCGTTTGGCGTGCCCCGGGCTGAGGATCATGCTGGTGAGCAGTTTACCTTGCGCGCCGTTGGGGAAAATATAGATGAAGTTCATGGTGAACTCTTCCAGATTGTGGTGAATCATCACCAGGTTGCTGTATTGCCCTTGCAACTCTTTTTCGTCCGCCTTGATCTGCACCTGGCCTTGAACTGGCTGCTGTTGATCCATTGCGTTTCTCTCCCGGTATGACGCTTTGAAGTTATCATAAGGGCAGCAGCTTCGCGCGCCCCGCACACTTCCGGCGGGAACTGTCCTTGCCCGGACCGATCACACACCACTAAGGGCGGGCCCTACAGCATACCCGCAGGTGAGGCAGAAACTTGCGCGGCAGACGGACTAACTCTGTTAGCAAAAAGCTACCCAAGTCCCATTGACAGGCGATCCTATTAAGTGTAGTTTAGGATTGTTATTTAGCATAGTTAACTTCAGACATGGCACGCACGGTCCCGCCACAACTCGAAACCGAGCCGCCCGTTTCGGGTGAAACTTCCACCGGCCTTTTCTCGTCCGCGGAGGCTTCCGTGCGGGTTGCGCTTCCGTCTTTGCCGGAATCGCATCGCACCATCCCCTTTTCTTCGAGCGCTTCCTGGTTTCGCAAGATGCTGGCGTTTGCCGGCCCGGGCTACCTGGTCGCGGTCGGTTACATGGACCCGGGGAACTGGGCCACGGACATTGGCGGCGGCTCGAAATTCGGCTACACGCTTTTGAGCGTCATCCTCATCAGCAATCTGATGGCGATGTTCTTGCAGGCTCTTTCCGCGAAGCTAGGAATTGCCACCGGGCGGGACCTGGCGCAAGCATGCCGCGAACACTATTCTCGCCGTACCGGGGTGTTTCTGTGGGTGGTCTGCGAAATCGCCATCGCCGCCTGCGATCTCGCCGAGGTTCTGGGTTCGGCCGTAGCACTGAAGCTGCTTTTTGGCCTGCCGCTGCTGGCGGGCGTGCTCATTACCGCGTTCGATGTTCTTCTCGTCCTGGCGTTGCAGGGGCGAGGGTTCCGGCTGGTCGAGGCCTTTGTCGTCACGCTCATCGCTTCCATTGCGGCCTGTTTTGCCTACGAAATATTTTTTGCGCATCCGCTTTGGCGCGAGGCGGCCATCGGCTTTATCCCGCGGGCCGAAATTCTCCGCAATCGCGAAATGCTGTACATCGCCATCGGCATCCTTGGCGCCACGGTCATGCCGCACAACCTGTATTTGCACTCGAGCATTGTCCAGACGCGCGACTTCGGCGCTTCCACGCGCGACCGGCGCGAGGCGGTGCGTTACGCCATATTCGATTCCACGCTGGCCCTGGGTTTTGCGCTGTTCATCAATGCCGCCATTCTGGTTCTTGGCGCCGCTGCTTTCCATACACGCGGCCTTCACAACGTCGCGGAAATCGCCGACGCCTACAAGCTTCTCAGCCCGGTCCTCGGGGCCAGCCTTGCCAGCACGCTTTTCGCTTGCGCGCTGCTGGCCTCCGGCCAGAACTCCACGCTCACCGGCACCTTGGCCGGCCAGGTCGTGATGGAAGGCTTTCTCGACATTCGACTCAAGCCCTGGCTACGCAGGCTCATCACCCGCTCGATCGCCATCACTCCCGCGGCCCTGGTCATTGGTTTTGCTGGCGAAAACAAAGTCACTTCGCTGCTGATTCTCAGCCAGGTGATACTCAGCTTTCAGTTGCCCTTCGCGGTGATCCCGCTGATCCAATTTACCGGCGACCGGTCCAAGATGGGGGAATTCGTAAATTCGCGGGTCACCAAAGTCGTCGCCTGGGTCGTCGCTGGCGCCATCCTCTTCTTCAATGGCGAACTGGTCTGGCTCATCTTCCGCTCTCAATAGCGGCGCGGCGCTTTGACAGCCGCCAGGTTTGCTTTCGTTGCGCCTTCCGTTGTGCGAGAATTTTCTGGCCGCCATGACCGCCGACGCGCAGCTCAATCTCAAGACGCGCAAAATTCTTTTCGCTTCGCTCCTAGCCCTCATTTGCATCGTGATCGTTTACGCGGCATTCCAGAGGGACAGGCCATGGGTGGTGCCTGAAGAAGTCAAAAAACTAAAAAATCCCGTCCCGCCCTCGGAATCCACGCTGAAGGCGGCCAGGCGGATCTACACAGACGAGTGCGCCCAGTGCCACGGGGAACGCGGAAAAGGGGATGGCCCGGAGGCCTTGATGCACTCTCCGGCTCCCGCCGACCTCACCGACGCCGGGCACATGAACACCGTTACCGACGGCGAAATCTTCTATCAAATCAGTGAGGGTAGAAAGCCCATGCCCTCGTTCAAGAAACGGTTGACCGAAGAGGAGCGCTGGGGGCTTGTTCTTCTTGTGCGCTCTTTCACCAGGCCACCCGCTGCCGCGGTGAAAAACACGGACTAACGCAAATACACAACTGTTTTTCTCGAAAGACTGATCTTCTAGGATCGAGGCGGGAACAAAAAAAGCGGACCAGCGGCTATCGGCCCGCTTTTTCCTTGCGCGAGATGCACTCGCTACGCCGTCGCCGCTTTCACTTGCCCAAGCGCGTCCGCAACTTCATTCAAATCCGGGACCACCGGAATGTCATAGTTCTTGAACCACGCAACTTTTCCGGACTTGTTGACGATGGCGATGGCCCGGCCGGTGATGCCTTTGTCCGCCAGATACACGCCGAACTTCTCGCTCGCCGCTCCACGCGGATGAAAATCCGCCAGTAGTGAATACTTGATCCCCATCTTTTCCGCATACGCCTTGTGCGACCATACGCTGTCGACGCTCACGCCGAGCACTTCCGCGTCCAGCGTTTCGAACCTCTTCATCTCATTGACGAAGCAAGCGTGCTCGTTGGTGCACGTTGGGCTCCAGTCCAGCGGGTACCACACCAGCACGACATTCTTTTTTCCCGCGAAGTCTGAAAGCTTCACTTCCTTTTTTTCCTGATTCAACAGGGTAAAATCCGGCGCTGCCTGTCCCACCGCAATGCTCATATTCTTTCCTCCCGTAGTTCTAAAGTTTCGCTAAGTATCTTACCAATCGCTGAAACATCCTACAAATCGCGGCTCCCATCCTTCCACTTCCGGTTTTTTCCGCCTCCTTCGCGGTCCTCTCCGCGATGCTTCCGGGCCCCTGCGTTCATTTCGTTTTTCTTGTTCCCGGCGTACACTCTGCTCAGGAGAAGCCCATGAGCGCTGAAGCCGCTGGCCGCGCTCCCCTCATGACGCTGCGCGAGCTCGTCGATTTATACCGCTCTCACGCCGGCAGTTTTGGCGAGCCGGTGGCGCTTTCCGTCTTTGGACTGACGAACGCAGAGACGGGGCGCCTCTTCTCCGGTTACGACGAGGACTATCACATCAGCCGTTTTTTCCGGTTCTCGGAAGCCACCGGGGAGAAATTCTCGATCAATGGAATTCCCGCCACGCACGTCTCTCTCGACGCCGAAATCGAAACAATCCTTTGAAACGGCATTTCGCACCACTCCAATAAATTTCGTTTGAAAAAATCTCTATTTTGACTACCCTACACCCACGCCGGAGGTCAACCAATGGCTGGTTCCCCCACGCTTTTGCCGGAGTCTCGACTCGGCAGCACTTTGCGCCGCGACGCCTGGTGGATCGAAATCATCCCCATCATCATCGTGATGGGCGGTTTCAGCGTTTACGCCACACTCCGCGCTTTCGAAGGAACCTACTATGAGTGGGGGCCGTACCTCTCGCCGTTCTACTCGCCCCTCATTGATCCGCACCATCATTGGTGGCCATTCTCTCCGGCGCTCCTGATCCTGGCCGGCCCTTTGGGTTTTCGCGCTACCTGCTACTACTATCGGAAGGCGCTTTATCGCGCCTTTCTTCTCGACCCGCCCGCCTGTGCGGTCGGGGAATTTCCTAACCGCAAGTATCGCGGCGAGACGGCGTTTCCCTTTATCCTGCAAAACGTCCATCGCTACTTTTTTTATCTTGCGGTCGTCTTCATCGCCTTCCTTTGGCACGACGCGATTCGGTCTTTCTTCTTCGACGGTCATTTCGGCATCGGCGTCGGCACACTCGTCCTCACTATCAACGTCTCTCTTCTCTCGCTTTACACCTTTTCCTGCCACTCGTTGCGTCATCTTGCCGGCGGCAAACTCGACTGTTTTTCCTGCGCGACCTTCGGCCGCTCGCGCTTTGAAGCTTGGAGCTTCTTTAGCTTTCTGAACGAGCATCACATGCTCTTCGCCTGGTGCAGTCTCGTTTCCGTCGGCTTTGCCGATTTCTACGTGCGCATGGTCGCTTGTGGGACATTTCATGACCTGAGGCTCTTGTGACCACTAGCTACGAAACCCGTGAGCACGACGTTCTCATCATTGGCGCCGGGGGCGCCGGATTGCGCGCGGCCCTTGAGGCGCTCGCGCAGGGCGCTTCCGTCGGCGTGGTCTGCAAATCGCTTCTTGGAAAAGCTCACACGGTCATGGCGGAAGGCGGCATTGCCGCGGCTATGGCCAACGTGGACGCCGCCGACAATTGGAAAACGCATTTTCGCGACACCATGCGCGGCGGAAAACTTCTCAACAACTGGCGCATGGCCCAGCTTCACGCCCAGGAAGCTCCCGACTGCGTCCGCGAACTCGAGCAGTGGGGTGCGCTCTTCGACCGCACCGAAGACGGCAACATCTTGCAGCGCGCTTTTGGTGGCCACACCTTCAAACGGCTTTGCCACGTGGGCGACCGCACTGGTCTCGAAATGATTCGCACGCTCCAAGACCGCGGCGTGCAGCAGGGCATCGACGTCTACATGGAATGCACCGTCACTCGCATTCTCACCGATGGTGGCCGTGTGACGGGTGCTTTTGCCTATTGGCGCGAGACGGGCCGCTTCATCGTTTTCAAAGCCAAGTCCATCGTCATCGCCACTGGCGGCATCGGCAAGGCCTGGCGCATCACTTCCAACTCCTGGGAATACACTGGCGACGGCATGGCCCTTGCGTATGAAGCCGGCGCTGAGCTTATGGATATGGAATTCGTCCAGTTCCATCCCACCGGCATGGTCTGGCCGCCCGGCGTGCAGGGAATCCTTGTGACTGAAGCCGTGCGCGGAGAAGGCGGCATCCTGCGCAACAAAACGGGCGAGCGCTTCATGGAGAAGTACGATTCCAAGCGCATGGAACTTTCGACGCGCGACGTCGTTGCCCGCTCCATCTACACGGAAGTGAAGGAAGGCCGCGGCACCGAACACGGCGGAGCGTACCTCGACATCTCCCACAAGCCCGCCGAATACGTGAAGAAAAAACTGCCCAGCATGTATCACCAGTTCAAAGAACTGGCCGACGTGGATATCACCAAAGGCCCCATGGAAGTCGGCCCCACATGCCACTACATGATGGGTGGGATTCGAGTGGATGCCGAAACCGCGCAATCTACCCTGCCCGGTCTCTTCGCCGCAGGCGAAGCTGCCGCCGGTCTTCATGGTTCGAATCGCCTCGGTGGAAATTCGCTTTCCGATCTCCTGGTCTTCGGCCGGCGCGCCGGCCTTGCTGCCGCGGAGCACGCCAAACATGCGTCCACCCCTTCCATCGATGACTCGCAAATCGAACAGGCTGAAAAAGAATTACTCGCCCCATTTTCCAACCGCGGCACGGAAAGTCCATACGCCGTCCATCGCGATTTGCAAGAAGTGATGCAGAATCTCGTCGGCATCTTTCGCACCCAGGAAGATTTGAAGAAGGCGCTCGCTGAGCTTGAAAAACTGAAGACCCGCGCAGCCAAGGCCAGCGTGGAAGGTTCACGTCTCTTCAATCCCGGCTGGCATCTCTCTTACGACCTGAAGGCCATGCTCGTCGTTTCCGAAGCCGTTACACTCAGCGCGCTGGCACGCTCCGAAAGCCGGGGCGCCCATAGCCGCATCGATTATCCGAACGTCGATCCGGTTTGGGAGAAGAAAAACAACATCATCGTTCACGAAGGCGGCGAGATGAAACGCCGTGAATCTCCTGTCGCCGAAATGCCCGGCGAGCTCAAACAAATTCTTGCCGAGGAAAAGCCATGAACCGCCTTTTGATTAGCCCCGTGAAATGAAGGGAAGAAATACTTTCTATGGACTCACCCTGGATCAAATTTGCGGCGCCCGACACGAACCGGGAGTACTTTGCTCTTCTGTCTTACTTGCCGCTGAATAAGTACCGCGCGATCCCTTCATTTCTAAAGTTTACATTCCAGATTCAAAGGCAATTGGGCGCTACACCTGGGATCCTCGGTTATTCGCTTCGCGCGAAGCCATTGAGCCGCAACTTTTGGACGCTGTCCGCTTGGGAAAACGAGCAAGTCTTGAAAGACTTTGTTGTCAAACTTCCCCACGCGAACGCAATGAAGGCCATGATCCCGCACATGGGGCCGACAAAGTTCACCAAGTGGAAAGTTCTGGGTTCGGGTTTGCCGCTGCGGTGGGAGGAAGCGATGAAGCGCTCGCAAAAAGGGGAACGATCATGAAGGAAGCAGCCCTGCGCGTTTTTCGTGGCGATTCGAATGGCGGACAGACCGTGGACTATCGCGTGCCCGTCGCTCCAGGCATGGTCGTTCTCGACGCGCTGCACTACATCCAGGGACACCTCGCGCCGGATCTCGCCGTCCGCTGGAACTGCAAAGCAGGGAAGTGCGGCTCGTGCTCCGCGGAAGTCAACGGCCGTCCCCGCCTGACTTGCAAAACGCGCATGGACGAACTCCCCCTGGACCAGCCCATTACTGTCCTGCCCATGAAATCTTTCCCTCGAATCAAAGACCTTGTCACCGACGTTTCCTGGAATTACCGTGTCAACCGGAAAATCCCTCCGTTCGAACCGCGCAAAGGAGTCGAATGGAAAATCTCCCAGCTCGATGTCGACCGCGTGCAGGAGTTCCGCAAGTGCATCGAATGTTTTCTCTGCCAGGACGTTTGTCACGTCCTTCGCGAACACGACAAGAAGGAACAATTCGCCGGCCCGCGCTTCTTCGTTCGAATCGCCGGCCTCGAGATGCATCCCTTGGACGGCCGCAACCGCGCCGGCCTGCTCAAGGATCAGCTCGGCCTCGGCCTCTGCAATATAACCAAATGTTGCACGGAAGTTTGTCCCGAGGAGATTCGAATCACGGACAATGCCATCATCCCGCTAAAAGAACGCGTAGTGGATGAATTCTATGACCCGCTCACCATGCTCTTTCGCATCTTTCGCGGCCAGAAGCAGGGTGTTTAGCCTGTGCAGCGCGGCCAGCGCGTGTCACGGGCCAGGGAAAAGGAGCCTCCATGCAACACCAACTGAAGTCCATCTCCAAAGCCGGGATTGCCGAGGCCATCGCCAAAGCTGAGCTCTATCGCTACCTCAACGAGCCCGAGGAAGCTGAATCCATCTGCCACGACATTCTCGCCGTCGACCCCGAACACCAGCTGGCCCGCCGCATGCTCGGCCTGGCCATCACCGACCAATTTATCGGCGCCGCCACCGATCGCTACTCCGAAGTCCAAAACATTTTTCAGAATTTGCGTGACCCTTACGAGCGGCATTATTACAGCGGCTTGCTCCACGAGCGCCGCGCTAAGGCGCAGCTAGTTGTCGGGTACGCTCCGCACGTTCTTTTGCCGCTCATCGAAGAAGCCATGCGCTGCTTCGCCGAAGCGGAAAAAATTCGCCCCGCCGGCAACGACGATAGCATTCTTCGCTGGAACCGCTGCGTCCGATTGCTGGAGAGCCGCGCCGATTTTCATTTCGAACGCCCGCCAGCGGCTTTTGACACCGAGGATTCCCCTCCGGTCAGCCCGTCTGCGCGCCGCACCGGCGGTCATCACTAGTTTCGCCGAAGCGGTATTAGGCGCTCACCACGCGCTGGAAGCGTCGGGCCAGTTTTTCATGTTCTTCGCGAATTTGCCGCGGCAGGCGTTCGCCGAATTTTCCCAGAAACTCCTGGGAATCTTCCATCTCCGCTTCCCAATCTTCCGGATTCACGCGCAGCAGTTCGTCCAGCGCTTCCTCTGAAATCTTCAATCCATCCAGCGTCAGCCCGTTCTTCGCCGGAACGTAGCCGATCGGCGTCTCCTGCGCTGCCCCGCGGCCCTCCACGCGCTCCAGAATCCACTTGAGCACGCGCACGTTATCGCCGTACCCCGGCCAGAGGAACTTCCCATCGGCGCCCTTGCGGAACCAGTTGACGTGAAAAATCTTGGGTGGCTTCGGTATTCTCTTGCCCATTTCCAGCCAGTGGCCAAAATAGTCCGCCATGTTGTAGCCGCAGAAGGGAAGCATGGCCATCGGGTCCCGCCGCGTGACGCCCACGTCGCCCGTTGCCGCGGCGGTCGTCTCGCTGGCCATCGACGCGCCCACGAACACGCCGTGCTGCCAGTCGAACGATTCATATACCAGCGGCGCCACTCGCGCTCTTCGCCCGCCAAAAATAAACGCCGAAATCGGCACCCCTTCCGGAGCTTCCCACTTTGGTGAGATGCTGGGCGACTGCCGGGCCGGAACGGTGTATCGCGCATTGGGATGCGCAGCTGCTCCCTTGGAGGGATCCCAGGCCTCGCCTTTCCAGTTGATCAACCCCGCCGCCGGGACTTCGCTGCCGATTCCTTCCCACCACGGCTCCCGCTCCGCAGTCATCGCCACGTTCGTGAACAGCGTGTTCTTGTGCAGCGCTCCCATCACGTTCTGATTGGTTTTCATGCCCGTGCCCGGAGCCACGCCAAAAAATCCCGCTTCCGGATTGATGGCATGCAAATATCCGTCCTCGCCGATCTTCATCCAGGAAATATCGTCGCCCACCGTCCAAACGCGGTAGCCCTGGCTCTCCAGCGCGGAAACCATCATTGCCAGATTCGTTTTTCCGCAAGCGCTGGGAAACGCCGCGGCCATGTACGTCACTTTGCCTTCCGGCGACTCCAGCCCAAGGATCAGCATGTGCTCGGCCATCCAACCCTGCTCGCGCGCCATCACGCTGGCAATCCGCAGCGCGAAGCACTTTTTCCCCAGCAGCGCGTTTCCGCCGTAACCCGATCCCACGCTCCAGATCAATTTCTCTTGCGGAAAGTGCATGATGAACCGCCGCGCGGGGTCCAGGTCGCCCAGCGAATGCAGCCCGGGAACAAATTCGCTCGACGCCCCCAGCCGCTCCATCGCGGCTTTGCCCATCCGCGACATGATTCGCATGCTCGCCACCACGTAGGGGCTGTCCGTCACTTCGACGCCGACTTTGCTGATGGGCGAGCTCACTGGCCCCATGACGTACGGCACCACATACATGGTCCGGCCGCGCATCGCGCCATCCAGCAGAGCACCCACCTTCTGTTTTGCCGCTACCGGGTCCATCCAGTTGTTGGTTGGGCCGGCGTCTTCCTTTTCCGGCGAACAGATGTAGGTTAGGTGCTCGGTTCGCGCGACGTCATTTGGGCTGCTGCGATGCAGGTAGCAATTCGGAAAGGTCTTCTCGTTCAGCGTGCTGGTGTCCCCGGCGCTCAGCATCTTCGCGATCATCTGCTGATACTCCGCCTCGGAGCCGTCGCAATACACCACGCGCTCCGGCTTCGTCAACTTCGCCGCCTCATCGACCCAGGTTTCCAGTGGAGTTGCCACCCTGATCTCCCCGCCGGTCCAACATTTCGCCGCCACATGGTCCAAAGTATGCCGCGCTGGCCGCTCGCAGCCCTGGTGACGCTTGGGGTGAGGACCCCGACCAGGTCGGGGACGTGGTTCGAATGGACTCGGCCATGCCAACAGGGCCCTTCACAGGCGGGAACTTCCGGCCAGGCTGGCACCCTTATTGTTTCTACCCGCCCACAGTCTATGTTACCGCTCGCCGCCCACGCAAGCCGCTCCCCGTTAAGCGCCGCTCCCTTGTCTTCAGCGCGGCGGAAGATTCCACTCTCCATGTCCCTCTGCTCTACTTCCTTACTTCCTTCCTGCTGTAAACTCTTCTCCCTTGTCTTTGAGTGCCGAATCCGACCGCCTGTGCGTCGTCCTAGTGGCCCCGCGCAATCCCCTCAACATCGGCGCTGCCGCCCGCGCCATGAGCAACTTCGGTTTCTCCCACCTTCGCGTGGTGAACCCCTACGAGCTGGCCTTTCGCGAGGCGCGCTCCGCCGTCGGCGCCGAGCCTCTGCTCACCCAAGCCGAAGAGTTCAAGACCATCGCCGAAGCCGTCGCGGATTGCACTCTCGTTGTCGGAACCACCGCCGTCGGCCTCCGTCAATTGCAGCACCCTGTGCGCCGCCTCGAGCAAGCCGCGCGTTTTCTCCGTAAACGTCTGGCCGGCAACCGGATCGCCCTTCTTTTCGGTTCAGAGAAGCACGGCCTTTCGAATGAAGACCTCAGCCACTGCCACTGGCTACTGCGCATTCCCACTAGGGAAGAGCATCGCTCCATGAACCTCGGGCAGGCCGTAGCGGTCTGCCTCTACGAACTCGCGCGCGATCCCCAAGCTCTTTTAGAACCGGAGAAACATCTTCCCGCCACCGCCGGCGATCTCGAGCGCCTCACGCAACTCTTGCTCGACGCCCTCCGCTCCAGCGGCTACGTGAAAGGGGCTCCCAGCAGCTCGCACAAACGGCGCTCCGCCGCTCCCACCGAAGAAAAAATCCGCCGCCTGGTCCGTCGCCTTCGCCTATCCATGGCTGATGCCGATCTCACCCTCGGCATCCTCCGGCAAATCTTCTGGAAACTTGCCTCCACCAAAGCTCCGCCTGCGGAAGAGTGAGCCGAACCTTCCCCATCCGAATTCGCCCTTGATGCCCTGTTCACTCTTTGTGTTCATTTTTGGACAGTCTTGCAGCGCACCGCGCCGGAAAATGGTAGTCTTATGATTGCCTATCACGTTCTGCACACCGGGCTTTCACGCAGCAAACAAAGCAGATCGCCGGAGACTACATGGAACTAAGCGCCACGCAACCAATTCGCCCCTGGGACCGGCCGTTCTGGAAACCAGTTCATGGCAAAGAAGGCGTCTTCGCCTACCTCGTCCTTATACACACTCTTGCCCTCGTCGGCCTGATCCTGTTCCCAGTGCCAAGCCTCAAGGTTGTGGGCATGACCGTGCTCAGTATTGCCTTTGGCGGTCTCGGCACCACGGTCTGCTATCACCGCATGCTCGCCCACAAGACCGTCAAGACCAACCGCTTCATCGAGCAATTCCTGATCTTCTGGGCCGTTTTCAACGGCTCCGGCCACCCGGCGAGCTGGGTCGCTTATCATCGCCTCCACCACTCAGTTACCGACACCCCCGAGGACATCTCCAGTCCCAAGCAGGGCGGCTTCTGGTGGGCTCATCTTCGCTGGCTCTATCAAACCCAGCCTGCCGACAAGAAGCGCTGGGCGCCGGAACTCACCGGCGGCATTTACAGAATCTGGGGGTGGGCCGAAACGCCCGTTATTGTTTTCTCGCTCTTCATCGGTCTGATTCTCGGTTTCGGCTGGATGGGCTTTTTCTGGATGGGCGCTATCCGCTTGGTCTACTCGCTGCACATGCAGTGCCTGGTGAACAGCCTCACGCATCTCAACAAAGTTGAAGAGGGCGATTCCAGCATGAACGTTTGGTGGCTCGGCCCCTTCCAATTGACCGCCTGGGGCGAAAACTGGCACAAGAACCATCACACGCACGCCGGCTCCGCGCGCCTGGGCCTGCGCTGGTATCAGACCGACATCGGCTGGTATTTCATCTGGATGCTCGAAACCTTTGGCTTGGCCCACTCCGTCAAGCGCCCTCGCCCGTCTTAGCCCGCGGCGTGCTACTCGGCTCGCCTTGTCCTAAACTGTAGGGGTGGGGCTTGGCCCACCCGCTCCGCCCATGTACGCTCAAAAATTCAATGTCAACGTGGTGATCCGCGGAGAAACCCGTGCCTGCCCGCTCGACTGGCTCGATCAATTCTGCATGCGCAACTTCACCAACTCCGCCGACTTTGACGACACCCTTCCCCTTGGCGATGGCAAAGTCGAAGCCAGTTTCCGCCTTACTCCGGAACGCTTCTCGGAAGGCCTCGCCGCCTGGCTCACGCAGCGCGGCAAAGGCGAAGGCCAGCCTGTGGCAGTCCAGGTCACTCGCGAATAGGCCTTTGGAAGTCTCCCCTTTGGAAGAGGACGCTAACCGGTGGAAATGGCCCTACGCCGCTGAATCCCGCTTTTCACCGCGCAGCACCGCGCGAATCTGTGGCAATGCCGCCAGTGCCGCCGCCTCGCCTGCTGCCACCATTTCCGGTGTCTTGGTGAAATCGTCCCACACAAACGATTTTACGTCCGGCTCGATAATGACGTCCGCTTGAGCCCGCCAGGCGAGATCGCCATGCCGCTGGATGATGTTGAAGGACCGGCTGAGCACGTCCGTGAACGTACGCGGTTCCTCAAGATTGCCGGATTCCAGGTACACCGCGATGACCACGTCCGCGCCAAGAAGCATTGCGCCTTCGACCGGTACCGGCGCAGTCAGAAACCCGTCCACCAGCGTCCGCCCCTCAAATTGAATCGGCACAAAAAGTCCGGGGTATGCACAGGAAGCGCGCAACGGCGGGACGATTGGTCCGTGGGAGTAGTAGACGGTAACGCCGGCACTGATATCCGTCGTGGCGATCGCCAGCGGCGTCCGCAATTCCTCGAAAGTGGTTGCCTGCGTGAAACGCGCGAGATACTTTTCCATGCGCTGGTTGGTGGCCAGCCCAAGCCAGGATGGTGTCCAGCGGCCGAAATCCGAGAAGCTCGTGGCTGCTCCAACATTAACCATTTTTTCCAGCGATGCTCCCGCGCAATATCCCACGGCGATCAGCGCGCCGACGCTCGTGCCGGCCACGCAATCGATGGGAATCCCGGCATCCCGCAAAACACGAAGCACGCCGAGGTGCGCGATACCGCGCGCAAATCCCCCTGCAAGGGCCAAGCCGACACGCGGGCGTTCCCGTGGTTCGCTTTGCTCGCCGTAGGCGAAGGCGCGAAACTTGTCCTTTGCGGTACGAAACCAGCCGAGAGTGCCGGAAACTGTGTCTTCCAGCTTCATTCGTCCATTTTAGTACTATCCCTGGGAATCGGCCTGCCGTTTGACCGGCGCATGCCGGTTTTGTAACCTGTCCCTTCTAACTAAGCTTCCCCGTAAATCCAGTAAAAAGGCGTGCCATGAAACGTCGCATTGAAAAAGCAGTAGTGCTGGGGGCAGGTACCATGGGCTCGCGGATCGCGGCGCATTTCGCGAACGCTGGGCTTCCGTGCGTTTTGCTGGATATCGTGCCGCCGAATTTGCCCGCGGATGCTCCGGCCGGTGATCGCAACAAAATCGTTCGCGCCGGACTGGACGCCGCCAATAAATCAAAGCCAGCCGCGTTTTTCACCGCCGCGCTCGCGGAAAAAATCACCATCGGTAATTTTGACGATGATCTGGCGCGTTGCGCGGAAGCCGATTGGATCATCGAAGTCGTCGCCGAGAATCTGGAAATCAAGAGGAAATTACTCGCGCGCGTGGCTCAGTTTCGCAAGCCCGGAGCCATCGTCACCACGAACACGTCCGGCTTGCCGGTGCACTTGATCGCCGAAGGCATGAGCGAAGAGTTCCAGCAACACTGGGCGGGGACGCACTTTTTTAACCCGCCTCGCTATCTGAAACTGGTCGAAGTAGTCCCTGGGCCGAAAACCTCGAGCGAAGTGGTCGAAGCATTGAGCGAATTTTGCGACCGGCGTCTCGGGAAAGGCGTTGTGCTGGCCAAAGACACGCCGAACTTCATTGCCAATCGTATCGGAACGTTCTCCATGCTGAATGCGCTGCGCCTGATGAGCACGTTGGGTATGACGGTGGAAGAGGTGGACGCTTGCACGGGACCGGCGGTGGGCTGGCCAAAGTCGGCGACGTTTCGCACGGCGGATATTGTCGGCCTCGATGTGCTGGTGCACGTCGTGAAAAACATTTACGGGACCGCACCGAACGATGAGTCGCGCGAGATGTACAAAGTCCCAGCGCTGGTCGAAGAGATGGCCAAGCGCGGCTGGCTCGGCGACAAGACGGGGCAGGGGTTTTATAAAAAAGTGAAAGGTGAGGGCGAAAAGGAGATTCTGACCCTCGATGTGAACACCATGGAGTATCGCCCGCGGCAGAAGGCGCGATTTGCTTCGCTCGAAATGGGCAAAGCCATCGAGGACACGCGGGAGCGGCTGCGCGCGCTGGTGGGGCCGGTCCTGGAAGGGCAGAAGGGCGACAAGGCACAGCAGTTTTTGTGGGGCGGACTTTCCGAGATGTGTTTGTACGCAGCGCGGCGCGTGCCGGAAATCTCCGACAACGTTGTTGACGTCGACCGCGCGCTGCGCTGGGGCTTTGCCTGGGAACTGGGGCCCTTCGAGATCATCGACGCCATCGGCGTGAAGGCCTTCGCCGCCCAAGTGCAAAAAGAAGGGCGCGCGCTGCCACCGGTCATCGAAAAAATTCTGGCCACCGGGCGGAAGGGATTTTACGAATCAGAAAAAGGCACCACGACCGTTTTTGATATCGCCAGTGGCGCATCGAGAAAAATTGAAGAGCAGAACGGCGTCATCATCCTTAAATCCCTGAAAGATGCCGGCCACGAGATCGACCGCAATCCTGGCGCCAGCCTGATTGATCTCGGCGACGGCGTGGTTTGCTGCGAATTTCACGCCAAGATGAACGCCATCGGCGCCGACCTGATCGCCATGCTGCACAAAGGCCTCAAGCGCCTGGAGACCGATTTTGAAGCCATGGTCATCGCCAATCAGGCCGTGAATTTTTCCGTCGGCGCAAACCTCATGCTCGTTCTGGTGGGGGCCCAGGAGCAGGAGTGGGACGAATTGCACATGGCCGTGAAGCAATTCCAGAACATCAACCTGGCAATCAAATACGCGCCCAAGCCCGTGGTCGCGGCGCCGCAAGGTCTGGCCTTAGGTGGCGGCTGCGAAGTTGGCTTGCACTCGGCAAAGATCCAAGCCGCAGCGGAAGCCTACATCGGCTTGGTGGAAACCGGCGTGGGTTTGATCCCCGGCGGCGGCGGCACCAAAGAAATGCTGATTCGCGCGAATGAACACGCTGCCGGCGCCGAAGCTTTGGATTTATTCCACGCGCTGAAACCCGTCTTTGAAGCCATCGCCATGGCCAAAGTCGGCACCAGCGCGGAGGAATGCCGCGACCTCGGCTATTTGCGCCGAGAAGACGGCGTCTCTATGAATCGCGACCGCCTGGTCGCCGACGCCAAAGAAGCCGCGCTGTCCCTCGTGCGAGGCGGCTACAAGCCCCTGGCGGCAACCTGGCAGGAAGGCGCGCAAACCACCCAGATCAAAGTGCTCGGCGAACAATTTCTCGCCGGCGCAAAACTCGCCATCCACATGATGCTCCGCGGCGGCTACGCCTCCGACTACGACGCGCACGTGGGCCGAAAACTGGCTAACATCCTCGCGGGCGGCGCGCTGACATCTCCCCAATTTGTCAGCGAACAATACGTGCTGGACCTCGAGCGTGAAGCCTTCGTCTCCCTCTGCGGCGAAAAGAAAACCCAGGAACGCATCGCCCACACCCTCAAAACTGGGAAACCCCTGCGAAACTAGGGAACTCAAGCCCGATAAATCGTAGAAAAACGTATTGCTATGACGATTAGTCATGCGGTATTCTGCGCATTCGCAGGAGGCCGATCGTGCAGAAGCTCTTGGCACCGCGGGAAGCGGCGAATATTCTGGGCATCAGCTATCCCACCTTGAAGCAGTGGATCTACCACGGAAAAATCAAGTCGGTGAAAACGCCCGGCGGGCACCACCGCGTGCCGGAAAGCGAGATCGATCGTCTGTTTCCCAAAAAGTTCAGCCACGGGGACATCGAATCGCGGCGCGGTAATTTCCGCAAGATCAGCGGGCGCAACCAGTTAATTGGGCGCGTGCTAGAAGTGAAATACAGCGGCCTGTTGGCACAGATCAGGCTGGCGATCGGGGAGCAGCATATTACGGCAATCATCACCGCGGATGCCGCAAAGGAGATGCGGCTGAAACCTGGAGAGCGCGCGGCGGCGCTGATCAAGTCGACGGAAGTAATGATTCTAAGAGTGTGACAGGAGCGGCGGCCCGTGACCGGTGGCAAGATAAATTGGCACAAGTGGTTCCGCGGACTTCCCTTCGTCATTGCCATTTTCCTGGCGCGGCATGAGATGCAGGCGCAACAAAAAGAAATCCGCATAGCTGCAGCGGCGGATTTGAAATTTGCGATGGGCGAATTATCGGAAACGTTTGAGAAGCAGTCGGGAACGAAAGTGAATGTAACTTACGGGTCGAGCGGAAATTTTTTCTCCCAAATGCAAAATGGGGCTCCCTTCGATCTCTTCTTCTCCGCGGACATTGCCTATCCGCAAAAGCTGGAAGCAGATGGACTCGCCGAACCGGGCACGCTATACGAATACGCCGTAGGGCGAATTGTGATTTGGACGCCTGCCGACGCAAAGGTGGATGTGGCCAAACAGGGATGGAAAGCCCTGCTGGATGCGCGCGTCGAGAAGATTGCGATCGCCAACCCGGAGCATGCCCCCTACGGACGCGCGGCCGTAGCCGCGTTGCAAAAGACCGGAATCTATGAATCCGTCAAGCCCAAGCTGGTCTACGGCGAAAATATTTCCCAAGCGGCGCAGTTTGTGCAATCCGGAAACGCGCAGGCAGGGATTGTGGCGATGTCGTTGGCCGTTTCACCGGCCATGCGCGAAGGAAAACGCTGGGAAATTCCAGCGGACCTGCATCCGCGCATCAAGCAGGGAGCCATCGTCTTGAAGGACGCGCGGAATAAAGAAGCGGCGCGAGCGTTCCTGGAATTTGTGAAGAGCGCCGCAGGGCGCGCCAAACTGGCGGAGTATGGCTTTGCGTTTCCGGAAAAACCGGCACAATAAGAAAAAAGATGGCGGCGAGACTCTGAGAGCGCAGAAAGAAGCAGAAAAAAAGGACAGCGAATGGAAGCCTTGTGGTTGTCGATGAAATTGGCTGCCTGTGTTGCAGCGATATTGCTCGCCATAGGTGTGCCTGTAGCTTACTGGCTCGCATATTCAACCTGGCGCGGAAAATTCCTCCTAGAATCGCTGGTCGCGCTGCCCCTGGTGCTGCCGCCAACCGTCCTCGGCTTTTACGCGCTGGTAGCCATGGGGCCGCGTGGTCCCCTGGGAAAACTCTGGATCGCCCTCTTTGGCCACGGCCTGGCGTTCACCTTCACCGGACTGATTCTCGCCTCGGTGCTGTACAGCTTTCCCTTTGCAGTGCAGCCTCTTATCGTTTCGTTTGAAGGTGTCGATCGAAGACTACTGGACGCTTCCGCCGTCCTCGGCGCGGGAACCTTGCGAACATTCTGGCGAGTCATCCTGCCGTTGTCGTTGCCCGGAGTTGTAACCGCTGCCGTGCTGAGCTTCGCGCACACCCTGGGAGAATTTGGCGTCGTCCTGATGGTAGGCGGCGATTTGGCCGGCGTCACGCGAACCGTTTCGATCGACATCTACGACCGCGTGCAGTCCCTCCAATACGGCGAGGCCAATCGCATGGCGCTGGTGCTTCTGGCCATTTCCTTCAGCGTGCTCTCTGTTGTCTACGCCGTGAACCGCCGCGTGTGGTCCCCGTGGCCGGCGAAGTAAACGCCGTCATGCTCACCGCGCGAATCCGCAAGGAGCGCCGCACCGCCAGCGCTTCGTCTTTTGTCATTGACGTTTCCATCGAAGTCTCTCCCGGCATTACCATTCTATTCGGGGCTTCCGGAGCCGGAAAATCCACACTGCTGGATTGCGTCGCGGGACTAGCGCGGCCCGACGAAGGACGCATCGCCGTCGGCGGCGATGTACTCTTCGATTCCTCGCTCCGCATCCACGTTCCCGCGCCGAAGCGGCGAATCGCCTACGTTTTTCAGACCCTCGCGCTCTTTCCGCATCTGACCGCCGAAGAAAATGTCGCCTATGGTTTGCGCCATTTGCGCGAGGAACAGAGACGCGGGCGCGCGGAAGCGATTCTCAAAGCCTTTCACGTCGAGAAATTACGGAATCAAAAGCCCGGCGAGATTTCCGGAGGCGAGAAGCAGAGAATCGCGCTGGCCAGATCGCTGGTAACCGAACCGCGCGTGCTGCTTCTCGACGAGCCTCTGACGGGACTGGACGCCGAACGCAAGGCTGCCATCGTGGACGACCTGCGCGCGTGGAATACCGCCAAGGGCATCCCGATTTTGTACGTGACCCACAGCCGCGAAGAAGTCGATGCCCTGGGCGAACGCGTCATCGCGCTGGAGAGCGGAAGTGTCGTGGGCGCCGGCCCGCCAATGGACGTGCTGAACGCCCCACGCAGGAAAAAGCTAGCCCAGGCGGCGGGATTCGAGAATCTCCTCAGCGCAACTGTGGTCGATTTGCGCGAGAGCGACGGCGTGATGCGCGTGAGGTTGCAACAAAGCGCGTGTGAGATCGAAGTGCCGCTAGGTTACGCCGCAGCTGGCAGCCACGTGCACGTAGCCATTCGTGCGGGAGACATCTTGCTGGCCACGGAACGGCCGCACGGACTGAGCGCGCGAAATGTGATGGAAGGCCGCATCCTTGCGCTGGAACAACGCGGGACGATGATGATAGTTCGCGTGGATTGTGGCGTCACGTTCGTTGCGCACATCACGCCCGGCGCCGTCCGCGCCCTGGAGTTGGACGTGGAGCGCACCGTCTGGCTGGTCCTGAAAACGCACTCCTGCCATCTCGTGGATTAGAGGAGCAGTCAAACCGCTAACAAACTTCTTCAAGGTTTAGGCTTCGCCGGAGCAGTCGCTGCGGGTGCCGAGAATCTCACTTCGTCAGCCTCAAGACCGTTGTCTTTCGGCGTCGCGTGAATCACAACCACGTTCCCGACAGCGATGTCGGACAGCTTGGCGGGCTTGTCCTCATTGCCGTCGGACGGTTTGCCGCTCTTCTCCATGACGTGCGCCACGTAGACCGTTGAAGCCACCAGCTTCACTTCCACCGACTTTCCATCCGGCGTCTTTACCACCACGGACTCCGCGCCGATTTTTTCGACCGTGCCCTTCACGTGCACTTTATTCCCGTGAGCCAGCGCCGCGCCCATTCCGATTGCCAGCCATAATGCCAGCGAGCAAAGGCGAAGTTTCATTGAAGTCTCCCATTCAAATGAAGCTCCGTCCTGCCGGCGCCTCATTTCTGGTGATGCTCTTGTGATTCCGGCTTCCGTTGTGGCGTTGCTCCGTTCAAAAACTCATTCTCTTTCTGTTCTTCCTCCCGGTCGTCTGGGCTTTTGGGATTATAGCGCTCCATTTCGAGGCGTTCCGCGGCCGTGAGGTGCGGAAGGTGCCGGATAAAGTGAACCAGTTTCCAGCTATCGGGCGCGCCTCCGTGTTCCCCGCCGTTGGAAAACGCCGGCATGCCCGTGAAACGCACACCATTCTCAATGATCCAGAACAGCTCCCCGTCACTAAGATTCTGCGTTTCCGGCATACGCAGGTCCGGCGGCTTTGGGTAAAGACCACTGCCCATCATTGTCTGTCCGCTGCCATCGTTGGAATGGCAGATGGCGCAATGATCCGCGAAATGAAGCCGCGCGTCGCGCAAGTCCTC
>Ga0210405_10000280_pt1 | contig 71114 bp, 64 predicted proteins | sample IncBWH11MmetaG_FD_155492 | JGI IMG/M metagenome (GOLD analysis project Ga0210405, IMG submission 155492) | Forest soil microbial communities from Barre Woods Harvard Forest LTER site, Petersham, Massachusetts, United States - Inc-BW-H-11-M | ecosystem: Environmental > Terrestrial > Soil >... | reverse complement strand
CTGCCTGCCGCTGCCAAATTACTTCCGCTACACGCTCGCTCTTTTCGCCGTAGTCGCGTTCTGTTCCTCGACACATGACATTGCCGCTGACGGTTTGTACATCGCCAGCCTCTCCGCGAAACAACAGGCCGCCTATGCGGGCTGGCAAGGTGGCTTTTACAATGTCGCTCGTTTCTTTTCGCAGGGAGCCCTGGTGATTCTGGCGGGTTTTCTTGAAGCGCGCTTCGATGTGCCGCACGCCTGGATGGCTATCTTTGCCGGCATGGGACTGCTCCTCGTGATGTTGAGTCTCTATCACCTGCGCGTGCTGCCCACGGGCGCAGAGCGGCGGTCCGAGAGTTTTCGCGAAATGGCAGCGACCTTCTGGGACGTCATCGTAAGTTTTTTCAAGAAGCCAAACATTATTTTGCTTCTCGTCTTCCTCCTTCTCTATCGAGCCGGCGAGGGTCAAATCGTAAGAATCGGGCCGCTCTTTCTAGTCGACAAACGAGCGCTCGGCGGTCTGGGATTGACAACGGATCAGTTCGGAACAATCTATGGCACCTTCGGAACGGTCGCGTTCATCCTCGGCAGTGTCCTCGGCGGCTACTTTACTTCGTGGCTAGGCCTGAAACGCGCCTTGTTGCCGCTCATTTGCGCGATGAATCTCCCCATGCTCGCTTACTACTACCTGAGCACGGCGCTTCCGACAAACCATGTCGCGGTGACTGTTGCCATGAGCGTGGAAATGTTCGGATATGGCTTTGGTTTTGTAGGAGTAATCTTGCTGATGATGCAGGAAATTGCCCCAGGAAAGTACCAGACGGCTCACTACGCCTTTGCGACCGCATTGATGAACCTGGGCCTCATGCTTCCGGGCACCGTGAGCGGAAAAATCGAAGTAGCGCTGGGCTACCGAAGATTCTTCATTTGGGCACTAATTTCCGCCATCCCCGCCTTGATTCTTTCGCGGTTCATCCCCATCCGAGGTGGCGCGATCACGCCTCCAGAACCCCAACCCGTCGAACTCTAATCGCGGCAGTAAGCCCATCCAGAATTGTTGAGGAGCATTCCATGTCGTTGACACTAGAACAGTCGATCGGGCAACAATTCCTTTTGAGCTTCACGGGCAAGCGAAAACCACCCTCCGAGTTGCTGCGGATCCTGAAGAGCCAGCACGTCGGTGGCATTGTCCTCTTTCGGGCCAAGAACATGGCAAGTCTTTCCGAGTTGCGTCAGTTGACTGCGGCACTACAGAAGGCTGCGGCGCAGACCGGCCAACCACCTCTCCTGATCGCTGCGGACCAGGAAGGCGGCCAACTCATGGCCATCGGAGACGCGACCCCTTTTCCAGGGAATATGTCGTTAGGAGCCACCCGCTCGGAGAAACTAACTTATAAAGTTGGAAGGGCTCTTGGACGAGAGGTCGCTGCTGTCGGAGTGAACGTCGACTTTGCGCCGGTCTGCGATGTCAACAACAATCCCACCAACCCCGTTGTCGGCACGCGATCGTTTGGAGAAAACCCTGCTCTTGTATCGCGGCTAAGCGCTGCTCTCATTAGAGGCTTGCAATCGGCGGGCGTCGCCGCGACCGCGAAACATTTTCCAGGTCACGGCGATACTTCCAGCGACTCGCACCATGGCGCCCCCGTGCTCCCACACGATTGGGAAAGAGTCCGCCGCGTGGAATTGCCGCCGTTTCGAGCGGCTATCCGAGCGGGTGTGCGGCTCATGATGACGGCCCACATTGTTTTTCCCGCGTTGAACGGGGGCACGAACCTGCCGGCCACCCTTTCACAAAATATCTTGGGCGGCTTGCTCCGTCGCAAGCTGGGCTTCGACGGCCTTATCGTCAGTGACGCGATGGATATGCACGCTATCGAGCAGGGTCCAGGGCTGGTTGTGGACGCGCTGGCCGCTTTGGGAGCCGTCGTCGATTTGTTGCTGCTGAATCACGATTTAGCCCGGGTATCTTCCACGTATTCCTGTGCAATTCAGGCAGCCCTTCGCGGCCTTCTCTCGCCTAAGGAAATCCATGCTTCGGCGCGGCGCATTCTCCATCTGAAATCCTGGCTCGTCCGCCTTAAGCAGCCGCCCCTAAGTGTGATTGGCTGCCGCGAGCATCGCGCGCTGGCGCGAGAAGTAGCGGAGAAGTCCGTCACGCTCGTGCGTGACAAGACCCGGCAATTGCCACTCAATCTGCATGCCAGCGCCGGAATCGCCGTCGTTGTTCCACGTCCGAAAGACCTAACCCCCGCAGATACCTCATCGCTCGTGGTTCCAGCCTTGGCCTCGGCCGTTCAGCGCTATCACCGCCAAGTTGACGATTTCGCAGTGGCGATGAATCCTTCCGCCGCGGAAATTAGAGAGAGCTGCGCTCATCTCCTCAAATATGATCTTATAATCATTGGGACGATTAACGCTGCGGACCACCCCGGCCAGGCGGCTCTCGTTAACACGTTGCTGAAGAAAGGACGCAAGGTCATTGCCGTAGCCCTACGGATGCCCTACGACCTTGCCGCGTACCCCGAAGCTCCAACTTACCTCTGCACCTACAGCATCCTTCCTCCCGCGATGGAGGCGCTGGCCGACGCACTCTGGGGCCGAATCGCTTTCAACGGGAAGCTTCCCGTTAGCATTCCCGTTAAACTCTTCTCTGGATCGTTAGAGTAGCACACGCGATTTTATAGAATGGTGTAGAAGAAAAACCAGAAACTGTGCGCAAGGGCTCGAAAAGAATGGTCGGGGCGAATGGATTTGAAACGAGTTGGGCCCGGCTAGGCGAGGCTGGTTGGTGTTTAACAAAGCCGCGCAAGTGCAAAATGTCTCCGAACACGTGACCTTCTGTGGCTCATTGATAAAGCTCGGCGCTGGCAAGAGGAGACCGTGAACCACCTCCGGCCACCAGCACTTTGCCGTTTGACAGCAAGGTTGCGGAATGTCCGATACGTTCGGTTTCCATGCTGCTTGTGGGAATAAACAGGCCCGTGGAAGGGTCGTAAACTTCCGCAGTGGGACTACCTCCGCCGGCCACAAGCACCAGGCCATTGGGAAGCAGGGTTGCGGTGTGCTCTTCCCTCATGACTCCCATCTGGCCAGTCGTAGAGAAGGAGCCCGTGGCGGGGTCGTATAGTTCTGCCGTGGAAGAGACTCCAAACTGGCCATTGATGAGACCTGTATTTAAGCCTCCAGTGATTAGCACCCTGCCATCCGCCAAGAGTGTCGCGGTGTGTCCTTCGCGCGGTGTCGCCATGCTCCCGGTGGGAACGAAATGGCCGGTGGCGGGATCGTAAATCTCCGTCGTGGATTGAGGGCCGTCCGAGTAAGAATCGGTGCCGCCTGCTATGAGTACCTTTCCGTTCTTCAGCAGCGTAGCTGTGTGTCCGAATCGAGCCGCAGCCATGCTGCCCGTCGAAGTGAACGCATTCGCAGATGGGTCGTAGAGCTCCGCCGTAGCAGAGGCCGTGCCATAAAAGGGCAAAGTGCTTCCTCCCTGGTCGCCTCCGCCTGCAAACAGCACATTGCCGTTCGGTAGAAGCGTTGCTGTGTGGCCTGCCCGCCCCATGGTCATGTTGCCAGCGATCTCGAAGGTTCCTGTTGCTGGATTGTAGATTTCCGCGCTGCTCTGACTTGGCTCGCCCAGATCTTCGCAGTCGTACCCGGAACCGAAACCCCCAGCCAGCAAGACGTCGCCGTTCTGCAGCAAGGTTGCCGTGTGAGCATAGCGCTGCGCGGAAAGGCTCCCAGTTTTCGTGAAGGAGCCAGAATTTAGGTCGTACAACTCCGCAGAGGTTATTCCTCCGTCACACAGGGGATCAGCCCTTGTTGCACCCCCAGCCGTCAGCACTTTTCCATCTGTTAGCAGAGTGGCTGTGTGATAGCCCCGTGGTTGCTGCATGTTCCCAGTGGGACTGAATCTGCCAGAAGAAGTCGTTACAGTAACGATGCTGGAGCCGGTGCGGGTTGGGTCCGCGACACTGATGGCAACAACATGGTAAAAACCCGCACCCGGTGGCGTTACATAGACGCCATCGTTGGTTATCGATCCGCCGTTAGCCTCTTGGACTGACCAGGTAACTGTTGTGTCGGACAGACCGACAACCGACGCTGTAAAGTCTTGCGTGACGCCCGGCGCCAGCGTGACCGTGGCGGGAGAGACCTTCACCTCAATGGGCAGCACCGTTACTGCTGCGGTGCCCTTTGTATTCGGATCCGCTTGACTGGTGGCTGTGACAATTGCAGGTCCCCCGTAACCGTCGCGGGGAGCCGTATATAGTCCGTTGTTGTCGATGGTGCCGAAATTGTCTTGCAAACTCCAGGTCACAGCTTGGTTGCTTTGACCCTGAACTTTGGCCTGGAATTGGACCGTTCCGCCCTCGTAAACGGAGGTACTGGAGGGCGTAACTGCCACCATCGCGGATGGCTGGGACGGCGTCGGGTCGGACGGGGATGACGTCTGACCATTGCCCCCTCCACCGCAGCCGCATCCCACAAAGATGGCAATCAAAACAGAAAGTTTCAGGCATGCCCGCTGGCACATGGGACCTCCTCCGCGCAAATACTTGCAATCATTCATGGGATATCAGCGCTGAATATCCATGCTCTCGCCCGGAAACATCGATGTAACTTCCCACCACCAGGCCGGAATCATTAAGAGCGTTGCCGTTAGTGAATGTCGCCCCGGGGAAGTCGAAGAGATATTGAACGCCGCCGCTGAGGACGAACGCATGGTCAACCATCGTCGCGCTGGTCGCGGACCCCGGCAGTTTTTTGTCGTTGAGATAGATGCCAATCAATTGGCCGGCAAGATTCACTTTGCGGGGCGCGGTACCCAATACATCTGGAAGATCAATCGAGCGAAACTCTCCAGCATGTAGGATGTACCCGTGCAGAGATCCGCTCTGCAGGCTGCCGTTTTCGCTCCAGTCGCCTACGACGTCGCCGGCATCTGTGACCTTCCAGGCATCTGTTGTATCTGCATCGGGAAAATCAATGCTTGAGAAATGCCCGTCGTCAAGCAAAAAGCCATGCTCGTGAGCGAGCCCCATGCCTTTCCCGTTGGCAGGATTTTCCAGGCTCATGTAGCGGCCGACGATCTGCCCTTGTCTATTGATTCCATGGCATTGCGTTGAAAGGGCCCCGGGGAAATCGATCTGCAGGAATGCGCCGTGCGAGAGTAAGAATCCGTGGTCCACACCGTTCGTGGTGAGCCGGCCGACCACATCCCCGAAGTCGTTCACGCCAACGGCAGCGGTCGCCCCGGCGCCTGGATAATCGATCGTGGTGAAGGAACCGTTTGCGAATGTAAATCCGTGCGTTCCAGCTTGGTCGTCATAGCGACCGACCATGACTCCGAAATTATTCACGTCGCTAATGCGCATGAGCTGAGCTCCGGGAACGTCGAGGTTCGCGAAATTACCGACCTGCGCGCGAGAGTCCGGTGTGAACACGAGTGTGATGGCGAAGACCATGACAACTAACAGCCAAAGTGCCGTAGTGCGCGACATGATTCCTCCTGTGGGTTTGACCCTGGATCGCTCAAGCGAATCTGACTGGACGGGTCAGGTGCCACAGCATGGGTCGTTTGTGGATCTCGCGCAATGGTAGGACGAGTGTCTGCAACTGAAATGATTCTAACGGGCCAAGATATTGTGAACATGAGACTTACTGGAGCGCTCACCGAGGGTGCCTATTGTACTCCTGAAGCCTTCGGCGTATAGTCCCCGCATTAGTCGGCTTCCATGACAACCCCGAGCGCTCACCGGCAGGTCAGGTTCGGCGATTTTGTCGCCGATTTCGATTCGTTCGAGTTACGCAAACACGGCATCCGGCTCAAGCTGCAGGATCAACCCTTCCAGATTCTCAGACTCTTGCTCCAACATCCCGGCCAGCTCCTGACGCGCGAGCAACTACGCATAGAGTTGTGGACAGAAAGCACCTTCGTGGACTTCGACGCCGGGCTGAACGCCGCGGTCCGCAGACTTCGCGATGCCCTGAATGACTCGGCTGAGGATCCGCGCTACATCGAGACGTTGCCACGCCATGGCTACCGCTTTATCGCACCAGTCGAAATAACTGCCCAGCCCCCGCTCACCCTGCACAGCGAGGTTCCACTCACATCGGATAGCGGCCGTGGACGGCAACAGGTTGCTGTACCGCCGGAGCAAGTCAGCGTCCTGACCAGCAAGCAGGTAAAGACTTGGCGAATGATGTGGACCAGGAGCCTCGCTATTGCTTGCGTGTTGGCCGTGGTAGTTGGAATAGCGGCCGTGGCGCTGCGTTCAAGGGCATCTGCAAACCGCTCGGGCGATGGCCGCGTTTATTCCGTTGCAGTGCTGCCTTTGCAAAATCTCTCGGGTGATCCTTCCCAGGATTATTTCGCCGAAGGCATGACCGACGCTCTCATCACCAACTTGGCGCAGAGCAAGTCGTTGCACGTGATCTCCAGCACTTCTTCCCTGCGCTACAAGGGCACGCACAAAACACTTCCCGAAATCGGACGGGAATTGAACGTCAATCTCATCGTTGAGGGCTCCGTGATTCGATCGGGCAATCAAGTGCGCGTCACCGCCCAATTACTAGACGCTGCCAAGGATCGACATCTTTGGGCCAGACGGTACGACCGCGATCTGCGGGATGTCTTGCAACTACAGAGTGAGCTAGCCTCGGCCGTGGCGCTGGAGGTCGCCGGACGGATCAGTCCCGATGAACGGTCGCATTTAGCAGCATTAGCGAGACCCGTAAACCCTGAAGCCTACGAGGCCTCGCTCAAAGGTCGCTACTACTGGAACAAGAGGAGTTTGGAGGGATTTAACAAGGGCCTCGCGTTGTTCCAGCAGGCCATCCAGGCTGATCCGACGTATGCTCCGGCCTATGCTGGAATGGCTGACTGTTACAACTTTCTTGGCCTAGGCATGGGCTCGATGCCGCCCCGAGAATACGCTCAGAAAGCAAAAGAGGCAGCGCAGAGAGCCCTGGAGTTGGATGAGAACCTTGCTAAAGCGCATGCCGCACGTGGGTTCACTCTGCACCGCTATGACTGGAACTGGCCCGAAGCCGAGCAAGAGTACCGGCGCGCTCTTGAACTCGATCCCCATAACATTATCGTTCGTGGCTGGTTCGCTGACCTGCTGTCGTTCCTCGGCCGCCAGCAGGAGGCAGAAACCCAGCGTGAGCAGGTACGCGACCTGGATCCGTTCTCGATCCAAGCAGTCCGCAGCGTTGCCGGAGCTTACGGTGCAGCTAACCAGGATGACAAGGCCATCGATTACTACAAGAAAGCAATCGCATCCGAGCCGGACAGCTTCCGCATGCGAATGGATCTTGGAGGGGACTACCTCCAAGCGAAACGTTACCAGGACGCGACGGAGGAATTTCAGCAAGTTTTGACGCTTTACGGCCCTAATGTCTACCCACTGGCAAGACTCGGCTACAGTTATGCCCTGTGGGGGAAAAAAGCGGAGGCGGAGCGAATTCTTGGCCAACTAAAAAAAGAACACAGGCCGGGTTATGTCTCCTACGCCATCGCGGAGATTTGCGAGGCACTCGGCCGCAAGGAGGAAGCGCTCAATTGGCTGGAAAAGGCCTATGACGAGCGTGCTGCCCAGATGCTAGGCCTCAAGTGGGGTTTTGATTCGCTGCGTTCGGATTCGCGTTTCCAGGATCTGGTGCGGCATGTCGGTGTTCCGAACTGATAGGCGTGAGCTTCCAAGACGGGATTCAGCGACCCGCACGAGGCCTACTAGCGAACTTTGCCACCTCCTCGCAACGTGCCGCAAGGAGCACCAGGTTTGAAACGACGCCAGCCACAGTCGAGATCATTGGACTCCATCGCGGCGAGAGTCCGCTGTCACTGCTTAGCGACAAGCTTCATCTTGTCAGTGATGTGTCTGCCCGGCTCTGCCCAAACGGCGGAGCTATCGGGCGTCGTCAGAGATCCGTCTCAAGCGGTGATTGCCGGAGCCACCATTACCGCTGTCAACGTGAACACCCGCGCGGAACGAACGACGAAGTCCAATCGCCTCGGTAATTACGCTCTAACTTTTCTTCAGCCAGGTGACTATAGCGTCCGCATCCGAGCAGCGGGATTCAAGACCGTCGAGCAACCAAGAATCACCTTGAATGTCGCCTCACTAGGCCGTTTGGATTTCGTCCTACAGGTGGAGGGCAGCAAGGAAGCCATTACCGTTCGAGGCGATGTGTTCACTAGGGATGAAACCTCAGCCGTTGGCTCAACCATTGACCGGCAGTTCGTCGCCAACCTGCCCTTGAATGGACGCACCTTTCAGTCACTTATCGCTCTCGTTCCAGGGGTCGTTGCTACCCTTGGGGACGGGCAGTTTAGCGTGAACGGGCAACGGGACGACGGCAACTATTTGACTGTGGATGGCGCCAGCGCCAACGTCGGGATCAGCGCTTTCCGATCGCTCGAGGAAACGGCCGGAGGCACAGTCCCTGGATTCAGCGTCCTGGGCACGACCAGCAACTTGGTGCCGGTCGATGCAATGCAAGAATTCACGCTGCAGACCTCGAGCTATTCGGCCGAGTTCGGCCGGACCCCGGGTGGCCAAGTCCAAATCTTAACCCGTTCGGGAAGCAACCAATATCACGGTGGGTTGTTTGACTATTTTCGAAACGAAGCGCTTGATGCCAACGATTGGTTTGCGAACGCTCAGAGACTTCCCAGAGCGCCGCTTCGACAAAATGACTTTGGTGGCATCTTCGGCGGACCTCTCATAAGAGACAAGACATTCTTCTTCCTGTCCTATGAAGGGCTGCGGCTGCGGCAACCACAATTCGCCGAGATCAACGTCCCCTCGCTGAGCGCAAGGACCCAAGCCCCCGCTCCGATCGCTCAGCTACTCAACGCTTTTCCTGTGCCCAACGGCCCGGAGAATCCGCTCGCGATGATTGCCCGGTTTTCAGCCACCTACTCGGACCCCGTGTCCTTAAATTCAGGCAGCATCCGTTTAGACCAGGCCATCAGCCAGAAACTTACATTGTTCGGTCGGTTTTCCGATTCGCCCTCTAGCGCCGAGAGCAGAGCGGACTCTTTAACCCACGTGATATCAAACGAAGTGAACACCCGGTCGCTCACTCTCGGCGCAACACTTGCTTCGACGTCTAGGCTGGCGAATGATTTTCGCGCCAACTTCACTAGATATGAGTCCTCACACTTCAACAAGCTGGACAATTTCGGCGGTGCCGTCCCGCCGCCTGAATCACTGCTCTTTCCAGCCCCCTTTGCTTCCCCGAGTTCCTCCCGCTTCATCTTCTTCGAGCTCGCCGATGGTTTGCGCTTCGTCTCGGGCAGAAGTTCCGATCATGCGCAACGGCAATTCAACCTCGCAGATGGACTATCCATCCTAGTCGGCTCACACAGCTTGAAGCTCGGAGTGGATTACCGCTACTTGACACCAATCTTTGGCCCCCAGGACTACGGCCAGCAAATCGGCTTTCGAACGTTGTCCGATGCGGTGGCCGGAAAAACGCCCATCGTCCCCATCTTCGCTTTCGACAGGATTATCTTCTCGTTTCACAATCTCAGCCTATATTCCCAGGATGTCTGGCGACCGATTAGCAAGCTCACTCTGTCCTACGGTCTGCGCTGGGAATTCAACCCACCGCCTTCCGCAAAAGCTGGCCAGAGCCTCTACACGCTCCAGGGAGTTGACGATCTCTCCTCTGCACGTGTTGCTCCGGCGGGCACGCCGCTTTACGGGACGACGTACGCAAACTTCGCGCCTCGTTTTGGTGCGGCTTACCAGGCTTCGCAGCGCCCCGGAAGAGAGCTAATCGTGAAGGGCGGCTTCGGCATCTTCTACGACTTGGGAACGGGTGTGATTGGAGAGGCCGCGGAATCCTTTCCGCACTTCAGACGAACGACTGTAACCGGCGTGCCGTTTCCTTTGGGTGCCGCCGGAGCACCACCCTCATTTCCGAGTCTCGATCCGCCGTACAGAGGTCAGTCCTTCTTGGTTTTCGATCCGAAAATCACTTTGCCCCGCACCTACCAGTGGAATCTTACTCTGCAGCAGTCACTCGGTGCCGCGCAGACAATTACTGCTGCGTACGTCGGTGCGGCAGGGCGCAAGCTTCTCAGGCGAGTTTCCATGGTTGGCAGCGAACCGAACTTCACGAATGGCAGTATGATCGATTTGACGACGAATACCGCCACGTCGGATTACCACGCCCTCCAACTGCAGTTCCAACGCCGGTTGTCGCATGGCCTACAGACTCTGATATCGTATTGCTGGTCACACTCGATCGATATTTCCTCCAGTGATGTTGCCACCCAAATTCCGTCTCAGTATGTCCCACCAGAGCAAAACCGCGGCCCATCCGACTTCGACGTACGCCATTCCTTTCAGGCTGCGTTGACCTATGAAGTACCTAGACTTCACCAGGACCTGGCCAGTGCCTTGTTTGGTCATTGGTTGTTCGAGAGCATCTTCGTGGCGAGAACAGAAACACCCGTAGATGTCACAGTAAACAGATTTTTCGGCGTTGATTCGGTCGCCGCGCGTCCGGATCTGGTTTCCGGTGCACCGCTCTACTTGCAAGATACAACCGTCGCGGGGGGTCGAAGAATTAATCCCTCAGCGTTTGTCGTGCCCATCGAAGAACGGCAAGGCACACTGGGCCGCAATGTTTTTCGAGGGTTCCCGCTTTCTCAGTTGGATCTATCTCTTGGACGGACATTCAACGTCATGGAGACGATGAGCTTCCAGATTAGAGCGGATGCCTTCAATGTGCTGAACCACCCCAACTTTGCCAACCCATCTGGAGACTTGAGCTCTGCCAGCCTGTTTGGGGTGTCCACTGCGATGGCGAATACCCCCTTTGACGGGATCACCAACGGGTTGACCCCCCTCCTCCGTGCCGGAGGTCCGCGCTCCCTCCAACTGTCCCTGAGGTTTAACTTCTGAACCTGTTCCAGGTAGATTACGCTACATCAGCGGACGTGAGCGCGGCCGGCTCTATATCTATAAAGGGAAACGCAGACTTCATCCCAGGAGTTACCGTCAGTTTTCGAGACAATCGGTCAGAATAACGTAAACGTGCAGACGTAGCAGATTGGATATGCGCACATCAAACAGCGCCGTATGGCGCGTGCCGTATCCACCTACATTGAAACCACGATCCACCCATCGCCACCGCTCTTGTCACGACAACCGAGCCATCATCTCCCTCCTATATAGCTCGACTACGTATATTATTAGTTTTACTTTGAATCACCCGCTGTTCCTCGTTGAGTTAGCGTGGGTGCATGTATGGACTTGGATTCTTTGCGCATTGGCCGGGAGCGATTGTCGCGCGCCTTCCAATATCTTGAAGCGCTAAACCAACATCGCAACCCGCCAAAGCGTCAGATTCGCGAACAGCTATGGACCCTCTGGCTCAAGGATCTGCCCGATCATCCGGCGTTGAAGTGTCTACTAGCGACTCGTCTGTCCTTTTATATATGGGCTTACAGGGAGAACCTTTTCGAATTGATTCTACTTGAGTTATGGCGGAGAGGGGGGATTCGAACCCCCGGTACAAGTTTTGGCTCGTACAACGGTTTAGCAAATTCCCGATTCCACACGCTGTTGTTCGGAATCAATAGCTTACGTTCGGATGGGATGCCCTATTTCGGTGCAAACGACCCCTGTTCGGCAGCATTTGTGCAACCATTGTGCAAACCAGAATTTCAACGGTTTATCGCCCCGTCGTACGCCCATCACTAGTGTCGTAACAGCAGATTGGTGTTTTGCCGCGTTAGCAGGGGGGTTGCGGAAGGGCCCAGCGATATTGCGAAACGCGCGTGGTTATTTGTGGCGGATATCGATTGGGGCGCGGGTGCGATCGAGGGGGAAGACCTGGATTTCCCACTTAACCGGAACGGAAGCCGGCACGTAGCACGTGGTTTTATCGCAGGCCTGGTATTCGAGCTTGCCGGTGATCGGAATGCTCTTCCCGTCTTTCCCGAGCGAACCCCAGAATCCCGCGCTGGTATTCACATTTATTTCCTGACTGACGCGGAATTTACCCTCGTATACCGGCACTTTTTCTTTGATCGCCGGTAAATACAAAGTCATGGAGGAAGGATATTCCACCGAGCCGAACATCAGATCCGGCGTTGCGTCGAGCACCAGTTTAACGGGCCTGTAACCTTGCGTGCCGGGCGCGTAAACGTGCACGTCCGCTGGCAACTGCACATGGGCGTACACGGTGATACGCGTTCCCGGCACTCCCGTGCGGTCGGATTGCTCCAAGGCCAGCTTCAGGTGCGGGGCATCTAAGGTGTTGGTGACTTCCTGGCCGAGTTCGGGGAAGAGTTTGGCAATGATGCTGTTGCCAGTGAGGCGTTCACGATATTTCGCTTCGAAGAACTTTTCCTTGATGATGCCGTTGGGATCGATGAAGAAATAGCCGGGGCGGGCGAAACCCTTCTGCATGCCGGTGGCTTCGTGATTGAAGACGCCATAGGCTTTGATGATTTTGGAGTCGGGGTCGGCGAGCATCGGATATTCGATTTTGTGACGGTCAGCGAAGAATTTGAGAATTTCTTCGGAGTCGTAGCTGATGGCGGCGAGCTTGACGCCTTGTTTTTCAAACCGGGGGAACGCGCTTTGCAGCTGGACCAGCTGCCCTTTGCAGAAGGGTCACCAGTCGGCGGAACGGAAAAAGAGGAGGACTGTGCCGTTCGGGCCTTTCAAGGATTCGAGGGTTTGGATATGGCCGAATTCGTCGCGGGCGGAAAAGTTGGGAGCTTTCTGGCCGACGGCGAGGCCGATCGACATGAGTTCGGTCGACGCGACCTGGATGCTGTCTTCGTCGAGAGTGCCGTGGACCGTGACGGTGTCGCCGAGATGGGCGGTCACTTTGTCCTGAGGTTCGAGGGAATACATCAGGCGGTTGGTGTCGTCGTAGAGCGTGATTTTTGCGCCGGGGACGATTTTGAAGCACTCTGGAGATTCGTTGAAGGCTTCGTCGGCGTTGCAGGCGCTGGTGACGAGGACGCCCGACCAGGCGCCAGTTTTCGGGGGGTTGTTCTGTCCGGCGAAGACGAACGAGGCAGCTGAAAGAATCGCGACCGCAGAGAAGAGCAGGCGCTTTGCTATCGGATTGAGTTCAACCTTGGGCATCGATTCCAGCTCTTAAATTAGTTTTCAGATTCCGAGGCACTATACGCCGGGTAATCTGGCCGTGCAAGTTGCGAGCGCCATCTTTGATTCGACTGATCCGCAAAAGTTACGGAGCCGCTGCAAAATTTATGAAGATTGGTTGCAAGGGTTCGAGATGAAAGCCGATGGTTTCGCCGGGTTCGACCCAGATTGGAGGAGTGATGGAACCCGCGATGATGATCTGGCCGGTACGAAGAGTTTCTCCAAAACGGGCGAGGAGATTGGCGACGTGGCCGACGATCGTGATGAGTTCTCCGGTCAAGGCTTCGAAGTCGGAGGTGTTAGCCATTTCCGCGCCGTTGCGCAAGACGCGGGCGTTGAGGCCGGACAAGTCGCCGCCCGCGTGTATTGCTTCGCACGGGCCGAGAATTACGTGACGCTGGTAGATGTTGCGGGCCAGCGTGCCTTCGACATCGTCGGAAGGATGATCCACGTCGGCGAGTTCGATCGCGGGGCCGAGTCGAGCGATTGCATTCAATATCGTTTTGCGGCCGACGCCTGAAGGGAAATCTTTACACAGATAGACGGCGAGTTCGGGTTCGGCGGCTGGTTTTTTCCAGCCTGCGAAAGAGATCGTGGAACCCGATGCGACCACCGCGTCGGCCATCAGAAATCCGACGAGCGGCGCGTTGATGCGCAATCTTTCGAGAGCGGCGGGACCGCCGAATGCGAGTTTCCAACCGAGCGCTTGCTTGCCTGCGGCGAGCAGCTTACGCCGCCAGCGAAGCTGCTGCTGCATTCCACTTTTGATTCGCGGGTCTTCCCAGGCCTGTGACATTGCGCGATTCTGCCCCCGTTTAGTAGCCTTCGGGCGGAATTTCGTAACCGGCGGCTTCGAGCGAGCCCGCGCCGCTCCACCCCCAGACGAGGACCACGTCTCCGGTGCCGGTGTTGTCGAAGCCGTGCCAGTGGCCGCGCGGAGTGAAAATGACGTCACCTTTTGAGGAGGGTTCGCGGCCGGTATCGGTGTAGATGTGGCCGCTGCCCTGGATAACGACAAAGAATTCGTCGCAGTTCGGATGCCGGTGTTTGTCGTGACGCGCGCCGGGGGGAAGAACCGTCCAGCCGATCAGGAGTTTGTCGGAGCCGGCGGTTTTCTGGTCGATCAGAAACTGGACTTGCATGTTGATCCAGCCGTCTTCTTCCATTAGGCCGGCGACTTTGGGGACATCGCGAAGATTGGTGCGATACGGTTTCATTTGGACATTCCTCCCAAGCGGCGGTAGACCTCGTAGACGGTGACGAAATCGTGGTGGGCGAGACCGAGCCCACGGCAGGCGTTGAGCATTTCGTTGGCGGCTGCGCCGAGGGGAACGGGAACGCCCATTTTTCTGCCGAGGTCGAGCGCGAGGAGCATATCTTTTTGCTGGAGATTGACGTCGCCGTAGGTTGCGTCGGAGATGTGGCCTTCGAGAATCAGCGGCGCACGGTAGGCGAGCACCGGCGAGGCGACGACGCTTTTCAGCATTGCGTCCACGGCCACTTCGCGCGGGACGCCACCTTTTTCCGCGAGCGCGACGCCTTCGCAGAAGCCGATCACTTCGATAACCAGCGTCATGTTGAGAGCAACTTTGAGCTGGACTGCGAGACCCTGCGCGCCGATGTAGGTAACTTTCGGCCCGATGGCGAGCAGGACGGGTTGCACGCGGTCGAACGCTGCCTTATCGCCACCGACCATTACCGAAGCATTGCCTTTGCCGATGGTCAGCGTGGTGCCGGAGATGGGCGCGTCCATCATGGTGAGGCCGGCTTTCGAGAAGGCAGCGCCAACGCTGCGGCTGGCATCGGGATCGATTGTGCTCATGTCCAGGTAGATCGAGCCTTTGCGCAGGCCGGAGATGATCCCGTTTTCACAGAGGGCGATGGAATTCACCGCTTCTGAATTCGTGACAATCGTGAACACGATTTCGGATTCCGCCGCGAGTTGTTTTGGCGATTCGGCCCAGCCCATGCCGAGTTCGAAAAGCGGTTCCCCTTTTTCTTTTGTCCGGTTCCAGCCCGCCACCTGATGGCCGGCTGCGAGCAGGCGCGGGACGATGGCCTGGCCCATGTCGCCGAGGCCGATAAATCCGAGTTTCACAGCGCACCCCCAGTTCTCGATTCACTCGAGCCGCTTCGATATGCCCGGCTGACGCCAGCTAGTGTTTCAGGTGCCTGTCGAAATAATCCATGAAGATCTGGAAGGTCTTCTGCTGGATTTCATCCGGCTTATACGAGCCGTCAGGCTGATTCATGATGAAAACGTAGCCGTGCACGGGGTGATCGAAGCTGGCCCATTGTACGTCTTTGCCGGCTTCTTTCATCCACTCGTAGGTGAGCTTGAAAATTCCCTGCTGGTGGTCGGTGTCGCGGCCAAAGGTCAGGATGGGTGTGTGGATGCGCTGGATGCGTTCCATGGCTTCTGGCTTGTTGGCGTTTTTGCGGGCCACTTCGATGTCGTTGTACTGGATCTCGTTGTCTTTTCTTGGGGCGGTGGGGCCGGTGTTGACGGTGAGGAATTCGTGGTCGGCGGGTTCGATGCAGACGCCGGCGGCGAAATCGTACTCGCTGGAGGCCTTCATGATCATCTCGCCGCTGTGGCTTACGCCCATGGCTCCTACGGCTTTCTTGTCTATGTAGGGAAGCGTTTGGAGATATTTGATGATGGCAATCAGGTCTTCGTGGTCGAGCGTGGGGCCGGACTTGAGCATGCGGCGGTCGCCGCTGATGCTATCGGGAAGATTCTGGGGCGGCTTGGAGCTTTCGTAGGCGTAGGGAATTTCGTTGCGGTAGTTCACGGTGACCACGACGTAGCCGCGCGCGATCATGCGATCCTGCATCTGCGTGAGCCGTTCGGAGAGTTGCTCGACTTTCTTCATGCCTTCTCGGCCTTCGCCCCAGCCCATGGTGATAGCGGGAAAGGGGCCGTTGCCCTTGGGCTTGCGGACGAGGATGGGGACGTAGATTTCGTCGCGGGTGAGGACGAAGGTGTAGTCGCCGGGAATGTCGGAACCTTTGAGCGCTTTGCTGGCCACAACGTAGCCGTGGGGTGGGATGGCCTCGGCGGCTTCCCGGCCGGTGCTGAGCTGGGCGCGGGCGTTGACTTGGCATGGCGGCAAAAGCAGCGGCGCCGCAAACACGATTCCAAGCCCGAACAAGATTGTCTTCAACAGAGAACGCATCCTTCACCTCGATTCACGATTTGGAGCGAGTGGCTGGTCTGGCGAAACCACGGGTTGCGGATTGTGGTTCTACCACCTGACCTTTTGCCACGTCAACTCCTTTTGGTATATCCTCCTTCGCCAGCTAATCCATTGGCGTCGAATTTTCGAGGTTTTATTGGAGGCATTGTGAAATTATTCGGTCCTTTCTGCTGCTTTGCACTGATGGGGTTTGCAAACTCTCCCGCGCTTCAGGCCCAGGGCGCAGCAGTTCCGGAGGCTCCCCGGCCGCTTGTTTTGACCGAGGCGATTGCCACGCCCGGCGTGCAGGGGCGTTTCGATCATTTCGGATTTGACGGGAAGAACCAGTTGTTTGTGGCTGCGTTGGGGAACAATACCTTGGAGGTGATCGATATCAGCGCGCGAGTACGCTCGCATACGATTACGGGAATTCCGAACCCGCAGGGGGTGGCGTACGCGCCGGACGCGAAAACACTTTTCGTGGCCAGCAGCAAGGGAAAGCTGCGGATTTATGCGGGCGAAAATTTTGCCCTCGTGAAGGAAATTGATTTTCACGGGGACGTGGATAATTTGCGTTACGACGCCGCGACGCACCGGATTTACGTTGGATTTGGCGAAGATGAAACCGGCGCGATCGGCATGGTGGATGCCACGACCAACGAGCGCTTGCCGGAAGAATACAAGCTGGGTGCGCATCCGGAATCGTTTCAGCTGGAAACGGCGGGGCCCAACATTTACGTGAATTTGCCGGATTTAAAGCAGATTGCGGTGATCAATCGCAAGACCGGCGCGATCGCCCGCTGGCCACTGACACTGGAGCACAATTTCCCGCTGGCTCTCGACGAAGCGGATCACCGCCTCTTCGTGGCCACGCACGAGCCGGCCCGCCTCGCCATTTTCGACACCAACACCGGCCGCACAGTTGCGGAATTCCCCTGTGTGCAGGATGCCGACGACGTTTATTACGATGCGGGACGAAAAAGAATTTATGTTCCCGGCGGCGAAGGATACATCAGTGTGTTTCAGCAATCGGATCCCGATCACTATCAGTTGCTAGCAAAAGTTCCTTCCACGCTCGGAGCGCGCACGGCCGGCTATTTTGGAAAAGGCCACAAAGGCTTCGACCGATTTTTTCTGGGAGTGCCGCCGCGCGCGGATCATGGGGCGGAGATCTGGATTTACACGGTTCAGGACTGAAGTTTTCCCAAACGAAGAGCTAGTCTGGGGTCCTAAAGACTACGTTCGAAAAATGTCATCTCCCAGGCACAGCGAGCCCTGAGAGGTCTGTTATCTGTACCAATTCCCCGGCCGCAGGGCGGGCCCCAGAGGTGTGGCGCCACTCCCGATCAGTTCGTCGACTGTTGCCAAGAGAAGATTTCCAAATCAGGAAACAAAGCATTCCCTGTGAATGAGTTACGCCGCCTCTCCCGCAGGCCACGGATTGACGGGTGCGCGCTGCATGAATAATTTTGCTGAGTCGAAGAAAGGAAATGGTTGACAAGGCGGTTCGTATGATGGTACAGCGGCTATACCTATTGTGCGGGGTCTACTCCCGGACAGGGGATCTTACAGGGGTGTGTAATGTTGAATTGTGTCCATTTGAGGAAGTCCTTTGGGCTTTTGGGTCTGATTTCAGCCGTACTCCTCCTTTCCCTTCCGGCCTTCCCGCAAGGGAACACCGGCCGCATCCTAGGCGCCGTCACCGACAAATCGGGCACGTACATTGCTGGCGCGCCGGTGAGCGTCACCGACGTGGCGCGAGGTGTCACCCAGAATCTGACGACTGATTCTGATGGAGCGTATGTCGCTCTGAACCTGGTGGCGGGAACCTACACCGTTCGTGTCGAAGTGAAGGGCTTCAAAGTTTTCGAGCGTAGGAATATCCAAATTGAAGTCGGGAAGGATTTGCGGGTTGACGTCGTGCTCCAACCTGGCTCGGCGTCCGAGACGATTACGATTACAGAAGAAGTGCCCATGGTGGACACGACCTCCACGACACTCGGCGGAACGATCAGCAACCAGACCATTAACGAAATCCCCCTGAACGGAAGAAACTACCAGAACCTGCTGACGCTTCGCCCCGGCACCACCATTTACCCCGGCGGCGGTCCGTGGACACAAACCACTAACGGCGCGCGTCCGGAAGACACCAGCTATCTGGTGGATGGCCTGAGCAACGACGAAGCGTTCATGGGATTCAGCGTGACGAACGCCGCCGCGGTCGCGGGCGATGCGGCCACGATTTTGCCGATCGACGCGATCCAGGAATTCAACACCCAGGTGAACCCCAAGGCTGAATTCGGCTGGAAGCCGGGGGCAATCACCAGCGTCGGTCTCAAGTCCGGGACCAATCAGATTCACGGGTCGGCGTATGCATTTGGGCGCTCGGATTCGTTTGATGCGCGCAATTACTTCAACCCGGTTGGAACTGCCAAGACCCCAGTCGAGTTGGAACAATACGGAGCAACCGCAGGCGGCCGCATCATTCCGGACAAACTCTTCTGGTTTGGCGGATTTGAATTTCGCAATTACACCGTGGGTAATTCGATTCCAGTCAACTCTCCGACGACCGTCACGACGACTGGCGGCCCAGATCCGTCCCAGAGCATTCCAGACGCTTTGACAGACCTCGCCACCAATCACCCGACTGTTGCACTCAGCGCGCAGAGCCTTGCTCTTCTCGGATGCCCGGCAAATGTCACAGCACCATACACCGGATGCACCGGGGGTGCTTTCGGACCGAACGCGACTGGCGGTAAGAGTATCGTCGGGGGTTTCCCAGATGTGGATTCATCGAGGAATGCGCTGGGCAAAGTGGATTACCACATCAACGAGAAAAACATGTTGAGCGGTTCCTATTTTTTCGGCAACGACAACCTTACGGCCGAAGATTCGGCGGAATTGCTCCCGGAATATGGCACAGTGATTCATTCGCGAGCACAAGCTGTCGCGGGACACTACGCTTGGACGCCGAGCGCAAACTGGGCGAATGACCTGAGAATTGGTTATACGCGTTATCACCTTACCATCGTCCCCGCCAACGCATCGACGCCCAATCCACTCAACACTGGTGTGACCAATCCTATCCTCCAGGGGATACCCAACATACGCATCGACGGGTTCACCGAGGCCGGCGGTTTTCATAACTTCCCCAAGTTGGTAGGTCCGGACAACGTCTACGATTTTGTTGATCAGGTGTCGAACTTGCGCGGCAAGCACGCCTTGAAATTTGGTGCCGAAGTCCGCATCGATAAAATTACCCAGGGAACTTACCGCGGCGGCAGAGGACGGATTCGATTTCAGAAAAATTTCACGTTCAGCGGTGAGACCCCATTGGAGAGTTTCCTGACCGGTACCCCGAACAGTACCAGCATCCTGGCCGGAGACCCTGTTCGCCACATGACTCAAAACCTGTTCGCCGGATTCTTCCAGGACGATTGGCGTGTTACCAAGCGCATAACCTTGAACTTGGGGCTGCGCTACGAACTCCAGGGCGTCCCGAGCGAAGAGAACAATCAACTCGGAAACTTCGAGCCTGCCGTCGGTCTTGAGCAGGTTGGCAAAAACATCGGTTCACTTTACAAAAAGGATGCCACGAACTTCGCGCCGCGCGTCGGGGTAGCATGGGACGTCACCGGCAATGGAACCACCGTTGTGCGGGTCGGTGTCAGCATTGTTTACGACTTGCTTTCCATGAGCACCTTCCTATCTCAACAGAACACCAATAACACAGTCACCCTCGGGGCAAACGTGATTCCGACCGGCGCCGTCATTCAAGTGGGTGGCGTCTCGACACCGGGTATCGGCAACATTGTCGCCTCGGGCATCACGCTTTCGGCTGGACAACTGAACTGGAACGGCTCATCGATAGGTGGCGCGACGGTCTATCCAGCCAACTTGGTACAACAGGTCGCTTGTGGCGATGGCCTCACATTCGGCACTGTCACCGACGCCGGTCCGTGCGATATCTTTGCGATGGACCGCAATTACAAGACGCCCTACGTCACCACCTGGACTTTGGGGGTGCAGCATGCCTTCTCTAACAAAATCTCGTTGGACGCCGCCTATGTTGGCAATCACGGTTCAAGGCTGACGGGCATTCAGGACATCAATCAGGCTGCCCTGGATTCGACCTATACGGGGACCGGCAATTTTCCGAATCAAGCTTCCCGTCCTTTCAACGCAAAATACCCCTATCTGGAATTCATTAACTTCTACTCGAACATCTACATGTCTAACTACGACGGTTTGCAACTCGCCTTCACCGGGCGCAATTACCATGGCCTGGACTTTGTTGCGGGCTACACTTACTCCCACGCGATTGACAATCAATCTTACAACTGGAATCAGTACCTGCCAAAAAACAGCCTGGATCCAAAAGGTGAGTACGGAAACAGTGATTTCGACATCAAGCATCGCTTCACTCTGTCGGCCACATACACGATCCCAGGCAAGAAGGGCTATGCGCAGATGCTCGAAGGCTGGCAGCTCAATGGCATCCTGACACTGCAGAGTGGTCAGCCGTGGCAGGCGTTTGACACCAGTAACGACTTCAGCGGAACCGGTGAGTTTGCCGATCGCTGGAATTTCTTTGGTGATCCTGCTGACTTCAAATCGGGGGGTTCGCATTCCCTGCCATTCTGCACTGGCCCTGGTGACGGAGGCTGTACGTATATTTCGGGCATTACCGGAAGCGCCATTCCACTACCCGCCGCTCAATCCGGCCCACTCTATGCAGATTGTGTAGCCCACGGTGGGGCTGGTGGTTGCTATGCGAGCGGGAAGTCCGTGTTGGTTGCACCGGCGCAGGGCACCTTTGGCAATTCCGGCCGCAATATTTTCCGCGACACCGGTTTCCACAACCTGGACTTTTCAGTTTCCAAGAGCTGGAAGTTCGGTGAAAAGCTGACGACGCAATTCCGGGCCGAGATGTTCAACATCACCAACCATCCCAACTTTGCGAATCCCTTTGGCGGGGCCACTGGGCAGGGCGTCGGCGCAACGGCTGATCCCTCGGTTGGTCCGTTTGGCTGCGGATGCTTCACGCCCGACGCCGCGTCCGTTAACCCGGTGCTGGGTTCCGGCGGAGCTCGCGCTATTCAACTCGGGCTGAAGTTCCTCTTTTAGTTCGGACTGCGGGTTTGGGCTACAACCGGGGCCGGATTTGTTCCGGCCCCTTTTTTATCTGCGGGGTTTTTGAACGGACCTTTCGAAATTGTGGGTGAAAGGAATTTTCCAGAATGCGCGCCCGGACCCTTCGTTTCCTCGCTGTAGCACTTCTTTCGGCCAGCCTTTTGCTCCCCATTGCTGCACCTAACACTACTGCCGCAGACACGGACCAGGTGGTATTGCAGGCCGATCGCAAGTTCGTCCAGGCTGCGTCACTACAGAACGGTTCGCTTCTTGCCAGAATGCTAGACGATGACTTTACTTGGACCGACGCGGATGGCAAGACTCTGACCTTTGCCGAAGTCCTGCATTCCGTGCCCAAGCCAATCCTGGGCGACGAGAGCGGCATCGACGTCACCCAACGCACCTATGGTCAGGTGGGCGCCGTCCAGGCGAGCCGCGGAAAGATTCACATTTTGCGAATGTGGGTGCAGCGGCCCGGCGGGTGGCGGTTGCTGGTGTATCACGAGGTGAAGCAACTCGATCAGCCCTCCAATTCACCGGGATCTGGCGTGAAGGATTGCGAGAATCCGTGCAAGATGGTGCCGTTCAAGCCCGCGAATGAGGCGGAGCAGGCGATTATTGCTTCGTGGCAGGCTTTGGAGACTGGCGTGACGGCTCACGATGCAGATGCCTGGGCTCCACACATTGCGGATGAGTTTGTGCAGATCAGTTCGAACAGCGATCACGTGATTTCGAAGGCCGGGCGCATCGAGACTCTGAACAAGCAGAAGGCCAGCGCAGTCGGTTCCGCCCCGGCCCCGCTGGTGAGCGCGAAGATGTTTGATTTTGGGGATGCGATGATTATGACTTGCCTGCACCAGCCTTATTCGGGGAAGCCGATTCATGTGAGCCGGTTGTGGATCAAGCGCGACGGGAAGTGGATCATGTCCATCAGCTACCAGACGACGATACAGGCTGCGGCGGCGAAATAGTTCCGAAACGGTACGCGCGTTCGAACGTTTCACGGAGTGTTCCACGAGGAACAATTTGAATATGTCATTTACTAGTTATCATAATCACAAAAATTGCATAAATGTCGGCCCGCCGACATTCCTCGCCCTCGCGCTGCTCGCGTTTGGTGCCACCCCTATTCGCGCCGACAACGCCTCTTCACCGCTCGATGCCGACAAAGCGTTTGTGCAGGCAGTTCTGCAGAAGGACGCCGCGAGCGCCGCGAACTTCTTGTCCGCGGACTTCACGTGGATCGATTCGGCCGGCAAGAGGTTGACACGCGCCGCAACGTTGCAAACATTTCCCTCCGTGGCCAACCTCGATGTGGAGGCGCAGGTTCGCGTTTACGGCGACACAGCCGTTGTGCGGGCAAATCGCGGCAAAATGAATGTTCTGCGCGTATGGGTAAAGCGCGAGGCCGGCTGGCGAGCGCTGCTTTACCAGGAAGTGCTGCAAGTGGAGAAGTCAGAGCCGCCGGCCGGCAAGACTTCCACTGAATGCGTGAATCCGTGCAAGACAATTCCCTTTGAGCCGCAGACCGCGAACGAGAAAGAGGCCATCGCTTCCTGGCAGGGAGTGATGCGCGCGATGGCTGAAAGCGATGCCAACTCGTACTCGCCACTGATCGCTGATGAATTCACTGCCACGGACACCTTTCATGACCGGCCGTACACCAAGACCGACCGGTTGGCGCAAATCAACAAACAGAAAACGACCGGAGTGCGCGCCGCTCCACAGGAAATACGGGACGCGGAGATGTTTGATTTTGGCGAAACGGTGATGATGGTCGCGCACGAGCAGCGTCCCGGCGCGAAATTCTATCTCAACACGCGCATGTGGGTGAAGCGCGACGGGCGATGGCAGATGCTGTTCAGTTTCAATACCCAGATCGATTGATCACGCGCTTTGGTAGAGCTTGGTCATTACGAATTCGCGATGGCCGAGGGCTTCAGCGCAGGTGAGGCGGCCGTTGCAGGTGCGAAGCATGATGTCGATGAGTTGATCGCCAGCCTGGTCCATGGTCATTTCACGGCGGAGGATTCCCGAGACGTCGAGATCGATGTGCTCGCTCATGGTGCGGGCGGTTTTTGGGTTGGCGGTGAGCTTGATGACTGGTTCGATGGGATTACCGATGACGTTGCCCTGCCCTGTTGGGAAAAGATGGACGACGAAGCCCGCGGCGGCTTGCAGGGTGACGCATTCGGCGGCCGCGGAGGAAGTATCCATGTAATAGAGGCCTGGGCCTTTGGCGGGAGTTTCGGCGGGTTTCAGCACGTCTATAAACTTCGCCTTCTTGCCAATCTTTTGGAAATTGCCGAAGGCTTTTTCTTCGATGGTTGTGAGGCCGCCGGCGATGTTTCCTTTTGTGGGCTGCGATTCGGAGAGATCGCTGGTTTTGTGCCGCTCGATCACTTCCTGGTAGGCGCGGAAGACTTGCATGAATTTTTCGCCGATTTCTTTTGTGGCAGCGCGGCTGGCGCAGACGACTTCGGCGCCGGTGAGTTCAGAGGTTTCGCCGAAGCAGGTGGTTGCGCCGAGAGGATCGAGCTTGTCGATCAGGTTGCCGACCGTGGGGCAGGAGCCGAGGCCGGAAGTCGTATCGCTCTCGCCGCACTTTGTCGAGACGAAGAGCTCTTCGATGGAGCAGGACTCGCGCTGTTTTTCGCTGGCCCACTGGACGAATTCGCGCGCTTTGCGCGAAGCGTTGGCGATGGTCGAGATGTCGCCGTTGCCTTCGATGGCAAAGCCTGCCACCGGCTTGCCTGTTTTGGCGATGCCGTCGACGATGCGGCCGGTCCAGCCCGGCTCGATGCCGATGACCACGCAGGCGGCGACGTTGGGATTGCAGCCCGTGCCGATCAGCGTGCGAAAGTGGAGCTCGAGGTCCTCGCCGAATTGCAGGCGGCCGTAGGCGTGCGGCAGCGCGAGAGTGCCTTTGATGTTGTTGGCAACCGCTTCGGCGGCTGCATTTGAAAGATCATCGAGAGGGAGAATCACCACGTGATTGCGAATGCCCACGCGCCCGTTTTCCCGGCGGTACCCAAAAAACTGATAGCGTCCCATCGTTACCACCTCTTCGTTTTCATATTGTGAACATGCACGTGATTGCCTTTGCCGATTAACGCGACCGCTCGGCCGACGTCGTGGCCGTATTTGAGAACGGCGTCGCCGTATTTGATCTCTTTGAGAGCGATTTTGTGGCCGAGGGGAACCGCGTCGAGCGCCTTGAGGGCGATGGTTTCGTCGGTCTCCATGATCCAGCCCGCGAGTTCCTGGCCGGGCTGGGCATTTTCGACTACCATGACGCCGACGGTGTCGGCTTTGTCGTGAACAATGAAATGAGTTTCCATTTTTCGTGACCTCTGGTTTAAATAAAAAAACTTAAGTGAAGGCAGGTTTTTCTGTGCGCGGCTGCGGGGAGCCATCTTTCAGAAGGCGATGGACCTCGTCGGCGGCCTTGCTGACTTCATCGCGAAGAATGTTTTCGGCCAGGGTGGCGTCTTTCGAGCGGATTGCTTGAACGAGCGCGCGAAGATTTTTCAGGCTCTGGCGGTCGCGCTCCGGAGAACGATTGGGGTGCGTCAGGCCCAAGCCGCGCCAGCGCCAGATGCGCCCATGAAGAATGGCGAGCATGGAGGCGAGCGTTTCGCTTTTTGCGCCTGCGAAGAGGACTTCGTAGAAATTGTTTTTTGTTTCGAGCATGGACTCGGCGTCGCCGGAGTCGTAGGCTTTTTCGACGGTGGATAGAGCGCGTTCGAGGCGCGCGATTTGCGTCTGATCGGCTTGTTCGGTGAAAAGGCGCGCGGCGAGCCCTTCAAGCACGGCTCGAATGGCGTAGATGTCGCGGGCTTCTTCGACGGTGAGTGTGCGGACAATTGGTCCTTTATTGGGGACAATTGCCACGAGGCCTTCGGACTCGAGTTGGCGAAGGGCTTCGCGGATGACGGTGCGAGAGACACCCATCATGGCGATGAGTTCGCGCTCGACGAGGCGCTCGCCGGGATTGAGGCGGCCGGCAATGATGGACTGGCGGAGTTCGTCGAGGACCTGTCGACGGAGTGGCGCGGCGGACTTGGGGATCGCTGCAAGCGCGGAAGAAGAACGAAGTAAAGGGCTTGACTTCGGCATATTCTCGTAATACGGTACTATGATATTATGCCACTTGCAACTCCATTCTTTTCTTAGAGGACTTTGTGACTTCTTCTCCCGTTAAGCTGGCCATCGTGGGTCTCGGGCGCTGGGCAAAGATTTTGACCCGCGCTTCAGCCAAGTCGGAAAAATTGAGAATTGTGGCCGGCTACAGCCGGTCGGCCGAAAAGCGCGAGGCGTTTCAGGCGGAGATGGGGGTTCAGGCCGCTCCCTCGATGGAGGCGATTCTTGGCGATGCGTCGATCGAAGGCGTGATCCTGACTGTGCCGAATGAGCAGCATCTGCCGATGGCGGTGCAGGTGGCAAGGGCGAAGAAGCATGTGTATACGGAAAAGCCGATTGCCAGTTCGCTGGTGGAGGGATTGCAGATCGCGGCGCTGGAAAAGAAATACGGAATTACCGTTACGGTGGGACATAGCGCGCGGTTGATGGCGGGAATCCGGAAGATTCGGGAGGCGATCGACGCGGGGGAACTTGGGCGCGTGGCGTTCATCGAGGCGAATTTTTCGAATAATCGGGCGCTGGAACTGACGCCGAAGACTTGGCGCTGGTATAAGGACAAGGCTCCCGGAGGGCCGCTTTCGCAGTTGGCGATTCACCAGTTTGATGTGCTGCATTATTTGGGCGGCGAAGTGGTGGAAGCGAGCGGGATGGCTTCGAAACTTTCGCCGGTGGGCGCCGAGGTGGACGACCAGTCGATGACCCTGCTGAAATTCGCGGATGGAAAAATCGGATACGTGGGCTCGTGCTGGACTTCACCAGGAATTTTTGCGGTGCGGGTGTTCGGATCGAAGGGATTGATGCATTACGAGATTGATTTTGATACCTGGGACACTCCGGACCGATTACATACGAAATCCACGCTTTACATTCAGCGCGGGGTTGACGGATATGCGAGGCGCGAGGAACTGAAGGTACCGGAGAGCGATATGTTTCGGGCGGAATTGGAAATGTTCGCGGAAAGCTGCCGGACGGGCAAGGCGAACGAATTGAGCGCGCAGAACGGGAATGTGGCGGTGGCGATTGTATATGCCGCGCTGAAATCGCTCGAGCAGAACGGACAGTGCGTGGCGATTGCAGACATTCTAAAGGACGCGCAGGGCCAGGCGACGGAGTGACAGGAGGGCCGATGCTTGCCAGCCGGTATTTTGTGGATTTGACGCAACCCGAGATTGCGGCGCAATTGAAGAAGAATCCGCTGGTGATTCTGCCTCAGGGAAGCGTGGAGCAGCACGGGCCACATTTGCCGACAGGGACGGATATTTTTGCATCGAATGTGATTGCGCACGCGGTGGCGGAACGGATGGATGGGCTGGTGCTGCCGGGCGGTCCGCTGGGCGTGACACCTTTGCACATGCCGTTTGAAGGGACGATTACGCTTTCGCCTGACACTTACATGAATGTGGTGAAAGAGACTTGTGCGTCCGTGGCGCAGCATGGCGCGAAGTACTTGCTGATTCTGAACTGGCATGAGCTGAACATTCCGCCACTGGGAGTTGCGGCGGATTTGCTCCATCGCGAGCACGGCATGACGGTGCTGACGGTGCAGGCGTGTTTCGTGGCGGAAGATATGTTCGGCAAGGAATGCGGAGGATTGACGCACGGTGGGGAGATTGAGGCGCTGGCGGTACTGGCTTATCGCCCGGATCTGGTGCACCTAGAGCGAATTGATTATTCGTCGAACCATGCTCACGGGCATAAAGTGGATGCGCTGCGGCGGACGCGGAGTTACCAGCCGGTGCTGACGGATGTGCGATCGATTGCGCCGACGGGTTGGTACGGGAGTCCGCAACACGCAACGATTGAGAAGGCGCAGAAAATGCTGAACAGTGTTGCCGATTCGATTGCCACGCAGTCCGCCGAGATTTTCAAGCAATTGGATAAGATTCAGGGCGGGACGGCAGAACTCCGGCAACTCAGTAAGGTGCGTTGATGGCGCGGCTGTTTAAGCAGGGCGAGGCGAAGGAGCTTGGGCTGCCGGGGCGCAAAGCGATGGAGATTGTATCGGGGAAACGTGGGGCGCGCGGGGTGACGCTGCGGCTGGTAGAGATTCCTGTGGTGCGGCCGGGCGATGCGCCTCGCGCCGCACATCAACATTCGGAATTTGAAGAATGCATATACACGCTTTCAGGGCGAGGGACTACGTTTGCGGATACCGGTGAATACGAGATGAGACCGGGCGATACGCTGCTGATGCCTCCGGGTGAAAAGCATGTCACTCGGAATACCGGGAGCGAGACCCTGGTTTTGTTGTGCTTCTTCCCTGTCGCGGATATCACTGTGGCCACACAGGAGCCCGGCATTTCTTCGAGGACACCCAACAAATCATGAGCATCGACGTGCTGTGCCTGCGCCCTGAAGCGGATTTCCAGCGAGTGGGAGCGTTGCCGCCAGAGCCGCTGAAAGTAGTTTACCGGGCTCTGGGCGATGCGGATGTGGCGGGGCTGATGAAAGTGGCACGGGTGTTGGTGATCCCCGCGGTCGGGATAAAACTGCCGAATGCGCTCTTCGAAAACACGAGCGTGAAGTTTGTGCAGGTGACGGGAGCAGGTCTGGACCGGCTGGATCTAGAATTTCTAAGCGAACGCGGCATCGGCGTGGCCAATGTTCCGGGAGGAAGCAACGAGGCGGTGGCGGAATACGCGGTGACGGCAGCGACCGTCCTGCTGCGCGGATTTTTGTGGGCTGACGCGGAGATTCGTAAAGGCAATTACCGGGAATTTCGGGCGCGAATGATTACCGAGAATTTGCAGGGGCTTGACGGCCTGACCGTGGGAATTATTGGATTTGGTGTTACCGGCGTGGCTGTTGCCTCCGCTTTTCAGAAGCGCGGTTGTTTGATTTTTTATCACGATCCGGCGCCACGGGACCCGCGGACGGCTGAGGCGGTCGGCGCCAAGCCCTGCTCCCTGGATGATCTTTTCCAATTGGCGGACGTGGTCACCTTGCATGTGCCGCTGCTGCCGCAAACGACGGGCATGATCGGGCGGCGCGAGCTGGCGATGATGAAACCTGGGGCGATTTTGATTCAGGGTTCGCGCGGCGGCGTGGTGGATGAGGCGGCGCTGGCGGAGGCTTTGCAAAGCGGGCAGCTTGGTGGAGCAGCGGTGGACGTTTATTCCACCGAGCCGCCGGCCCCGGACAATCCTTTGCTGGCAGTGAAGGGCGAAGCGGCGCATCGCATTTTGTTTACGCCGCACGTTGCTGGAGTGACGCGGCAGGCGGCGGCGTATCTTTTCCGGACGGCGTGGCGGAATGTTGAACGCGTGGTAAGCGGGAAAGAAGCGCCGCGGGACGTGGTGGCTTGAAATGTTGCGGGGAGAACAGGCACGAAGAGATTCCTCAGGGGCTAAAGCCCAGATCGTCCGGCATTTGAATGTCGGAGCTAAAGCTCCGACCCCTAAAGAGACCTTTTCCGCGACCTGTTGAGGCACGGTTGAGTTCCTTGAGACGCCGCGCTGGGATTCACGCGGCATGGAGAGCACCGAGTGGTGAAAGCAGATTCGACGCGAAAAGGCCGGCCCTGGTACACGATTCTGTACGTGCAGGTGCTGATCGCGGTGGTGATCGGCTGCGGGATCGGGGGATTTTTTCCGAAGACCGGGATGGCGCTGAAGCCGCTGGGCGACGCGTTTGTGTCGCTGATCCGGATGATGATCGCGCCGGTGATTTTCTGCGTAATTGTGCAGGGAATCGCGTCGATGAGCGACCTGAAGAAGGTCGGGACGCTGGGCGTGAAGACGCTGATTTATTTTGAAGTGGTATCGACGCTGGCGCTGATTATCGGGATTGCGGTGGCGGTGGTATTTCATCCGGGGGCCGGGCTGAATATTGACGCGGCGATGCTGGACCCGAAGGCCGCAGCCGTGTTTGTGGGGCGCGCGAAAGAGACCGGATTTATTCCCTTCTTGCTGGGTTTCATTCCAAAAACATTTATTGGGGCGCTGGCGGACGGCGAAGTGCCGCAGGTGCTGCTGATTTCGATTTTGACGGGATTCGCGATTGCGAATATGGGCGAGATGGGAAAGGGGGCGCTGAGCGGGATTGAAGTGGCGAACAAGGTGGTGTTTGGAGTTGTGCGGATCGTGGTGCGGGCCGCACCGCTGGGGGCACTGGGCGGAATGGCGTTCACGGTGGGGAGCTATGGAGTGGCGTCACTGGCGAATCTGCTGAAATTGATGGGGACGTTTTATTTGTCGAGCTTTTTGTTTGTGGTGATCGTGCTGGGAATCATTGCGCGGCTGGCGGGATTCTCTATTTTCCGGTTTCTGGCGTACATCAAGGATGAGTTGCTGATCGTTCTGGGAACGAGTTCTTCGGAAACGGTTCTGCCGGACATGATGCGAAAGCTGGAGGGGCTGGGGGCTTCGCGTTCGACGGTCGGACTGGTTTTTCCGACGGGGTATGTGTTCAATACGGACGGAACGAATATTTATCTAACGCTGGCGGCGTTGTTTCTGGCGCAGGCGACCAATACGCATCTTTCGCTGGGGCAGATCAGCGGGATTTTATTGTTCGCGCTGGTGGCGTCGAAGGGCGGATCGGGCGTTACGGGGACGGGGTTTGTGACGCTGGCGGCGATTCTGGCGGCGGTGCCGTCGATTCCGGTGCAGTCGCTGGCGCTGCTGGTGGGGATTGAGAAGTTCATGAGCGAGTGCCGCGCGCTGACGAACGTTGTGGGGAATGGCGTGGCGACGCTGGTGGTGAGCCGCTGGCAAGGGGAATTGGACGTGGAGAAGATGCTGCGAGTGATGGAGAAGCCGCCCGAGAACTCTGAAACGATTTCTGGCTGAAGGACGTTACACTGTCGGAAGCTGCTCGCTGCCCTGCGAGCGGCTTGGAATTTCCTTCAATTGGGGGATTTATGCCCGCCACTGCAATTGCTCGTCGAACATTTTTGAAAGTTTCCGCCGTCAGCGGCGGAGGATTTTTGCTCGCGTGCCATTTGCCCGGCCTTGCGGATGCGTTGGCGGGGCAAGCGACGGCACAGGCGCCAGCCGCGGCATTTATTCCGACGGCGTTTGTGCGCGTGGCGGTGGACGGGATTGTGACGATTACGGCGAAGAATCCGGAGATCGGGCAGGGCGTGAAGACGCATCTGCCGATGCTGATTGCGGAAGAGTTTGATGTGGACTGGAAAGACGTGCGGATCGAGCAGGCCGATTTGGACGAAACGAAGTATGGCGTGCAGCGGGCGGGGGGAAGCACGGCTACGCCGATCAATTGGGATCCGTTGCGGAGAGTGGGAGCGGCTTGCCGGCAGATGTTTGTTGCGGCGGCGGCACAAGACTGGAAAGTGCCGGAATCGGAATGCGAGACGTCTTCTGGGCGAGTGATCCATAGCCCTTCGAAGCGGTCGATTAATTACGGCGCGCTGGCGGCGAAGGCGGTGACGATGCCGGTGCCGGATTTGAAGAACGTGCCGCTGAAGGATCCGAAGAATTACAAAATTATCGGCAAGGCGATGATGGGCGTGGATGTGCCGTCGATCGTGGCGGGGAAACCGATTTACAGCATCGATTTTCGTGTGCCGGGGATGTTGTGGGCCGTGTATGAGAAGTGTCCGGTGTTTGCGGGGAAAGTGGTCAGCGCGAATGTGGACGAGATCAAGGCTCTGCCGGGCGTGAAGCAGGCTTTTGTCGTGGAAGGAACCACGGAGCTTTTGGGATTGCATGCGGGCGTGGCGATTCTGGCGGAGAACTGGTGGCAGGCGAACAGCGCGCGGAAGAAATTGCAGATCAAGTGGGATGAGGGCACGACCGCACAGCAGAGCAGCGAGGGATTTTTGCGGCGGGCGCAGGAACTTTCGAAACAAGCGCCTGCGGTGATGCTGCGGAAGGATGGAGACGCTGAGAAGGAGTTGCAATCGGCGGCGAAGGTGGTCGAGGCCGCGTATGAATATCCGTTTCTGGCGCATGCGCCGATGGAACCGGAAAACTGCCTGGCACATTTTCATGATGGGAAGCTGGAATTCTGGTCACCGAGCCAGACGCCGGAATCAGGCCGATTGCAGGTGGCGAAAGTGCTGGAAATTCCGCACGACGACATTATTGTACATCTGAAACGCGCGGGCGGAGGATTTGGGCGCCGGCTGACGAACGATTACATGCTGGAGGCGGCGGCGATTGCGAAGCAGGCGGGCGTTCCGGTGAAGCTGCTATGGACGCGCGAGGACGATTTTCATCACGATCACTACCGGCCGGGGGGGGTTCATTTTCTGAAAGGCGCAGTGGACGCTTCGGGAAAAGCGGTGGCGTGGAAAAATCACTTTGTGACGTTTGGGGAGGGCGAAACGTTCGCTCCTTCAGCAAATATTCCCGGCAACGAGTTCCCGGGCACGTTTTTGCCGAATTTTCATTTTGGGGCTTCGCTGATGCCTCTGGGCGTGCCGACGTATGCGTTGAGGGCGCCGCGGAGCAACGCGTTTTCGTGGGTGTTCCAGTCGTTCACCGATGAACTTGCGTATGCGGCGGGGAAAGATCCCGTGGAATTCCGGCTGGAGTTGCTGGGACTGCCACGCGTCACAACGCCAGATGTAAAGCCGGATCCATTTTCGAGCAGCATGGATGGGGCGCGAATGCAGGGCGTCGTGCGGCTCGTGGCGGAGAAATCAGGTTGGGGCAAGCGCACTTTGCCGAAGGGCACGGGGATGGGTGTGGCGTTTCAGTTTTCGCACCGCGGGTATTTTGCGGAAGTGGTGGAACTGAGCGTGGAGGCGAAGAATGCGGTCCGAGTGAACAAGGTTTGGGTGGCCGGGGATATCGGGAGCCAGATCATCAATCCCAGTAACGCGGACAATCAGGTGCGCGGGGCAGTGCTGGAGGGATTGAGTTCGGTGATGAGTTATGAAATTACGATTGACCGGGGGCGCGCAGTGCAGAGCAATTTCCATGAGTACACGCCGATGCGGATGAATCAGTTGCCGCGGGAGATTGAAGTGCATTTCTTGCGGACGGATAATCCGCCGACGGGATTGGGAGAGCCTGCGTTGCCGCCGGTGCTTCCGGCGGTGTGTAATGCGATTTTTGCGGCGACGGGGAAGCGCGTTCGGTCGCTGCCTTTGGCGAAGCACGGGTATAGCTGGGCCTAAGAGAGAAGAGCGCTCGATTCAGAAATCGAGCGCTACATGCTTTTGCTGCAGGCCTACATCGACGGCGGGAGTTCGAGATTTCGCACCAGCCAAGGAACCAGGATCTTTCGGAAAATGACTGGGTCGGGCCAGATTTTTACCTGGCGGCCGAGGTGGCCGCCTTGCGGGTTGATCCAGGCTTCTTTCGGAACGTCACCGCTGCTTAGGAGCAGGTAGGCGTCGGAAATCGGAACTTGCGTATCCAGCGCGCCGCCGATGATGAGCATCGAGGTTGTCGGCTTTCCCAATAAATGTTGATTCACTAGAGAGAGTTTAGGGAGGATTTCGCCTAGGTCTTCAATTTTGTTTGCTCCTTCGAAGATGGACATCAGCGCGGGGCCTAGGCCGAAAAGGTATTCGCGGTTGCCAAGGGTTTTTTGCAGGACGAAGTTTTTCTCGAACGTGGCGTCCACCGGCGGCGATTGCGCGACGACGGCTTTGAGGCGGGCGTGTTCGACGATGGAGAGTTTGGTGGCCCAGTAGGCGCCGAAACTCTGGCCGTCGATGCCGATGCGGGATTTATCGACTTCGGGACGCGTTTGCAGGTAGTCGATCACTTTGGAAAACATGCGGTCGGCGGTTTCGCTGGCTTTGATGGGAGCCTGACCGGTGCCGGGGGAATCGACGCCGATGTAGCCGATGCCGGAATTCAGAACTACGCCGAAATTTTCGGTGAGGTCTTCTTTGCGGCTGTCGAGACCGCTGATGGCGATGACCATCGGCACGGGGCCTTTGGCATTTTTTGGAAGGCGGAGGTAGCCGACGATTTCGGAATTTTCAAAGGGGATGCGGACAACTTCGAGAGGCGGGTCCATCATTTTCGCGTGGGCGAGAAAGGCTTCGAGGGCTTTGGCGTAGGCGCGTTTTTTGCCGGAGGATGCGGGGACCGGCCAGCGAGCGAAGGAATAGAGGCGCCAGGCGCGGACGAAATTCTTATCGGCTTGCGCGGGATTGGCGGAGAGGAGAGAGTTCCCTTCCGTCATGTAGCGGTCGGCTACGGCGCTGAAGGCGGCGGCCCATTCGTCGTTGTCGGTGGTGTTGATGTGGGAGAAGGCTTCGCGGACGTCGGCGGGATCAAGACCGATAAGCGGGTACATTCCGTTTTCGGCGCGCTTGATGGCTTCGGATTTGATTTCGTCGAGGGTGCGTTCTTTTTGCGGCTGCTGAGCGCGAGAGCTGGGAGCCAGCGCGATCAGGACCAGACCTGCAAGCAAGCATAGAAATCGTTGTCGCAAATGAATTCTCCTCATGGTGGTTACTTCGCTTTCGTGAGCGCTGCCTGGTAGTACGACGGGTCGTAATATTTGTCGGGCGAAGGAGGATGGCCGCCCCATTGGCCTTCCACCTCGGCGCGCAGCTTCAGAACGTTTTCGAAGCCGCGGAGGTCGAACTGTGCGTCTTTGGCGAAGCCGCCGGGGTGCGTGATGCTGATTTCGTAGTCTTCGGCGGCGATTTCCGGGGCGAGGTGATATTGGGCGTCAAGGAGATCGATGACTTGCTGCTTGTTGGCCGGGTTAAGAAGCCAGCGCTGGGCTTCGATGCAGGCGGAGAGAAACTCGATGAGAAGTTCGCGATGATCTTTGGCCCAGGCGCGCTGGGTGAAAACGCCCGCGGCTTGATAGGGGCCGATAAGTTGCTGGACGGAACCGAGACTTACGAAGCCTTCTTTTTTGGCTACCAACGAGACTGGCGGGCCGAGCATGGAGCCGGCAAAATCCTTCTGCTCGCGCATGGCGATGAGGCGCTGCGGGGTGGCGCCGAAAGGTTTGATCTCGTAGTCCTTGCCGGCGGCGAGGCCGCTTAGCGAAAGGATTTTTTTCATTTGGAGCGCGTAGGCTGTGTTCGGCGCGTCGACGATCAGCGTTTTGCCGCGGAGGTCCGCGATGGACTTGATGTCCTTCTGGGCGATGAGTTCGTTTTGCGAGCCTTCGCCGCCCATGACGATGACGACGTCCTGGTGGGCGAGTTCGACCATGGCGACGGCGTTGTCGACGGCAAGGTAAGCGACGTCGCCCTTTCCCGCGGCGAGGTCGGCGCGCAATTCGTCGGAGTTTTTCTTGTTGTCGTTGACGACATCGAGGCCGTATTTCGCGAAGAGGCCTTGCTTGTCGGCGACGACGAATTGAATCGGGCGCCCCAATAAGGTGAGGACGTGAATTTGCTGGGGCCGAGTGGTTTGCGCGCGTGCTCCACTGCAGAGGAGAAGCGCACACACAGCAATGCTCGATTTAAAAGAAAAGATGGGCCTCATTGGCATTCTCCTGGCGAGCGGAATCAGGGCGCGCCTTCGTTGAGTTTGTCGAGCGACCATTCTGTCACAGGCATGGGGTCGAGGATCGGTTTGCCAAGGTTCGGACAGCTGAGAGCGTAAAGGCCCGTGTCGGTGGCGGCCCAAATGATGTTGCGGTCCCATTCGATGAAGACGTTGTCCACCGTGCGGTCGTAGCTGCCGAATTTCTTGAGGTCGCCGCCCTGGGGTGGAACGAAATAGCCCACTTCTTCGGGCTTATAGAGGTCGCCGATGTCGTAGCAGCGAAGGCCGGCGATGAAATAGGAATAGGCGATGAATTCCTGGCGGGGCTTTCCCGGGGCTTTCAGGTGCGGAGGATTGTGCGCGCCGAAGCGTCCGCGCTTGAAACAGAAATCGCGGTAGGGTGCTTCGGGCGGAGGCACTGGGCGCGGAAGTTGCGCGACTGGAACGGGATGCGCTTCGTCGCGGATGTCGATTACCCAGTTCGGCAGATAGATCTGGTTGCAATCGGAGTTGGTGGTTTCGCCGTTGGTGATGACGAAGCCGCGATCCAGGATGCCGCAGTAGATGGTGTGGAACGCGATGCCCATGCCGGAATACTGCGCGGGCGGTTCGAAGCGGCCGATTTCTTTTTGATGCTGCGGGTCGGAGAGATCGAGAATGATGAAGCCGTTGCAGCCGAAGGCGCCATAGCCGCGATTGCCGCCGTCTTCGAGTTTTTTCGGGACGTAGACAGGGCCGTGAAGGCCGGCGAAGGGAGTCTGGTCCGCGACAACCTTGGGTGGAACTAGCTTCGACCAGATCCACTTGTTGTATTCGGCTTCTTCGCCTTTGCGGGAGCCGGGAACCCACCACATGGAAACTTCCTTGGCGCTGGCCGGGTCGGAGGCGTCGACGATCATGTTGCCGTTGACCAGTTGGCGGAAGTAGGACGGCTGGTGCATGTAGGATTCGTCGGGGGCGGTGTCGAGGAAGGCGTATTTGCCGCCGTCGTAGTAGTTGCGATGCGTGCCCTGGCCGGTGGCGCCGGTGCTGAATTCGGAGAGTTTTACGATTTTGGAGGGGTCGGTCGCATCGTAGAAACGCACGCCGCGCAGACCTTTAAAGTTTTTGCGCTTGTCGTCGAGATGCGGGTCGTCGTACTTGCCCATGGGGGCCTCGGGAGTGGAATCCGTGATCGGGGTTTGGGAGCCGGTCATGAGGATCCACTTCTTGAGGCTCTTGTTGTAGGCGACCTGGACCTGATAGCCCTCGAAGCCGCCTTTGTTGAACATTACTGGCTTGCGGACGTTGCTGACGTCGAGGACATCGCCCTGCTGCAAAATGTAGCGGCGGTCGCCGACGGACATCATCTGCATTTTGCCGTGGCGCGTTTCGCCCGTTCCGAAATGGGCGAGGACCTCCATGTTGCAGATGTACATGCGGCGGTCGAGGTAGGAGATGCTGTTGGGGCTGGGATGGCCGTGGTGATCGGCGAGGGCGGAAAGAGGCGAACCGGCGAGAGCCAGCCCGGCTCCAGCGGCGGTGCGGAGGAAACTGCGGCGAGAAGGGGTGAAGAGATTTTCCCGGGAATCTTGCTTGGCGTCAGGTTGCACTTGGGGCGAACGGGCGGACTTCTTTCGTTTCATTCGTGGCTCCTTGAATTGGATCCGGCGGGCACCTGGCCCCAGCGACAGGCTCCTTAGTATCTGGGCTCGTCGTCAAGGCTCGGGAAGTCCTATCCCGTGAACCGAAGAGGGCTGGAGGCCAAGATCACCGTAAAGAGGTAGGACCCCTGTACCACTTTGAAGGGAGGCGTGTCAACGATTAAATGTGGTGAATCATGAGTATCGATGCTCGGAGTGTACAAGAAGGGTTTGATTTGGTATGTTGGTAGGACCAATCGGGATTCTTAAAATCGAATCCTTCCGAACGGCCCAAACATCTGGGTCAGGTAGCGTTGGGGAGGCCAACCATGGCGATCGCCACAATCAACCCAGCAACAGGGCAAGTGATTAAGTCTTTTGACCCGCTGAGCAGCGCGGCCATTGAAGCGAAACTCCAGAAAGCCATAGAGACGTTTGCCACTTACCGCCATGTGCCGTTTGCACAGCGTGCGCAGTGGATGCTGAAGGCCGCGAGCATTTTGGAGAATGAGAAAGAAGCGTTCGGCAAGGTCATGACGACGGAGATGGGGAAGACGCTGCGATCGGCGGTGGATGAAGCGGCGAAATGCGCGTGGGTGTGCCGGTATTACGCGGAGAATGCAGAGCGGTTCTTGGCGGATGAGGTGGTGGAGACCGGAGCGAAGCAGAGCTACATCCGGTACCAGCCGCTGGGGCCGGTGCTGGCGGTGATGCCGTGGAATTTTCCGTTCTGGCAGGTGTTGCGTTTTGCAGCACCGGCACTGATGGCGGGAAACGTCGGGCTGTTGAAGCACGCGTCGATCGTGCCGCAGAGCGCGCTGCTGATCGAGGATGTGTTCCACCGGGCAGGATTTCCAGACGGGGCGTTTCAGACTTTGCTGATCGGTTCGAAGGAAGTGGACAAGATTCTTGGCGATCCGCGGGTGATGGCGGCAACGCTTACAGGCAGTGAACAAGCGGGTATTGAGGTGGGGATTGGCGCGGCGAAGCGCATCAAGAAAGTGGTGCTGGAGCTTGGGGGAAGCGACCCCTTCATCGTGATGCCGAGCGCGAATCTGGAGACGGCGACGAGCACGGCGGTAAAGGCGCGAATCTTCAACAACGGGCAATCGTGCATCGCCGCCAAGCGATTTATTGTGGCGGAGAGCATCGCGGGAAAATTCGAAAGCCTGTTTGCTCAGAAAATGGCAGCGCTGAAGGTGGGCGATCCGTTTGACGAGAGCACGGAAGTGGGCCCGCTTTCGACACCGGACGGCGTGGCGGACCTGGTTCGCGACGTGCGGAAATCGGTGGAAGCAGGGGCGAAGATTCTGACTGGCGGAAAGCCGCTGGACCGGCCGGGGAATTTCTATGCGCCGACGGTGCTGGTGAACATTCCGAAGGATTCGCCGGCCTACAAGGAAGAGATGTTCGGGCCGGTGGCGAGCGTGTTTCGGGCGAAGAACATCGACGACGCGATTCGAATCGCGAATGACAGCCGGTTTGGCCTGGGTGCCAGCGCCTGGACAAACGATGCCGCGGAGCAGCGGAAATTCATTGATGAACTGGACGCAGGGATGGTGTTCATCAACAAAATGGTGGCATCGGACCCGCGGATACCGTTCGGAGGGGTCAAGTGGTCAGGCCACGGGCGGGAGTTGGGAGCCTTGGGGATCCGTGAGTTCACGAATATCAAGACGGTATGGGTGGAATAAGGCTAAGGATGGGGGCTAAGAAAGGGTTGCGGAGGAGGGGCGGGAATGGTAGCTTGGTCCGACAACTCGACCATATCTCGATCTGCCTGGTCCGCCACCCACGATGTCCCCTACCGCGCGGGGTTCAGATCAATGCGTCGACGGACTGTGCGCGGCTACGGAGGTTGAGATGTACAAAATCATTCGTGCTTCCCGCCTTTACGAACAAATTGTCCAGCAGGTCGAAGAATCGATCCACAAGGGCACGCTGAAACCGGGGGATCAACTGCCTCCCGAGCGCGAGCTTGCGGAGCAATTCGGCGTTAGCCGAACGGCGGTGCGCGAAGCGGTGAAGACGCTGCGCGAAAAGGGGTTGGTGGAAGCGTATCCGGGACGCGGAACTTTTATTACGGACGGAAGTTCGAACACGATCAAGCAGTCACTGCACCGGATGATGCGCTCTGGAAATGAGGGCTTCGCGTTTCTGGCAGAGGTGCGGGAAATTCTGGAGCCGGAGATTGCTGCGCTGGCCACGACGCGCGCCGATGAAGAAGTTCTGGCAGCGATGAAGGAACAGGTGGAAGTGATGGACGCGTCGAAGACGGATCCGGATGCCTACATCGAAGCCGACCTGGATTTTCACCTGGCGCTGGCGGAGGCGGCCGGGAATCCGATCATTCTTTCGTTGATTGATTCGATTGTGGGATTGCTGCGCGAGCAGCGCATGGGGATTTTTCAGGTGAAGGGCGGTCCGGAGCGCGGGCAATATCACCACAAAAAGATTCTGGAAGCCCTCGAGCACCGGGATTCCACCGGAGCGCGAGAGGCGATGAAAGCGCATTTGAAACAGGTGCGGGAGGATTCGCGGAACGCGCCGAGCGAATAATTCAAAAGAGATTTGACGGCGAGTGTGATTCAGGAGAGGTGAGGCTTTGGCTAAATTAGGGTTTGTGGGCCTGGGAGTGATGGGCAGCGAAATGGTGAACCGGCTGCTCAGCAAAGGGCACAGCATTACGGGATATAACCGGACGCGTTCGAAGGCGGAGTGGCTGATCAAAAAGGGGATGAAGTGGGCGGATTCGCCGCGAGCGGTGGTGGCGGAAGCCGATGTTGTTTTTTCGATGGTGACGAATTCGGCGGCGCTGGGCGCAGTGATGAATGGGCCGGACGGGATGATCGCCGCGGTTACGCCCGGTAAGTTGTTCGTGGATATCAGTACGGTGAGCCCGGCGTTCAGCCGCGAGATCGCGGCGAAGATTCGGGAAAAGGGCGGCGACATGGTGGATGCGCCCGTATCGGGAAGCGTGATCACGCTGCAGGAGGGGAAACTCTCCGTCATGGTCGGCGGGCGCAAGGAAGCTTTTGAAAAATTGAAGCCTCTGCTGTTGGACATCGGGCCGAAGGTGACCTACGTAGGCGAGAACGGCCTGGCGCTGGTGATGAAGATTGGAACGAATTTGAGCCTGGCGGTGCAGATGCTGGCGTTTTGCGAAGGCGTCTTGCTTGCGGAGAAGAGCGGGATTGCGCGCGAGGTGGCAGTGGACGTTCTGACGCACAGTGTGATCGCTTCACCGATGGTGCAGTATCGCGGGCCGTTTGTGCTGAAGCATCCGGCGGAGGCGTGGTTCAACGTCAACATGATGCAGAAGGACATGCTGCTGGCGCTGGAATTGGGGCGGCAACTGGACGTGCCGATGCCGACGACGGCGGTGACGAATGAGTTTTTGACGGCGGCGCGCGGGATGGGCTTGGTGGAAAAAGATTTTGCGGTGGTGTTTGATGTGTTGGCACAGATGTCCGGGGTGAAGGCATGAAAACGGTTACCGATCCTGCGAAGTCAGAAAATGGCGTGGCGGCGGAGCTTGGACTGCGGCTGTACCGGCAAATGGTGCGCATTCGCTTGTTTGAAGAGCAGGTGAACGAACTTTACACGCGGGCGCTGATGCCGGGACTGGCTCACCTGTACATCGGCGAGGAAGCGGTTGCGGTGGGGATTTGCGAGGCGCTGAAAAATTCGGATTATGTCACGAGCACGCACCGCGGGCACGGGCATTGCCTGGCGAAGGGCGCTACGCCGGACCGGATGTTTGCGGAGCTTTTGGGGAAGGAAGCGGGTTATTGCCGGGGCAAGGGCGGCTCGATGCATATTGCAGATCCGGCGACGGGGAATCTTGGGGCGAATGCGATTGTGGGTGGAAGCGCGGGGATTGCGACGGGCGCTGCGTTGACAGCGAAACGATTGAAGACAGATCAAGTGGCAGTTTGTTTTTTTGGAGAGGGCGCGCTGGGGCAGGGCGTTCTGTATGAAGTGATGAATCTTGCCGCGCTGTATAAACTGCCGGTGATTTATGCCTGTGAGAACAATCTTTATACCGAGTACACGCATTTTTCGGAGACGACGGCGGGGGACATCGTAGCGCGGGGAACTGCGTTCGGCGTGCAGGCGGAGAGCGTGGACGGGCAGGACGTGCGGGCAGTGCATGCGGTGGCACAGAAGTTGGTGAGCCGGGCGCGGCGGGGCGAAGGGCCTTCGCTGCTGCTCTGCGATACGTATCGGTACACGGGACATCACGTCGGCGACATCAACCGCGAATATTACCGGTCGAAACAGGAAGAGCAGGAATGGAAGACGAAACGGGATCCCATCAAGAACATGGGCGAGTGGCTGGCCGGGCAGAAGATTGCGGATGCAAGCGCGTTGCAGAAGATTGAGAGCGAAGCGCGCGAAGAGATGAAGGCTGCGGTGGAGTTTGCGATCGCCGCTCCGTATCCGGGGGTTGAGGAGGTCGACCAGGACGTTTATGCCTGAGACAACGATCCGGGAATTGACATTTGCGCAGGCGGTGCGCGAAGCGCTTGCGGAAGAGATGCGGCGCGATCCGCGCGTGTGTATTTTTGGGGAAGACGTGGCGGAGGCGGGGACACCGTTCAAGGTCCTGTCCGGGCTGGTGGAAGAGTTTGGGTCGGAGCGCGTGCTGGATACGCCGATTTCGGAGGCGGGATTCACGGGCATGGGCGTGGGCGCGGCGATGACGGGGTTGCGGCCGGTTGTGGACATTATGTTCGGGGATTTTCTGACGCTAACGATGGACCAGTTGGTGAATCAGGCGGCGAAGGTGCACTACATGTCGGGCGGGACGTGGAAAGTGCCGATGGTGCTTCGGACTACGCTGGGTGCGACGCGGCGATCGGCGGCGCAGCATTCGCAATCCTTGCACGCGTGGCTTTGCCATGTACCGGGACTGAAAGTTGTGATGCCTTCGACTCCTTATGACGCGAAGGGATTGCTGAAGACGGCGATACGAGACGATAACCCGGTGATCTTTTTTGAAGACAAGATGATGTACAAGCAGAAGGGCGAGGTGCCGGCGGAGGAGTATACGATTCCCTTCGGAGTTGCGGACGTGAAGCGCGAGGGGGAAGACGTTACGCTGGTGGCGACGAGCAGCATGGTGGAAGTGGCACTGGGAGCTGCGAAACTTCTTGAGGAAGTTGGCATCAGCGCGGAAGTGATTGACCCGAGGACCATGTGGCCGCTGGACGAAAAGACGCTGGTGGAGTCGGCGAAGAAAACTTCGCGCGCGATTGTGATCGACGAGGGCTACGGGCGGTATGGCGTGACCGGGGAGATCGCTTCGGTAATTGCCGAGGGCGCATTTTTCAATCTGGAGGCGCCGGTGAAGCGGATGGGGGCGATGCACGTGCCGATTCCCTTTTCGCCGCCGCTGGAAGACGTTACCGTGCCCACGGAGCAAACGGTATTTGAAGCGGCACGCGCACTTTGCGGAAAAGCCTGAAACGATTCAGACGGGAGGCGTAGCGTGGCACTGAAGACATACGGCCCGATGGCGGTTGATTGGGAAAACCGCATCGATTTTGACCGCTTGCGCAAGGAGCGATTGGCGCGGGCGAAGGCATTACTGGCGAAGTCCGAGATGGGCGCGCTGCTCTGCTTCGACATGAACAACGTGCGGTATATCACCGCGACGCACATTGGAACCTGGGCGCAGGACAAAATCAGCCGGTTCTGCCTGCTGCCGCAGAACGGCGAGCCGATCCTGTGGGATTTCGGTTCAGCGGCGCGGCATCACCAGCAGAATTGCCCGTGGCTTGGCGATAGGTCGCGGCCGGGCATTCCACTTTTGCGCGGGGCGATGTCGCCGGAGATGGGCCGTGCGGAAAATGTGGCGAAGAAGATTAAAAGGGAGCTGGAAGTGCACGGGTTGCTGAATGAGCCGCTGGGAATCGACGTCGTCGAGCCGCCGATTCTGTTTGCGCTGCAAAAAGAGGGCATCAAGATTGTTGACGGGCAGCAATTGATGTCCGATGCGCGGGTGATCAAGACGCAAGACGAAATTTCCCTGTTGAATCACTCCGCGATGATGGTGGATGCGGCTTACGACGAGTTGTATCGCGCGATGAAGCCGGGAATGAGCGAAAACCAGGCGGTGGGGCTGGCGAGCAAGGTGCTGTACGACTTGGGTTCGGAATATGTGGAGGCGGTGAACGCGATTTCCGGCGAGCGCTGCAACCCGCACCCGCACGTGTTCAGCGATCGCGTGCTGCGGCCGGGCGATCCGGTTTACTACGACATTTTGCATTCGTACATGGGCTACCGGACCTGCTATTACCGGTGTTTTTCGATCGGGTACGCTTCGCACGCGATGATTGATGCTTACAAGCGGTGCCGCGATTATCTGGATGCGGCGATTGAACTGGTGCGGCCGGGGCGGACGACGGCGGAGATCGCGTCGGTGTGGCCAAAGGCGGAGGAGTTTGGATTTCCGGATGAAGAGTCGGCGTTTGCGCTGCAATTCGGGCATGGGATCGGACTGGCGATCTGGGAGAAGCCGGTGATCAGCCGGATGGTTTCGCTAGAGCATTCGCACGAAATCAAGCCGGGGATGGTGTTTGCTCTCGAGACGTTCTGGCCTTCGAAGGATGGATGGAGCGCGGCGCGGATTGAGGAAGAAATTGTGGTGACGGAGACGGGCCACGAGGTGATTACGCGTTTCCCGGCGGAACAATTATTGGTTGCGGGCGCGCACTATTTCACGGTGAACGGACCGCTTTCGACTACGCGCGAGAACGAGGCGGCGCCCAGCAAGCATGTGAAAGAGATGGTAGCGGGCGCGAAGAGAGAAGGAGTGGCGGCTTCGGATTGATTTGCTGAATCCTGGCTCCCAGAAGACTATGGCGATTAGTGTGGTGATGCCTGCGCTGGAGATGGCGCAGGAAAACGGAAAGCTATTGGCGTGGCGCAAAAAAGAGGGCGAGAGCGTCAGCAAGGGCGAGCCTTTGCTGGAAATTGAAACCGACAAAGCGGTGGTGGAAGTGGAAGCGCCGGGGGACGGGATTCTGGCGGGGATTACGGCGGAAGTGGGCGCGGTGATTCCGGTTGGGGAGACGATTGCGTGGCTGGTGGCGCCGGGAGAAAAGCCTCCGGCGAAAGCGGAGACGGCGGCGCCTGCGGCTCGGGCACAGGTGAGAATGGCGCCTGCTGCTGGCACTGCGACGCAGATTTCGCCGAAGGCTCGGCGGTTGGCGAAAGAACTGGGCGTGGACATCGGGTTGATTCAGGGCACGGGGCCGGATGGAACGATTACGTCGGAGGATGTGCAGACAGCGGCAAACGCAAAGGCTGGCGGCGCACCGGCGGGTTCGGCAGCAATGACAGCTGCGACGGAGCCGCTGAGCCAGTTGGCGCGATTGATGGCGGAGCGGACTACGCAGAGTTGGACGAGCGTGCCGCATTTTTTTCTGGTGCAGAGCGTGGATTGCGGCGCGTTGATGGATGCACAGAAGAAATTGAGCGCGGAGAGCGCGGTGGGAACGGCGCCCACGATTACCGATTTGCTGATTAAGCTGATTGCGCGCGTATTGGAGAAGCATCCGCGGATGAATGCGAGCTGGGCCGGAGACGGGATTCGGTTGAATGCGGATATCAATATCAGCGTGGCGATGGCGGTGAAGGACGGCGTGGTGGGCGCGGTGATTCCGAAGACGAACAAGGAGCCGATCGCGGCGCTTTCGGTTTTGCGGCGGGAGCTGACGGAACGCGCGCGGGCCGGCAGGTTGCGGCCGGCGGACATCAGTGGCGCAACGTTTACCCTGAGCAATCTGGGAATGTACAAGGTGGATGCGTTTACGGCGATCATTACGCCGCCGCAGTGCGCGATTTTGGCGGTTGGCGCGATTGCGGACGCGGTGGTACCCGTGGATGGAAAGCCCGGCATACGGCCGATGATGACGATGACGCTTTCAAGCGATCATCGGGTGGTGGATGGGGCGCGAGCGGCAGAATTTCTTGGCGAATTAACGGGCGCGATTCGCGAACCGGAAAAGTGGTTGTAGGGCAGCGTCTCGAAGTAACTCTTTGAGAGGGGTTTAATTTGCAACCTATGCCGTGTTCGCGGCCCCGACTATGACCACGCCCACCCGAACGAAAAAGCCTTTCTACCTGAATCCAACAGCTCAAGTGCTTTTCGCCGTCGCGGTTGCGGTGGTGCTGGGATATTTTCGCCCGGCGACGGCGATGGCGATGAAGCCGCTTGGCGACGGATTCATCCGGCTGATCACGATGATCATCACGCTGATTATTTTCTGCACGGTGGTGACGGGGATCGCCGGCATGGAAGACATGAAGAAGGTCGGCCGAGTGGGCGGGAAAGCGCTGATTTATTTTGAAGTGGTGTCCACACTGGCGTTGCTTATTGGATTGGGGGTTGGAAATTTTGTGCAGCCGGGAGCCGGGTTCAACGTGAATCCGGCGACGCTCGATGCGAAAGCGGTGGCGGATTATGCCGGGCAGGCAAAGGCGCAAAGCGTATCGGATTTTGTGCTGCACATTATTCCAAGCACGGTGGTGGACGCGTTTGCAAAGGGCGACATCCTGCAGGTGCTGCTGATTTCGATTTTGTTTGGATTCGCGATTTCGGCGATGGGGGCGCGCTGCAAGCCGATTTTGGAAGTGTTCGAAGCGCTGACGCATGCTGTGTTCGGCATCGTGAACATCGTGATGAAGCTGGCGCCGCTGGGGGCATTCGGGGCGATGGCGTTTACGGTGGGGAAATTCGGATTGTCGTCGCTGGGGCCGTTGGTGAAGCTGATTGTTGTGTTTTACCTGACTTCCCTGCTGTTTGTGCTGCTGGTGCTGGGGTTGATTTGCAGCGCTTGTGGATTCAGCATTCTGAAGTTTTTGCGGTACATCAAGGAAGAGATTGTGCTGGTGCTCGCGATCAGTTCGTCGGAGCCGGCGATGCCGACGCTGATGGCCAAGCTGGAAAAATTGGGATGTTCGAAGGCGCTGGTGGGGTTGATTGTGCCGACGGGCTACACGTTTAACACCGACGGCACGAGCATGTACATGACGTTGGCGGCGTTGTTTGTGGCGCAGGCTACGGGAACGCATTTGACGTTGATGCAGCAGTTGACGATTTTGGCGGTGGCGATTTTGACGTCGAAGGGCGCGAGCGGGGTGCAGGGCGCTTCGTTCATCGCGCTGGTAGGGACCTTGATGGTGATTCCGACGATTCCGGTGGCGGGGATGGCGTTGATATTGGGGATTGACCGGTTTATGAGCATGTGTCGGGCGACGGTGAATATGATTGGGAATGGAGTGGCGACGGTGGTGGTGGCGCGGTGGGAGAAGGAAGTGGATGGGGCGACATTGCGGAGGAATCTTGCGGTGGAGTAGGGCGGGTCACCCATTCCTTCGTCAGGGCAAGCCTAAAGGTGGCCGATACGGGGTGTGATGGCGGAACGGTTTGACATTGTGGTGGCGGGGGCCGGGCATAACAGCCTGATTACGGCGGCGTATCTGGCGAAGGCTGGGTACCGGTGTCTGGTGCTGGAGGGGCGGCCGATTGTGGGCGGCGGAGTGAAATCGGCTCACTTGACGCTGGATGGGTTTGTTCACGATGTGTGCTCGTCCGCGCATAACGGAATTCACGGCAATCCGCTGATTCGCAATGATGAGCTGAAACTGGGCGAGTATGGCCTTGAGTACATTTATCCCGACCCGGTTTTTCACATGCCGTTTCCCGATGGCAGCTATCTGACGCAATGGCGCGATCTGGACCGCACATGCGCGGAGTTCGCGAAGTTTTCGAAGAAAGATGGCGAAGCTTATCGCCGGATGATCACGGAGTACGAGACGGTGAAGCCGCTGCTGAATGCGGTGACGTTTTCGCCGGTTGGGTTTGGCAAATCGCTGAACGAATTGCTTGCCGCGCATCCGCAGGGAAAAATCTGGCAGCGGCGGCTGGCGATGTCGGCGTGGGAAATTCTGAAGGAAACGTTTGAGGACGACCACTGCCGGGCGTTCATGATGGGGTGCCCGTACGCGCTGCAGCCGGTGCTCGATCCGGCCACGGCCCGGGCCGCGTATATTCCGCTGCACCAGCAGCGGGAGAGCCGGCCGCTGCCGAAGGGCGGGTCTGGCGCGCTGACAGTCGCTCTGGCGCAATTTATTGAGGCACATCAGGGAACGATTCTTACGAATAAGTGGATCAAGGCTCTGATCGTCGAAAATGGAAAATGTGTTGGCGTGGAGTGCGGTGACGGCACTTCTTACCGCGCCGAGAAGGCGGTGGTTTCGACGATTCACATCAAGCAATTGGTGGAGATGGCGCCGAAGGAATTGTGGGGCGAAGATTTTCTGGAAGGCGTGGAGACGTGGGAAGCCGGGCTGACCTTGTTTGCGACGAACTATGCGACAACTGAGCCGCCGAAGTACACGACTGTGGGAGGCGTGCTTTCTCCGGTGCATTCTGGATTCATGATCAGTTCAGAGCGGGCTATGCGGATGAGCGTCGACTACAAGTCGGGGTCCGTGAACATTGAAAATCCGTCGCTGCACGTGATTTGTTGTAGTCTTGCCGATCCTTCCCGCGCTCCGGCGGGGAGGCATACCGTAAAGATCGTCGCTTACCAGCCCTATCAATTGAAGGAGGGGCCGGAGCATTGGGATGCGATCAAGCAGCAGGTTTCGAATGCAAATTTGAAAATGTTGCGGAAATTTTCGCCGAATCTTACGGAAGATAAGATTCTGGCGCGGACGATTGAGAGTCCGCTGGATTTAGAAAGGATGAATCCGCACAATTGGCATGGGAGTTGTCATGCGGGGGGATCGGGGCCGGCGCAGTCGGGAGCGATGCGGCCGATGCCGGGGTATGCGCAGCATCGGATGCCGATTCCAGGATTGTATCAGACGGGGGCGACAACTCATCCGGGAGGATCGGTAACCGGAGGGCCGGGCAGGAATGCGGCGGTGGTGATGCTGAAGGATTTTGGGACGAGCATTGAGGAAGTGGTGAAGGCAAAGACTTAGTTCTTAGCGGCAGTTCGAGATTATGTTGTGAGTGCTGAACGAATGTTCGCAGGCCAAACAGGAGAAAGCGAATGACGAAGTTCACGCGGCGTCGATTTGTGAAGGGTGCGGCGATTGCACCGCTCGCAGTGAAGCACATGGCGCTTCAGCAGGTGACTGGCGTTTCGGACCGATTCGACATAGTGGTCGCGGGCGCGGGACACAACAGCTTGATCACGGCAGCCTACCTGGCGAAAGCGGGTTATCGCTGCCTGGTGTTGGAGGGCCGTCCCAAAATCGGCGGCGGCGTGAAGACGGCGGAGTTGACGCTGAAAGGTTTTCACGACGACTGCTGTTCGACCGCGCATGTTTTTATTCAAGATAACCCGCTGATCAAGAACGACGAGTTGAAGCTTGGCGAGTATGGACTGGAATACATCGATCCGGACCCGATATTTCACGTGCCATTTCCCGATGGTTCTTATCTGACGCAGTGGCGCGACATGGATCGCACGTGCGCGGAATTTGCAAAGTTTTCGAAGAAAGATGCGGCGGCCTATCGAAAGATGCTGGCGGACCTGGACGCAATTCGCCCGCTGCTGGTGGCCGGGTCTTTTACGCCGATTGGTTTTGGAAAACCGTTGAACGATCAATTGGCACAGGTTCCGAATGGAAAACAGTGGCAGCGACGGCTGGCGATGTCGGCGTGGGACGTGATTCACGACACATTCGAAGACGACCACTGCCGCACGTTCATGCTGTTCATGTCGCATCTGGCTGCAGAGCCGCCGGACGCGCCGGTCACGGGACGCCTGGCATATGGCGCGCCGCGGCAACAGCATAGCGGACGGCCGATGCCCAAGGGCGGGTCGGGCGCCCTGACGGAAGCGCTCGGGCGCTTCCTCGAAGCGCACGGCGGCACGATCCTAGTGAATAAGTGGGTGAAGAGCCTGATCGTAGAAAATGGAAAATGCGTGGGTTTGGAATGCAGCGATGGCAGCGCGTATCGGGCGTCAAAGGCCGTGGTTTCGACGATCCACATCAAGCATCTGGTGGATATGGCGCCGAAGGAATTGTGGGGCGAGGATTTTCTGTACGGCGTCGAGACATGGCAAGCGGAAAATGCCATGTTCGTCACTCATTACGCGACCAGCGAGCCGCCGATTTATAAAGTGGATGGCGGAACGCTCTCGCCAGTGGAATCGGGAATTCTGGCGTCGCCTTACCGGGCGTTGCGGTTTGGATTTGACGATACGCGCGGGGTGGTCAATCTGGATGAGCCGCCATTGCAGGTGATTTGTTGCAGCATTGCGGACCCGACACGCGCCCCGGCAGGAATGCACACACTGAAGGTGCTTGGCTGGCAGCCGTATCAGCTTAAAGAAGGGCCAGAGCATTGGGACAAGATCAAAAATGACGTGTCTGACGCTAACCTGAAATATTTGCGGCGGTTCGCACCGAATTTGACGGACGACAAGATCCTGGCGCGATTTGTGGAGAGTCCGCTGGACCTGGAGCGGATGAATCCGCACTTCTGGCACGGCAGCGCGCACGCTGGGGCGCAGAGCGCGGCGCAGACAGGGCCGTTGCGGCCAATGGCGGGCTGGGCGCAGCATCGCATGCCGATTCCAGGGTTGTATCAGACGGGCGCGACGACGCATCCCGGCGGATCGGTGACGGGCGGGCCGGGGCGAAATGCGGCGACGGTGATGCTGAAGGACTTCGGGACATCGATTGAGGAAGTGGTTAAAGGCAGAGGTTAGAGAGAAGAACGAAGAGAAGAAAAAACCCGCACCCTCAAAAGCGGAGGGTGCGGCACCCGGGGAGTTTGGGGGCGAGGAGAAGCGATGATGCGGAGCGCGGGGAGCAGGACGCTGAGGGTCGCGGTGCAAGCGCTGGCTATCCTTCTTTGTGTGGGCGGGCTGGCGAGCGGGCAGAAGACGGCGAAGAAAATGGTGCCGGATAATCCGAGCCCGCATCCGGCACCGGAGCAGCCGATTCCCTACAGCCACAAACAGCATCTGGCGTTCAGCCTGCCGTGCGCGAAGTGCCATACGAACCCCGAGCCAGGCAAGTTGATGACGTTTCCGGAGACGGCGACTTGCATGCAGTGCCACGTAACGATCGCGAAGGATAAGCCCGCGATCCACAAGCTCGCGACCTATGCCAGTTCGAAAGAGCCTATTCCTTGGGTGCGCGTCTATAAAGTTTTGCCGGGCATTGCGTGGACCCATCGCGCTCACCTGGCCGCGGGAGTAAAATGTGAAACGTGTCATGGAGCGGTAGCGGAGATGGCTACCATGTCCGAAGTGACCAGCGTGACGACCATGTACAGCTGCCTGAACTGCCATGAGATGAATCACGCCAAAGCTTCCTGCGACACCTGCCACAAGCATTGATCCTGCCGCGTGGCTTTTTGAGGGGACCTGGTATGGCAACCACCATGGAACTGGAAATCAACGGGAAGAAATATTCGGTTAATTACCCCCCGGATACCCCGCTGCTTTACGTTTTGCGCGATGAACTGGGCCTGACGGGCACGAAATACGGGTGCGGCGAAGGCATGTGCGGCGCGTGCACGGTTTTGATTGGAGGAACGGCACGACGGTCGTGCCAGATTCCGGTGAGCGCTGCTGTTTCGAAACCGATTACTACCATTGAAGGCCTGGAGAAGAATGGCGCGTTGCACCCGGTGCAGCAGGCTTTTCTTGACGCGGGGGCGTTTCAGTGCGCCTACTGCACTTCCGGCATGATCATGAGCAGCGTTTCGCTGCTGCAATCGAATCCGCATCCGAGCGCGGAACAAATCGTGCAGTCGCTGCAGGGGAATATGTGCCGCTGTGGGACGCATCCTCGGATTATCGACGCGGTCCAGCGGGCGGCAGAAACGATGCAGGAGCGGTCGAAATGAGGAAGACCGAAGAAACTTTCCTGCTGGAGCCAGAACGCTACGAATTCCGGGCGATGCCGATGCACCAGTTCGCATTGGGGCGGCGAGACTTTTTTAAGATTTTTGGCGCTGGATTGGCTGTGTTTGCGGTGGCCAAGCATGCTTCCGCGATGCAGGAAACGGCGCCGGGTCCGCATGGATTTCACAACGAAGAGTTACCGAAGGAAATTGGGGCGTGGCTGCATATCGGAGAGGACGGCACGGTCACCGGCTTTGTTGGGAAGGCGGAGATTGGCCAGAACGTGCGCACATCGCTGGCGCAAACGATTGCGGATGAACTCGGCGTGGCGTTCGCGAGCGTGCGGATGGTGCTGGCGGATACGGCGCTGACTCCGTTTGATGCAGGAACGTTTGGCAGCCGGAGTACGCCGACGATTACCCCGCAACTGCGGAAGGTAGCGGCGGCGGCGCGGGACCTTTTGGTGGCGAAGGCGGCCAAGCTGTGGAATGTGCCGGCGGAAAAGCTTAAGGCAGGCGACGGAAAGGTGTCGGATCCGGCTTCTGGAAAATCGCTCCGCTATGCGGAGCTTGCGCGGGAAGACATTGGCGCGCAAAAGCCACCGACGGAAGACCCGATCAAACCGGCTTCGCAGTGGACCATTGCCGGGAAGCCCATTCCCAAGGCGGCTGCCCGCGAATTTGTGACCGGTGGGCATCGCTACACCACGGACCTGCGGCCGGAAGGAATGTTGTATGCCAAGATTTTGCGGCCGCCGTCGTTCGGCGCGAGTTTGATTTCTTGCGATGATTCGGCGGCGAAAGCGTTAAAGGATGTCTTGCTGGTATGCGACGGGGATTTCGTGGGGGCGGCTGCTCCTACCGTTGCCGCTGCCGATGCCGCGCTGGCTTCGCTTCGCGTGCAGTGGAAAGAAGTGCCGCAGATTTCGGACCAGGAGATCTTTTCGTACCTGAAGAAAACTGCACAGCCATCCAAGGAACCCCGCTTCCGGCAGGCGAAAGGCTCGGTTGAGGAAGGGCTGGCTGCGGCGGCGCACAAACTGGACGCGAGTTATACGGTGGCGTACATCGCGCATGCCCCTTTGGAGCCACGTGCGGCCGTAGCGCAGTGGACCGACGGCAAACTGACCGTGTGGATGGGAACGCAGCGGCCATTTGCGGTGCGCGACGACCTTGCGGATATTTTCCACGTGCCGGAAATGAATGTGCGCGTGATTGTGCCGGACACGGGTTCGGCTTACGGCGGCAAGCACACCAGCGATGCGGGACTGGAAGCAGCACGGCTGGCACGCGCAGCCGGCGGGCGTCCTGTGAAGCTGGTGTGGACGCGCGAAGAGGAGTTCACTTGGGCTTATTTTCGGCCGGCCGGAGTGATTGAGGTAAAGGGCGGGATCGCGGGGGATGGGAAAATGACCGCCTGGGAATTTCATAACTACCACTCGGGAATGTCGGGGATCGACACACCGTACGTAGTGGCGAATCAAGTCACCGAGTATCACCAGGTACCGCTGGTGCTGCGCAGCGGGTCTTATCGCGGGCTGGCGGCGACGGCGAATCATTTTGCACGGGAGACGCACATGGATTCGTTGGCCCACGCGGCCGCCATGGATCCGCTGGAATTTCGGTTGAAGAATCTTGCCGATCCGCGGATGCGTGCGGTGCTGGAAACCGGGGCGAAGTCATTCGGGTGGCCGCGGCAGAAAACCGAGGAAGGACAAGGATTCGGCCTCGCCGCGGGATCCGAAAAGGGCAGCTACGTCGCCACGTTTGCGGAGCTATTCGTGGACTGGAAGAAGAATAGCGTTACGGTGAAAAAACTTCTCGAAGTCTTTGAGTGCGGCGCGATAGTGAATCCCGACGGGCTGCGGAACCAGGTGGTCGGGGCGATGATTCAGGGCTTGGGCGGCGCGCTGTTCGAGTCCATCCAATTTGAGAACGGGCGGATTTCGAACGCGCACTTTTCCAGCTATCGCGTGCCGCGGTTCAAGGATGTGCCGGAGATCGAAGTGATTTTGCTGGACCGCAAAGACATCCCGTCGGCGGGGGCGGGAGAGACGCCAATTATGGCGATAGCGCCGGCGATGGGCAACGCATTCCATGACGCTACAAAGGTCCGCCTGACCAAGCTGCCGCTGCACCCTGAACTTCACCTGCTTGGATGACTCCCCTTTTTGGCCCGCAGCCTTCAGCCTTGTTCCTTGTCGCTACCAACCCGCTGTGTGGTCCGCTCCCGCGGTGGACCGCTGTACACTCGCTTGTGCTTGGAACACCCGGCAAATCGCGATTAAACAGCGGAGAACAACGGCTTATTCGATTGGCTTGAACTTGCTGTGGCGCACTGGCAGGAGTGCTTAGTGGAGGTCTTCGAGGCGGCGAAGCTTGGGTTCGAGACCGAAGAAGTGGACGGCGAGGATTTGGATGAGGAGGAGGGCGATCATGAGGGCGACTACCCCAGCTACGCCGTGGGCGCGGAAGAGGAAGACGACGAGGAAGGGAGTGAAGATCGTGGTGGTGCGGCCGAGGGTGTTGCAGAGGCCGAGGGCGCGCATGCGGACGTCGGTGGGGAAGAGTTCGGGGATGTAGATGGCGAAGAGCAAGGCGACCAGGATGTAAATGCACACAACAAGGAGAAAGCCGGCGAGGGGGAGGAGACGGGGATCACGGATGAAGGGGTAGATGCCGCCGAAAAGGATGGTGAGCAGAGAGGCGCCGATAATGGCGGGCTTGCGGCCGACGGAGTCGGCGGTGAAGGAGGCGATGGCGGCGCCGACCGGGGCGCCGATGCTCATGAGGAAGGAGTATTTGAAAGAGCTGGCGATGCTGAGGCCTTGTTGGACGAAGAAGGTGGGGAGCCAGGTGACAAAGCCGTAGATCAAAGTGTTGGCGACAATGAGGACGGTGGCACCGACGAAGAGGCGGGAGAAGAGTTGCGGGCCGAAGAGTGAAGAGAAGTTGTTGGGGGCGATTGAAGGTTGGGCCGGGGCGGGAGCGGGGAGCGGCGGGTATTGATTGGCGAATTCGCTTTCGATTTCCTTCAGCATTTTTTCGGCTTCTTCGCTGCGGCCTACGGATTCGAGCCACCGTGGGGATTCAGGCATGGATTTGCGAAGATACCAGACGATGAGAGCACCGACGCCGCCGATGACGAACATGATGCGCCAGCCGAAGCGGGGAATGAGGACGGCGCTGGTTAGCGCGCTGATGGGCAGGCTGGTGACTACGACAGCGTTAAGGATGCCGCACCAGCGGCCGCGGGCTTGCGGGGGTAGAAATTCAGTCATGGCCGCGTAGCCGGCGACTAGTTCCGCGCCGAGTCCGATGCCCATTATGCCGCGGAGGAGGATGAGTGTGGGCATGTTGGGAGCGAAGGCGGAGGCGATGGAGGCCAGGCCGAAGATGATGAGATTAGCTTGGTAGGTGAAACGGCGGCCGAAGCGATCGCCGAGGAAGCCAGTGAGGAAAGAGCCGAGCATCATGCCCATGAAAGTGACGGAAACGAACTGGGCGTTTTGCGCGAGCGTGGAGAAGTGACTACTGAGCGTTGCGCCGAGGACGCTGGCGGCGACATAAACGTCGTAGCCGTCGAAGAACATGCCGATGCTGATCAGCGTAAGGATGCGGCGGTGAAATTTAGAGATGGGGAGGCGGTCGAGACGCGCGCCGGCGTTTACGCTCAAGAGTGGTTCACTTTTTCCCCGCGAGGACGGCCATGGCGCCAGCGGTAAGGGCATCGACTGCGAGTTCGCAATTTTTTTCGAAGATGTTGGATTGTGCGGTGAGGAAAAATTCCTTGCAGCGGCGGGCCGCGCCGGGATCGAGATGGAGGATGCGGGCGATTAGCTTGTCGGCTTCGGTAGAGAGATTGGCGGCGGGAACGACTCGGGAGATCAGGCCGATTTCGAGAGCTTGCTGAGGAGTGAATGGCTCGCCGAACAGAACCAGGGGAAAGGCGAAGCGCGGGAGGGCGTATTCGCCCAGGTAGGACATGATGGCGGCGGGGGCGAGGCCATGGCTCATCTCTGGGAAACGGAGAGAGGCGGTGTCGGCGACGAGAGGGAAGTCGGTGACGATGGCAAGGCCCATGCCGAAACCGAAGGCGTCGCCGTGCACTTCGGCTAGGGAGATTAGGGAGGAGGTGCGGACCAGGCGTTTGAAGTCGATCAGGCGGGAGACTTCGGCGCGGACGGATTCGAGGTCGCGAGCGGCGCGTTCGCGGCCAGTGCAAAAGACTTTGCCGTGGGCGCGAATTCGCAGGACACGGGCGCGGGGTTGCGGGGTTTCGGAGCGGAGTTCACCGAGCATGGCATCGAACATGGCGCCGGTGACTTCGTTGCCGTGGTCGGGATTGTTGAGGGTGAAGGTGAGGACTTCGGGGGTGCGGTTGATTTCGACCAGAGGCGGCGGATTGGACATTGCCGGAAGATTATACATGGAACTTGGCGGTGTGTTGTGGAGGAGAAAACTGAGCGAGGAGAAGAGAACAGATTTCAACACAGAGGACGCGGAGGTGGCCGCAGAGTTCACGCAAAAGAGTGGGTGCACCCTTAATTAGAAACGGACTTGGTGATTTAGGTGGTGGCGGAGGTGGAGTTGGATGTTGGGGAAGGGGCGCTGGAATTTTGCAGGCGGCTTAGGAGGAGAGTGTCGTCGAGAGAGCTGATGATGAGTTGGGCTAGTTCGTGGGGGTTGGTGCGCCGGATCCATAAACCCAAATCCCATGCATGATGTCGAAATCCCCAAGGCGCGCCCGGCCGGAGAAACACATGCGTGCACGCTCGAAGAAGAAGAGACACTAACGATCACGGTCATCGGCGCGGACTCTTCGATCGCGAACGGAAACAACCCGAGATTGGCGAGAAGGGTTGCGGCGGTCGTCGCAATGTTCTTGGGTGCGGCGTTGGGTGCAGTCATCATACGTTACTCGATCTCAGCGGCCTTGTGGCTTGGGACAGTAATCTCCGCCTTGTGCAGTGCGGCACTTGTTTCGCGCGTTGCGCACGCCCGATGAGCTGTGACGGCGAGAGTCGCCTCTCAGCTGGGAGTTGTGCCTGACTCACGGAGCGCAACGGTTCAAACAACCATGCTGGAGCACGCAACAACGGTTTACAAGACCGTCGTATATAACCACAACAATTCCCTAGACCGTTATATCGATGCAAGAGCGGGCCGAGAGAGATCCGCGACGGTTTTCACGCACCGTTGTACCTGGTATTCTCCGGCTTTTTTTGTAACTACACGAGAGTCTCACAACTATGCTCCTTGTGAGAGCGGATCAGCGCGCATAACGCCGTGATGTCATCTTCTCGCTCGCGGCTGCAATCTCAACAAGCCGCTAGGTTATTTTTCTGACTGTCCACCGTAGCTGCCCATAATCATTAGGATGGGGCCTTGGGCCACAGATGGGAGGTGCCATGAAAGCATATTTCCGTTACCAAAAGGGCTATCTGTACGAGGAGCATGGCGCGTGGTATGTCCGATATCGCCAACGAGTCTCACAAGAGGACGGCTCCAGCAAGCTTAAACACATTTCCAAGCATCTAGGGCGTTCCAATGATTTCTCCAACATTTTTACGGTTGAGCGATGCCGGGCATCATTCATGCAAACCGTCAATCAAGATCGGCTCAGCACAAATTCGAGAATAACGTTAACCGCCTTCGTCGAGGGGCTCTATCTGCCTTGGACCAAAGAGGAGCGCCGAGCAAGCACAAGCACCGGGCATCGTCAAATCTGGATCAATCACCTCCAGGATCGCGTCGGAGAACTTCGCTTGCGAGAATTCCGCACCGTGGACGCGAGTCGAATGTTGCGAGCGGTCGCCAAAGAAAAGGATCTAACGAAAACAACTTTGCAACACATCAAGTCAGTGCTGAGCACCATCTTCACCTGCGCCAAAAATGAGGGAGCCTTCGATGGGGCAAACCCCGTCGATGGCGTTCTGATTCCCTGGAATGCGAGAGAACCGGGAGAGACGCACGCCTACGATCTCGGCCAAGTGCTCCAAATTCTCGACATCCTCCCGCTTCTGGCAAAAAGCCTTATCGCGACTGCGGCCTTCGCGGGGCTACGCCGAGGCGAGCTCCGCGGACTTGAGTGGACCGATTACACGGGCACTGAATTAAAAATCAACCGTTCGATGTGGAGATCGGTGGTCAGCCTTCCGAAGACACGTGCCAGCCGCGATTCCGTCCCGATAATTCCTGCCTTGGCGGAAATCCTCGACGCATACCGAAGATCAGCGGGTAACCCAGAATTTGGTTCCGTTTTTCGCTCCGATGATGGGCTTCCTATTAACCTCGATAACGTCGTGCGTCGGATGATTCGGCCGGCTCTAGAGGCCCTCGATCTACCGTGGCACGGGTGGCACGCGTTCCGTCGAGGCCTCGCCTCGAACCTATACGCCATGGGAGCTTCCGACAAGGTGGTACAGCGCATCTTGCGCCACTCGAGACCGCACGTTACCAAGGAACGCTATATAAAGGTGTTTGATCGCACTGTGCTCGAAGCGGCGGAGAAGATCTGGCGGAGAGGGGGGGATTCGAACCCCCGGTAGGAGTTTTGGCCCCTACAACGGTTTAGCAAACCGCCGCCTTCAGCCTCTCGGCCACCTCTCCGTTACTAACCCGCTGAAACATTGTAGCTTATACCGGCGTTTAGTGACAATTTCTCTTTCGGTTGCTGCATTTTGGTGCACACTGTCACCAAACTGTCACCAAACCTTTCGAGTTTCGCAACTGCTGCGTGCTTCGAGTCGAGATTTGTGTGCGTATAACGCATGGTTACGGTGACAGCCGAATGCCCGAGCAATTGTTGTACTGTCACTATATCCACCCCTCGATTCACAAGACGGGAAGCAAACGTGTGTCGTAGGGTTTTCCACGTCACGCCTGTAATCCCCGCCTTTTGGCACGCCCGAGCGAAACCCGTTTTGAGATCAACAAACGGTTTCCCGGTCTCAAAATTGTAGAAGACGAATTCATTCTTTCTGCCCAGCGCCCAGGCCTCAAGGACCTTGCGAGCCTCCGCGTTGATCGGAACGCCCCTGGTCTTTTGCGTCTTGGGTGCAAACACATTCAGAATGTTTTTTTCGAAATCTACGTTTGACCAACGAAGGATGAAAATCTCTCCGCTACGAAGGCCCGTATTCAGGTCGAATCGAATCATATCCTGAAGGAAAGGCGCAGCATTTTGGAGAAGCTCTTCTTCCTCTTCCGAACTTAGGACCCGTGTGCCGATGTTGAGTTCCTTAAAGAACCTCACCTTGCGCACGGGGTTAAGGTCCCGGAAGAGTTCCCAGTCGATTGCGAGATTGAACATACGCTTAAGCAAAGCCAACTCCCGATTCACTGTGGAACCTGAGACCTCTTTTCGCCGATGGAGTTTATAGCCCTCGATGTCGGCGGGATTGAAGTCTGTTAGCTGGCGTTCGCTTCCGAAGAATCCTTTCAGGTTTCGGTACATCTGTTCGTCTCGCAACCAAGACCGCTTGTTTGCCTTTGCATGTTCCATGTAGCGTTTGCCGAATTCGTCGAAGGAAATCTTTACGGGCCGTTTGTAAATGCCCCGTACGATCTCCGATCTACGAAGTGCAAAAAGCGCTTCGGCGTCCCGTTTATTGGAACTTTGCGAAGACTCCTGTACTCGCTCTCGGTTTTGATCGTAGTAGTCGATCCACCAAACACCACCTCTACGGTAGACTCCCACTTGCGGCTCCTTTTCTACCCATTGCCAGCCGCGCGAAACATTCTACGCAAGGCGGGGCAGTTTTGGTTGAAAATCTACTGCTAGGCTCGTGCCTGAAAACGATTCGCCTGGATGAACTTCTGGAGTTCCGCTAGCTCGAACCGAAGAGCGCGTCCCACCTTCACAAATGGAATCCTGCGCAGATACACCCAGCCGTACAAAGTAGAGGTGGAAACGGCAAGAAATTTAGCCGCTTCTTGCACAGTGATGAGTCCGCTTTCAGATCGTGATTGCATTTTCGTTTGCCTCTTTTATGTTTGACGAGCTACAAAATTGTTCTTCTGGGTCGCCGACGGTCGCTGCTGCGGAAAGGATGGATTTGCGCCACAGACTCACCAGCCATCTCGTTAAACCTCCGGTTCCCCGGCGGTTTCCCGCGATTTCCCGCGAGATAATTTCTGAAAGCCTCCTACACCCATCCCGCAATTGGCAGCGCACCGTAGCGCGCCGCAATTGGCGACCTTGAACGCATACCCTCGCACCAGTCACTGCGGGCACAGGCGAAAGGCGGTGTATCGCTCCCACTCGCTTTGCGGCTCGCACCCAAACAGGAGAAGCGAGCAGGAATCCCTTGCTAAGTCGCCCGAGCATGCACCCCATCGCCGCCAGTCCACCGAGAGGCCAAGGAGAAGACCCACGCACACTGCGCGGAGTGTTTGCTCCACCAGATTCAGACTTTGCCTCCGCTTTGCCTGGGTTGCTCCGGGTTACGCTTTCTTGCGTTAACATGCGCGGATTATACGGTTGGTCGAAAAGCCGGATTTTCCCCACGCGCGCGCGCGCGTGGGCAACCACTTGACAAGGTTTTGGGGAAAAGCAGGAATTCTGCTTTTCGCGGTTTTCTTCCCCACGTGGGCGTGCACCTTCCCGCAGCACACAGCGAACGCCTCGCACCCACGTCGGCGATGTCAGGGCGAGTGGTTGTTTCACGGGTTTGCCTCCCCTTTGCCTGGGTTGGTCCGGGTTACGCTTACTTGCGTTAACATGCGCGGAGTATACGGGGTGGTCGAAAGATCGGGATTTAGCACGCGCGCGCGCGCGTGCTATACCCCTTGACAAGGTTTTGGGGGAAAGAGGGATTTCTGTATTTCGGGATTTTAAGCACGTGCTAAGAGGCCCAGGGGAGGTGAATCCTGCCGAGGGACTCCTATCCAAGAGGAAGAAGCGCACGTGCTCAAATGGCACGTGGGGGGTGTGAAGGATTCGTTGGATCGAAGGGGTGGGTTGCCACACTATTTCCCCTATGCCAGGGATGAATTGGGGTGTCTCTGCTGCTACCAGTTTCACAGACTTGCCTCCGCTTGCGTTGAATTGCTCTCGCATGCGCGGAGTATAGGGGGTGGTCGAAGAATCGGATTCAGCGCACGCGCGCGCGCGCGTGCGCTACCCCCTTGACAAGGTTTTATGGAAATGCATGGTTTGTGTTTTTTGGGGTTCTAGCGCACAGCGGGGAGGTCCCATGGAGGCGAATCCTGCCGAGGGGGTCCTATCCAAGGGGCCGCACGTGCGCACGTTACGCCCTCTTGAGTCTCGTGGCTTGTTTTGGGACCCACAGAGGGCAAGGTACCCGCTTAGCGCACGTGCGCTCGGGACAACTCCATTGCGAAGCGTTCTTGCCGCCTTCGGTCCAAGGGGAATGATTTTGCCGAGTATTAGCGGCCAAGTGCCGTACTGGAACTCGACTTGTCCGGTTACGGCGTTAATCAGGACCTTGCTTCCATCAGAACAGCGGTAGGCGAAGAGAGACACTCGGATGCAGAACCGTTCTCTGTACAAAAAACAGGCCGGACTCATCTGCGCAGAAGGCGCGCACTCCCGTCAAGCCATCCTTGCGACTGCCGTAGATGGGCGGTTAGGCTAGGTTTCGACTCGATTCATGGCGACGAATAGTAACGTAAGCGAATACAAGGGGAATAAAACTGAGCCATCCGGTATGCATCATTATCCGGAAAATCGTTGAGGCAATGTCTCGCCTGTCGGATGGTAGATACCCTAGACACCATAAGAGTTCCGCCAGAACCGCAAACGACGCAAACCAACCCAGAATCCACAGAAGGCAATACCGAAAACGGCGAGCCGTGAGAATCGGAATCCTTAAATACGTCACAGCAAAAAGAGTGAGTGCGGGTAACATGAAAACGACTCCAATAATCACTTTTAGGAAGTGTTCCTTCACGGAAGAGTTGTACAGACCACTTTCTCCGATGCCTCCAAAGAAAAGTGGAAAAAGGGCGATTGCAAAAAGCCAAGTAGACACGCCATATTCTTCTCTGTAAAAGTCCCTCATGATTCACTTCGGTGAGGCTCTAAACAACACTAGCAGTGGGCGTGCAAGTTGAATCAAGTTGTATGAGAGTTCCACGCCTCAATAATCGCATGTCACCTGCAATCACATTTTTTCAATTGCCGCGAGAGTGGTGAGTTTGCTAACTCCTGGTTAGTTGGCAAACCGGACAAGTGGAGGCTAGTACCCACATGGACGGTTACCGCGTTAATCAGGAGTCAGCCTCGCGGTTTCACAAAAGCACAGACGGGAGGAATTACAGCTATGATGGGGCTTGCGCATCACCGATTCGGCAAGCACATGCCGAGGAAATCTCGAAGACCATGAGAGCTAAAATTGCGAAAGCTGTGCGAGAAGTGTTTGCAAGTAAACTCCGCAACGAAATACCGCAATTTGTACTCGTTGAGACACAAAGAACTCGCCCAGGCGACCGTCTGTTTAGCTGGCGGATGAACCCTAATGCCAACGCATACATCTACCTTTTCATATCGCCGAAGTATAATCAGGATAGATTTTCGGTTGAGCTAGCGTGTTCTGCTGCGGAATTTCCCATGCAAATGCCTCGTGAACCGAACTTCTGCGAACAAAACGGCCCGATTCGATTTCGCCTACCGCGACTATACAAAGACCAATGGCCTAAGAAGAATTGGGAACCCATGTGGGAGGTGGGGCCGCACGATACTCCCCGCGAGGCTATCTCTCGCGTTGTTGCTCCTCGACATGAAGTGGGCAAAATCCAAGAAGGATTGCTACCGATAGAACAGGCAATTGAACTTGTCGAACCGCAAGTTCAGGATGCCATTAACAAAATTAGAAGATTCGGTATTCCGTTTTTCCAAAAAATTGGCGGGCAAAATTCAGGAAAAGCTTGAAGCTCCTGATAAGTCGGCTAACCGGACATATGGGTACTAGCCTCCCCACTTGTCCGGTTTCGCTGCGTTAATCAGGCACTGGCTGTTATCAACAGACTTTGGAAGCCGGAGATCGGGGCTTCTCCATTTCCACTTCTGTTCCTGCTTCAAACGGGCTTTCTTCTCTGCTAACTGCTGCTGCTTTTGGAGTTGCTCGATTTTTGTCCGTAACCGCATTCTCCAGTCGGGATTATTACGCAAAAACTCCCATAGGCTGCAATCACCAGAGCGGAGTCCATCCAATATCCTCCGTGCCGTGGCGCTACCAGGATTTCGTTCAAGTGCGGCGATGCCTTCGGTATACATAGCGGTGAATCTTTCCTTGCGCTCCCTTCGCGTCTCCTCACGGCTCTCTCGTCGCTCTTTTTTCACTTGTATTTTTCCCCGCAAGTTCACAACTCCGGTTTTGCGAACTTTCCTCCTGCTCAGACCCTTCCGGAATAGTTCTGCGGTGAATGATTCTTCAATTGGCCCAAGTTCGTTGAGACTCAGTCCTTCCACTTCATGCAGGAGATTCTTCGATTTTCTTCTAACCACTCGATTTCCATAGTTCTTCTTCTTTTTCCAGGTCTTGCGAAAGCCTCGCGGGGAATGCCACGCAAAAGTGTAGTGGTCCTTTTCGTACTCTGCTTCTTTCTTCTCGGGAGGCGTTTTCTTCTTAGACATTGCCGTTAGGTTCCAAACGCCAATCTAACATGCCCTTCGTAGAAAAGCCGATGGATTTGCCCAGTGATTGTCCAAACTTGCAGATAAATTGGGCTCCGGATTCTACACGGGCACTGTCAACTCCTGATTAGTCGGCTAACCGGACATGTGGCTCCTAGTACTTTACTTGTCCGGTTAGCGCGTTAATCAGGACCTAACCAACACTCCATTTCAATCGGCTAGTCTCAGCTACGTTCAGTCATACTTTGATCGCTGTGAAATTTTGGGGTGCGGCCAATGGTCATGCTCATTTTAGGTGCTCTGCTTCTCGCTGTCGGCGGGGTTTTGGATTCAGTGTTCCGGTTTCGGATGTTTCGCATCGGCCAAAAATGGGCGCTTCTTCAAGGCGGGGCATTTGACTACAGTCGCTACCACAAAGTGCGCGAGGAGAACGGTTGGGCAGCGTGGCCAGTTTACTTAATGTGGGTTGCGTGGACCTGCGGTATCGCGTTGCTGATTGCTGGTTTTATTGCCTATTTTGGCACCAGTCCAACGCACACTAAATAGCGAAGTTCCATTACCCACTTGTCCGATTACCGCGTTAATCAGGAGCTAAGCATAGATTGGGACAATTCTTCGGTTCGAGCTGAACTCAGTTCCTCTCGTCCGTATGCCAGATGTGGAAGGTTCCAAACACAACGTCTTTTGGCTGACGAACAGCGGTATTGCGCATATTAAGAAATTCCTCGGGGAAATCACCAGAGTCCATCTTGGTTTCAAGTAGCTCCACGTCGTCGAGCTCAACCAGAATACAGTCGAGTTCTTCAGCGGCCGTTTGAACGCGTCTTGAGTAAGCCTCGCGAGAATCGGCCCAGGCGAGAACGTGCACATAGGCGCCTTTCCCGTCTCCAAAGCGGCGGAAGTCTTTACAAGCCGGATTGGCTTTCAGACACGCTAAGCCTACATATAGGTCCACGGCTAGTGCCCCATAGAACAAAACGTGCGAACGTTGCGTAGCCGAATTTACCACGGCTGACGGCCAACTCCTGATTAGTAGGCTAACCGGAAAAGTTGCTCATAGTACTATGGGTATTTTTGACGTTAATTGGCCAAGTGACTGATACGCCCCAACGGATTCTGGCGCGGGTGGACCTTCGAAATAGCTCCGTTTACGCTTGCCTCATGCCACTACCTCGTAACCCCGTCATAGCGAAGAATCTGCTGGTCGGCGCTGGCGCATATTACTTTTCCATCTGGTTGAAACTGCCATTGGCGCTTGGCTTCGGAAAATTAACGCAAGGACTGACGTATTCCGGTGATTTCAATATAGCGGTCGTACAGCCGCTGGTGGGTCAGTTGCCGAGAGCCGTCGTAGCTGCTGCGGCTGGTGCGACCGTTTATTGGCTTACGGAATCAGAACGGCCCGTAGGCTGGGCCATTTTCCCAGCCGTTCTGTATGCAGTTCTTGGTTTCTTTAGCTACCATTTCACTCGACCTCCGGTCGCTTTGTTCCGAGTGGCGCAGATTGTTGGCGCGTTATTTCCCGCGCTAGCGTGCGTTGGCGGTGCTCTATGGGCAAAGCAGCAACGGACAAAAAGCAAGTCAACTCCCGGTTAGTCGGCTAACCGGACAAGTTCCGTACTATTACTTCACTTGTCCGGTTACCGCGTTTACCAGGACTTGGCGTTCAAATGACTAGTGTTTTATTCCTTCGGTGTCTCGGCTGGACGATTCTTGTAGTAGCCCTCGCGTGTTTGCGCGGTTAGCCCGTTGCCCGAGACTTGGAGTCCGATGCGGTGGTAGTTGGAATCAAGTTCAGTTCCCGCGGGTGCGTAAGCGAGAGTGTATTCATGCCGCGCTTGTTCCGTGATGCGGGCATAAAACTGCTCCATGGTTCGAGACTTCGATGCATAGTAGATATCTCCTCCCGACATGCGCGAGTAATTTTCCAATCGGGAATACTTGCGCTTGGCGGTATTGCTGCCCACGGCGAGACTAAACACGGAAATGTTATCGAATAATAGCTTCTCTCTGACGCTCTCAAAGTCATGCTTGTTTAGCTTAGGCTCATTCGCACCATCCGAAATCACAAGAATGATTTTTCGGCGGTCAGCGCCCGCATTCTCCAGCAGGTTCGCAGCGGAATACACCGCATCATCTAACGCCTTGCTAGGTCGAGACCCCAAATCGGTAGGAGCAGCAATGCACGGACTTCCGGTTGTGGAGTTACCGCACATTACAGGCGCTGGAACAAACGCTGGTGTGGGCTTCACTTCGGTTTGCGAGGACTTCAGTTCCGCCATCAGGCTGTCGATATTCGAGGTGAAACCGTTTCCCGGATAGAAGAGCATGTCAAAACGGCAGACGATGGCTTCGTCCTGAAGGCTCATCCCACCAATCAAAGCGCGGAGACTTTGAACTAATTGCGTTCCGGCATTCCCATTCACGTCGTTGTCGACAAGAAAAACGAGTGAAAGTGGGAGGCCTTCTTCAGTAAAAACTTTAATTTCTTGCTCGACGCCATCATCAAAAACCCGGAACTGTTCTCGTTGCAGGTCTGGGACAAGATTTCCGGTACGGTCTCTCACGCTGACAGAAAGAACCACAAGGTCGGAAGTAATGCGAACCGTTGTTTGGGGCTGCTGTAGTTGCTGCGACGGTGACATCCTCAACGTCCCGAAACATATTATGAGGACTCTTGAAATCAGAATCAGCAGTTTCGCGCCGCCGCTTTTGGACACTGGTTCTTCCCTCCGGGCCGTAATGCAATAAGATATCCGATGTTTGCGTGGCTTGAGTGGTGGCCTGATGCGTTTTGATGGTCAGTGTTGTAGTTATCCGCCGCTAGCTCCTGGTAAGTCGGCTTACCGGGCATGTGAAGTAATGGTACGGCACTTGTCCGGTTACCGCGTTAATCGGGACTTGACTCGGATAATTCTCCCCGACCTATCTGCTCCGGTTACTTTACCGAGTTAGAAACACTAAGAAAAAGAATATTCCCAGCTAATCAAAATCCCATCCATGATCATGCTTGGGCTCTCTAATCTCGGCCATCTGATACAGCGAAAGAAGGGAGTACATGGGACGCCAAATTCTGACTGTTTTCGTGGGGATACTTCTTAGCGTTTTAGCTGCTGCTGCGGGCGGCTACCTAATCTACCACCTCTCTGCCCAGTGGCCTCAGGCGGGGCCTGCTCTCGCACGATACGTGGTTGGTCCCATTATCGCTGTGCTTGTGGGAGTTTGCGTTGGCATCCTCGCAAAATCTCATCCGGGAGTACTCGCGTGTCTTAGCTTGCTGCCAAGCAGTATCGTCGCACTTGCATTCAGGAGTCTGAATTTCACGAATTTGTTTCTCATGATTCTTCTGGTTGCATTTGAAATGCTCGTAGGTGCAGCGGTGGCAAAACTTACGTTTCGGGCTCGCCGTCGGACAATGCAGGTCGCGCAATAGCTCGAAACACCTCTCGTTTCATTCCCAAAGTCCCGGTTAGTCGGGTAACCGTACATGTGGCTCCTAGTACTTTACCTGTCCGGTTAGCGCGTTAATCAGGACCTAGCGCTGATGCTGATGAATCTCAAGTAGAATTGAGTGTCATGCGAAACAATCGGCGACCCTTTAGTTACGCTCCCATGTTTCGGATTATGGCCATTCTATTTGGAGCCATTGCAGTGGCGATGGGATGGGAAGCGCAGTCGCAGGGCTACCCGTGGAACTCCGGCTATAACGCGAGAATTGGCACGGAGACCACCGGGACCACACTTTCTTGGATAGTCATCGGTGGTCTGCTCATTCTCGCTGGAATATTTCCTTGGAGATGGCTTGTCAATCGCGGCAAACGCTGACCTCCTCGGCTAGTACCCACTTCTCCGGTTAGGGCGTTAATCAGGACTTGACCTGTGGGTGAAGGGTCGCGCAGGGACCAAACAGTCTTTGTTAAAGTATTAGCATGCCTGATGAGCGTTCGATGCCAGACTCGAAAAGAACAATCTGGGTTACCCTCCTCCCTCTGTTGATTGGTCTCATTGCCCTGCAAAACTTGTATGCTGGTGGCCAGCAAGCAATCACACTCAAGCTGGTAAATGGCAAGACAGGACACGCTGTTTGGTGGTTAGGGAAGGCAGCCGTACGACTGGGTGACGCCAGAAAATCCCCTAACGAAGGCTGGCTCCCGATTACAACCAACTTGCTCGGTCAGTCCGAGATTGATGTGAGCAAGGCGAATCCTGCTCAGATAGAAGTCGTAGTGGACTACATTTCACGAGATTGCCGATATAGCTCTCCGTCCCAGCCCCAAGTAGTCGTTTACTCCATCGACGACATCCGAGCGAAAGGCGTTGTAAGCGAAAATCATTGCGGCGGGCCTGCGCAAGCTCCACGACCGGGAGTGTTGGTAATTTATGTGATTCCGATGAGCCTCCGAGAGTTGTGGCATCTCTGAAAGTTCTGTTTGAACCGCGATTTACCTTGGTAAGTCCTGATTAGTCGGCTAACCGGACAAGTGGCTACTAGTACCCACAACTCTAATCACCATCATCAGCCAACCATTTGTCGATCCGCTCCAAAATGTACTCAGCCTCCCGTATCGTCTGTTCCACAAAATCCTGCTCCGCAAAATTCGGTTGGTCAGGTTCCATCGTCTCGATGAGCTCCCTCGCACGCTAAAGGCGTGGCCACAAAGAGAATCGCGTACTTGCGTTGCTCTTCTATGTCCTGACACTGTGGGCGACTAGAGTCCGAAGCCGCAAACGGGTAGAATCAGCGCTTATGGGGGACAGTCGCTTTGGTGCTGACTTTGTCTGAGAGAACATTCCCGCAGCTGAATCGTCCACCCCTCCGCGAAGCCCTCGTTGACATCCGGTTGCGCGAGACGCTTCCTTTAAACTGGTTGGCGAAGTTGGAAAACGCAGATTTCGACGGCTTCGCAAACCCCCAGCCAATGAAACAGGGGGCATTTAAGTTCGAAATGCCTAAAGACCAGCCTTCACGCGCAACGGTTGCTTCCGAACAGCTGTGGGGACAGCGTTACGACAGAAATAACGGAGCGGAAGTTCTACAGATGACCCGACAGGGAATGACACTAAGCATTTTGAAGGATTATACAAAGTGGGAAGTGCTTAGAGATAAGGCTAGAGCCACTTGGGAGAAATACATTCAGATTTCTGGCCCTGTGGGTGTCAGCAGGCTTGCGGTCAGATACATAAACGGAATCGACATGCCCCTCGGACAGGACTATGACCTTTATTTGACTGCCGCTCCTAAGGTCCCAACTGAGTTGCCCCAAATCGTAAATAACTTCATTCAGAGGGTGGAAGTCCCTTTCGAGAAAGAAGCAGCTACCGCAATCATTACCCAAACTTTGGGGAATCCAACTGAGGTCAATAAGGGGATCGCAATCTTGGATATCGATGTATTCTCGAACTATCATTTGGAAGGGGCATCCACTGAAATTTGGTCTGTGCTGGATGGGTTAAGAGTTATTGCCAACACTATCTTTTTTTCATCCATTACAAAAAAGTTGCTAGAATCGTATTTATGACAGCTCTTTGCCCTACTATTGACATGTTCGGCCCGCGTTCTGGAAGCGTTGGAGTTAGCGCAGAAGCGGGTGAACTCCAAGAATGGATTAGACAATCTGTCAACCATTACCTGCAGCCGAGGCTCGGTCTTCTACTTCCCGAAATCGAGAGCCTACGCGATGTTTCTGAGTCTGCCGTCAAAAATGAAACGATTGACGCGGCGATTCGATTTGCGTACTGCTTGCCTCGGTTTGGACCACTTCCCGAGGTCTCAGCCGACCCGGATGGTGAAATCTCATTTGATTGGATCGCCCCATCCGGTCGTGAAATGTTCTCCGTCAGTGTTAACGATCAGAATCGACTCGCTTATGCTGGTTGGTTCGGCGAGAAAAGCAGGACTCATGGGATTGAGCAATTGGCTGAGGGCTGTCCGCAAGAAATTCTTAGAGGCATTCAGAAGGCAACCCGCTCAGATTGGCAGCGGATCAGCTGCTAAGAAATACTCCGACCTGACGAGATTCATTTTCGATAAAAACCATTTCAGTAGTGTGGCGCTAAAAGCAAAACCGGGGGCATTTCTTCCGGCATCCGATTTAAAGACCTCGGCGCTGGGCAAGGATATGCTCGGCGAAGGTGAAATCTGGAAAATTGGCCTACTAGTTGGGCAAGACCGCGGTAAAGCGCCAAGAGCGCGAGCGGATTTTGATGACAGAGCCGTCGGCGAGGCAAAGCTGACAATTGAACCTGATCCGCAGCCTAATATTCCTGACCATCTAAATCTCTGCGGTTGGCCTGCCCAAAAGGACGAGCAGAAAGATGTTGCTCTGCTTCTGTGCGCTCGGGCAAAGGTTGTCCTCCGGCCCGGGGTTAGGGGCAAGCCCTAGAGATGAGTCTGTGACACTCATGTGCGCGAGGGGCCAAAAATGCCCGACTGTCACCAAAATTGTCACTAAAGTTGGCGCAAAACGGGCAAAAACCAGCAAACTACAAAAAACAGAAACCGTCGCTAAATTACGGCTGGCAAAGGGATTTAGTTGATTTTTGAGTTAGTTACAGGAGTGGCCTTTTAGCCTTAGCAAACCGCCGCCTTCAGCCTCTCGGCCACCTCTCCGGCGAATGCTTTCAACAGCTTACCACAGAACCTGCACTGCTCTGGTGGCTAAACGGTGGCTTGATGGGCGAGAAGCGCAGAAATCCGCCTTGTACGGGGCTCTCGACCCTCCCGCAGTCGCCAAATTTGAATTCCAGCTGCCGTTGGTCTTCTTTCGCTTGTCTCAATTCTTCGATCCGCGCCTGTACCTTCTCTATTGCGTCAAGCACAGTCCGATCGAAGACCTTGATATAGCGTTCTCTGGTGACATGCGGTTTCAAGTGACGCAGGATGTGTTGTACGACTTTGTCTTGGGCACCGATTTCATACAAGTTCGACGCAAGTCCCCGTCGGAAAGCGTGCCAACCGTACCACGGCAAGCCCATGGTCTCAAGTGCTCGGCGAATCACTCGGCGCCCAGCTTTGTCTACACAAATGGGAAGTCCGTCACCGGAATGAAAAACAACACCTGCTTCTGGGCTGCCCATGGACCTGCGGTACTCGTCCAAGATTTCCGCCAAGGCGGGAATTACCGGCGCGGACTCACGGCTGGCACGTGTTTTTGGAAGGTTGGCTACCGACATCCAGATCGAACGTTTGATCACCAATTCGGTGCCCGTGTAATCGGTCCACTCGAGTCCACGCAGTTCACCTTGGCGCAGCCCGGCAGAGCGGCAGTAGGGACCAGACTTTTTAGCAAGGGCTTCCCGCCTGTTTATGAGATGGCTTCTAGTCGGATCATCCTACCGCTCGTTAGCAACTCGATGTCTAACTGGAAAAAGGGTCTTCGATGAAGCGGCGCGGTCGAATCAAATTACTGCTATTGATCCTGCTTGCTGCCCTCGTCGGTGAATTCTTTAATTCGAGATTCATTTCACGGCAGAAACGAGAACTGTCCCTGAAAGCGGATTTGCGGTTGATGCGACAAGCTATCGACAATTACCCGTTTCATGGGCACGCACCGGCCACAACCTTGCAAGACCTCACAAGCAGGCACTACTTGAAAAAGATCCCAACAGACTCATTCACGCAAAAAGAAGATTGGGTCCCGCTCTTTCGTGATGTCGCCGTCGCCCCCGAACAAATGGCCAACGGAATCGCCTATGTTCATTCAGCCTCGGGCGAGATTGCCAGCAACGGTACCGCGTACAATACGTGGTGACGCGCGCTAGCCCTTGGCGTTTCGGAGATTAAGCGCCCTGAGACTCAAAGCGCCGAATACACCACCTGCACAAAAACATCGCCGTTGAAAAAGCCCTTGCCCCAAGTGGCGTCCAGGTCCGCAAACGGTTTGCTCGCCGCTATTTCGCCGGCCGATTTGCCGGCGGTCTTCAGTTTTTGCACGCGATCGCGCGCCACAACCAGCATGTCCCGAAACTTGGTCAGATCGGCTTTGTTGCCCAGCGGGCCATGCCCCGGAACGATCTTGGTGTCGTTGTCGGCCAAGGGCAGAACTTTGTCGGCGGCGACAATCATCCCGTCGATTTTTCCGCCGGTGCTGGCGTCGATGACCGGGTAACAGCCGTTAAAAAAAGTATCGCCCATGTGAATCACGTTGGCCTTCTGGAAGTGAATGTAGATGTCCGTGTCGGTATGCGCCGGCTGGAAATATTGCAGCATCACGATTTCACCGTTGGCCTGCAGTTTCTGGCTGGTGCTGAATGTCTGCTGCGGCAAAGCATCCGCAGGCGATGCCGGAAAGTGCAAACCGAAAAGTGCACTGTCGTGTGGCTCTGCCATGCGCGTCTTGGTGTTTTCGTGGGCCAGCACTGTGGCGCCCGTGGCGCGCAGATTGGCGTTATTGTCCGTGTGGTCGACATGCCAATGCGTGTCGATCACCGTCTTCAGCGGCGCATTGCCCAGCCCATCGAGCGTTTCTTTCAACTTCGGCCAGGCCGGCATAAGAAACGTGTCGACCACGATTTTGCCGTCAGGCCCGTTCAACACCACAACATTTCCCCCAGGCCCGGAAAGTAACGTGAGATTTTCCGCCAGCGGTTGCGATTGGATAGGTGCACTACCCATCTGCGCCCGCATGGCCGCCAGAGAGTCAGCTGGAGGTGTTGAGGCCTGCTGCCGGAGGCCAGGAACGCCGGCGCTCAAAAGACTTGCCGGAAAAAGTTGCGCCAGCAACGCGCTTCCCGCAAACCCGGCGTAATTCCGCAACATTTCGCGCCGTGTGCTTTGCTTCTCCAAAAATTTCGGGCTCATCTTTTTTCGCCTTTCCAATGTGAATACGGGCCTGACATTCTAGAAGGTAAGCAGCAGAGCGTCGCCGATATTTCCGTCACTGTTTCAAGTAACGAAGCGCAACACATCCTGATTTAAATGGCTTTGACTCAATCAGTTTCAATTGCAATTTCTCGGGCAGGCTGACGCCCTCCATCAATCGTCTGCCTTCTCCAACAATGGTTGGCATAACGACAAAACGATATTCGTCAATCA
>Ga0210405_10000279_pt1 | contig 71115 bp, 38 predicted proteins | sample IncBWH11MmetaG_FD_155492 | JGI IMG/M metagenome (GOLD analysis project Ga0210405, IMG submission 155492) | Forest soil microbial communities from Barre Woods Harvard Forest LTER site, Petersham, Massachusetts, United States - Inc-BW-H-11-M | ecosystem: Environmental > Terrestrial > Soil >... | reverse complement strand
GCCGACGGCGGTGGAACGAGTATGGGCCGACCGAGGCGGTGGTGGGGTGCAGCGCCTGGGAGGCCGGCGACGACGACGCGGGAGCCGGCAACGTGCCGATCGGCCGGCCGCTGGCCAACGTCGAGCTGTACGTCGTGGACGCCTGGGGAGAGCTGGTGCCGGAGGGCGTCGCGGGCGAGCTGTGGGTGGGCGGAGCGGGCCTGGCACGCGGTTACCTGGGAGACCCGGCGGCGACCGCGGAACGGTTCGTGCCGGACGCCTGGGGCCATGGCGGCGGCCGCCTGTACCGCACCGGCGACCTGGCGAGGTGGCGCGCCGCCGGCGTGCTCGAGCACCTCGGCCGGGTGGACGAGCAGCTGAAGATCCGCGGCCATCGCATCGAGCCCGCCGAGGTGGAGGCGGCGTTGCGCGCGCTGCCGGGGGTGCGGGAGGCAGTGGTGGTGGCGCGGGCCGAGGAGCGGCGTTCCGAGGCGATGCGCCTGGTGGCGTACGTCGTCGGCGACGCGGGACCCGAGGTTGAATGGCGCGCGGCCCTGCGGCGCCGCCTGCCGGAGCCGATGGTGCCGTCGGCGCTGGTGCGGCTCGAGCGCCTGCCGTTGACGGCCCACGGCAAGGTGGACCGGCGGTCGCTGCCGGCGCCGCGGCCCGGCGCGGACGCGGCGCCCTGGGAGCCGCCGCGGACGGCTGCCGAGATGGCGCTGGCCGAGATCTGGTCGGAGCTGCTGGGCGGCGTGCGGGTGGGGCGCGACGACAACTTCTTCGCGCTGGGCGGCGACTCGATCCTGAGCATCCAGGCGGCGGCGCGGGCGCGGCGGCGCGGCCTGCGGCTGGCGCCGCGCCAGGTCTTCGAGCACCAGACCCTGCAGGCGCTGGCGGCGGTCGCCGAGGTGCTGCCCCAAGCACCCGCGCCGGCCGGCGAGCCGGCGCCGCCCGCACCGGCGCCGCCGGCCGCACTGCGCGCCGACGAGCTGGCCAGCATCGCGGCGGCGTACCCCGACTTCGCGGACGCCTATGCCCTGACGCCGCTGCAGGCGGGCCTCCTGTTCCACGCCCTCTACGAGCCGCGGGCCAACGCCTACTACTCGCAGCTGCACTGCACGCTGGCAGGCGAGCTCGACGCGCCGCGCCTGCGGCGGGCGTGGCAGCGCCTGGGCGAGCGGCACGAGATGCTGCGCACCGCCTTCGTCGCCGGCCTGCGGCAGCCGGTGCAGGTCGTGCTGCGGGCGGTCGAGCTGCCCTGGCACCAGGAGGATTGGCGCCATCTGGACCAGGACGAGCAGCGCCGGCGCCTCCGGCAACTCGCCGCCGCCGATCGCGAGCGGGGCTACGACCTCGAGCGGGCGCCGCTGACCCGGCTGCAGATCGTGCGGCTCGCCGACGGCTTGCACTGGCTGCTCTGGAGCCACCACCACCTGATCCTCGACGGCTGGTCGATGGCGGTGCTGGTGCGCGAGCTGTTCGAGGCCTACGAGGCGGAGGCGCTCGGGAGAGCGCCCGGCTGGCGGCCGGCACGGCCTTTCCGCGATTACGTCGACTGGCTGCGGCGCCAGGACCACGATGCGGCCGAAGCGTACTGGCGGCACCGGCTGGCGGGGGTGGAAGCGACGGTCGCGGCCGGCGCCGCCGCGTCCGCGGCAGCAGCCGGCGGCGACGTGCCCAAAGGAGCGCCCGGTGGCGCTCATCGCCGGCGCCGCCGCGAGCTCGACGAGACTGCCAGCCGCCGGTTGGAAGCCTTCGCCCGCAGCCGCCGGCTGACCCTCAACACGGTCGTGCAGGGGGCCTGGTGCCTGGTGCTGGCCAGCCAGCTGGAGCGCGACGAGGTGGTGTTCGGAGCGACGGTGGCGGGCCGGCCGAGCGAGCTCGAAGGGGTGGAAGACATGGTCGGCCTGTTCATCAACACGCTGCCGATCCGGGCGCGGGTGCAGGCCGACGCCGACCTGGAGACGTGGCTGCGGCAGCTGCAACTGCAGACCGCGGCGGCGCGGCAGTACGAGCATACGGCGCTGCCCGACGTGCAGCGCTGGAGCGGACTGGCGGCCGGTCAGCCGCTGTTCGACTCGCTGCTGGTCTTCGAGAACCTGCCGGCAGCCACCCCCACTCACGCCGGCGGGCTGGCGATCGCGGACCTGACGACCGCCACCGACAACAACTACGCGATCAACCTCGTCGTCATCCCCGGGAACCGCCTGGCCCTCGAGGCCTTTCATGCCCCGCGGGCCACCTCCCGGAGCGCGGCATTGCTCGCCGACCTGGTCGCGGTCCTCGACCGGATCGCCCGGCTCGGCGAGCGCGCGCCCCTGACCGTCGGCGAGCTGGCCGCGGCTGCCGGCATCGCCGCCGGCGACAGCGCGGCGGCGCTGGACGAGGCAACCTTCCAGCTCGAGGGCGGATCATGAGCGCTACCGATTGCCTGATTCTCGGCTTCTATGACTATCCCTTCGACGACTTCGTCGCGATGATGCGCGCTATGGGCGAGGAGTCGGGCGCCTATCGCGATCTGGCGCTGGCGTTCGTCGAGCACGAGGGCAGGCCGCAAAGAGCGCTCGACATCCTCACCCGGTTCTTCTACGAGGGCCGGCCGGCGCCGGAGCGGCCCTTCAACAACGCGGACTTCCTCTGGCCGGTGGTCACCTACCTGACGACCTACCTGCGGCGCCGCGGCTTCGCCGTCGATCACGTCAACCTGCCGCACTTCGAAACCGCGGCGCTGCGCGGCAAGCTGGCCGGCGACGTCCGCACCGTCGCCATCACCACCACCCTGTACGTCTCGCCGCACCCGATCCTGGACCTGGTGGCGCTGGTGCGGCGTTACAACTCCACGGCGCGCATCGTCGTCGGCGGCCCCTACGTTTCCGGCCAGGCCAAGACCCTGGCGCGGGACGATCTGAGCCGGCTCCTGCTCTACCTGGGCGCCGACGTCTACGTCCTCTGCCAGGAAGGAGAGGCGACCCTGGCAGCCGTGCTGGAGGCGTTGCGGCAGGGGCGCCCGCTTGCCGGCGTCCCCAACCTGGCGCTGGTCGCCGGCGAACAGGTCGAATACACGCCGCCGGCGGCGGAGTCGAACTCGCTGCTCGAGAACATGGTGGACTACGGCCTCTTCGCGCCCGCCGATCTCGGCGGCTTCGTGACCACGCGGACCGCGAAGTCGTGCCCGTTCGCCTGCGCGTTCTGCGGCTTCCCGGAGCGGGCCGGCGACTACAACTACCTCGCCGTCGCCGAGGTCGAGAAAGAGTTCGACGCCATCCGCGCCCTCGGCGCGGTGGGCACGGTGACGATCATCGACGACACCTACAACGTCCCCAAGGGCCGCTTCAAGGACATCCTGCGGATGATGATCCGCAACCGCTACGAGTTCAAATGGAATTGTTTCTATCGCGCCGACCAGGGTGACGCCGAGGCCATCGAGCTGATGGCGGCCGCCGGCTGCGAGGGCGTCTTCCTCGGCATCGAATCGGGCAGCGACGCGATGCTCAAGCGGATGAACAAGCGGACGCGGCGCGAGCAGTACCGGCGCGCCATCCCGCTGCTCCATGCCGCCGGCATCTCGACCTACGCCTCGCTGATCGTCGGCTTCCCCGGCGAGACCGACGAGACCGTGGGCGAGACCATCAGCTTGATCGAGGAGGCGCGGCCGGAGTTCTACCGCGCCCAGCTGTGGTACGCCGATCCGCTCACCCCGATCTGGCGCGAGCGCGAGCGCTACGGCATCACCGGCATGGGCTTCAGCTGGGCGCACGACACCATGGACGCCCAGCGGGCCTGCGCCTGGATCGACACCATGTTCCTGCAGGTCGAAGGTTCCACCTGGCTGCCGCAGTTCGGCTTCGAGCAGTGGAGCACCTTCTACCTGCAGCGCCACGGCATGAGCCGCGAGCAGATCGGCGTCTTCCTGCGCAGCTTCAACGCCGTGATCAAGCACCGGCTGGTCGGCCAGGGGGAGGCGACGCCGGCGGAGCTGATCGACAACCTGCGCGCCAGCTGCCAGTTCGATCGCCCGGCCAACGCCGCCGCCCGCGCTCCCGAACCGTGGTCCGGGCGCGCTTACGGCACGGCCGGCGAGGTCCTGGCCGCCGAGCTGGCGGGCTGCGAGCCGCCTGCCGCCGCCGGTGGGCCGGCCGCCGCGCCCGGAGACCTGGCCGTCGCCGCCGTGCACCAGTGCCGCCTGCCGGCGCCGGACGCCGCCGGGCGGCCTGCCGGGGCCGCCGGCGGGCTCGCGGCGGGCGCCGCGGAGCTGGTCCTCGCGGCCTACGCCGCCGTGGCCGCGCTCGACGGCGGCGGCCGCACCCTGCTGGCGCAGCCCGGCCCGCTGGCGACGGATCTGCCGGTGCCGTGGCGTGCGCGGACGCCGCTGTCCGCGCCCTTCGCGCATTGGGTCGCGGAGGCGGGCCGGCGGCTCGCCGCGCTGCTCCCGCACCGCCGGTGGGCCCTGGCGATCTGCGCCAACCCGGTATGGCGGGACCGGCATCGCCTGCCGCCGCTGGCCTTCCCGCAGGCCTTCGTGTTCGCCGCCGCCGGCGAGGAGGGGGCCGCGCTGCCCGGCGCGCCGGGTTCGCCGAGCTGGCCGAGCCTGCCGGTGTGGATCGACGCCAGCGTCCGGCGCGGGCTCTCCGAGGTCCTCGAAGCAAGCTGGACCGGCGGCCTCCTGACCTTGCGCCTGCACCAGGCCGGCGCCGCACCGCCGGAGCCCGCACGGCGCCGGCTGCAACGGGTGGCGCGCCTGCTGGAGCTCGCGGCGAGCGACCCGGCGAGCCGCCCGGCCGACCTCGGCGGCGACGGCTGCGACGACGAGGCGGGTCCCGGTCCGAGCGTCGCCGACAGTGACGAGGTCTTCGCGTTCTAGCCATGGATGCGCTGCTGGCCAGCGAAACGGCGCTCTCCCGGCAGCGCCGCTTCTGGGCGCGCCGCCTCGCCGGCGCCGCCACACAGGCTTCGGCATGGCGCGAGCTGCAGGCGAGCCGGGCGGCGGCGCCGGCGATGGCGATGGCGGAGGCCGACGTCGCCTTCGACGGCCGCCTGGGCCGGCGCATCCTCGAGGTGAGCAACGGCAGCCCGCTGCTGGTCTGCGCCGCCCTCGTCGCCGGCCTGAAGGCCTGCCTGTTCCGCTACACCGGCGAGCCGCTGGTGGTCGTCGCCACGCCGGCACGCCGCGCGGCGGACGGCACGGCGCCGCCGAACCTGGTGGCCGTTGCGAGCCGGCTGGAAGCCGCCATGAGCTTCCGCGACCTGCTGACCGGCGTGAGGAAGGGCCTGCTGGACGGCTACGCGCACCAGGACTGCCCCTGGCAGGAGGTCGCCGAGAGCCTGGGACCGGCGGACCAGGCCGCCGGCGCGATCTATGGCCTGATCGTCGCGCTCGCGGACCTGCATGGCGCCCTGCCCGAGGCGCCGGCGCTCGCCGGCTCGACGGTCCTGCGCCTGCGCATCGCCGGCGAGGGGATCGCCGGCACCCTGCGCTTCGACTCGGGTCGCCATGCCGGGCCGTGGATCGCCCGGCTGCTCGGGCACTGGCGCCAGCTGCTGGAGAGCGGCCTCGCCGCGCCCGCCACCGAGCTGTCCTGCCTGTCGTTGCTGGGCGCGGCGGAGCGGCGCTCGCTGCTCGAGCTGGCGCGCGGGCCGGCGATGGCCACCGACGACGGCGACGACGTGATCTCGCGGCTGGCGCAACAGGTGAGCGCCATGCCGCACGCGCCGGCGCTGCGCATGGGTGGCCGCGAGCAGACCTATGCCGAGCTCGCCGCCGCCGCCGGCCGCCTCGCCGGCCATCTACGGCAGCTCGGCGTCGGGGCGGAGACCCTGGTCGCCATTCACCTGCCGCGCGGCATGGAGATGATCGCCGCGGTGCTGGCGGTGCTCGAGGCCGGCGGCGCCTTCCTGCCGCTCGCCGACGGCGACGCGCCGGCACGCATCGCCGGGATGCTCCGCGAGGCCGGCGTGGCCCTGGCGCTCAGCCGGGCGCCGCTGGCCGGCGAGCTGCCCGCCGGGGTGCGGGTCGTCGACCTCGAGCGAGAGGCGGCGGCGATCGCCGGCAGCTCGCGCCCGGCCCCGGGCCGGCCGGTGGCGGCCGAGCAGGCTGCCTACGTCATCTACACCTCCGGCTCCACCGGCAGGCCCAAGGGAGTGGTGGTGACGCGCGGCGGCCTCGCCAACCTCGCGGCCCAGTGGCGGCGCTACGGGACCGCGCCGGGCAAGCGCGTGCTGCAATTCGCTTCGCCGGCCTTCGACAGCTTCGTCTGCGAGGTGATGACCACCCTGCTCTCGGGCGGCACCCTGCAACTCGAGGACCGGGAGACGCTCACGCCGGGCCCCGAGCTGGCCGCACGGCTGCGCCGCGAAGGCACCCACGCGGTGACCATGCCGCCCTCCATGCTGATGGACCTGCCGGACGCCGAGCTGCCCGGGCTCGAGCTGCTGATCGCCGCCGGCGAGGATTGCAGCGCCGATCTCGCCGACCGCTGGGCCCGCTGCCGCCGCTTCGTCAACGCCTATGGGCCGACCGAGACGACGGTCTGCGCCACCATGGGCGAGCATCGCCCGGGCGCCGGCAAGCCGCCGATCGGGCGCCCCATCGCCAACGTCGTGGTCTACGTGGTGGACGGCGTCGGCGACCTGGCGCCGGTCGGGGTCGCCGGCGAGATCTGGATCGGCGGCGCCGGCGTGGCGCGCGGCTACCTCGCGCAGCCCGCACAGACGGCCGCGCGCTTCGTCCCTGACGGGTTCTCGGCGGTGCCGGGGGCGCGGGCCTATCGCACCGGCGACCGCGGCAGCTGGCGCGAGGACGGGGTGCTGGCGTATCTCGGCCGCAACGACTCGCAGCTGAAGCTGCGCGGCCACCGGGTGGAGCCCGGCGAGATCGAGGCGGCGCTCCGCCGCCTGTCCGGAGTCCGGCAGGCGGTGGTGATCGCCCGCGAGGACCGGCCGGGCGACAAGCGGCTGGTCGGCTACGTGGTCGCCGGCGCCCCGCTCGGCGACGGCTGGCGGGAGGCCTTGCGCGGCCTGCTGCCGGACTACCTGGTGCCGGCGGCGCTGGTGCGCATGGAGCGGCTGCCGCTGACCCCCAACGGCAAGCTGGACCGCCAGGCGCTGCCGCCGCCGCGCACCGAGACCGCCGCGGCAGAGGAGGATCCGCGGCGGCGGCCCACGACCCAGGTCGAGCAGGTGCTGGCCGAGATCTGGGGCGAGCTGCTGGGCGGCGCGCAGTTGCGGCGCGACGATCATTTCTTCGCTCTCGGCGGCCACTCGTTGCTGGTGACTCAGGCCGTGTCGCGCATCCGCCATGCCTTCGGCGTGGACCTGCCGATGCGGCAGCACTACGAATCGCCGGTGCTGGCCGACCTGGCGCGGCAGATCGAGCGGCGCCGCGGGCTGCCGGCGGCGGCCGCCGAGCCCATCGCCCCCGAGCCTTCGCCGGGGCCGTGGCCGCTCTCCTACGCGCAGCTGCAACTCTGGATCGTCGATCAGCTCGAACCCGGCAACCCCGAGCTCAACGTCGCCGTGATGCTGCGCCTCGTCGGCGATCTCGAGGTGGCGGCGCTGGCCTGGAGCCTGGGCCAGATCGTGAGCCGGCATGCGATCCTGCGCACGCGCTACGTGGACCGGCAGGGAGAACCGGCGCAGCTGGTCGACAGCGGCCCGCCGCCGCCGCTCGCGGTCGAAGCCGTCGGTTCCGAAGCGGAGCTGTTGCGGCTGGCCGGCGAAGAAGCGGCGCGCGCCTTCGACCTGCGGCTCGCCCCACCGCTGCGCCTCCGCCTGCTGCGGCTCGCCGCGGACCACCATGCGCTGCTGTTGACCGTGCACCACATCGCCGCCGATGGCTGGTCGCTGGGCATCCTGGTGCGCGAGCTGGGCGAGCTCTACGAGGCGCGCCGCCAGCGGCGGGAGCCGCGCCTCGCGCCGCTCGCCCTCGACTACAAGGACTACGCCTGCTGGCAGCGCCGCGAGCTGCGCGGGGAACGCCTCGAACACGGCCTGGCCTACTGGCGGCGCCGCCTCGCGGGCATCCGCCCGCCGCGGCGCGACGGCGCCGCGAGCGGCGGCGGCGGCGGCGAGCATCGTTTCCAGTTGAGCTCGGAGCTGACCCGGCAACTAAGCGAGCTCGGCAGGCGCGAGGGGGTCACCCTGTTCATGTGCCTGCTGGCCGGTTTCGCCGTGCTGTTACGGCAAACCGGCGGCGAGGACGACCTGGTGGTGGGGACCGACAGCGCCAATCGTGACCGCAGGGAGGTGGAGGACCTCGCCGGGTTCTTCGTCAACCAGCTGGTGCTGCGCCTCGACCTGGGCGGCAACCCGACGGTGCGGGAGCTGCTCGGGCGCGTGCGCGAGACGGCGCTCGGCGCTTATGCGCATCAGGAAACCCCCTTCGAGAGAGTGGTGGACGAGCTGCGGCCCGAGCGCCTCGCCGGCCGCCATCCGCTGTTCCAGGTCAAGTTCGTGCTGCAGACGGCGGCGATGCCGGAGCTGCGGCTCGACGGCCTGCAGGTCGTGCCCGTCGAGCTCGAAAGAGAGCGGGCGCGGTCGAAATACGACCTCGGAATTCACCTTTTCCCGCGCGGCGGACACCTCGATGGCAGGGTCACCTACTCGCGGGACCGGTTCGACAAAGGAGCGATCGCCGCCATGACCGAAGAATACGAGCGGCTGCTGCAACGGATGGCCGCCGACGCGGAGCGCGACATCCACGGGCTGGCCGACACCGCGCCGGACACCGCGCACGCCGCGCACGCCGCGCACGCCGCGGACGCCGCGGACACCGCTGGCACCACCGGCAGCGCGAGCCACGCCGGCGGCGCGGGCCAGGCCGGCACCCAGGGTGGCGAGAGCGGCGACGCCGCGAGCCCGGCGGCCGTGGCCGGGCCGGCGCTGCGCGGCGGCAGGCGGCGTTCGATCTTCGGCGGCGGCCTGGAGTCGCTGGTGACGACCTTGCCGCCCGATCCGGCGCAGCCCCTGCCGGCCGTCCTGCAGCCGGCCCAGGCCGAGGTGCTGCTCGACGAGTGGGCCCGGGCCAGCCGCGGGCGCCTCGACGAGCTGCTGCGCGACCGCGGCGCCATCCTCTTCCGCGGCTTTCCGCTGCCGTCGCCGGCCGCCTTCGAGCGCTTCGCCGACGCGGCCAGCGGCGGGCTCTTCGCCGATTATGGCGACCTGCCGCGCGAGTCGTTGGGAGACAAGATCTACGGCTCGACGCCATACCCCAAGGAGGAGGCGATCCTCTTCCACAACGAGAGCTCGCACCTGCCGCAATGGCCGCTGCGCATCTTCTTCCATTGCGTCACCGCGGCGGCCAGCGGCGGCGAGACGCCGCTGCTCGACTGCCGCCGGGTCTATCGCGAGCTGGATCTCGACGTGCGCGACAAGTTCGAACGCCTGGGGCTCATCTACGTGCGCAACTTCATCTCCGGCCTCGACGTCGGCTGGCAGGACTTCTTCAAGACCGCCGAGCGCCAGGAGGTGGAGCGGCAGTGCCGCGAGCTGGGGATCGACTGCTCGTGGACGGTAGGCGGCGACCTCCGCACCGTGCAGCGGCGGCCGGCGGTGGCGGTGCATCCCGTCACCGGCGACAAGCTGTTCTTCAACCAGGTGCAGCTCCACCATCCCGCCTGCCTGCCGGCGCGCGTGCGCGCCGACCTGCTCGCGCTCTGCGGCAGCGTCGGCCGCCTGCCGCGCAACGTCGCCTACGGCGACGGCTCGCCGATCGAAGACCAGGTGATCCAGGAGCTGTCGCGGCTCTACGACCGCCTGGCGGCCGCCTTCCCCTGGCAGGCCGGCGACGTGGTGCTGCTCGACAACATGGCGGTGGCTCATGGCCGGAGGCCCTATACCGGCGAGCGCAAGATCCTGGTGGCGATGGGCGGCCTGACGGACGGGCGCGCCGCCTGATGGCGGGCCGCGAGGCTCGGGCCATGCCGCCGCCGGACGTCGCCATGGAAAGCGCTGCCACCTCGGCTGCCGCCTACCGCTTGTCGCCGCAGCAGCGCGATGCCCTGCACTGGCTGGCGGGGGCGGCGGGCACCGCGGGGGCGGCGGCGGACACCGGCACGGGCGACGCCGCGGGCAGCCCGCGGGCCGCGGTGCTGATCGCCGGCGAGCTCGACTCCGGCCGGCTGACGTCGTCGATCCGGCGCGTCCTGGCGCGCCACGAGATCTTCCGCACGTCGTTCCGCCGCGCTCCGGGGCTCGCCACGGTCGTGCAGTTCGTGGCCGAGGACCTGCATCCCGAGGCCGGCCGGTTGCTGGCCGGCGGGGAGCTGGCCGAGGCTCCCGCCGACTGGCTGCCGTGGCTCGCCGGGCTCCCCGGCCGCGCTTTCCGGGAGGACCTCGGGGAGTGCTTCCGGACCGAGGTCTTCGCGCTGCCCGGCGATCGCCGGGTGGCGGTGTTCACGGCTTCGCCGCTGTGCGCCGATCTCTGGACCGTGGGCGAGCTTGCCCGCCTCATCGCCGAGGAGTACCTCGGCGCCGGCGCCCCCGCCTCCGGCCATTCCGGCAACTCCGGCAACTCCGGCAACTCCGGCAACTCCGACAATCGTGGAGATACCGCGCCGGACCTGCAATACGCCGACTACGCGGACTGGCGCAACGAGCTGCTGGAGAGCCCTGCCGATCCGGCGGCGCGACGGCTGTGCGAGTTCTGGGCGCGCCAGCCATCGGCGCGCGAGCCGGCTCCCGTCCTGCCGCTCGACCGCGCCGCCAGCACCGCCGGTTCGCCGGCAGGGGCCTGTCTCGGCGTCCCGCTCGCGGCGGGAGCCGCGGAGAGCCTGGCCGCGGCGGCCGGCGGCGGCGCCGACGCCGAAGCGGCGCTGCTGGCCGGCTGGCAAGCCTTCCTGGCCCGCTACTCGGGGCTGCGGGAGGTCGAGATCGACTGCCTCTCCACCGGCCGGCATCGCCCCGAGATCGAGCGCCTGCTCGGCAACGTCGCACTCTGGCTGCCCTGCCGCGCCCGCCTCGACGCCGCGCGGCCGCTGGTCCGCCTCGTCCAGGCGGCGGCGGCCGGCCTCGCCGAGCGGCGGCGGCACGAGGATGGCTACCCGGCGGCGGGCCGCCCGGAGCCGGCGGCGCCGCCGATCCGCTTCGAGCTCCACCGCGGCTGGCCGCCGCGGGCGGAACGGGGCGTCGGGATCTCGCTGCTGGCGCTGGCTGGCGGCGCCGGGCCGTACAGCCTGAAGCTCTCCTGCTTCGAGGGCGAGCACGGCAGGCAGCTGTGGCTCTTCTGCGCCCCCGGCCGGATGGGCGCCGCCGAGACCGCGACGCTGCGCGACGCGCTGGCCGCCTTCCTGGCCGCCGCGGCAGATGCGCCCGCCCTGGCGGTGGACCGGGTGTCGCTGCTGACGGAGCGCGACCGCCGGCTGCTACCCGCGCTCCAGTCCGCGCCGGCGCCCGCGGTGCCCGCGGTGCCCATTGCAAAGGAATCGCCGGCATCGGTGCTCGCGGCGTTCGACCGCCAGGCCGCGGCGGCGCCGGCGCGAATGGCGGTGGTGGGCAGAGCGGGAGATCAGCTGACCTACGAGCAGCTTTCGCGGCGCGCCGCTCAGCTCGCCCGCGTGCTCGCGGCGCGCGGCGCCGGCCCGGAGAAGCTGGTCGGGATCGCCCTCGGCCGCAGCCCGGAGCTGGTGGTCGCCATGCTTGCGGCCTGGCGCACCGGCGCGGCCTATGTCCCTGTGCCCACCGATACCGCGGCGGAGAGGATGCTGGCCCGGCTCGACCCCGCCAGCCTGGCGGTGATCGTCACCACCGCGGAGCACGGCGCGTCGCTGCCTTCGGGCACGCCGCGGCTGCTGCTCGACGAGGCGCGCGCCGCCATCGCGGACCAGCCGGCGGAGCGCTTCGGAGAGGCTCCCGATCCCCGCGCCCTGGCCTACGTGCTGCTCACCTCCGGCTCGACGGGAAAGCCCAAGCCGGTGGGCGTGTCGCACGGCGCGATCGGCAGCTACACCCGGGCCATCGTGGAAGCGCTGGAGCTGGGCCTCGACGGTGCCTTGCCGCCGGCGCCGCGGCCAGCGAGCTTCGCTTTCGTCTCGTCGCCGCATGCCGACCTCGGCAACACCTGCATCTTCCCGGCGCTGGCGTCCGGCGGCTGCCTGCACCTCTTCCAGGAGGACGAGATCCTGGACGCCGCCGCGTTCGGCCGGCGCGTCCGGGAGCAGGGCATCGACGTGCTGAAGATCGTGCCGTCGCACTTCGCGAGCCTGCTGGCGGCCGGCGGGGCGGCGGTGATGCCGCGGCGCCTCCTGGTGCTCGGCGGCGAGGCGATCGGCGAGCAGCTTGCCGAGCGGATCGCGCACGCCGCCGGCGACTGCCGGGTGATCAATCACTACGGCCCCACCGAGGCCACGGTCGGTTGCGTGCTTTACAAGCTCCCCGCGGTGCCGCGGCCCGCCGCCCGCCCGGCCGGCGGCAGGCGCCCGCCCATCGGTCGCCCGCTGGCCGGGGTCCAGGTCCGGGTGATGGATGCCTGGGGCGAACCGGCGCCGGTCGGGGCGGTGGGCGAGCTGTGGGTCGGCGGAGCGGGCCTGGCGCGGGGTTACCTGGGGGATCCGGCGGCGACGGCGGAACGGTTCGTGCCGGACGCCTGGGTGACGGCGAGCGCGGCGCCGCTCGGGGCGCCGGCGGCAGGGAGTGGCGGCGGGCGGCTGTACCGCACGGGCGATCGGGTGCGGTGGCGGGCGGACGGGATGCTCGAATATCTCGGCCGCTTGGACCAGCAGGTGAAGATCCGCGGCCATCGCGTCGAGCCCGGCGAGGTGGAGTCGGCGCTGCGCGCGCTGCCGGGGGTCAGGGAGGCGGTGGTGGTGGCGCGGGCGGAGGAGCGGCGCCCCGAGGAACTGCGGCTGGTGGCGTACGTGATCGGGACGGCGGGAGGCGAGGAGCAGTGGCGCGCGGCCTTGCGGCGGCTGCTGCCGGAGCCGATGGTGCCGGCGGCCCTGGTGCGGCTCGAGCGGCTGCCGTTGACCGCCAACGGCAAGGTGGACCGGCGGTCGCTGCCGGCGCCGGAGGCGGCGGTGGGTGCGGCCCCTTGGGAACCGCCGCGCACGGCGGTCGAGCAGGCGCTGGCGGAGATCTGGTCGGAGCTGTTGGGTTGCGGGCGGGTGGGGCGCGACGACAACTTCTTCGAGCTGGGCGGCGACTCGATCCTGAGCATCCAGGCGGTGGCGCGGGCGCGGCAGCGCGGCCTGTGGCTGACACCGCGCCAGGTCTTCGATCAGCCGACGATCCGCGGGCTGGCGGCGGTGGCGGCGACGGCGGCGCCCGACGAGCAGGCGCCGGCAGCGGCGGCAAACCGCTCGCCGGGGGATTTCCCGCTGGCGCGGCTGAGCGGCGAAGAGCTGGCGCGGTTGACCGCGGCGGTGCCGGACCTGGCGGACGTCTACCCGTTGACGCCGCTACAGGCGGGCTTGCTGTTCCACGCCCTGCACTCGCCGGAATCGAACGCCTATTGCAACCAGATGGTGTGCACCCTGGAAGGAGAGCTCGACGGCGAGCGGCTGCGGCGGGCGTGGGAGCAGGTCGCGGCGCGCCACGAGACGCTGCGCACGGTGTTCGTCTGGGAGGCGGTGCGCGAGCCGGTCCAGGCGGTGCGGCGCTCGCCGCCGCTGCCCTGGCGTTACGAGGACTGGCGAGGCGTGGACGAGGCCGAGCAGCGCCGGCGCCTGGAGCGCACGATCGCCGCCGACCGCGCCCAGGGCTACGAGCTCGAGCGCGGGCCGCTGCAGCGGCTGGCCCTGATCCGCACCGGCGAACGTCGTCACGCCTTCCTCTGGAGCAACCACCACCTGATCCTCGACGGCTGGTCGCGGACCCTCACCATCGCCGAGCTGCTGCAGCGCTATGCGGCGTTGGCACCGGCGGCGGCGACGGCGGCGGCGGACACCGGCGCGGTGCGCCAGGAGCCGGCGCCGCCCTTCCGCGAGTACGTGGCCTGGCTGCAACGCCAGGACCGCGGCGCCGCCGAGGCCTACTGGCGCGAGCGGCTCGCGGGCGTCGAGCCTTCCCTGGTGGCGGAGCGGGCGGCCGGCGGCTCGCCGCCAGGCGGCCACCAGAAGCGCCGCGGGCACCTCGACCTCGCCGCGAGCCGCCGGCTCGAGGATTTTGCGCGGCATGCACGGGTGACGCTCAACACCCTGGTGCAAGCCGCCTGGGCGCTGGTGCTCGGCGGCCTCCGCGGCGCCGACGAGGTGGTGTTCGGAGTCACCGTGGCGGGGCGGCCGGCGGGGCTCGCAGGCGTCGACCGGATGGTGGGGCTGTTCATCAACACGCTGCCGGTGCGGGTGCGGCTGGCCGCTGCCGGCGAGGAGCTCGACGCCTGGCTGCGCGACCTGCAACGCCAGGCGGCGGCGGCGCGGGAGTTCGAGTACTCGCCGCTGTCCGACGTGATGCGCTGGAGCGGCCAGCCGGCCGGCCGCCGGCTGTTCGACTCGCTGCTGGTGTTCGAGAGCTTCCCGGCGCTGCCCGCGGCCGCGGTCGCCGAGGGCGTGCAGGTCACCGGCGGCGAAGCCATCGACCACAACAACTATCCGCTGACCGTCACCGTGCGGCCGGCGGCGCCGATCGAGATCGAGATCGACTTCATCGCCGATGCCGTCGCCGAATCGCTGGTGCAGCGCCTGCTGTCCGCCATCGCCGGCGTCCTCGGCCGCCTGGCGGCCGGCGGCGACGGCGCCACCGTGGCGGCGCTGCGGCAGGAGATGAAGGCGATGGCGAAGAAGGAGGCAGAGATGGCGACCCAGAGCCGCCGCGATTCGTTGCTCGAGAAGATGCGCTCCACCGTGCCGCGGCCGGTCCAGCTCGAATCGCCGCTGGCGGTGGTCGAGGTGCGTCCCTACGCGCCGCCCGCGACCCTGCCGCTGCTGGTGGAGCCGCGGCTTGCCGGCGTCGACCTGTTCGCCTGGGCGCGGGAGCACCGCGATCACCTCTACGCCGCGCTGCATCGCGCGGGCGCGCTGCTGTTGCGGGGCGCCGGCGCGCCGTCTCCCGAGCGGCTGCAGGAGCTGGCGTCGATCTTCAGCAGCGACCTGTTCGACGACAACGGCGAGCACCCGCGGGAATCGATCGCCGGGCACGTCTTCACCCCGGTCCACTTCTCGCCCAAGCACCTGCTGCTCTGGCACAACGAGAACTCTTTCAACAAGCGCTGGCCGCGGCTGATCTGGTTCTGCTGCGTGCGCCCCGCCGACCGCGGCGGCGATTCGATCCTGGTGGACTCGCGGCAGGTCTTCTCGCGGCTGCCGCCGTCCCTCCGCGAACCGTTCGTCGACCTGGGCGTGACCTACGTCCGCAAGTACGGCGAGGGGGTCGGGCGCGACTGGCAGGACGTCTTCCAGACCACCAGCCAGGCCGACGTCGAGGAGCGGTGCCGGCGCGACGGCCTGGAGCTGCGCTGGCTCGACGAGCGGCGGCTGGTCACCTCGTGCCGGCGGCCGGCGGTGGTCGCGCATCCGATCACCGGCGAGACCTGCTGGTTCAACCAGGCGCAGCACTGGCACCCATCGTGTCTGGCCGCCGAGGTCCGCGGCTCGCTGGCCGGCGCCTTCGAGGCCGGCAGTTATCCCCGCGACTGCCTGTATGGCGACGGCACGCCGATCGCGGACTCCACGATGGCCGCGATCTGCGCCGTCTACCGTGAGCTGGAGGTATCCGTGCCGCTGGGTGCCGGCGAGGTCCTGATGGTCGACAACGTCCTCGCGGCGCACGCGCGAGCTCCTTACGAAGGCGAGCGCCGCCTGCTGGTCGCCATGGCGGAGACCGGGAGCTTCGCGGATTAGCTCTGCGGGAGACGAGATGGAAGGTTTCCAGCTCTCATTGCAGCAGGAGCAGATCTGGTCGAGCTTCGGCGACGGCAAGATACCGCTGGCGACCTGCGCCGCGGTCGCCGAGGCGGCGCTCGAGCCCGCGTCGCTGCTCGCGGCGGTGCGGCGGGTGGCCCTGCGCCACGACCTGCTGCGCGCGCGGCTCCACCGGCTGCCCGGCATGAGCCTGCCGCTGCAGAGCTGGCAGCCCGAACCCGAGATCGCCGTGATGGCCGATGGCGAGGCGCCGGATGGAGCGGCCGGACCCGGCTGGCGGAGCGACCAGCCCGGCATCGCGGTCGCCGTCGCGCATCCGGCGCCGGGCCGCACCCGGCTGTCGCTGCGGCTGCCGGTGCTGTTCGCCGATGGCTGGACGCTGCGTCTGCTGATGCGCGAGGTGGCCGACGCCTGTGCGCCGGGGGCGGGCGCCGGCGGCGAGCCGCCGCCGTTGCAGTACGTGCAGTTCGCCGATTGGCAGCGCGAGATGGCGGCGCAGCCGCCCGACGACGCGGGCGCCTTCTGGCGGCAACGGCTGGCAGGGCTGACGCCCTGGCCGGGGCTTGGCGGCGACGCCGCCGGCAGCGCGCGGCGCGCGCTCGGCCCGGAGCTGACGGCGGCGGTGGCGGCGCTGGCGGGCGGCCTGGACGTGGCTGCCGAGACGGTGCTGCTCGCCGCCTGGCTGGCGCTCCTCTGGCGGTGGGCGGGGGGCAGCTCGGTCGCCGTCGCCCAGTGGTCGCCGGGGCGCGCCTTCGAGGAGCTCGAACGGTTGGCCGGTCCGGTGGGCCGCCACCTGCCGGTGATGGCGCCGCTCGCGGCCAGCCTCCGTTTCGGCGATCTGGCGCGTGCCGTCGAGGCGGAGGCGACGCGCGCCAGGGAGTTGCAGGATTACCTGCCGGTCGTGGAGCGCGAGCGTGCGACGCTGCCGGTCTGCTTCGAGCTCGAATCGCTGCCGGCGCCCTGGATCTCGGGCGGCGTGGCCTGGGCGATCGAGAGCCTGGAGGCTCGCCTGGCCCCGGCCGTGGTGCGGTTGCGGTGCGTGGAGCGGAGCGACGGCCTGGAGGCGACGGTGGCGAGCGCGCGGGAGGGGCGATGGGGCGAGGTGCTCGAGCAGTGGGAGGAGCTGCTGCGCGCGGCGGTGGCGGCGCCGGAGCGGGAGGTGGGCGCGCTGCGGCTGCTGCCCGAGCGGCGGCGGCCGGTGCTGCTGGGCTGGGGCCGCGGGGAGCGGACGGCGGCGAGCGGCGGCGGCGGTCGCGCGGTCAGTGAGGCCAGTGAGGGCGGCGATGGCGGCAGCGTGCTGGCGCAGATCGCGGCGCAGGCGCGGGAGCGCGCCGGGGCGCCGGCGGTGGCGAGCGCCGGGGCGGGTGAATGGAGTTACGAGGAATTGTGGCGGCATGCGGCGCGGGTGGCGCGGGCGTTGCGGCGGCTGGGAGTTGGCCGAGAGAGCGTGGTCGGGCTCTATCTGGGCCGGAGCCGCGAGCAGGTGGCGGTGCTGCTCGGGGTCTGGCGCGCCGGCGGCGCGTATCTGCCGCTGGCGCCGACGGATCCGCCGGCGCGGCTGGCGGCGATGGTCGAGGCGGCGGGTGCGTGCGGGGTGGTGAGCGCCGGCGCGCTGGCGGACCGGCTGCGCGCGGCTCTCGGCGAGCGGCAGGGCGACGCCGCGGCGACGGCGATATGGGAGGCCGGCGCCCTGCTCGGCGAGGGCGAGGCGGCGGCGGGCGAGCCGGCGGCATTCGACGGCGAGGCGTGGGCGGAGCAGGCGGCCTACGTGATCTACACCTCGGGCTCGACGGGGCGGCCGAAGGGTGTGGTGGTGCCTCACGGCGCCCTGGGCAACTACGTGCGCTGGGCGCGCGCCGCCTACGGCGACTCCGCGCCGATCGACAGCCTGGTGCACACGCCGCTGAGCTTCGATCTGACGGTGACCAGCCTGCTGGTGCCCCTGGCCGCGGGCGGCAGGGTCGAGCTGGTGGGCGAAGCCGACCCCGGGGAGAGCCCCGCGGGTAGCGCCGGTGGCGCGAGCGCCGCCGGAGTCGAGGGCGTGGAGGGCCTGCGCCGGGCGCTCGAGCGAGACCTGGCGGCCGGCGGCGGCGCGGCGGGGCTGCTGAAGCTGACCCCCTCCCACCTGCGGGCGCTGGCGGCGGGCTGGGAGGAGTCAGGCGAGACGGCGCGCCGCCAGCGGTGCCGGGCGATGGTGGTGGGCGGCGAGCCGCTGGCGAGCGACCTGGCCGCGAGATGGCGCGCTGCCGGCGGGAGCGACGGGGCCGGCGGCCGACGGCTGTGGAACGAGTACGGGCCGACCGAGGCGGTGGTGGGGTGCAGCGCCTGGGAGGCCGGCGACGACGACGCGGGAGCCGGCAACGTGCCGATCGGCCGGCCGCTGGCCAACGTCGACCTGTACGTGGTCGACGCCTGGGGAGAGCTGGTGCCGGAGGGCGTCGCGGGCGAGCTGTGGGTGGGCGGAGCGGGCCTGGCACGCGGTTACCTGGGAGACCCGGCGGCGACCGCGGAACGGTTCGTGCCGGATGCCTGGGGCCCTGGCGGCGGCCGCTTGTACCGCACCGGCGACCGGGTGAGGTGGCGCGCCGGCGGCGTGCTCGATCACCTGGGCCGCGTGGACGAGCAGCTGAAGATCCGCGGCCACCGCATCGAGCCCGCGGAGGTGGAGGCGGCGCTGCGCACGCTGCCGGGAGTGCGGGAGGCGGTGGTGGTGGCGCGGGCCGAGGCGCGCAGCCCCGATGCGATGCGCCTGGTGGCGTACGTCGTGGGCGACGCGGGACCCGAGGAAGAGTGGCGCGCGGCCCTGCGGCGCCGCCTGCCGGAGCCGATGGTGCCGTCGGCGCTGGTGCGGCTCGAGCGTCTGCCGTTGACGGCCCATGGCAAGGTGGATCGGCGGTCGCTGCCGGCGCCGGAGACGGGCGCGGGCGCGGCGTCCTGGGAGCCGCCGCGGACGCCGGTCGAGATGGCGCTGGCGGCGATCTGGTCGGAGCTGTTGGGCGGCGTGCGGGTGGGACGCGGCGACAACTTCTTCGAGCTGGGCGGCGACTCGATCCTGAGCATCCAGGCGGTGGCGCGGGCGCGCCAGCGCGGCCTGCGGCTGACGCCCCGCCAGGTCTTCGACCAGCCGACGATCCGGGGGCTGGCGGCGCTGGTGGAGGCGGCGCCGGCAGGCCTGGTCGAGGCGGCCGCCGAGGAGCTGCGAGGCGTGCCGCTGTCGCCGATCCAGCAGTGGTTCTTCGCGCAGCCATGGCAGCATCGCGAGGGCTTCGTGCAGGCGATGTGGGTGGAGGTCCCGGAGGAGTTGCCGGCGGCGCGTCTGGCGGCCGCCGTGGGCGAGCTGGTACAGCGCCACGAGGCGTTGCGCCTGCGTTTCTGGCGCGAGGACGGAGAGTGGCGGCAGGGCAGCGCGGAGCAGGAGGAGCACGAGGTCTTCTGGCAGGTGACGGCCAGCGCCGGCGGGGACGGCGGCGAGAGCGAAGCCGAGGTGGCGCGCCGCGCGCAGGCGCGGCTGGATCTCGAGCGCGGACCGCTGGTGCAGGCGGTGCTGTGGGAAGGCGCCGGCGAGCGCCGGCTGCTCTGGATGGTGCACCACCTGGCGGTGGACGGAGTGTCGTGGCGCATCCTGCTGGAGGATCTGGAACGGGCGAGCCGGGGCGAGGACCTGGGACCGAAGACGGCGAGCTGGAGCCGCTGGGTGTGGGGCCTGGAGCAAGCGGCGCGCAGCGCCGAGCTCGAGGCTGACGCGGCCTACTGGCTGGAGCTGCCGCCGGGCGCCGCCGGCGGCGAGGCGCGGGCCGGCGGCTGGCGCTGGACGGCGCAGGTGAGCGATGCGCTGGGAACGGAGGAGACCACGGCGCTGTTGCGCCACGTCCCCGGCGTCTACCACACGCAGATCAACGACGCGCTGCTGGCGGCGCTGGCGGCGGCGCGAGGCGAGACGCTGGTGATGCTCGAAGGTCACGGCCGCGAGCCGGTGCAGGAGCTGGACGTGACACGGACGGTGGGATGGTTCACCAGCCATTACCCGGTGTGGCTGCGCCCGGCGGGCGATCCAGGCTCGTCCCTGCCGGCGGTGAAGGAGCAGCTGCGCCAGGTGCCCCGCCGAGGTGTGGGCTTTGGCCTGTTGCGGTACCTGGGAGCGCGGCAGCCGTGGCGGGAGCGTCTGGCGGCGCTGGCGGACTCGGCGGCGGTGAGCTTCAACTATCTCGGCCAGCTCGACGCCGCGGCAGGCTCCCCGCTGCTGCGTCCGAGCCTGCGGCCGGTGGCGGTGGGCGGGGAGGCCGGCGCGGGGAGGCCGGCGGCGCTGGGGTTGACCGCCTGGGTGCAGGGCGGCCGCCTGCACCTGAAGTGGGACTACGACGGCGAGCGCTACGCCGGCTCCCAGGTGGAGGATCAGGCGCGGGCGTACACGGCGGCGCTGCGGCAGCTGATCGAGCACTGTCGGGGTGCGGTGGGCGGCCACACGCCGGCAGATTTTCCGCTGGCGCGGCTCAGCGGCGATGAGCTGGCGCGGCTGACGGCGGCGGTGCCGGACCTGGCCGACGTCTATCCGTTGACGCCGCTGCAAGCGGGTTTCCTCTACCACGCCCTGCGCTCGCCGCGGGCGAACGCCAACTGCATCCAGCTGACCTGCACGCTGGAGGGGCAGCTCGACGGCGAGCGGCTGCGGCAGGCATGGGAGCTGCTGCTGGCGCGGCACGCGGCGCTGCGCACGGTCTTCGTCTGGGAGGCGGTGCGAGAGCCGGTCCAGGTGGTGCGGCGGTCGCCGCCGCCGTCCTGGCGCAGCGAAGACTGGCGCGGAGTGGGCGAGGCCGAGCAGCACCGGCGCCTGGAACAGACGATCGCCGCCGACCGCAACCAGGCCTACGACCTCGAGCACGGGCCGCTGCTGCGGCTGGCCCTCATCCGCACCGGCGAGCGCCGGCACGTCCTGCTGTGGAGCAATCACCACCTCATCCTCGACGGCTGGTCGACCGCCGCGCTGGTGCGGGACCTGTTCGACGCCTATCGGGCGGCGGCCGGCGGCGAGGCGCCCGGCTGGCCGCCGGTGTTGCCCTTCCGGGACCACGTCGAGTGGCTGCAGCGCCAGGACCGCGCCGCCGCCGAGGACTTCTGGCGCCGCCAGCTGGCGGGGGTCGAGCCGAGCCTGCTCGCCGCCGCTCCCGGCGCCGTCGCGTCACGGCCCGACGGCGCCCTGCAGCGCCACCGCGTCGAGCTGGACGAGCAGCTCAGCGGCCAGCTCGCGGCGTTCTCCCGCCGCCATCAGGTGACGCTGGCGACGGTGATGCAGGGGGCGTGGGCGCTGCTGCTGACCGCGCGGGAAGAGCGCGCCGAAGTGGTCTTCGGCACCATCTCGGCGGGCAGGACGGGCGAGCTGGCCGGCGCCGGCGGCATCATCGGCCTGCTGATCAATACGCTCCCCCTCCGCGTGCGGGTGCGCCGCGCCGCCGGCCTCGCCGAATGGCTGCAGGAGCTGCAGCGCGACGCCGCGGCGGCGCGGCAATACGACTACGCGTCGCTGCCGGACATCCAGCGCTGGAGCGGCCTCGCCGCCGGCCAGCCGCTGTTCGACTCGTTGCTGGTGTTCGAGAACTACCCGGTGCCCGAGGACGTGCTCGGCCCGGATCTCGCGGCCACCGCGATGACCCATTACATCGAGGAGAGCTATCCCCTGGTCCTGACCGTCGTCCCCGCGGCGCGCATCCGGCTCGACTGCCGCCATGCCACCGGCGCGGCGCGGTGGGCCGGCGCGCTGCCGGCGATCGAACGGCTGTTGGCGCGGATCCTGGCCGCGCCCGCCGCGGCGCTGGTCGGCGAGATCGCCGCTGCCGCGAAGGTCGTCGACACCGAGGCCGAGGCCGCCTCGGTGCGCGCCTACGAGGACGCCTGGCGCGGCTTCCAGCCGCGCGGCCGGTAACCAGGCTGGGAGGGAGAGCGGAGCCATGGCAGCGGCGATCAAGGAGGGATTCCGGCTCGCGCCGGCCCAGCGCGGCCTGTTGCAGGCCGACGGGACGGCCCTCGATCGCCGGGCGCGGGCGGTGGCGATCCTCCATGGGCCGGTGGCGGTGGACCGCTGGTGCGCGGCGATCCGGCAGCTGGTCGGGGAGCAGGAGATCCTGCGCACCCGCGTCGGCTACCTCGACGAGCTGCCGGCGCCGGTGCAGATGATCGACGACGGCGTCGCCGTCGAGGCGGTCGAGATCCCGGTGGGGCCCGACGCCGGCTGGGAGGCGCTCGAACGCGACCCCGGTCACGGCCCGGTGCTGCGCACCTCGCTCTCGCCGGCCGCCGGCGGCGGCGACAACGGCTGGCGATGGCGGATCAGCCTGCCGCTGGTCGATTCCGATCGTCGCGGGCTGGTGAACCTGGCCGCGGCGGTCGGCCGGCGCTATGCCGGCTTGGCGGACGAGCTGCCGCAATACGTGGACGTCGGCCAGTGGCAGCAGGAGCTGCTCGCTGGTGAGGAGACGGCGATCGGGCGCCGCTTCTGGCAGGAGCGCGGGCAGGCGCTCGGCGAACCGCTGGAGCTGCGGGCGCCGGCCGGCGGCGACGGCGGCCGGGCTCGGCGGCGCCTCGACCGCGACCTGTGGCGGCGCCTGTGCGCGCTGGCCGGCGACTGCGGCGTCTCGCCCGAGGTGGTGGCGCTCGCCGGGTGGCAGGTGCTGGCGGCGCGGCAAACCGACGATCCCGCCGCCTCGCGCTGGCTGGCCGTGCGGTCGGACGGGCGGCGGCACGAGCCGCTGTGGGCCTGCCTGGGCGTCTTCGCCAGACTGCTGCCGATCGGCGTTTCGCTGCCGGCGGAGCGCTCTTTCCGCGAGCATCTCGCCGTCCTGGCCGCGGAGCTTGGCGAGGCGTCGCGCTGGGAGGACTGTTTCGTTCACGGCGACCCTGACGTCTGGCCGCGGCCGCGCCTGCCGGCCCTCGGTTTCGCCTACGACGCGGCGATCGACCGGCTGCGTTGCGGCGAGGTCGAGGTGGAGGTGGTGGAGGCGGACGCGGCGGCGGCAGAGGTGGGCGGCGCCGCGGTGCGGCTCTGGTGCGTCGAGCGGGGCGACGAACTGGAGGCGACGGTGGCGAGCGCGCGGGCGGGGCGGTGGGGCGACCTGCTCGAGCAATGGGAGGAGCTGCTGCGCGGGGCGGTGGCGGCGCCGGAGCGGGAGGTGGGCGCGCTGCCGCTGCTGCCGGCGCGGCAGCGGTCGGTGCTGCTGGGATGGGGCCGCGGCGAGCGGACGGCGGCGAACGGCAGCGGCGGCGGCAAGGACGCCGGCAGCGTGCTGTCGCAGATCGCGGCGCAGGCGCGGCAGCGCGCCGGCGCGCCGGCGGTGGCGGTGGCGAGCGCCGGGGCGGCAGCGTGGAGCTACCAGGAGCTGTGGCGGCGCGCGGCGCGGGTGGCGCGGGCGTTGCGGCGGCTGGGGGTGGGCCGGGAAAGCGTGGTCGGGCTCTATCTGGGCCGCGGCCGCGAGCAGGTGGCGGTGCTGCTCGGGGTCTGGCGCGCCGGCGGCGCCTATCTGCCACTGGCGCTGGCGGATCCGCCGGCGCGGCTGGCGGCGATGGTCGAGGCGGCTGGCGCCTGCGGGGTGGTGAGCGCCGGCGCGCTGGCCGACCGGCTGCGCGTGGCTCTCGGCGAGGGGCAGGACGGCGTCGCGGCTACTGCGGTGTGGGAGGCCGGTGCCTTGCTCGGCGAGGGCGAGGACTGCGTGCGGCAGGCGGGCGAGGGCGAGGCAGGCGAGGGTCGGGCGGGCAAGGGCGAGAAGCACGAGGATGGCGGGGGTGAGGCGCGAGAGGCGGCGCCTGGCGAGCCGGCGCCGGCGGGCGACGACGAGCCATGGCCGGAGCAGGCGGCCTACGTGATCTACACCTCGGGCTCGACCGGGCGGCCGAAGGGTGTGGTGGTTGCGCACGGCGCCCTGGGCAACTACGTGCGCTGGGCGCGCAAGGCCTACGGGGACTCCGCGCCGATCGACGGCCTGGTGCACACGCCGCTGAGCTTCGACCTGACGCTGACCAGCCTGCTGGTGCCTCTGGCAACGGGTGGCAGAGTCGAGCTGGTGGGCGAAGCCGGCCCCAGGGAGAGTCCGGACCACCCGGAGAGCACTGAGAACCCGGAGAACCAGGAGCGCCCGGAGAACCCGGAGAACGCCGCCGGCAGCGCCGCGGTGGCGGGCGTGGAGGGCCTGCGTCGCGCGCTCGAGCGCGACCTGGCCGCCGGCGACGGCGGCGCGGCGGGGCTGCTGAAGCTGACCCCCTCGCATCTGCGGGCGCTGTCGGCGGGCTGGGACGAGTCGGGCCAGACCGAGCGCCAGGTTCGGTGCCGGGCGATGGTCGTAGGCGGCGAGCCGCTGGCGAGCGACCTGGCGGCGAGCTGGCGGACGGACGGCGAGCTTGACGGGAGCGGCGACCGGCGGCTGTGGAACGAGTACGGGCCGACCGAGGCGGTGGTCGGGTGCTGTGTCCACGAGGCCGGCGAGGCCGACGCGGGCGCCGGCAACGTGGCGATCGGCCGGCCGTTGGCCAACGTCGAGCTGTACGTGGTGGACGCCTGGGGAGAGCTGGTGCCGGAGGGGGTGGCGGGCGAGCTGTGGGTGGGCGGAGCTGGCCTGGCGCGGGGTTACCTGGGAGACCCGGCGGCGACCGCAGAACGGTTCGTGCCGGACGCCTGGGGGACGGCGATGTCGGCGACGGACGGGGCGCCTGCCGGAGCGCCGTCCGGAGCGACGCCCGCAGGCCCCGGCGGCGGCCGGCTGTACCGCACCGGCGACCGGGTGAGGTGGCGCGCCGGCGGCGTGCTCGAGCACCTGGGCCGGGTGGACGAGCAGGTCAAGATCCGCGGCCATCGCATCGAGCCCGCCGAGGTGGAGGCGGCGCTGCGCGCGCTGCCGGGGGTGCGGGAGGCGGTGGTGGTGGCGCGGACCGAGGAGCGGCGTCCCGAGGCGATGCGCCTGGTGGCGTACGTCGTGGGCGACGCGGGACCCGAGGAGCAATGGCGCGCGGCCCTCCGGCGCCGCCTGCCAGAGCCGATGGTGCCGTCGGCGCTGGTGCGGCTCGAGCACCTGCCGTTGACCGCCCACGGCAAGCTGGATCGGCGGTCGCTGCCGGCGCCGGAGTCGGGCGCGGACGCGGCGCCCTGGGAGCCGCCGCGGACGCCGGTCGAGCGGATCCTGGCCGAGATCTGGTCGGAGCTGCTGGGCGGCGGGCGGGTGGGGCGCGGCGACAGCTTCTTCAAGCTGGGCGGCGACTCGATCCTGAACATCCAGGCGGTGGCGCGAGCGCGGCGCCAGGGCTTGAGCCTCACCGTCGAGCAGCTCTTCGGCAAGCCGCGGCTGGCCGACCTCGCTGCCGACATCGCCGACATCGCCAACATCGCCAACATCGCCGCGCCGCCGCCGGCGCCACCCGCCGGAGTCGCCGCCGCCTTCGGCCTGCTCGACCAGGCCGACCGCGAGCGGCTGCCTGCCGGGCTCGACGATGCCTACCCGCTGAGCATGCTGCAGCAGGGCATGGTCTACCACGGCGACGACACGGCGGCGGCGCCGCTCTACCACGGCCTGATGAGCCTGCATCTCGGTACCGCGATCGACCCCGCGCCGCTGGCCGCGTGCCTGGGCGCCATGATGCGCGCCCACCCGGTGCTGCGCACCGCTTTCGACCTTGCCCGCTACGGCCAGCCGTTGCAACTGGTGCACGCCGCCGCGCCGGTGCCGCTGGCCGTGGTGGACCTCAGGCGGCTGCCGGCAGCGTCCTCCCGGCGGCTGGTGACCGCGTGGATCCAGGACGAGAGGCGGGTGCGGTTCGCGGTCGAGCGCGCGCCGCTCTTCCGGATGCGCCTGCACCAGCTGGCGGGCGGCGAGAGCCAGGTGTCGATGAGCTTCCACCATGCCATTCTCGACGGCTGGAGCGTCGCGTCGTTCTGGACCGAGCTGTTCGAGAGCTACCTCGGCACCCGCGCCGGAGCGCCGCCGCCGCCCGGGGTCGCCGCGGAAACCACGCAGCGCGATTTCGTCGAGCTCGAAGGCCGGGCGCGGCGCTCGGCGGCGCAGCGCTCGTTCTGGCTCGGCGAGCTCGACGGCGCCCGGCCCACCCGCCTGCCTCGCCGCGGCGGGCCGCCGCCGCCGGCGACGGCGGCCGCGCGGCGGACGCTGTCGTTGCCGTTCGACGCGGCGCTCGGCGGCCGCTTGCGGCAGGTGGCCATGGACCTCGGGGTGACGCTCAAGAGCGTCCTGCTGGCCGCCCATCTCAAGGCGCTGAGCATGGTCTGCGGCGGGCGGGACCTGGTCACCGGCCTGGTGGCGAACGGCCGGCCGGACGACGCCGGCGGCCATCTCGGGCTCGGGCTCTTCCTCAATACGCTGCCGTTCCGGTTCGTGCTCGACCCCGACGCGTCCTGGGCCGGGCTGATCGCACAGGCTCATGCGAAGGAGGGCGCGCTGCTCCCCTTCCGCCGCTATCCGATGGCCCAGCTGCGGCTCGAAATGCAGGCGGCCGAGCTGTTCGAGACGCTGTTCAACTTCGTCAGCATGCACCGCTACGGCGATCTCCTGGCCGCCGGCGTGCCGGTGCTGGGGGCGGAATCGCATCAGAGCGCCAACTTCGTGCTCGGAGCCGATTTCAGCCTGGGCATCACCTCGCCGGTGTTGCAGCTGCGCCTGCACTACGACGCGGCAGCGGTCACCGAGGCGCAGGCGAGCGCGCTGGCCGGACACTACGCCGCCATCCTGCGCCAGATCGCGGCGGCGCCGGCCGCCCCGCATCGCGGCTACGGCGCCCGCGGCGGCAACGAGGTGCGACGGCGGGAGCCGGCCGCCGGCGCTCCGGATCCCGGCAACGTCGTCGAGCGGATCGCCGGGCAGGCGCGGACGACGCCGGCGGCGGTGGCGGTGCGCGCCGCCGGCCGCGACCACACTTACGGCGAGCTCGCGGCGCGGACGGACCGTCTGGCCGGCCATCTCCACCGGCTCGGCGTCGGCAACGAGAGCGTGGTGGCCATCCGCATGCCGCGCGGCGCCGAGATGATCGTCGCGGTGCTCGCGGTGCTACAGGCGGGTGGCGCCTATCTCCCGATCGAGGCCGACACGCCGGCGGAGCGGACCGCCGAGCTGCTGCGCGACGCCGGCGTCGCGGTGGCGATCAGCCAGGAACCGCTCGCCGACGGCCTGCCGTCCTGGGTGCGGGTCGTGCTCGTCGACCGCGAGGCGGCAGCGATCGCGGTGACGCCGGTCTTCACGGCGGCGGCGGCGATCGCTCCCGAGCAGGCGGCCTACGTGATCTACACCTCGGGCTCGACCGGCAAGCCCAAGGGCGTCGTCGTCCCGCACGGCGGCATCGCCAACCTTGCCGCACAGACCTGGCGCATCGGCGTGGCGCCGGGCCGGCGGGTGTTGCAGTTCGCCTCGCTGGCGTTCGATGGCGCGGCGCTCGAGATCCTCGGCACCCTGGCGGCGGGCGGCACCCTGGTGGTGGAAGAGCGCGAGCGCCTGGTCCCCGGACCCGAGCTGGTCGAGCTGCTGCGGCGCGAACGCATCCACGGCGTCACCCTGCCGCCCACCTCGCTGGCGCAGGTTCCCTGGGCCGAGCTTCCCGATCTACAGCGGGTGATCGTCGCCGGCGAAGACTGTAGCGAGGAGCTCGCCGAACGCTGGGGGGCCGGCGGCAGGCTGATGAACGGATACGGCCCCACCGAGACGACGGTCGTGGTGAGCTGCGGCGTGCACCAGCCGGGAACCGGCAAACCCCCGATCGGCCGTCCGATCGACGGCGTCGACGTCTACGTCGTCGACGAGGCCGGGGAGGAAGTGCCGCCCGGCGTGCCGGGAGAGCTTTGGGTGGGAGGCGCCGGCGTGGCGCGCGGCTACCTCGGGCAACCGGACAAGACCGCGGAACGCTTCCTGCCCGATGGCGCCAGCGGCGCCGGCGGCGCCCGTCTCTATCGCACCGGCGACCGCGGGCGCCGGCGCGAGGACGGCGTCCTGGAATTCCTTGGCCGCATCGACGACCAGGTGAAGATCCGCGGCTATCGCATCGAACCCGGCGAGGTGGAGGCGGCGCTGCGCGGCCTGCCGGGGATCCGGGAGGCGGCGGTGATCGCGCGCGAGGACCGCCCGGGCGAGAAGCGCCTGGTCGCCTACGTGGTGGCAACCGGCGGCAGCGAAGCCGAGTGGTGGGCGGCGCTGCGCCGGCGCCTGCCGGAGTTCATGGTGCCGGCGGCGATCGTGCTGCTGGAGAAGCTGCCGCTCACCACCGCGGCGAAGCTGGACCGCAAAGCGCTGCCGGCTCCCGAGCGGCGCGCTGCCGGCGGCGACCGCCAGCCGCCACGCACTCCGGTCGAACAGCTGCTGGCGGAGATCTGGTCCGAGGTCCTCGGCGGCGTCGAGGCCGGCCGCGGCGACGACTTCTTCGCCCTGGGCGGTCATTCGCTGCTGGTCACGCAGGCGGTGTCGCGCATCCGCCAGGCCTTTGCCATGGAGCTGCCGCTGCGCGAGCTCTATGACGCGCCGGTGCTGGCGGACCTGGCGCTGCGGATCGAGCGGCTGCGCGGTGCCGACGCCGGCGAGGCGGCGATCCAAGCCACCGGCGGCGACGGGCCCTGGCCGCTCTCCCATGCCCAGCGACGCCTGTGGATCGCCGACCGGCTGGCCGCGAGCCCGGCGACCGCCGCCAGCGCCGCGAGCGCCGCGAGCGCCGCCGGCGAGATGGTCCATCGCCCCTTCAACCTCTGCGTGCCGGTGCGGCTGCGCGGCGAGATCGCGCTGCCGGCGCTGGAATGGAGCCTCTCGGAGGTGATGCGCCGGCACGAGATCCTGCGCACCCGCTACGCCGACGACGGCATCGAACCGGTGCAGGTGATCGACCCCGCGACCCCGGTGCGCCTGGCAGCGGAGGACCTGGGCAGCGCGGACGAGCTGGCGGCCCTGGTGCGCGAGGAGGCGCGGCGCGGCTTCGACCTCCGGCGCGGGCCGGTGATGCGCCTGCGCCTGGCGCGGTTGGGGCCGCGGGACCAGGCGCTGATCCTCACCCTGCACCACATCGCCGCCGATGCCGTCTCGCTGGGCCTGCTGGTGGGCGAGCTGGGGGAGCTCTACGAAGCGCGGCGGCACGGGCGTCCGCCGTCGCTGCCGGCGCTGCCGATCCAGTACAAGGACTATGCGCGCTGGCAGCGTGACCAGCTGGCGGCGGGCCGCCACGAGCGGGACCTCGCCTACTGGTGCGCCCGGCTCGGCGGCGTCGAGAGCCTGCGGCTCGGCGAGCCCGACGGCGCCGCCGACGGCGAGAGCGCGGGTGCGGAGCACCGCTTCGATCTCGGCCGGGAGCTGACCGCGCGGCTCCGGGAGCTGGGCCGCCGCGAAAGCGTGACGATGTTCATGACGCTGCTGGCGGGCCTCGCCGTCGTCTTGCAGCGCCAGAGCGGCCAGGACGACTTCGTGGTGGGTGCGCCGGCGGCTCACCGCGAGCGCCGCGAGCTCGAGGGGCTGATCGGCTTTTTCGTCAACCTGCTGCCGCTGCGCCTCGAGCTGGGCGGCAATCCGAGCGTGCGCGAGCTGCTGCGGCGGGTGCGGGAGACCTCCCTGGAGGCCTATCTGCACCAGGAGGCTCCCTTCGACACGCTTGCCGAGAGGCTGCGGCTCAAGCCCGACCCGGGGCAGGCGTCGCCCCTGTTCCGAGTGGTGCTGGCCCATCAGGCGGCCGCCGCGCACGATCTCGCCAAGCTGCCATCGCTCGAGCCCATCGCGCTGCCGCGCGAGACGGCGATGTTCGATCTCTCCGTCGGGCTCGCCGAGAGCGCGACGGACGTGTCGGTGCTGCTCGAGTACCGCACCGCGCGCTTCACCGCCGCGGCGGTGCGCGGTCTCGCCGGCCAGCTCCGCGCCGCCTGGGCGGCGCTGGCGGCGGCGCCGGCGCAGACCCTCGACGCCATCGAGCTCACCGGCGCCGGGGAGGTTGCCCGGCTGCTCGCCATGGGCAGGGGGTCCGGCGGCCGGCCGGCGCCGCCCGTGCTGGCGGCGCCGAGCGTGGTCGCGGCTTTCGAGGCGCGGGTCGCCGCGCACCCGCAGGCGGTGGCGGTGCGCTACGCCGGCAACGACTACAGCTACGGCGAGCTCGACCGGATGGCCAACCGGATCGGCGGCTGCCTGCGCTCCCGCGGGCTGGGCGCCGAATCGATCGTCGGCCTGCTGATGGGGAGCTCGCCGGCCCAGCTGGCCGCGATGCTCGGAGCGCTCAAGGCCGGCGCCGCCTTCCTGCCGCTCGACCCGGCGCTGCCCCCGGTGCGCCAGGCGCAGCTCGCCGCCGCCGCCGGGGTGGCGCTCGTCCTGACGGTGGCGGACACCGCTGGCGCGCTGCCGCCGGACCTGCCGGTCCTGCGGCTCGACCGCGACCTTGCCCTGGGGGAGGACGGGCCGTCGCTCGCCCAAGGGGTGACGGTCCGCGAGGACCAGCTCGCCTACGCGATGTTCACCTCGGGGTCGAGCGGGCGTCCCAAGCTGGTCGCCGTCGAGCACCGCGCCCTGGCCAGCTATGCCGCCTGCTGCCAGCCGTTCTACCAGGTCGGCGCCGCGGGCCGGATGGCGCAGCTGTGGAACTGCACTTTCGACGGCATGCTGTCCGAGGTCCTGCCCACCCTGCTCTCGGGGGGCGCGCTGGTGCTCGGATCCGCCGCTCTCGGGCAGCGGTCGGCGCGCGAGCTCCTGGCCTGGTGCGAGAGCGAACGGATCACCGCCATCTCGGTGCCGACCGCCTACTGGCACGAGATCGCTCGCGAGGTCGGCGCCACCGCGGCACCGCCTCCGGCCAGCCTGCGCACCCTGGTCATCGGCGGCGAACGGGTCGCCAACGACAGCCTGGAGGTGTGGCGGCGCCACTGGGCGGAGCGCGTGCGGCTGGTCAACACCTACGGCCCGACCGAGACCACGGTGGAGGTCGCGGCGCACGTCTTCTCGAGCGCGGCAGACCTGGCCGGGACGGCAGGTGCGCCCCTTGGCCGGCCGCTCGCCAACGCCCGGGCCTACGTGGTCGACGGCGCGAGCCAGCTGGCGGCGGTCGGCGCCGCCGGCGAGCTGTGGGTGGGCGGCCCGGCGCTCTCCCGGGGCTACCTGGGCGACCCGGCTGCAACCGCGGCGCGGTTCGTGCCGGATCGCTTCGGCGACGAGCCCGGGGCGCGGCTCTACCGCACCGGCGACCTGGTGCGCTGGAACGAAGCGGGGCAGCTCGAGTTCCTCGGCCGGCGGGACGGACAGGTCAAGATCCGCGGCTACCGCGTCGAGCCGGCCGAGGTCGAGGCCGCTCTGCGTTCGCTGCCGGCGGTCCGGGAAGCGGTGGTGGCCGCGGCTGGCGAGCGCGGATCGCTGCGCCTCGTCGCCTACGTGGTGACCGGTGGCGTCGGCGGCGCCGGCGGCGCCGGCCAACCCGGCGGCGACGAGGCCTCGCCGCGCGCCTGGCTGCGCGCGCTCCGCCAGCTGCTGCCCGAGTACATGGTGCCGGCGGCGGTGGTGGCGTTGCCCTCCCTGCCACGGACCGCCAGCGGCAAGGTGGATCGCAAGCTGCTGCCGCCGGTCGATCTCGCCGCCCCGGCGCGCGACGGCGCGGACGCCGCCGCGGGCGAGGTCGAGGCCCGGATCGCGGCGGTCTGGCGCAGCGTGCTCGGCACACCCGCCGTCGGCATGCGCGACAACTTCTTCGACGTCGGCGGCAACTCGCTGCTGCTGCTGCGCTTGCAACGCGAGCTGGCGGCGGCGCTGGGGGTCGAGCTGGCGGTCACCGACCTGATGCGGTTCCCGACCATCCGGACGCTTGCCGAACTGATCGAGCACCGGCAACCCGCGCGCCGGGTACCGGCTCCCGCCGGGCGCGGCCCCGCCCGGCGGCGGCGGCGCGTGCCGGCCGTGCGGCCGGCGGCGGGCGCGGCAGCGCCGGCCGACGAACCGGGCGATTCCGAGCCATGAGCGGAGGCGCCGGCGAGATGCAGGCTGCATTGGCGTCGCCGCCAGGCGACGAGACGGCGATCGCCATCGTCGGCATGGCCGGCCGTTTCCCGCGCGCCCGCGACCTGGACCAGTTCTGGGAGAACCTGATGGCGGGCGTCGATTGCGTGTCGGTCATCTCGCCGGAGGAGCTGCGAGCGGCCGGCGTGCCGGAGGCGTTGATCGCCCACCCGCAATTCGTGGCGGCGCGCGCCGTGCTCGAGGACGCCGACCAGTTCGACGCGGAGTTCTTCGGCGTCACCCGCCGCGAGGCCGAAGCGATGGACCCGCAGCAGCGCCTGCTGCTCGAATGCGCCTGGGAAGCGCTGGAGGGCGCCGGTTATCCGCCGGCGTCCTGCAGCGTGCCGGTGGGGGTCTTCGCCGGCGCCAGCTCGAACTGGTACGTGCTCAACGTCTGGTCGAACCCCGCCTACGCCGAGGCGCTGGGCGAGACCACGGTGTCGCTGGGCAACGACAAGGATCACCTGGCGACCCGCATCGCCTACAAGCTCGACCTGCGCGGCCCGTGCGTCAACGTGCAGTGCGCCTGTTCGACCTCCCTGGTCGCGGTCCATCTGGCCTGCCAGAGCCTGCTGGCCGGCGAGTGCGACATGGCGCTGGCCGGCGGCGCCTCGGTCCACGTCCGCCAGCATACCGGCTACCTCGCGATCGCCGGCGGCACCGGCTCGCGCGCCGGCCGCACGGCGGCGTTCGACGCCGCCGCGGACGGCACCGTCGGCGGCAGCGGCGTCGGCATGGTGGTGCTCAAGCGGCTGGACGATGCGCTGCGCGACCGTGATCTCGTCCACGCCGTCATCCGCGGCTCCGCGGCGAACAACGACGGCGCGTCGAAGCTCGGCTATGCGGCGCCCAGCGTCGACGGCCAGGCGCAGGTGATCGAGCGGGCGCTGGAGCTGGCGGCGGTGCCGGCAGACGGGATCACCTATGTCGAGGCGCACGGCACCGGCACCGCTCTCGGCGACCCGGTCGAGGTCGCGGCGCTGACCCAGGCCTTCCGCCGCTCCACCGCGGCCAGCGGCTTCTGCGCCCTCGGCTCGGTGAAGAGCAATCTCGGGCACCTCGACAGCGCGGCAGGGATCGCGGGCCTGATCAAGGCCGTGCTGATGGTGCGCGAGGGCAAGCTGGTGCCGAGCCTGCACTACCACCGTCCCAATCCTCACATCGATTTCGCCGGCAGCCCCTTCCACGTCGTCACCGAGCTGCGCGACTGGCGTCCGCCCGCCGCGCCGCGCCGCGCCGGCGTCTCGTCGTTCGGCCTCGGCGGCACCAACGTCCACATGGTGATCGAAGAGGCGCCGCTGCCGGGCGAGCGGGTGGCGGCGCGGGCGCCCTCTCTGCTGGTGCTCTCCGCCCGCACCCCCGGCGCCCTGGCGGCGGCCGCCCGTCGCCTGGCCCGGCATCTCGAACGGCACCCACGGCAGCCGCTGGGGGATCTCGCCTACACCCTCCAGGTCGGCCGCCAACCGCTGCCGCACCGCTGGTCGGCAGCCTGCGTCGATGCCGCGCAAGCGATCGCCGAGCTGGCGGACGCGGCCGGCGCCCGCTCGCCGAGCGCGGTGGGCGATCGCCCGCCGCGGCTGTGCTTCCTGTTCCCCGGGCTCGGCTGCCAACTGCCCGGCGGCGCCACCGAGCTCCATGCCGCCGAGCCGGTGTTCCGCACCGCGCTCGACGCCTGCTGCGCGATCCTCGAACCGATCCTCGGATTCGACCTGCGCGAGCTGCTGGTGGACGGCCGGCAGGACGGCCCACCGGCGATACCGGCGGAGCGGATCTACGAAGGCTGGATCGGACAGCCGGCGGTCTTCGTCGTGGAGTATGCCCTGGCGCGGCTGCTCATGGCCTGGGGGCTGCGTCCCGCCGCCATGCTCGGGCACAGCCTCGGCGAATACACGGCGGCGTGCCTGTCCGGCGTGCTGGGGCTGCCCGACGCGCTGCGGCTGGTGGCCGAGCGGGCGCGGCTGATGGACCAGACGCCGCCCGGCGGCATGCTCGGCGTCGCCGCCGGCGAGGCCGTGGTGGCGCCGCTGCTGGCGGAGGGCGCCGCCATCGCCATCGTCAATGCGCCCGAGCAGTGCGTCGTGGCCGGCAGCCCGCCGGCGCTCGACCGGCTGGAAGCCCGGCTGCGGGAGCGCGGCATCGAAACGCGCCGCCTGCGCGTCGCGCGCGCCTTCCACTCGCCGGCCATGGAGCCGGTGCTGTCGCCGTTCGCCGAGGTGGTGGCGGAAACGGTGCTGGCGTCGCCGCGGATCCCCTACCTTTCGAACGTCACCGGCAGCTGGGTGACGGACCAGGAGGCCCGCGATCCAGGCTACTGGGTGCGGCATCTGCGCGAGCCGGTGCGCTTCGGCGACGGGCTCCGCCAGCTCGCCGGCGCCGGCGACGTGCTGCTCGAGGTCGGCCCGACGCAGGCGTTGAGCGGCATCGCTCGCGAGGTCGCCGGAGCGGCGGGGGCCACGATCCTGTCGGCCCTGCCGGCCGCCCGCGACACCACGCCGCGGCGCCTGCACCTCCTGCGGGCGGTCGGCCGGCTCTGGGAGGCGGGCGTCGAGATCGATTGGGAGGCGCTGCACGCGGGCACCGAGCCGCGGCGGGTGACGGCGCCCACCTACGCCTGGGACCATCGCCGCTATTGGGCGGTCCCGGATCCCGCGGCGGCGGAGCGCTTGAGCGCGGGACTCGCCGGTGGGCCCCCGCCGGCAACGACGGCGGCAATCGCTGCCCCGGCGGCAATGGCGCCCGGCGAGGCGGGCGCGGTCGCGGCGCCCGGCGAGGCCGGGCAGGTGGTGGCGGCGGCTGGCGAACCGCTCGGCGAACCGGCGGCTGGCGAGGAGCTGGGCGAGGTCGGCGGCGAGATCGCCGCGCTGTGGCGGCGGATGCTGGGCGTGCCCCGGGTCCGCCCCGGCGACGGCTTCCTGGCCCTCGGCGGCGATTCGCTGCTGGCCTTGCAGCTCACCGCCAAGCTCAACGAGAGGTTCGGCGCCGGCCTGTCCCTGCATGCCGTGCTGGAGGCCAGGACCCTTGCCGGGCTGGCGGCGGCGGTCGAGACGGCGCGCCGCGGCGGCGGCATGGTGTCGCAAATCCCCCTGGTGGGGGAGCAAGTCCCCCTGGTGGGGGAGCGAGACCCCCTGGTGGTGGAGCTCGAGCCGGGCGCCGGCGATGCGCCGCTGTTCTTGTTGCACGCCGTGGGCGGCAGCGTCTTCGGTTATGCGCCGCTCGCCGCCGGCCTGCGTGACGGCCAACCCATCCTCGGCATCCAGCCGCAGGGCTTCGACGGTGCGGCACCCTTGCTGACCACGGTCGAGGAGATGGCCGAGCGTCACCTGCAAGCCATTCGCAGCGTGCAGTCACGCGGCCCCTACTACCTGGCGGGGGCATCGTTCGGCGGCACCCTGGCCTACGCGGTCGCCTGCCGGCTGCGCGCCGCCGGCGAGCGGGTCGCCCTGCTGGCGATGATCGACACCCCGGGCCCGGGCGCGCCGCTGGCACGCATCAGCTCCTCGGCGGACGTGCTGATCGAGATCTTCGGCAGCCGGCTGCAACTCGATCGCGAGCAGCTGGCCGCGCTCGACGGCGAGCGCCAGATCGATTGGGTGCTCGCGCGGTTGGCGGCCGCGGGGCAGCCGGTGCCCGATCTCGATCGCGCCACCGCGGCGCGGCGGATCGAGCTGTGGCGGACGAACTACCAGGCCATGCTCGCCTACGCGCCGCCGCCCTATCCCGGCCGCGCCGTCTTCTTCCGCGCCCGGCAGCAGCCCGCCGGCAGCGCGCCGGAACGCGCCTGGCTCGAGCTGGCCGAAGCCGGGCTGGAGACCCAGATCGTCCCCGGCGACCACCAGACGATGATGGCGCCGCCGCACCTGCAGGTGCTGATCGAGCGGCTGCGTAAAACGCTTACTGCCGCCCGGTTCCTCACCTCACGCGGGGACCCGGCGGCGAGTGTGGCCACAAAGGAGTTGCGATGAGCGAGCCCATCAGGAGCGTAGTGATCGTAGGCGGCGGCACCAGCGGCTGGATGACCGCCGCCTATCTGGCGAAGGCGCTGCAAGGGACGGTCGAGATCACCCTGATCGAGTCGGAATCGATCAAGAAGATCGGCGTCGGCGAGGCCACCGTGCCCAATCTGCAGCGCGTCTTCTTCGACTTCCTCGGGATCCCCGAGGAGGAGTGGATGCCGCAGGTGAACGGCTCGTTCAAGATGGGGATCAAATACGTCGGCTGGGCCGGCAATGGCGGCCCGGGCAGCCCAGGGCACTTCTATCACTTCTTCGGCGGCGTGCCGACCTGCGAGGGCATCCCGCTCCAGCAATACTGGCTGCGCAAGGTGAAGGCTGGGTTCGACGTCACGCTGGACTATGCCTGCTACGCCGACGCCTGGCTGGCCGACGCCAAGAAGAGCCCGCGGGCCCTCGACGGCTCGCGGCAGATGTATTACGCGTGGCATTTCGACGCCCACCTGGTGGCGGCCTATCTCAAGCAATGGGCGACGGCCCGGGGCGTGCGGCAGGTGATCGCCGACGTCGATCGCGTCGAGCTCAACCCGCTGAACGGCTTCGTCGACTCGGTGCACACCACGGCCGGGGCCGCCTACCAGGCGGACCTGTTCGTCGACTGCTCGGGATTCCGCTCGCTGCTGATGAACCAGGCGCTGGGAGAGCCCTTCCTGGATGCGTCGGAGTACCTGCTCTGCGATAGCGCGGTGGCGTCGGCCGTCCGGCATGACGATGCCGCTCTTGGCGTGGAGCCCTTCACCTCCGCCATCGCCATGCAGCACGGCTGGGCCTGGAAGATCCCGATGCGCGGCCGCTTCGGCACCGGCTACGTGTACTCCAGCCGGTTCACCACGCGGGAGCAGGCGACCCGGGAGTTCCGGGAGCTCTGGGGGCTGCCCGAGGAGCAGCCGCTCAACCAGATCAAGTTCCGCTCGGGGCGGAACCGGCGCTCCTGGGTCAAGAACTGCGTCGGCATCGGGCTCTCGTCATGTTTCCTCGAGCCGCTCGAGTCGAGCGGCATCTATTTCATCTATGCCGCCATCTACCAGCTGGTCAAGCATTTTCCCGACCGCGACTTCGCTCCGCGGCTGGCCGACCGCTTCAATTCCGAGATCGCCCAGATGTTCGACAACTCGCGGGATTTCATCCAGTGCCACTACTTCCTGACCCAGCGCGACGACACCGCATTCTGGCGCGCGAACCGGGAGGAGCTGAAGAAGTCCGACGCCATCCTCGAGACGCTCGAGACCTACAAGGCCGGCCTGCCGGTGGGCGCCATGCTCGCCGACGGCGACATGGCCCACTACTACAACAACTTCGATTACGAGTTCGGCAATTTCTGGCCGAACTCGAGCTACTACTGCATCCTCACCGGCATGGGCCTGCTCCCCGAGCGGATCCCGCTGCTCGAGCACCGGCCGGCGGCGATCGAGGAAGCCGAGCGGGTGTTCGGCAACCTCAAGCGGCGGGCCAATCGCCTGCTGGTCACTCTGCCGAGCACCTTCGAGTACCTGAACCTGCTGCATGGGCCAGCGGACGCCGGCACCACCCAGGCAGATCTGCTGCGTGCCGCGAGCGGCGGCCATTGAGGCGCATCACGCCGGCGCCGTCTCCTCCCAGATCCGGGCGAGGTGGACGATCACCTCGACCGCCTTGTCCATGTCCTGGGCGGAGACCCATTCGCGGCGGGAGTGGAAGTCCTGCTCGCCGGCGAACAGGTTGGGCGCCGGCAGGCCCATGAAGCTGAGGCGCGAGCCGTCGGTGCCGCCGCGGATGGGTTGCTCGCGCGGTTCGAGGCCGGCCCGGCGAATGGCCTCGCGGGCGTGCTCCACCACCTCCGGATGCAGCTCCAGCGCCTCCCGCATGTTGCGGTAGCTCTCCTCGATCTCGGCGGTGAAGCTGGCGCCTGGCCAGGCGGCGGCGGCCTGCTCGGCCAGCCGGGTCAGGAAGCTCTCCTTCTCCGCCAGGCCGGCGGTCCGGAAGTCGCGGATCAGCAATTTGACCGCGGTCCGGTCGACGCTGGCGTCGATCACGTAGGGATGGACGTAGCCCTCGCGGCCGTCCGTGGTCTCGGGAGACATGCCTTCCCTGGGCAGGCGGGAGAGGAAGTCGGCGGCCACCTTGATGGCGTTGACCATCGCTCCCTTGGCGTAGCCGGGATGCATGTTGCGGCCCTGAAAGGTGAAGGTCATGGCATCGGCGGAAAAGCTTTCGAATTCCAGCTCGCCGCGGCGGCCGCCGTCGATCGTGTAGGCGCAGCGCGCGCCGAACTTCGCCACGTCGAAGTAGCGGGTGCCGGCGCCCACCTCCTCGTCGGGAGTGAAGGCGATGCGGATCGCGCCGTGGGCGATCTCGGGGTGGGCCAGCAGGTACTCGGCGGCGGCCATGATCTCCGCCACTCCCGCCTTGTTGTCGGCGCCGAGGAGGGTGGTCCCGGAAGCGGTCACGATGTCGTCGCCGATGCGTTCGGCAAGGTAGGGGATCTCGGCCGCGCGCAGCACGACCGTGGGGTCATCCGGCAGCGCCAGGTCCTGGCCCTGGTAGTTGCGATGCACCAGCGGCTTGACGCCGGCGCCGCTCATCTCCGGCGAGGTATCGACGTGGGCGATGAGGCCGATGACCGGGACGCCGGCCTTGCGGGTGGTGGCCGGCAGCGTCGCCGTGACGTAGCCGTGCTCGTCGATGGCGGCGTCGCGCAGGCCGAGCTCCTGCAGCTCGGCAACCAGCTGGCGCAGGAGGACGAGCTGCCCGGCAGTGCTGGGATAGGTCTGGGACGTCTCGCTGGACTGCGTGTCGAAGGTGACGTAGCGGAGGAAGCGCTCGACGCAGCTGGTGTACGGGGGGCCTTCGGTCATGCTCACCTCGGCGGCTCAGAGCAGCAGCTCGAAATAAACCAAGGGCGTGCCCTTGTAGGAAACCCGGCCTACCTCTCGCAGGCCGGCCTTGGCGTAGAAATCCACCGCGCCGGCTTCGGCGTCGTAGGCGTCGAGCCGGATCGCGTCGGCGGGCCAGGTCCCGGCCATCCGCCTGGCGTCCTCGATGCACAGCCGTCCGATGCCCTGGCGCTGTCGCCGCGGGTCGACTGCCAGGTTGATGAGATAGAGCGGCCTGGTGCAGACGCTGAAGTACGTCCTGTCGATCGCCCAGGGTTTCTTGGTGGTCAGCGCATAGGTGGCGCAGAGCCGGTCCTCGCACCAGGCAACGCGCACCAGCGACGTGCGCAGGGCGAGCAGCGCGCCCTTCTCGGAGGTCTGCCGCGACCAGTGACCCTGCCCGTACCGCGCCGTCAGATCCTGAGCGACCGCCGAGTGCAGAGCGGCAAGGGCCGCGGCGGCTTCGGCGGTGGCGTTCTCGAAACGGAGGCGCGGCGGCCGGCCGGAGGGCTCCATGCGCCGGCACGATACACCAACGGGGCCGCGCACGACCCGGCGTCTGCTATCGTCCCGGCGTGGCGGCGCGCGGGGTGAGCGCGCCGCGAGCGCCGGAGCCATGCTGCCCACCGTCTGCGCCACCCGGTACGTGACCCCGCTGCGGGAGGGCGGTTCGCTCCCCGCCATCGTCGAGGCCAGCGACCTCGGCACCTACGTCGTCAAGTTCCGCGGCGCCGGGCAGGGACCGCTCGCCCTGGTGGCCGAGCTCCTGGCCGGCGAGATCGGCCGGGCGCTGGGCTTCAAGATCCCCGAGATCGTGCTGATGGAGGTCGACGAGGCGCTCGGCCGCAACGAGCCCGACCCGGAGATCCGCGAGCTGCTGCGCGCCAGCGTCGGCCTCAATCTTGGCATCGACTACCTGCCGGGGTCGGTCAGCTTCGATCCCGCCGCCGGGGATACGGTCGACGCCGACCTCGCCTCGGGCGTCGTCTGGTTCGACGCCTTCGTCACCAACGTCGACCGCACCGTGCGCAACCCCAACCTCCTCTGGTGGCACCGCACTCTCTACCAGATCGATCACGGCGCGGCGCTGTACTTCCACCACGCCTGGCGCGATCTCGAGGCGCTCGCCGAGGGCCGCTTCCCGGCGATCCGCAACCACGTGCTGCTGCCCTGGGCGAGCCGCGTCGAGGAAGCCGACCGGCGCCTGCGGCCGCGCCTGGACGAGGCGCTGTTCGAGCGGCTGCTCGCACTGGTGCCCGACGCCTGGCTGGTGCCGGAGCCCGGGCCCGCGACCCCGGCCGGCAAGCGCGCCGGCTATCTCGAGTTTCTCGGCCGCCGCCTGCGGTCGGCGGCGTTCGTGGAGGAGGCGGCGCGTGCCGGCGGCGAGCTCGTTTGATTACGCGGTGGTGCGCGTGGTGCCGCGGGTCGAGCGCGGCGAGCTGGTCAACGCCGGCGTCGTGCTCTTCTGCCTACAGCTCGATTTCCTCGCCGCCCGCGTGGAGGTGAACGCGCCGCGGCTGGCGGCGCTCTGGCCGGCGGTGGACGTCGAGCTGGTCGCCCAGCACCTGGCCGCGATCCCCAGGATCTGCGCCGGCAGCCCGGATGGCGGCCCCATCGCCCGGCTGTCGCGGCGCGAGCGCTTTCATTGGCTGGTCGCCCCCCGCAGCACCATCATCCAGGTTTCCGCGGTGCACTCCGGACTCTGCGACTCGCCCGACCAGGCCCTCGATCATCTCTTTCAGCAGATGGTCCTTCTGCCCTGAAGCCGGACGTCATGGCGACGGCGCGCCGCGAGCTCTCGTGGACGGGCGGGCGCCTGGAGGTCGGCGCGTGGCTGGTGGCCTACCTGGCGGTCCTGGCGATCGCCATGGCCGCCGGCTATCGGATGTGGGTGCCGTGGCCCTTCGTGAACCTGCTGCCGCGGGAGCTGCTGGCAGGGCGGCTGGCGGAGTCGCTGTGGAACCTCCACAGCCAGCCGCCGCTGTTGAACCTCATCCTGGGCGGCGCGCTCGCCCTCGAGCGCGCCAGCGGCGTCGCGATCGAGACCTGGCTCTTCGTGCTGCACGCCCTCATCGGCGGAGCGGTGGTGGCGGCCACCGCCAGCCTGCTGCTCCGGCTCCGGCTGCGCCCGTGGCTGCGGGCGGTGGTGATGGCGCTGCTGCTGCTCGATCCGGCGTTCTACTTCTATCTCACGCTGTTCTTCACGCCGATCTACGAGCTGCTCTGCCTGAGCCTGGCCGCCCTGGCCGCGCACCGTTTCGTCGCCCGTCCCGGCGTCGCCGGCTGCGTCGGCTTCTGTGCGCCGGTGGCGGTGCTGGTCTATAGCCGCGCCCTGTTCCATCCCCTGTGGGCGGGCGCGATGCTGGTTGCTGTCGCGGTTGCCGGGAGTCACGCCGCCTCGCCCGCGATGCGGCGGCGCATCGTGGCGGCGATGGCGCTCACCGCGGCGCTGCTCGCCGCCTGGCCGGTCAGGAACGGGCTGCGTTTCGGCGTCTGGGGCTACTCGAGCTGGCAGGGCTACAACCTCTCGCGCGGTCTGGCGATCGCGCCGCCGCCGGTATGGGCCCTCTTCTCCTGGGAGCGGTTGCCGGGCGCCGACACGGTTCGCGCCGGCGCTCTCGCGCTGGTTCCCGAGCGCTTTCGGGGCATCCCGGCACTGACCATGACCAGCAAGGATGACGGCTCGCCCAACTGGAACCACTACGCCATGATCGGGATGTCGGCGGAGCTCGGCCGGCGGGCCATCGGTGTCATGATCCACCAGCCTGGGAAGGTGGCGGCCAAGGCGCTCGACACCTATTGGAACAGCTTCAGCAGGTCGCCGATCAAGACGGGAGGAGCCGGCCTGCGGCGACCCCTGTTCGCTGCCTGCTTCCCTCTGCTCTGCGCCGCCGCCGCCTGGCAGACCTACCGGCTGCGCACCGCCGATCGGCCGGCCGCCGTCGCCCTTGGCTTCCTGCTGGCGACGGTGCTCTGGGTGCTGGCCATGGCCGTCTTCGTCGACGGCGACGAGGCCTATCGCCTGCGCTTCTCCACTCAGCTCGCGCTGTGGATCGGCGGCGCCGCCGCCCTCGACGGCTGGCTGGCGCCCGCGGCGAGCGCCCGGACGACGGCAGAAGACCTGGGCAAGCCGCCCCAGCCCGCCTGACGTCCTGCCTTCGCCTCCATCCTCGGACGGTCGAGTCATCGGCAAAGGACGCCGGGAATGGGAGATCCCTGTGCGGCCACCCGTCGCCTAGGGGGCGCGGGCGCTGATCTCAGGAACCGCGAGCCTGGTACCAGGCTTGCACTTACAGATTGATCGAAACCGCGATGGGGCCGAAAGCATTCGAGAGCGGTGCCCCTCGGCGGCTAGCAGAAATCATAGGAGGTAACAAATCATGATCACTCGCGAACGCAAGCTCCTCAAGATGGCAATGGTCCTTGCGCTGGCGCTTCTGGTGACGGCACCGCTCGCCAGCTTTGCCGGCGTGGCGGTGAACGTCGGCGTCGGCGTGCCGGCCCCTGGGCTGGGATACGTTTGGGTGCCTGGCTACTACTCAGGCTACGCCTGGGTGCCCGGCTACTGGGCGCTGCCGCCCTTCGTCGGCGCCGCGTGGATCGGTCCGCACTGGGGCTGGTACGGTGGCCGTCGCGTCTTCGTGCGCGGCTTTTGGGGCCGCGGCCCGGCGTTCTTCCGCGGCGGCGGCTTCCACGGCGGCTTCGTCGGCGGCGGCTTCCATGGCGGCGGCTTCCGGGGAGGCGTGGTCCGCGGCGGTGGCTTCCATGGCGGTGGCTTCCATGGCGGCGGCTTCCATGGCGGCTTTGCGCATCACCGCTGATCGCCCTCTCCTCCACACCTGACCCACCTGACCAGGCAATGACCCGCCCCGGCTCGGAGGCTCCGGCCTCCGGGCCGGGGCTCGTCGTGCGCCAGCTCAATCGACGATGAACAGCTTGGCTCCGGTCGCGGTCGAGGAGCGGTGGGGCTCCGCCCCGTCCGCGACCTGGTAGCTCATGCCCGGGTTCAGCACGAAAACGCGACCATCGGCCAGCTCGGTGTGGACCTGTCCTTCGATGCAGAGCACGATGTGGCCCTTGGCGCACCAGTGATCGGCGCGATAGCCGGGCGAGTACTCCACCATCCGCACGCGCAGCGCACCAAAGTGGCAAGTGCGCCAGTGAGCACGGCCGGTTTCGCCGCGATGCTCGGTCGGGGCGATCGTCGACCAGTCCGTCACGCCGAAAGCAATATCACTGATGTCCACGCGCTGAATCCCCTCCGTTACGTCGGTCCGCGGGAGTGACCGCCGGCGCTCGGTGCGGCAGCGCGCCGACGGCGACGAACTTCATCCAGATCCGCGTCCAGGTGTCCCAATCGTGACCTCCCGGCGCCGTGAAGACACGGTCCGCGGGCAAGGCGGCCGCCAGCAGGCCGGCGGCAACCGCGAAGCGGTCGCGGTCGCCGAAGCCCAGGTAGAGCGGCATCGGCGGGTCGCCGGCGCCCGCGGAGCCAACGGCGCCATGGGAGTCACCAGGGCCGGTGAGTCGTTTGAGCTCTGCCCACAAGCGGTGCTGAAGGTCGTCGGGCGGCAGCGCCGGGGGTGGGTTCCATCGCGCGAGGCCGCCGGCCGCGGCCACCTCGCGGGACATCGCGGGCTCGCCGAGATAGGGCGCGACCAGCAGCGCGCCTTGGATCTCGGCGGGGCGCTCCCGCAGGTAGAGCAGCGCGACGGTGCCGCCGAGCGAGATGCCGGCCAGCCAGATCTGTCGATAGCCGTGCGCTCGCGCCGGTGCGATCACGTCGTCATGGAGTCGATCCACGACGCTGCGGCGCAGGAAGTAGGCAAGGCTCGCGTCGGCGGCCAGGAAATCGGCGGCGACACCCGCGGCGCCGGCGAGTTCCGGAAAGCGCGCCCGCGCAAAGTCCTCGGGGCTGCCGCCGCGTCCGGCGAGCAGCACGACCAGGCATCGCCCGGTGGGGCCGGAGTGGCCGAGCGGCAACGAACGCATCGGCACCGGCGGCGCGGCCCAGCGTGCGCAAGCCAGAGGCAGGAACGCGACGGCGGCGAGCGCCCGTTTCGCGAAACCGCGCCGGCGGCTCACCGCGGCTCGACGAGGCGCACGCGCCAGAGGCGATCGAGCTGCGGATACTCGGCGTCGAGCCAGAGGTTGCCGCCGGCCAGGAGCTGACCCTGGTGCCCGGCGCGCATGCCGCCGCCGGAGCGCTCGCCGTAGGCCGCATAGAGGCTATCGACGATCTCCATGCCGGCGACGACGCGGCCGATCGGCGCGAAGCCCTGCGGATCGAGGCGCGCGTTGTCGGCCAGGTTGATGTAGAGCTGCGTCAGGCGGGTGCCTGGACCGGTCATGGCGAAGGCCAGCGTGCCGCGAGCGTTGCCGTGCCGCACCGGATCGTCGGGGATCGGGCGGTCCTTCCACGCCGCGGTGACGGCCGGGTCGCCGGCCACTCCGAACTGAGCTATGTAGCCGGCGACGACGCGGAAGAACCGCGAGTCGTCGAAGAAGCCGGCCGCGATCAGGCCGAAGAAACGATCGGCGCCATGCGGCGCCCAGTCGCGCCGGACCTCGACCACGAAGGGGCCCCGGCCGGTTTCGAAGCGCGCCTGGAAAACCGCCGGAGCCTGGCGCTGCCAGAGCGCAGCGCCCGGATCGAGCAGGGCTGCACGGTCCGCCGCCGGCGCGGCGCCGGTGACCGCGGCGGGAGCGGCCGCCAGAGCGGGCGTGGTGAAAGCGGCCAGCGCGACGAGCGCCCAGAGCGCACCGAGCGACCCAAGAGTCCAGATGGCGAAGGCCTGCGATTTCCTGGAGATGATCATTGCCCATCACTCTAGTGGCATGTCCTAGAGAAATCGAGATCGGACGGCATCCGCCGGCCGGATGATAGGCTCGGCCGTACGCCATGGCCGCGGACATGAAGGGCAAAGTGGTGGTCATCACCGGCGCCACCTCCGGCATCGGGCAGGTGGCGGCGGAGCGCTTGGCGGGTATGGGGGCGCGCATCGTCCAGGTGGCGCGCCACCCCGAGCGCGGCGCGGCGGCCCTGGCGCGGCTGCGCCGGCAGGCACCCGACGCCGACCACACCATTCATTACGCCGACCTCCTGCGCCATAGCGAGATGCGGCGGGTGGCCACCGAGATCGCCGCGGCCGAGCCGCGCGTCGACGTCCTGGTCAACAATGCCGGCGCCATGTTCGGCTCCTACCAGCTCGTCGACGGGCTGGAACGCACCTTCGCCCTCAACCACATGGCCTACTTCGTCTTCGCCCAGGTGCTGAAGGATCGGTTGTCTGCCGCGGCGCCGGCACGGGTCGTCAACACCGCATCCGATGCGCACCGCTCCGGGTCGGTCGACCTCGACGACCTGCAATCGGCGAGGCTGTACGGCAGCCGGAGCCTGGCGCTCTGGCTGCGCTACGGCGGGCCGGCGTTCGCGGTTTACTCCCGGTCCAAGCTCTGCAACATCCTCTTCACCCGCGAGCTGGCCCGCCGGCTCACCGGCACCGGGGTGACCGCCAACAGCCTGCATCCCGGTTTCGTGGCCACCCGCTTCGGCGATCAAACCGGCGGTCCGACCACCTTCGGCATCCGCATCGCCAAGCGCTTCGCGCTCTCTCCCGAGCAGGGCGCCGAGACGTTGGTCCACCTGGCCTCCGCGCCGGAGGTGGAGGGCGTGACCGGCGAGTACTTCCACCGCTGCCGCCCGGCGACGCCGAGCCGCGAGGCGCGCGACGACTCCCTGGCCGGTCGCCTGTGGGCGGCGACGGACCGCCTGGCCCGGCTCGAGGCGCCCGCCGCCGCGCCCTGAGCGCGCGGTGCGCCGCCGGCGTCAGGGGCTGGGAAGCCGGCGCTCCCAGATGCCGCTGCCGTGGGTCACCAGCCGCAGCAGCCGATCGGGCGAGGACAGCAGCAGCTCCACGCTCAACACGCCCGGGTAGAGCCCTTCGCTCCAGGCCTGCCAGCCGCGGCCGGCGTCGGCGGATCGGTAGACGCCTTGGTCGGTCGCCACATAGAGGTGCCGCGAGTCCCGGTCGGCTGGATCCACCACCACACCCGAGGCCCAGACGTCGGGCAGCTGCCCGCGGTCGAGGTCCTGCCACTGGTCGGGCTTGCCTTCCCGGGTCTCGAGCTTCCAGAGATGGGAGAAGCCGTAGCCCCCGAGCGCGAGGTAGAGGGCGGACCCGTGCGCGGCGTTGGAATCGAAAACCAACGCCATCGGGTAACCGTTCGGCGGCAGGTTGAAGGTGATGCGCTGCCAGGTGCCACCCGCGTCCCGCGAGCGGAAGACGTTCATGCGGCCGTAGCGCGGCGCGGTGGCGATCACCAGGTGATCGTCGTCGTCCGGCGCGACCGCCAGCGCGAAGATCGGGTTGCCGTCGAGATCGCGCCCCAGGCTGGTGGGCGCCCAGGTGACGCCGGGAGCGGCATTCGACGTGCAGGCGCTCCCGGGGATCGACTGCTGCGCGCTCGACAGCGGCGCCCAGGAATGCTCCGGCGCCCGATCGGAGCGGTAGACCACGTCGCGGGCCGCATAGAGCCGGTCCCGCTTGACCGGCGCCAGCACCAGCGGCGCGTTGAACGACGTATTGTCGAGGCAGTTGGAGCTGCGCCGGAAGGGATTGACGTCGGGGATGTAGCACGGGTCGAACGCCTCGGGCGGATCGATCGCCGGCTTGCACGCCGATCTCCTGGGGTCGTCGCCGGTCTTGCAGGCGTCCCTCTGCCAGCGGCCGAGCATGCGATTGGTGTGGGTGGTGAAGTAACCGATCTGCCGCCGGTCGTCGTAGGCGGAAAACCCGGCCTCCTGGCCCCAACCCTGCTCGATCGTCCAGCGCGGCGTCGCCTTGCTGCCGTGGTATTCGAGGAACCCGACACCGTAGTCCTGCGGCACGCCGGCGATGAAATCGCTCTCGCCGGGCCGCTGCGAGATCGATACCCCGCGATAGAACTGAGCGGTGTTGAAACCCTGATCGACCCGGACATTGGTCCGCCCGCCGTCCGCCGAACGGTAGACGCCCTGGTCGCAGGCGAAGTAGAGGACCTCGGGATCCCCGGGCGCGGATCGGATGGCGTGGAAGTCGACGAAGATGAGCGAGCCGTTGGCCTGGTCGTACACCGATTGCGCCAGCAGGCGGTTCTCCTTCCAGACCACGAGGTCCTCGATGGTCCTGCCGCCGTCGAAGGAGCGATTGGGGCCGATGTATCCCAGGTAGAGCTGGTCGGGGTCCCGGGGATGCACCGCCAGAGCGCCCACGTACCAGCCCTGGGTGTTGTAGGAATCCTTGATCGCGTTGCGCGTCTCCCAGGAATCGCCGCCGTCGCCGCTGCGCAGCAGCCAGGTCGAGGGCCCGAGGAGCGGCGTCGCGGTATAGAGGCACTTGAAGCGCGTGTTCTCGGGATAGGTGGAACCGTCGCTGCCGCCCGTCGCCGTCGCGCCGGCTGCCACGCTGTCGTTGGCGAAGATGAGCTCGGTGCTGTTGCCGAGGCTCGCATAGAGGACGTCGGGATCGGACGGGGACCGCGCCAGCACTCCCTTGCCCTGGAAGCTCACCGGCAGGCCGCGCACCAGGCGCTGCCAGGTCGCGCCGCCGTCGCGCGTCTTGTAGAGCCCGTGCCCGGGGCTCGCGAAGTCGCCGCAGGCGACCACCACCTCGGCGGGCCTACCGGGATGGACGCTCAGCGACGTCGCCGCCACCACGTCGAGGGAGAGCTTCCAGCCCGCGCTCGATTCGCCGGCGGCCTTCGACGTGTCCAGCCGGTAGACCCCTTCGGAGGTGGCCGCCCACACCGTGAATTCGGCCGTCCCCGCCGGGCCGGGCACGATCGCGAGATCCTGCACTCCGGTCTGTAGCCGCGGGCTCCAGGCGAGGCTCTGCGTCCAGCTCTTGCCGCCGTCGACGGAGCGTAGGATGCCGATGCCGTAGTTGCCGCGCGTCGGCTGATAGTCGAAGCCGCGGGCGGTCCGCCGGTAGCCATAGACCTCGCCGGTGCCGATATAGACAACGTCCGGATCCGTGGGGTGGATCGCGATGGCGCCGACGCCGAGCACCGGGTAACCGGTGTCGACGTACCGCCAGCGCCAGTAGGGCAGCTTGGGATCGCGCCAGTTGGCGTCGCGGGCGCTGCCGGCGGCGCCGCCGCCCTTCGCGGCATCGTGGAGCTCGCTCACCCAGAGCCCGCCGCTCGCCGAGCCGGCGAAAACGTGGTTCGGGTTGCGCGGGTCCACCGCCAGCGAGATCACCCGGCCGGCGATCCCCTGGTCCCCGATCTCCCCGATCGGACCCAGCGCAACCCAGGGGCCCTGGGCATGCAGCGACCCCGCTCCGGCGAGCAGGACGGCCCCGGCCACCCTGACGGCGAACCTCGATCTCCCCGCAACGGTCGTCAAACGGCTGCGCATCGTCGGCTCCTTTGCAGGCGTCTCGTTTCGACTCTGACGCCGGACTGCACGGCGGCCGGCGCCGCTGGCGGATCGTTCTAGGGACAGGCCTTGTCGGGAGCGGGTGTCCAGGGTGGGCTGGGACAGCCGAGGTCGGGGATGGGAGTCCCCTCGTAACGATGGCTGGGCAGGTCGATGTAGCAGTTGAGGGCGTGCGCCAGCCCCTTGTCCTCCGCGCGCACGACGAAGGAGAACGGCTCGGCGAAGGCGCGTTTCCGGTCGCTCGACATGTTGCAGTGCGGCCACACCGTGGCCAGGGCCTGCGTCTTGCCCCACTCGCACACCAGCCCCTGGACGCTGCCGTAGCCGCCGCCATAGGCGAAAGTCGAGAAGTCACGGCTGTTCGCGACATCCGCCGCCGCGTTCTTTTCCTCGTTGTCACGAGGATAGTCGATGTATACGCAGCGCGGATCCTGCGACCGGCTCGGGTACTTGAAATCGAAACCAGGGAAAGCGCAGGACCTGTCGCCGCCGGGCTTCTCGCAGGGATGGAGATTGCTTGCCGCCATCCGGTAGCAGATGTCGGAGTTGGCCGTCGAGCCCTTGGTGACGATGACGGTCTTGCCGCTCAGGTCGTCGATCCTGGCCAGCTTGGCGAACTGCTCGGTGCGGACCAGGAATGTCCGGACCACGCCGTAGTAAGTGTTCGACCACACGGCGCCCGCACCCGTCGCCTTGCGCCGGTCCTCGGTGTCGGAGATTCCCGTTGCCGCGATATCGCAGGCTTTGTCGCCCGGTTCCAGCCAGATGCCGTCGAAGTTCCTCTCGACCGGCACGAGCTCGAGATGGTTCGCGGTTGCGAAGGCCTCCAGGTAGTCCACGTCCCACCCTTGCCATCGGCCCTTGTCGTCCTTCGATGCGAAGGGCGCGAAGCCGGCGTACAGGCAGACCTTCAGCCTGCCGGGCTCGAGGGTCTCGAGCGGCGCGGTGCCGGCAGCGCGCGCGGCGGCCGGCAACGAGGCGGCGAGCGCCGCGGCCAGAAGAACGGAACAGACGGCGATCCTGCGGCAGCCTCGTGCCATGACGCAGCTCTCCCCTTGGCCGGCACTCGATCCCTTCCTGAACGATGGAACGCCCGCATCTTAGTAAGGCGGTCTCGACGCTGTCAAGGCCCTCCGGCACGCCTCCAGGCGGGCCTCCGCCAGCCGATCGGCGGCCTCGGACGCCGGCACCCGGTCGCGGCGGGCGCGCTCGAAAACCGCCAGGATCGAGTCGTAGATGCCGTCGATGTGCTCGACCACGCGGGCATGCTGCCAGCCCAGGAGGCCGGCGGCCGAGCTGATGACGCCGCCGGCGTTGGCGATGAAATCGGGAGCGTAGAGGATGCCGCGCTCCTCCAGCAGGCGGCCATGGCGGTCGTCGAGCAGCTGATTGTTCGCCGCGCCGGCGACGATCTCCACCCGGAGCCTGGGGATGGTCCGGTCGTCGAGGACGGCGCCCAGGGCACACGGCGCGAAGACGTCGGCGCGCGCATCGTAGATCGCCGCGGACTCGACGACGGTCGCATCGAGCTCGCGCACCACCGCCTCGACCAGCCGCGGCTCGGTGTCGCTGACCAGCAGGCGGGCGCCGGCCGCGGCGAGCAGTCCCGCCAGCCGCGCCCCCACCTGCCCGCAGCCTTGCAGCGCGACGGTCCTGCCTGCGAGGCTGTCGCTTCCCCAGCGCTCATGCGCAGCCGCCTGGATGGCGCGGCAGACGCCTCGGGCGGTCCAGGGCGACGGCGACCCGAGGCCGCCGAAGCCGCGGACGTGGCGGGTCTCGCGGCCGATGATGGCGACGTCCTCGGCGCTGGTGCCGACGTCCTCGGCGGTGATGAAGCGGCCGCCGAAGCGCTCGACGTTGCGGCCGTGGGCGCGGAACAGCCGCTCCCGGTCGGGCCGCCGGCTGTCGCCTAGGATCACCGCCTTGGCGCCGCCGAGCGGCAGCCCGGCCGCCGCGTTCTTGTAGGTCATGCCGCGCGACAGCCGTAGCGCGTCGAGCAGGGCGTCGTCCAGACTGGGATAGGAGAGCAGCCTGGTGCCGCCGACCGCCGGACCGAGGACCGAGCTGTGGATCGCGACGATCGCCGTGTAGTCGGCGTCGGGCTCCTGGTGGAAGCTCACCTGTTCGTGGCCGAGCTGGACGGCGGCGGCGAGGGCGCTCATAGGGACCTCCGTGGGAGTCGAGCGGTGGCGAACGGCGCTCATGCCACGATGCTTCCAGGATCGGGACGGTCGCGCAGCATCGCCGCCAGCGCCGCCAGCGCCCGCTCGAGCGCCGCGCGCTCCGGCACCGGGCCGAGGCAGATCCTGACCGCCCGGGGGATGTCGCGGCCGACCGCGAAGGCTTCGGCCGGGGTGACGCGAACGCCGCGGGCCGCGGCCCGCGCCACCGCATCGGCGGCGGTCCATGGCTCCGGCAGGCTGAGCCAGCCATGGGGACTGCACGGATCCGCCGCGTAACGGAGCCCGTCGAAGGCGCGGCGCGCGATCTCCTGCCGCGCCAGCACCTCCTGGCGCTTCCACTGCTGGACGCGCGCATACGTGCCGTCCTCGACCCAGCGCGCCACGGTCTCGGCAACCAGCGGCGACGCCAGGTACACCGTCGCTCCGATCGCCGCCTCGAGCCGCCCCACCGCCGGCGGCGGCGCGCAGACGAAGCCGACACGCAGGGTCGGCAGCACGCTCTTCGAGGTGCCGGTCAGCCAGTACGAGTCGGGCAACAGGGCGGCAAGGCGCGGCGCCTCCGGCAGGAGGAAACCGTAGCTGTCGTCCTCGACCACCGGCAGACCGCAGCGGGCCGCGATCTCGGCGAGGTCGCGGCAGCGTCGCGCGCTCATCACCGCCGCGGTGGGATTCTGCAGCACCGGCATGCAGTAGAGCGCCTTGGCGCCGCCGGCTCGACATGCGGCTTCCAGGTCGTCCGGCAGGATGCCTTCGGCGTCCATCCTGACCGGGCGCAGGCGCAGGCCGAGCAGTTGGGCGAGAGATCTCATCCCGGTGTAGGTGAGCTCCTCGACGAGCAGCGTGTCGCCGGGCGCGAGCAAGGTCGAGAAGACGACGGTCATGGCGTGCTGCACACCGGCGGTGACCAGGATCCTGTCGACGGTCGCCGGCACGCCGACCCCCGCCGCCAGGCGGGCTCCGGCGGCGCGATGGCGGGGCAGGCCGCGATGGGGCGCGTAGCCGAAGATCTCATCCTCCGGGCCGCTCTCGGCGGTCCGCGCCAGGCCCTGGCGAAGCTCTCCGAGCAGCGGCCACGGCAGCAGGAAGTTGCCGCGCAGATCGATCGCCGCGCCGTCGCTCTCGGGATAGAGAGGCGCCAGCGTCGAGTGCCGCACGAACGTCCCCCTGCCGACCTCCGACGAGATGAGGCCGCGGCGCTCGGCCTCGGCGTAGGCGCGGGTCACCGTCGACACCGCCAGGCGCAGGCGCGAGGCGAGCTCTCGCTGGGTGGGCAGTCGCCCGCCCGGGAGCAGGGCCCCCCCGGCGACGTCGCCGGCAATGGCGTCGGCCAGGCCGAGATAAAGCGGGGTGCCAGGCGGAAGCGCAGGCGTCCAGGCTGTCATGCAGACAAAGCTAACGCAATCGCGGTCCGATTTGCAAGACAATTTACTGTGAGACGCCACCAATGAGTGCATACAATCGACTTCCTCTCAACAATCCACCTCCCGCGGTGTCTGTTTGAGCGAATACCGAGAAACTCGCCAGGCCGCGGCGTTGCCGGCAAGAGGCCGGGGGCGGACCGCGCCCAGGCATCCTTGGAAAGGGAGGTTGCAATGCGTCACCAGTGGTGGATTGCGGCGCTGTGCTTGGCCGCCTTCTTCGTCTCGGGTCCGAGCTCGCAGGCGGGCGGGCTCAAGGGTGCGTCTCACCGCGACGACAAAGGGCTGGACCAGGATCAAATCAACCGCTGCGTCAGGGAACGCGCCTGGATCGCCTACTTCCAGAACGGCAAGGGAGAGCTGGCGCCGGTGCGCGATACGCTCAACACGGACAGCGACAAGGACTGGATCGGGCTGCGCTTCACCGACTATGACGGACCGCGCATCCGCCTCGGCGTCCTCAAGGTGATCAACAAGTCCGTCGAATCCGAGGATCGCGGCGATTCGGGGCGGGTCGAGGTGCCGGTGTCGGGCATCCAGGAGATGCTGACGGTGGGGCTCTACAACACCAAGCGCTTCGACGTCATCGAGCAGAAGCGGATCCAGGAGATCGAGCACCAGCAGACGCGCGGCGATACGGTCGAGCCGAGCCCCACCTCGATCGTCAACGTCGGCAAGGTGCTGGGAGCGCAGTACCTGGTCTACGGCACGGTCAACGAGTGGACGCCGCAGCGCAGCTCCCACTCGATGCGGACAGGCTCCGTGCTCGGCTCCCTCGGGTCGGCCGGCGCCTGGCTCGGCGGCGGCAGGTTCGCCAAGAAGGAAGCCGAGGTCGCCATCACCTTCGTGCTGGTGGACATCGCCACCGGCCAGATCCAATACACCACGGCGCAACGGGCGCGCATGGGAGAGTGGAACGCCGCCTGGGGGACCCCGAGCGGCGCCGGCGGCGGGACCGGTGAATCCACCCCGGTCAGCTATGCGGTCAACGCGTGCACCAACAAGGCCGCCTTCGAGATCGCGAGATTCCTGCGCAGCCGCAAATGGAAGGGAAGCGTGGTCGACATCGCGAAGGCGGACGTCTTCGTCAATGCCGGCAGCCAGCAGGGAATGATCCCGCAGACCAGGCTGGCCGTACAGGCGGTCCAGCGGCTCATCGTCGATCGCGAGAGCGGCACGATTCTCGGCGAAGATCTCCGTGGCATCGGCACGCTGGAGGTGATCGCGGTGCAGCCCGCTTTCTCGGTGGCGCGAGTGGTCGAAGGTTGCACGGGGATCAAGCGGGGAGACCGCGTGGAGCTTGCGACGCCGCCGGCGCCGGTGCCCACGATCCCGGAGTGCGCCGCCCTGGAGACCTCCCTGGCCCGGTGAGCAGGCGGCTCGGCGGCGGCTGAGGCCGCCGTCCGACGCTTCCTGACGGCCCGCCCTCGCCAGGCACGTTGCCAAGCTAGGGCGGGCCGTCGAGCGTCAGCGGCGAGCCGGCGACGCGAATGCGCCGCCCGTCTTCCGTGGCGAGAGCGAGGTAGAACTGCTTGCTGCCCAGCTTGAAAGTCGGGAAGTCGAAGTGAACGGTCGCCGAGGCGCCCGCCGGGAGGTCGAGGCGCGGGTTGGTGCCCGAGAGCGGCAGGTCGCTGTGCAGGACGGAGTTGCGCTGCCCCAGGTCGGCCGTGAGCTCCGTGCCCTCCGCGTCGAGGATCACGGAGAGCGGCAGCCCGGCGCCGTTGTGAAAGGTGACGGCGACGCGCACGCCGCCTTCGTCGCGGCTCGCGATCGAGACCGCTTTCGCCGACAGGCTGGAGAGATCCGCGGCCGGCGGGGCGGGGTCCGGCTTGCGCTCGGGCGATTGGGTCACCGCCTGCGGGCCCTGCGGCGACGTCGTCTGCTGCCCTTGGCCGACGGGAGGTGGCGCCGCCTGCGGCAGCGCCGGCGAGGTCCCGACCCCGACCACCGGCGACTTGGGATTGGGCAGCGGCGAGCGCGGGCTGGCGCCGCCGGCGGTCGTTTTCCCCTTGCCGACGGGGCCGGACGGTTTGGCAACCTGGTCGTGAACGCCTGGTCCGGCGGGGATTCCGGCGACCGGTTGGGTGAACGTCGAGCCGCCGCCGGCGTGGGGCTGCGCGGCCAGCGAAGCCGGCGGCGAAGCCGCTTTGGGGATGGCGAGATAGATGCCGCCGGCGATCAGCCCGGCGCCGGCCGCGCTGGCGGCGATCATGAGCGTGCTCCTGCGGGGGCCTCCGGCGCTCCGGTGCCCCCGATCGATGAGCGAGGGTGCCGCGGCGCCGGCTGGACGATCAGGTTCGGCCACCGCCGGCACCGCCGCCGGCACCGCCGCCGGCGGCTCGGCACGACTCGGCGCCTCCTGCCCGACCGGTCCCGGCCTCGCCACGAACACGTTGCCTTCCGGGATGCGCAGGAACAGGACCGGGGTCGCCCATTCGAACGCCTCCGGCTCGGCGGAGTGGATGGCCTGCCGGCCCTCGGTGAGCGCCTCGTCGATCGAGTCGCCGCGCGCCAGATGGCGGTAGAGCGCGCTGCTGAAGCCGATCGCGGCGCGGTCGGAGATCGGCCGCTGCATGGCGATCACGGCGGGAAGGCCGCCGAGGACCAGGGCGGTGGCGACGCCGCGGAAGGGGCTCATGCCCTCCTGGTGGCCGGTGCGCGCCGTATTGCACGCGTTGAGCACCACCACGCCGAGGGCGCGCAGGTCCCGCAGCTTGGTGGCGAAGGCCTTGCCGTTCACCAGATCCAGGCGCCCGCCCGGACCTTCGAAAGCCAGCATGCCTTCGCCGCTGGCGCGGTCGAAGGTGCCGTGACCCATGAAGTGCAGCACGTTGTAGACGTCGCCTGCCAAGGCTTCGCGCACCGCGCCGGCCGAGGCGTTGGAGAGGAACCGCACCTCGATGCCGGCGTCGCTCCGCTGCAGCGCTTCGAGGCGCCGCGCCTCCTCGGCGAGATCGAGCGGCGGCAGCCCCGACGGGCTGGCGCCGACGGCGAGGATGCGCAGCGGCGGCGAGAACGCGATCGGCTGCGAGGAGCGCGGCACGTCGAGATAGCGCACCAGCGAGGTCTGCCGAGAGAGGGCGAAGAAATCCTCGGTCTCGCCGTCGCAGAGCAGCTCCCAGGGCAGGTCGGCGAGCGCCGCCGTGTCGCCGTCGCCCGGGTCGAGCTTGATCTTCAGGCGCAGGCCGAGGTCAGGCGACCGCTCGAGATGCCCGCGGCACCTGTCGAGCAGGGTGCGGACCTGTCCCTGGAACACGGACTGGTAGATCTCGGTGCCGACCGCGAGCGGCGGCCGCTCGCCGGCGGCCGGCATGGCGGCCGCGTGGTCGAGGTCGCGGGCCACGGCGCCGCCCGCCGGCGATGCCCAGCTGACCGCGGGCAGCGCGAAGCCGACGGCGCCCTCCCCGAAAGGAGACTTGACCACGCGGGCGCGGAACCCGCCGCGCGCACTGGCATCCAGCTGCAACACGAAATCTTCGTAGCGCATTGGCGCTTGAGACCCGCTCCGGCGGACTTTGTTGATTGGCGGCGACTCACTGCGCCGTGTAGCCGCCGTCGATCACCACCGCCTGCCCCGTCACCCCCGCGGCCTGTTCGCCGACGAGGAAGACGGCGTAGGCGGCGATCTCCTGCGGCGTGAGCAGGCGGCGGATCGGCACCAGCGGGTAGATGACCTCCTCGAGCACCCGGTCGATCGGCACCCCGCGGGTCCTGGCCAGGTCGCCAAGCTGGTTGCTCACCAACTGGGTGTCGACGTAGCCCGGGCAGAGCGCGTTCACCGTGATCCCGTGGGTCGCGCCTTCGAGGGCTGCCACCCGCGTGAGCCCGATCAGACCGTGCTTGGCGCTGTTGTAGGCCGCCTTGCCGGCAAACCCGACCAGGCCGTTGACCGAAGCCATGTTGAGGATGCGGCCATAGCGCTCGCGCTTCATCCGCGGGAAGACCTTCTTGGTCAGCAGGAACGGCGCGATCAGCATGACGCGCAGCAGCCGCTCGAACTGCTCGGCGGGGAACTCTTCCAGCGGCGACACGAACTGCAATCCGGCGTTGTTGACCAGGATGTCGATCCGCCCCCAGGCGGCAACCGCCCGGTCGAGGGCGGCGTCGAGGTCCGCCTCATGCGTCACGTCGCAGCGCACCCCGATGGCCTGCCCGCCGGCATCCCGGATGGCGGTGGCCGCCGCCAAGGCGGCAGGCTCGTTCAGGTCGGCGATGCAGACCCGCGCCCCCTCGCGGGCGAAGTCCTCGGCGATCTGCAGGCCGATACCGCTGCCGGCGCCGGTCAGGAAGGCGACGCGGTGCTCCAGGGTCCTCGCCATGCGTCGGCTCCTCTTGCAGTGACGGGGCTCGGTTCAGAACGAGCGTTTCACCAGCGCCAGCAGCTCGCCCACGATGCCGCGCCGGAAAGCGAGCACGCAGGCCATGAAGACGGCGCCGGTGATGACGGTGACCCACGAGCCGTAGCTCGCCAGGTAGTTCTCGAGGCCGACGACGACCAGGGCGCCGACGAAGGGTCCCAGGGGCGTGCCCATCCCCCCCACCAGGGTCATCAGCACCACCTCGCCCGAGCGGTGCCAGTGGACGTCGGAGAGCGTGGCCGATTGGAAGACGAGCGCCTTCATCGACCCGGCCAGGCCGGAGAGACCTGCCGAGATGACGAACGCGAGCAGCTTGTAGCGGTCGACGTCGTAGCCGAGCGACACGGCGCGGGGCTCGTTCTCGCGGATCGCCCGCAGCACCTGGCCGAAAGGCGAGTGAATGGTCCGGTGGATCACCCAGAAGCCCAAGCAGAAAAGGCAGAGCACGAAGTAGTACATGGGCAGGTTGCCCGCGAGCCCGAGGACGCCGAGCAGCTTGCTGCGCGGAATTCCTTGCAGACCGTCCTCGCCTCCCGTCCAGGGCATCTGCAGCACCAGGAAATAGACCATCTGGGCGAAGCCCAGGGTGATCATCGCGAAATAGATCCCGGAGCGGCGGATCGCGAGGGCGCCGAAGATCAGCCCGAGCAACGCCGCCACGGCGGTGCCGGCCAGGATCCCCAGCTCGATGGGCAGCCCCCAGACCTTCACCGCCTGTCCGGTGAGGTAGGCCGCGGAGCCCAGGAAGGCGGCGTGGCCGAAGGAGAGCAACCCGGTGTAGCCGAGGAGGAGGTTGAAGCTGCTGGCGAAGAGCGCCAGGCACAGCACGTTCATGGCGAAGACCGGGTAGGCGAAGAGCGGCGCGGTCAGCCCGAGGAGGACGAGCAGAGCGTAGACCCAGGCGGAGGCATGGGTCCGGACGCTCATCGCTGCCTCCCGAAGAGTCCGGCCGGACGCAGCAGCAGGACGAGCGCCATGACGACGAACACCACGACGTCGGAGGCCGGCGCATAGAGGAACTTGGTAAGCCCCTCGACCAGCCCCAAGCCGACGCCGGTGACGATCGAGCCGACGATCGACCCCATGCCGCCGATCACCACCACCGCGAAGACCACCATGATCACGTTCGACCCCATGAGCGGCGTCACCTGGTAGATGGGCGCCGCCATGACACCGGCGAAGGCCGCCAGCGCCACGCCGTAGCCATAGGTGAGACTGAACATCAGCGGCACGTTGACGCCGAACGCCTGCAGCAAGGCCGGGTTCTCGGTGCCGGCCCGGAGGTACGCCCCGAGGCGCGTCTTCTCGATGACGAACCAGCTCCCGAAACAGACCGTCAGCGAAACCATGACCACCCAGGCCCGGTACCGCGGCAGGTACATGAAGCCCAGGTCCGTGCCCCCCTGCAGCGCCGCGGGCACCGGATAGGAGTTGCCGGAGATCCCGAAGGCGTTCTGGAAGATCCCCTCCAGCACCAGGGCCAGCCCGAACGTGAGCAGCAGGCTGTAGAGCGGATCGAGGCCCCGGAGGCGCCGCAGGCAGAGCCGTTCGAAGACGATGCCGCAGAGGCCGACGACGAGCGGCGTCAGGACGAGCGCCCACCAATAGCCGATCCCGCAGTATTGCAGCCCGATCCAGGCGACGAAGGCGCCCAGCATGTACTGGGCGCCGTGTGCGAAGTTCACCACGTTCAGCAGGCCGAAGATGACGGCCAGGCCCAGGCTCAGCAGCGCGTAGAACGAGCCGTTGATGAGGCCGATGAGAAGCTGGCCGCTGAGCACCTGGAGCATGCGGGCCGGCGCCTCGCCCTTACTTCTTCACCAGCGGACAGGCGGGGTCGGGCGCCTCGAAGGCCTCGGCGGCCGGGATGGTCTTGATGATCTTGTAGTAGTCCCAGGGGTACTTGGATTCCTCGGGCGACTTGACCTGGGCGAGGTACATGTCGTGACGATGCAGCCCGTCGGCGCCGATGCGGCCGTTCCTGGCGAAGAAATCGTTCACCGGCAGCTCGCGCATCTTGGCCATCACCTTGTCCGGGTCGTCGGTGCCCGCGGCCTTGATGGCCTCGAAGTAGTGCATCAGCTCCGAGTAGACGCCGGCCTGGACCATGGTGGGCATCTTCTTGTGGCGTTCGAAGAACCGCTTCGACCATTTGCGGCTGGCCTCGTCGCGGTCCCAGTAGAACGCCGTGGTCAGGTACATTCCCTTGGCCGTGGGCAGGCCGAGGCTGTGGACGTCCGACAGGAACACCAGCAGCCCCGCCAGGCTCTGCTTCTTGGTGAGGCCGAACTCGTTCGCCTGCTTGATGGCGTTGATGGTGTCCGCGCCGGCGTTGGCGAGGCCGACGATCTTGGCGCCCGAGGCCTGGGCCTGCAGCAGGTAGGAGGAAAAGTCGGTGGTGGGGAACGGCGCTTTCACGTCGCCGAGGACCTTGCCGCCCGCCACCTCGACCACCTTCGAGGTGTCCGCCTCCAGCGACTTGCCGAAGACGTAGTCGGCGGTGATGAAGAACCAGGTCTTGCCGCCCTTCTGCACCACCGCGCGGCCGGTGCCGGCCGCCATGGCGTAGGTGTTGTACGTGTAGTGGACGTTGTAGGGGGTGCACTTGTCGCCGGCGATCGGCGTCGAGCCGGGGCCGGAGAGCAGGGTGATCCGCTTCTTCTCCGCGGCCACCGGCATGACCGCCAGCGCGGTGGAGCTCGAGACCAGGTCGGCGATGGCGTCCACCTGCTGTTCGTCGAACCACTTGCGCGCGATGCTGGAGGCGACGTCGGCCTTGTTCTGGTGATCGGCGCTGATGATGACGATCGGCTTGCCGAGCACCTTGCCGCCGAAGTCCTCCGCCGCCATCTGGGCCGCGATGACCGAGCCGGCGCCGGCGAGGTCCGAGTAGGCGCCGGTCATGTCGGTCAGCACTCCCACCTTGACGACGCCGTCGGTGATCTGCGCGGTGGCAGATCCGGCGGCGAAGAGGGCCAGCGCGGCGGTCAGAAAGAGGTTGTGAACGATTCGTGCCATGAGTCCTCCCTTGCGATGGATGTTGCGATGGGCCTCACGCCTTCAGACACCGAGGAATCGCTGCAGCGTCGCCACGTTCCCCGGCAGCGCGTCCTGCGGGATCATGTCGACGATGCGGCCGTGCTCGATCAGGTAGTGGCGGTCCGCGAGCGGTGCGACGAAGCGGAAGTTCTGCTCGACCAGGATGATGGTGAAACCCTGCTGCTTGAGCGTCCGCACCACGCGTCCCAGGGTCTGCACGATCACCGGCGCAAGCCCTTCGGTGATCTCGTCGAGCAGCAGCAGGCGCGCGCCGACGCGGAGGATGCGGGCCATGGCGAGCATCTGCTGCTCGCCGCCGGAGAGGCGCGTCCCCTGGCTCTGCCGCCGCTCCAGCAGGTTCGGGAACATGCCGTAGATCGCCTCGTCGGTCATGCCGCCCGCACCGATCCGCGGCAGCAACGTCAGGTTCTCCTCGGTCGAGAGGCTGGCGAAGATGCCGCGCTCCTCGGGGCAGTAGCCGATGCCGAGGCGAACGACGCGGTGGGGCGGCAGGCCGATCGTCTCGCGGCCGTTCATGACGATCGAACCGGTCCGGCGCCGGACCAGGCCCAGGACGGACTTGAGCGTGGTCGTCCGCCCCGAGCCGTTGCGGCCGAGCAGCGTCACGATCTCTCCCTGCCGCACCTGCAGGTCGATCCCATGGAGGATGTGCGACTCGCCGTAGAAGGCATGCAGGTCCGTCACCCGCAGCAGCTCGTGGCGTGGCTCGCGGGCGCTGGTCACGGCTCGGTCCCGATGTAGGCCTCGAGCACCGCCGGGTCGCGGGAGACCTCGGCGTAGGCGCCCTCCGCCAGCACGCTGCCGCGCGCCAGCACGGTGATGGTGTCGGAGAGGTCGGCGACCACCGACAGGTTGTGCTCCACCATGAGGACCGTGCGCCCCGCGGACAGCTTGCGGATGAGCGCCACCACCCGGCCGACGTCCTCGCGGCCCATCCCCTGGGTCGGCTCGTCGAGGAGCATCAGCTCGGGCTCGAGCGCCAGGGTCGTCGCCAGCTCGAGCGCCCGCTTGCGGCCGTAGGAGAGCTCGACGGTGCTGGCTCGGGCCTGGCCGGCGAGGTCGACCGCTTCGAGCAGCTCCATGGTCCGCGCATCGAGCACCTCGAGGCTGCGCTGGGAGCGCCAGAAATGGAAAGAGGTCCCGAGCCGCCGCTGCAGAGCGACCCGCACGTTCTCGAAGACCGTGGGGTGCGGGAACCCCGCCGAGATCTGGAACGAGCGGACGAGCCCCAGCCGCGCCACCGCCGCCGGGCGGAGCCGGGTCACGTCCCGGCCCTGGTAGAGGATGGCGCCCGAGGTCGCGGGAAGGAACCGGGTCAGCAGGTTGAAGACCGTCGTCTTGCCGGCGCCGTTCGGGCCGATGAGAGCGTGGATCGTGCCGGGGCGGACCCGCAGGTCGATGCCGTCGACCGCGACGAACCCCTGGAACTCCTTGCGCAACCCCCGCGTCTCCAGGATCATTTCCCGGGATCATAACCCCCTCCGCGCGGCGCGCGTTTTCGCACGACCCGCATCTCACGGCCGGCCACTGCCCTCCGGGGAGCTGCTGCGGGACGCTGCTCTAGTCGAGGATCGAGAATCCGGCGGACTTACGCAGGGCGCGATCGAAGGTCCAGGTGGTGGTGGCTCCGAAAGCCTGTGCCTTGACACCGATCAGATGGTCCGCGAACTGGGCGCGGCCTTGCCGGTATGCAGCGAGCGCTTGCAGCAGGACGCCGCGATCCTCGAACACGAAGACGGCCTGGTCGAACAGGCGCTCCAGGACCGCCGCAAGCTCTGTCCTCGGTACCTGGTAGCGGCTTCCCAGGACCCATTCCAGCTCGCACAGCACCGGGGTGCTCACGAAGCAGGTGATGCCCTCGCTGAGCGCCTCCTCGATCAGGCGCCGTGCCAACGCGGCCTGCCTCGGGTCATCGGCCACGATCAGGCGCACCAGGACATTGGTGTCTACAGCGATCACCCTTTCGTCTCGCGGACGAACCGCTTCCGTGCCGCCTCGCGCACCGCCTCGTCCATCTCCTCGATCGTTGCTGGGCGCTTCCCTGCGCGGTGATGTAGCAAGCCGGGAAGATCGCCCAGAAGATTCGGGGAAGCGGGCTCAACGGTCAGCCTCCCCGACTCATCGAAGTGGAAGATCAGCTGGTCGCCCTGCCTGAGCCCCAGGCGCTGCCGGATCTCCTTCGGGATGGTGACCTGCCCCTTCGATGTCAGCGTGGTCTTGGGCACGACGCCTCCTTACGATCGGCATGTTAGGTGCGCATCGGTAAGGAGTCAAGTGGCGTACGCAGGAAGTTCGACTACCGCGTCTTGGCACAACCTGACGCCGCATTCGACCACTGGTACTGGTAGCCGTAGCCGCCGGAGAGGAATGGAGGCGGCGACCAGGCGCACACGTCTTCGACACCTTCACCGGTGGCGCTAAACCAGCCGGTACCCACCGGGTTGGTCACCGTGTCGCCGACCTCGTGCACGACGAAGTGCTCCTCGTTCTGCGCCGGTGTCCAGCCCGACATCTGACAGCCGCTGCAGCTTGCATAGGGCTGGATGGTGTATTTCACCGCCGTGGAGCCGCTGCCGAACCAGCTGCTATAGGCACAGTAGGCGACGTTCGGCCCACCGCAGGAGTCCTCGCCACTATCGGAGGAATAGGAGGTACTGGGGATGACAACCGCGTAGATGGTGCTGTAGTCGACGGTATGAGTCGTCAGATATTTCTTCACCTCGGCCTGGACGTCGGCGTCGGTGACGTTGGTCGGCGGCGTCGAAGTGTCGAACAGATCCGCGGTGCCGGCGGCAAGGTTCGTGAGCTCGATGAACTGTTTGACGCCGCTTACGATCTGATAGTACTGGGTGAGGATGTTGTACTCCGGACTCGTGCCGTACTGGTCGCGGAAGGCTTGCAGGTTCTGAGCGTACGTGTAGTCACTTGACGTGAGCACTGTAAAGCTCGGCCCCCAGAAGATGTAGACCATCCTGGCCTGCACCAGCACCGGCCCACCGTGATAAGTCACGCCGGACGAACGTGCCAGGTCGGCATCGAGGAAAGACCCCGCGCCGGCCCCCTCACGCGCCAGGAACTTGTGAATCCTGGGGTCTGGAGCGACCTCCTGCTGCGCCGCGAGGCTCGCCGCGAAGGACGCCAAGAAGATCGCCGCCAACGTTCTCTTCATTGTCTCTTCCTCTCGGTCTCCCGGACGTCAGAGACGCGGGGTCCATTGGATCTTAAGTCTATACACTAAGCATAAACGAGCTGTCAAGGGCGTTCATGGAGCGGCCGGCTTCGTTGAGCTGCGGCCGTAGCCCCAGGAGCGGCGGAGCTTCCCGGTTGCTCCTCGAAGACGTATTGGTGCTGCGAGTCGCGCAGCACGAGCGTGCGCTTGGCGCCGGCGCCGACCACGAACTCGAAACCCTGCACGCCGGGCGCCGTGGTGACGAACGAGAGGCTGCCATCGGGGTTCTTGCGCGACGCCACCTCGCTCTTCCACTCGCCGAAGTCGAAAACCGTGATGCCGCCGGGCCGGCTGACCGCGATCTCGCCGAGCGCCGCGTTCTGGTACCGCGAAGCCAGCTGGGCGCTCGCCGCCGGATCCGCGGGAACGGTGAGCAGCTTGCGGTCGGCAGCGAGCTGGCTGTAGAAGGTGTCGGCGGCGTCGGCGACCTGCGCGTCGGCCTCGGGACGGCCGTCGAACAGGACTTCCAGCAGCTCGCGGCGCAGTTGGGTGCGCAGCACCCAGCCGGGATCGCCATTGGTGAGGATGACGGCGCCGACGCCTTGCTCCGGCAACCACATCATGTCGCTGTGGTAGCCGATCATGTCACCGCCGTGGTGCACGACCGGCACGCCGAAAGTCGTATCGACCATCAGGCCCATGCCGTAGGTCTCCTCCTTGCCGATGGGGACCTGCGGGGCACGGCGCGCGAGGAGCGGCGCGCTCGGGATGTAGGTGGTGCCATCCGGCAGGCGCCCGCCGGCAAGCTCCATGCTGACGTAGCGCAGCATGTCCCGCACGTTGCTCCAGGCGGCGCCGGCAGGGCGCAGGGGAATGATGGCGTAGTTGACCTCCATGACCGCGAGCGCGGCCTTGCCGTCGACGTCGGGAGCATGGGCGGTGGCATGGTCCGCGGCCAGGGCGCGAGAGAAGTCGAAGGTGGTGGCGGTCATCCCCAGCGGGTCGAAGACCTGTGCCTGCATGGCGCGATCGTACGCCGCTCCCAGCTCGAGGTCGGGGAAGAGGACGTGCCCGGCGGTGAAGCCGGCGGCGCCAGCCATGGGGTTGGAGTACTGGAACATCTCGCCGAACTTGCTCGTCGGCTGCATGGTGCCGAGCGTGGCGAGGGCACCCTTCGGCGTGAGGCCGGCGAACTCGAAGATCCACTCCAGGTCCTGGCGCGGCAGGCCGGTGCAGGCGCAGATCAGGTGCTTGACGAGCACCCGCCGCGTCGTGTCCGCGTCGCCCAGGCGGAAGCTCGGCAGCAGGCTGGTGACGGGCGTCTCCCAGGTGAGCCGCCCCTGGGCGACCAGCTTGGCGAGCAGCAGCGTGGTGAGCGCCTTGGTGTTCGAGGCGATCATGAACAGCGTATCGGCGTCGACCGCTTCGTTGCGGCCCAGCTCGCGCACGCCGAAGCCGCCCGCAAAGACGACCTTGCCGTCCTGCACGATGCCCAGCGCCACTCCCGGTAGGCCCAGCCGCTTGCGGCCGGACTCGACGAAACGCTGGATCTCGGCGAGCCGCGCCTCATCCAGACGGTGCGCGGTCTTGCCGGCGAACGATTCCCGCGTGTAGCCCTTGGGGAACAGGCGGTCGAAGACCAGCCTCACCTGGGCGCCGCGCTTCTCGCCCACCGCTCGCGACACGTCGTAGATCGCGACCGTCCAGCCGCCGCCAGCGTAGCGTGTCGAAACCTGCACGTCCCGGTGCTCGTTGGGCGAAGTCTGGTACTCGTAGCTCCGGTGCTTGGTCCAGCCGAACCGGTCCGCCTGATCGTGAACCACCTCGAACGGCCACTTCGCCTCCGGCTTGTATGCGGCCCACGCCGCCGCGACCGCTGCATCGGCGTCTTTGGCCGTGACGTCGACCAGGGCAATCCAGGAGTCGTGCTCGGGCGCCTCCAGGATGGTCGCCGGCCCGCGCACGCTCACCGACCACCCCGAGGGGCCGAGGAAGGTGTTGCCCGTTACCGTGCTCAAGGGGGTATCGGCGGTCAGGAGCCGCGCTCCGGACGTGGCGGAGCCCGCCGTGGCGGGCGGCGTTGCAGGGGCGGCGGCGGGCGGCGGCGGCGCGGTGACGGCAGCGCTCGCCAGGGCCGCCTGTCCGGCGAGGAGCAGGAGGAGCAGTGCTTTTCTCATGGGGCAACACGATACACCGAAGCTCGAGCCCGAAGGGCCTCGGTTTCCGGCGAGGAAAGACGCGAACGGTGGTACAAGCCGCTGTCCAGGCCGTCCAAGGCGGCAGCTCGGGCGCCAGCGCTGATGGGCCACTGATGTCCGATCTGGAAGGCGGCGGCGCGGGCGGCGATCACCGGATCAGGATCGCGTTTCAGAGCGTGACGCAGCTCCCGCACCGCCCTCTGCGCCCAGACGCCCGCCAGCGCGGCGACGCACCTCTCGAAAGTCGCGAGGAACCCCTCGTCCTTCCTTTCTTGGCGCACGTGAGCCAGGGCCAGGTCGAGCGCGCAGAGACAAGCGTCGACCGGCTTGCCCTGCGCGACAAAGCGCCGATGGATGGCCTGCAAGCGAGGAACGGCGAGCTCGAGATCGCCGAGCCTGACGCGCAGCCGGCAGGCCAACCACTCCACGAGCACCTTCTCGTCACGATCCTCGATGCGGACGCGAAACGCCGACGAGTCCTCGATGAGCCGGCGCGCCTCCTGCTCGAGGTCGAGGGCCAGCAGGCAGCTGGCGGCGCCCAGATGGACCCTGGACTGGTGCTCTGCGTCGAGGTCCCGAAAACGATCGACGAGAAGTCTGGCGAAGATCGCCATGGCACGGCCCGGATCGCCGCGCCGCAGGTGCACGAAACCGAGGCGGCATAGGCAGTCCGAGGAGCTCAGGCCCAAGCAGTAGCGATGCTTGCCCGAGAGCGCTGCCGCCGCCTGGCCGAGCAGCGCTGCCGCCGAGTCCAGCTCCCCCAGATCCTCGTAGAGGTAGGCCAGAGAGACGGCGAAGTAGCTGCCCTCCGAGGACTCGGGGACGGCGGCCAATATCCGCGCGGCGTCGTGGTACGACGCCTCGGCATCTCGCCACCGGCGCAGTGAGCGTTGCGCATCCCCAAGGTCGCACCGCGCGCGAGCCTGCATGGCGAGCAGCCATCCCGACTCCAGGTCCTCGTCACCGTCCGGGCGGACCAGGTCGGCGATCCAGACGGCGGTTTGGGCCAGCCGCAGAGCCAGGAGGGGATGCTCGCGCCGCGCCCGTCGCCTCTCCTCCAAGAGCTTTGCCGCCATCCCGAACGTGCGGTAGGGAAGCTCCTGGACCGCTTGGCGGCGCGTCCGCGAATTCATCTGCATGAGATCAGAGGCCAACTTTCCCAACTCGGCCTCCCGCCGTTTCATCGCCACCCGCAGCCCGCGCAAATACGGAGGACACATCATGGTGCCGAGGTCCTCGTCGAGCCAGGTGTCCCTTTCCTCCTTGGGCGGACCAAAGAGCAGCAGTTCGTCGCAGAGCGCCTGAAAATCCTTTGCGGTATTAGATTGAGATTGCATCGTTCCGCGCCGCGCGCGCTGGCCGCGCGGCATCTCGTCCGTACCGTATCTGAACAAGTTAAGGCTCGCAAGAGAGCTGGCGCGCCGCGCGGCGGGCGCGGGGCAGCGGCGCGAAAGGCTGGCCGCAGCGCCAACCTTTCCGGTGCCGGGCAGGCGGTCGGTGGTCCCAGGCGGCCGCGGCCCCGCGGTTTTCCCGATATGATCCGGGCGGCGTACAACCTGACACAGGACCCCGAGACTCCGGCTTCCGGGTCGTTACAAGGAGGAAGGCAATGACTCTACGTTGTCGTTCGATCGCCCCGGCGGTCTTACTGGTCGGCCTGTGCACCGCCGGCTGCATGCAGAAGAAGGATGCCGATGTCTCTTCGAGCGCTACGCCACCGCCAGCGCCGGTCGCCTCGACCCCTGCAACGGCGTCGACCACTCCACAGGCCTCGCCGGCGGGCACGGCGGCCGCCCCCGCGACGACTTTGACCACCGCAACCGCCTCGGGCCCGGCCGCTGCCACCGGCGCGGAAGCGACCGTGGGATCGCCTACGCCTTCCGCCGACGCCAACGGCGTGGTGGACACTGCCTCCAAGCAGGCCGCGGCGCAGTGGGTGCTGCGCCAGGATGAGATCAAACACGACCCCGACGGCCAGTGGGCGGTCAGCGCCACTGCGTCGTCGTCCTACGGCAATGCTGTAGGCGACGCCAGCTGGTCTGCCCAGCAGGCCGCCGGCGAACCCAACGTCGCCGCCTATGCCGACGACGGCCACGCCTGGGCTCCCAAGACCCAGGACGGCGGCATCGAATGGTTGGATCTCGAGTACGCCAAGCCGGTGCACGCCTCCGAGGTGCGGATTCGCGAGTCAATGGGCTCGGGAGCCGTGGTCAAAGTCGAGCTGTTCGACGAGGCCGGCGCGGCGCACCTGCTGTGGACCGGCAACGACCCGACGATCGGCCTCAACTACCTGATCCTGAAGCTCGCGCCCACCGACTACAAGACGAAGCGCGTGAAGGTGACCCTCGCCACCAACATCATCCCGGGCTGGAACGAGATCGACGCGGTGCAACTGGTCGGCAAGCCCTGACTGCGCCAGCCCCGGAGCCGGTCCGGCGGCTGGCGATCAGCAACCGCCGTGGAAGCAGACGCCCTCGCCGGGAGGGCAGGTCACAACGCATTCGCGGCAGGAGATCGAGCAGACTTTGCCGAGCTGGCGGCTGGTGCCTTTGGATTCCAGGAATTTGAGGAAGGCGCTGACCTGCGGCGTGGCGACCGCCGCCGTGAGGGCGTCGTCGGCGCCGAGGAACGGATCGACCGCGGCGGCGTCCGGGGCGCTCAGCAGAGGCGTGGCAGCGGGCTGCGACGCGGCGTGAGCGGAGAGCGGGGCGAGGAGACACACCAGAGCGAAGAGAGCGATCCAGGTACGCATACGCGGGTTTCCTCCTTTGATCGAGTTGTAGCGATGCACTGTTCTATGTACTGGTGTGGCGAGGCCGGGATTGCGGGACCGGCGCCCGCGCCGATCAGGCGCGGCGCTGGCGGGTCAGGCTGCCGTTCGCTTGCCCTCGGTGCGCCATCGCTCTCGGTTGCCGCCGAGGGCCTTTCATTTCACCCCTTGAAGATGGCGCTGATCTCCCGCGAGTCGGCGGCGTCGCGGGCGAAGGTGAAGGTGCCGTGCTCGCGCATCTCGCGGGCGGCGCGCAGGAAGGCGCCCAGGGCGGTGCGGGCAAGGGCGCTGCCGACGCTCACCCGTTTGACGCCGATGGCCGCGAGCTCGGCCAGGCCGAGCTGCACGCCGCGCAGCCCCATCACCACGTTCACCGGCCGGTCGACGGCACGGACCACTTCGACGAGCTCGTCGCGGGTCGCGAGGCCAGGGGCGTAGAGCACGTCGGCGCCGGCCTCCTGGTAGGCCTGGAGGCGCACGATCGTGTCGCGCAGGTCAGGACGGCCGTGCAGGTAATTCTCGGCGCGCCCGGTCAGGGTGAAAGTGAACGGCAGGGCGCGCGCCGCCTCTGCCGCGGCGCGGACGCGCTCGGCAGCGTGCTCGCGCTCATAGATCGGTTGCTCGGCGCGCCCGGTGGCATCCTCGATCGAGCCGCCCACGACCCCCGCCGCCGCCGCCCGCCGGATGGTTTCGGCCGCCACCTCCGGCGCATCGCCGAATCCGTTCTCGAGGTCGGCGCTCACCGGCAGATCGCTGGCCGCGACGATCGTCTCGATGTGGCTCATCATCCGGTCGCGGTCGATGGTGTTGTCGAGCTGCCCGGCCGAGAAGGCGTAACCCATGCTGGTCGTGGCCAGCGCCTCGAACCCAAGGTGGGCGAGGAGCCGCGCCGTGCCGGCGTCCCAGGGATTGGGGATGATGAAGGCGCCGTCGCGCTGGTGGAGCGCGCGGAAGGTCCGACCCCTCTCGACCTGCGTCGACATCTGGTTCACCTCGGAGAGCGTTGCTCCTAGTCCGCAAGCAGGGCTTCGACCGCGTTCACTCGCGCCGCGCGTACCGCGGGGATTGCCGAGGCAATCGCCGCGGCAGCCACGATGACCGCGGCGGCGGCGACCAAGGGCCAGGCTCCTGGCAGTTGCGCTTCCGCAATGTAACGGCCCACCGCGCGGGCCAAGACAAGACCCATGAGGACACCGGTGGCTACGCCCAAACTCGCGATGACCAGGCCCTCGGAAAGAACCTTCGTGAGAATGCTGCCTGGCTGAGCGCCGAGGGCCATGCGGATTCCGAACTCGCGCGTCCGCCCGCTGACCGAAAAGGCGAGCACGCCGGCCACCCCAACCACCGAAACCAACAGCGCCAGCGTGGCGAATCCACCGAATACGATGGCGTTGAGGCGGTCCGGCGTCAGCACCTCGGCGCGAACGTCTTCCAGCGAGCTGGCGCGCTCCACGGGCTGGTCTCCCGACAGTTGGCGGATCGTCCCGATGATGCTCGGAACCAGCGCATACGGATCGTTTTTCGCGCGCACGAACAGGCGGCCGCTAAACCATTCTTGATCCGCCGGTTGATATACCGTCATGGCCTGGACCGGGATGATGTCTTCGTCGTCGACGTCCGGCACCACACCGACGATGCGCCGGGGCTCGGTGCTGATACCGATGAACTTCACCACGTTGTCGGTCCACCGCAGGTGACGATTCACGGCAGCGCGCCCGGGAAACAGCTGCCGCGCGACGCTCTGGCTGATGATGACCACGCGCTCGGCGCCGTCCTTGTCGCCGTCCCTGAAATCGCGGCCTTCCAGGATCGGAACGCCCAAGGTGGCAAAGAACCCCGGCGAAATCCCCCGGAAACGCGCTCGGGGATCGTCCTGGCTGTTTTCGCGTTGCGCGCCCTCTACGGCAAATGCCAACTGTATGCTCAGTTCCCTGGTGTCGCGCCAGGGAACACTGAACCCCGAGGCGACGTGGGCGACTCCCGGCAGCGCGCCGACCCGGCGCTCCACCTCGTGATAAAAAGTGTGCACCTGCTGCGGCGTACGCCCCTCCGACATCACCGGCAGGTCCACCGCCAGGACGTGCCTGGTGTCGAACGGCGGCTGCGTCTTTTCAAGGACCAGGAGAGTCTTCAACAGCGCGCCCGCTCCGGCGAGCAGCAGGAACGACGCCGCTATCTGGGTGACGGCGAGAATACGCAGCCGCCGGTTGCTTCCCCCGCTGACGCGCGTGCCGCTGCTGGCGAGGCCGAGCCCGCGCGACGAGTCGGGCGACGGCAGTCGGGGAACGAACGCCAGGAACACGGCGGCGACCAAGGCAAGCGCGACGCCCACCCAGACCAGGCTGAAATCGAGCGAGAGGTCGAGGGCGCGCACCGAGAAGCGCGCGGCATAACGCGCCAGCACCTTGACCATCGGGGCCGCAATCGCGACCCCGGCCAGGGCGCCGGTGCCGCACATCACCAGACCTTCCGCCAGCAGTGCGCGACGGAAGGCAGCCGACGTTCCGCCCAGGGCGGAGCGCACGGCGAACTCCGGCTCGCGACGCACGGCCCGAGCGAGAATCAGGTTGGCAACATTGGAGCACGCGACCACGAACAGCAAACCGGATGCCGCGAGCAGTATCCACAGGACAGTCCGCGCCTTGGAATTGATCTGGTCACGGATCCGTCTCACGTCGATGCGGTAATGGGCGTCGGCTTTATAAACCTCCGGGTGCGCCGACAGCATCGCCCCATAGACCGTACGCAGCTCCGCACGCGCGGCCTCGAGCTGCGCGCCCTCGGCAAGCCGCGCGAACACCTCGGTCATGCGGTGCTCGCGCCCGGTCACCATGGTCGCCGAGAGGTGATGCGGACTGGTGACGATATTGGCAATCAGCTCGGTTTCGACCGGATACGGCACCGACGGTTGGAGAACCCCTACGATCACCGCCGAACGCGTGCCGTTGAAGCTGCCCAGCCGGATCGTCCTGCCGATGACCCCGGGATCGGAATGCAAGGAGTTGGCCCAGAAACGATACGTGAGAACGGCGGCGCCCGCTGCCTTTGGACCGTCGTCCGCGCGATTCAGCAGGCGTCCCAGCACCGGCCGCAGGCCCATCACCTCGAAGTAGGTGCCGTTCACCACGCCGGCGCGTAGAGTGCGCGGTTCGCCGAGGCCAAGCACCGTGAAATCGAGCTCCGAAAAGGTGCCGAGCTCCTGAATGGTCTTGAGTCCGGTGCCGATGTCGTCGATCTCCGGAACGGAGAACGTGGAATTCTCCTCGCCGCGGCCGGGAGCGCTCTGGCGAATGTACAGCAAGCGCTCCTCATCGCGATTGGCGAGCGACCGCAGCAGCACGCCGCGCACCACGCTGAAGATCGCTGCGTTCGCGCCGATGCCAAGGGCCAGAGTGACGGCGGCCGTGACCCACAAGGCGCGCACGCGTCCCAGAGATCGTAAGGCGAGTTTCAGATCGCGAAGGAATGACATGAGCGCTCTCCCTTGGGGACCGGCGTCCCGCGCAATCTCGGATTGGCGTGGAGCGCCAGGCTTGAGGACTGAGACTCTAGTTTCCCTCTTCGCCGGCCGTCAATATCCACTCTCGCGAAGAGCGATGAGCCACCCGGAGCGGCTGGTGGGGTCGGCTCGACGACCACGGACCACCCTTGACAAGAAAAATTGTCAGCAGTACCATCTCCTGGTGCTCGACATCCAGGTCATCGATGATCCGGCAGCGGCGACGGTGGCTTTGGAGCCCATGCGGAGTCGACTCCTCTCCGAGCTGACCGCGCCCGCCTCGGCGGCGACGTTGGCCACGCGGGTTGGCCTGGCTCGGCAGAAAGTCAACTACCACCTGCACGCGCTGGAGGCGCACGGGCTGGTGCGGCTGGCCGAGGAACGCAAGTGGGGCGGGCTGACGGAACGGCTGCTCGTGGCGACGGCCGCTTCCTACGTC